>ERZ778503.41-NODE-41-length-103001-cov-5.744546_pt1 | contig 103001 bp, 77 predicted proteins | sample MGYA00510047_ERZ778503 | MGnify/ENA primary metagenome ERZ778503 (study PRJEB29527, sample SAMN07138965) | mouse gut metagenome | material: feces | host: mouse | place: China:Nanjing | collected 2016-01-25 ... | reverse complement strand
GGGACTTCTTTTTTGCTCCTCTCTCTTCTTTTTTGCCCCTCTATTGCCTTGTGTCTTGTGCCTTTCTCTTCTTTTTTGTCCTCTTGTGTCTTTGCCAGTTCTTGTCTTTGTCTTTTAAGGGCTTGACTTTCTCAGACAAATTGCAAGTCTCTTTGTGGCTTATTCCTAAAAAAATACTTCTTCATTTGTCATTTACATCCATTTTCTTTATATTTGCAAAGTGACGAATAAGATAATAGGGCGTTTAAAAAATCTTCCCGTATGGTTTGCAAGGTGCAGACACTGTCGTGGGTTTGGTGTACAGTCACCGTGGGCGTATGCTTTCATACGCTATGTCATAGGAGAAAGGTGGTCTTATTATGCTTATGAGCAGTTGGATAAAGTTGTTGGAAATATAAGTTGGAGTGACAGGCGGCTTTGCCATCTGTTCTTCAGAATATCCAATTATTGCCGTTCATCAGTTGTGTTTGATTTCTCATCCTGCGAAAATGTATATGAAAAATATATAAAGGCAGGAAGTGTAAAGAGCCGTATCGTTAAAGTTCCAACGGATATGACATCTGCCGAGTATGTTTCTTTTCTTGATAGTATATGTGTGCCAGGATATGTTGTGCTGACACTTGAGGGGCAGTGGTGTAATTTTCTTGATGCAATCCGTTGTCGTGCAGATGACAGGACTCTTGTTGTAGTCAGGAAGATAAACCGTGACAACGATGCACGACGATGCTGGAAAGAGATTGTCGGCGATGCGAGGAATATTGTAACGTTCGATTTATATTATTGCGGAATTGTATTTTTTGACAAGAAGCGATATAAGCAGAATTATATAGTTAACTTTTAAATCATAGAATTATGAAGATTACAAGAGTATATACCAAGACCGGAGACGAGGGAACGACAAGTCTGGTGGGTGGCGTGAAAGTAAGGAAAACAAACTCGCGTATAGAGGCTTACGGTACGGTTGATGAATTGAGTGCAAACCTTGGGCTGCTTGCTTCGTTTATGAAAGACGGGGCAGACAAGGATCTTATTATAAGAACACAACGTAATCTTTTTACAGTGTGCTCATACCTTGCCACGGATAAGACGCAAACCGAGCTTGCACCATCTTATACCCTTGATGCCGGTGAAGTTGATATATTGGAACAGGAGATAGATACGATAAATGCCAATATTCCGCAGCAAACAGCATTTATACTTCCGGGCGGTTCCCATGAGGCAGCTTTTGCCCATGTCTGTCGTACAGTTTGCCGTCGTGCCGAGAGGCGTATTTTCTTCCTTGGTGAAACGACAGAGCTTGATTCGGAAATACTGCAATATATGAACAGATTATCCGATTATTTGTTTGTTCTTGCACGTAAACTGAACTTTATTGACGGCGTGAGGGAAAAAGTATGGACAAAACCTTGTAGATAAGAAAAAAAATATTATTTTTGCGTTCAATTTTAACGCAAAAGATAACGACTATGTATTGGACACTTGAATTAGCTTCAAAATTGGAAGATGCGCCATGGCCTGCAACTAAAGAAGAATTGGTTGATTATGCAATCCGTTCTGGCGCTCCGCTTGAAGTATTGGAAAACCTGCAGGAAATAGAGGATGAGGGCGATGTATATGAGAGCATAGAAGACATTTGGCCTGATTATCCCACAAAAGAAGACTTCCTTTTCAACGAGGATGAGTATTAAGACGAAAGACGATAAAAATAGTTGAATAACAGCCTAATAATAAAGATGATGGGGACAGCGGTTTTTCCCATCATCTTCTTTTATTGCCTTTTATATCGCAATAACTGTCCCCAAAATCGGCATCTTTTTATAAAATATTCCTGAAAGGATGATAATCTGACAGCCTGTTAGGGCTTGATATTTTTCCACCTCATGGATTCTCTCTATGCCACGAATCCATTTTGTTTATGTATTTCTCAATAGCTGGAGATTTAATCTTGTTAATGAATATCTCTTTTATTCGAGGGTCATCATCGTCAAGTTCTCCCCATTCATGGTTCCAACTGTCAGCAACCCAATCCTCAATGAATTCCGGCTTCTCTTTCATCTCTTCTGCAAAATCAACCATACACTTGTATAAATCCTGCACAAATGTTTCTGTATCGCAAAATGCATCTATAATGAATTTGTCGTCTGCTTCATCATATACAGAAAAAATGCCATAGTGGGGAGGATACAGCTTGCCTTTATAATTCTCTTGGTCGTAGAACCATACAGGTTCATAATACAACACGGCATGCCATATTTCACAGTCAAGGTTCACAATACTTGCTTTGCTGTGGCTATTTTCTGCTATGCACTCAAGCCACTCACGCATAGGTTCAAAGCAATCATAGACGGATGATAGCTCGATGAATCCCATGTCCTCGCCGTTTTTATGGAAGTGTAAAGGCATCCATCCATATTCCGGATAACTGAAAATCATACAGATCCTGTCTTGTTTTATCGGGAGACAATCTGCATATTTTGCAAGTATCTCACTTCTTTGTTTTAACCAGTTGTTAGTCATTCTTATTTAAGTTGTATTTAGACAGCAGGGAATACATACTTTCATGGGTCGCTAATCCTATAAGGTCTATGAGTGCCTGCACATCATTGTCTGTCGGGCTATGATGCTTATTGTATATAATAATATCCTGTAACTCGGTTTCAAGGAAACTACATTCGATACTGATTCTACCAATACAATCTGTGTCATCCGAAAACCTGCAGGCTGGATTCGCTCCAGTCTCAAGCAGTTTCTCAACTTCTGCAAAGTCAAACTTATTCACTGCGACGTAGAGGTCAATGTCAATTCCCCGATAACCTTTTGCCATAAGTTCGTTTCTGCTTTCTCCCACGAATACATCCTCGCAAGTAGCGTCTCTCTCATCACGGAAAAAACAAAAGTTTGTATTATAAAAGTCGATGGGCTTGAAATCAACATTATATATGTCTGTGAATATCTGTTTAATTTCAAGGTTGCGTTTTTTGTTTTCAGCTATAATGCCACGGTAATTTTCGTTCCAATCCTCAGGATGTTCGAATATTATTTCCCAGCATTGTGTTATCCAATATATCGGACAAGGGGCATCGTTGGCAAACTTTATGTCTGATAGCAACGATTTGTCGAAAGGCTCTGTATTAAGCAGAGTCTTGAATGTCTCAACATCAAAATTGAATACGGCATTTATGTATTTCCGGTTTACATCCATGATTATCTCGGTGCTAATTTTATCCCTGCTTCTTTGTTATATATGATTCTAAGGTCATCGCCAGGGCGGTTGCATGGTGCCCATTTCCATCTAAAGGTACCTTCAATAAACTCAGTGAGCTGTTTTCCGTCCATGTCGAACACGGCAGACAAGCCGCCTTTCCTTATTATAAACTCCGGACCGTTAAGCGACCGGAGCATTCCCTCAATCGGCTCGTCAAACATAGGTTGCAGTGTTTTCTCGTTTATGAGGAAAAGCTGTCCGTCCCTCTCGCATCTCAGATAACCGTTGCCTATTCTGTAGAGTCCCAGGAGCTTGTATCCGTCAATCTTTGCTTGGATATTGTCATATAGCTCTTTACACTCTTTGAACCTGTCGTGATATATAGGCTTATAGTCTGGGAAATAAACGTCTCCTTGCGCCATTATTGCAGCCTGGTCAAATTCAGGTATCGGTTTTCCATACATTTTGAGAGAATATTCCATCCATTGCTCAAAAGTAGTTTCAGGTATCTCGCATCCATCCCCGTTCCATGTATAGAATTCTTCAGCATACCACGCCTCATCCTGTCCTAAGGCTCTTGCTATGTCAAAAGTCAACCGCCTTAGCCAGAAGTAATCACCGTCATGCATTACAATCTGACAATAATGATAGTAAGACTCTATCTGCCAGAAGCCGTTATGAAGTGTAAACTCCACATTGTATATCGGTAAGGTAAAGGTCGTTTCATTAGACTCGCTATCATAGTAATACCCGAAGCAATCGTCTACATTATGAATCAGAAGGTTTTTCTTCAGCGTGGCGATTGTCCTTTCAACAAACTTCTTGGACGTTTCTTTGTTCTCAACCTCCCTGAAGCCGTGTCTGATAATATGTGAGATATCTACACCCATAATATTGTTCCCCGTTATTTGAAGCTATGCATAGAAGCCGTTAATATATACAGACTTTGTAATTGTCGTTTATAGCTGTTTCCGTGTAGTGTCACCGGTAAGTGCAATATTACAAAATATTTCCGTAATGACATGTTCCTTGGCACAAAACTTTAATTCAGACATTACATTTTTTTCTTTGTTTATACAACTACGGTCTTGCCCGCAATCCATTTTCAGTCTTTGCGGCATGCGGCGTGTGCCGATTTCTGCGACAGCCGTTTCTGCTTTTTTGTCATTCCTACGGGTGCAAATATGTTACCTCTAACTTTCCTTTTAAAAATGTACTCATACCATGTGCATGCCGCAATATAACGTCCTATGAGATGATCAAGGTGATAACCGTCGACGTTGAGATTGTCGCCCAGCTCTGTTGAGCGTGCTATCTGTATTGCCGTGCCTGCCGGAATTATTCCTTGAAGAAAAGTTATAGGAGGTATATTTAACAATTGTCTGTTTTATTCTTCCATTTTGTTGGGGATGTGAATCGTTATCGTTATTTTTGCATAGTATTGTGGAATTTATAACTAGTGATAATTGGAATTAAATGAAAAGATTAGATACATATCAGGCTAAGCCATTTATTAAGTGGGTTGGAGGAAAAACTCAACTTCTTGATGATATAAAAAAATCCCTACCTCATAACGTTTCTCAAAGAGATGGGGTTACTTATGTTGAGCCTTTTGTGGGAGGTGGAGCTGTGTTGTTTTGGATTTTGCAAGAGTATCCAAATATTACAAGAGCCATAATTAATGATATAAATACAGAGCTAATCTGTACATACCGAGTAGTAAAATACGATGTTGAGAGTCTAATCATAGAATTGACTCGACTTCAAACGGAATATCTTCAGCTTGATGCTGTTGCAAGGAAAAAGTATTTTCTTGTTCAGCGTGAGCGTTTTAATGGAGATAACAAGACGGGTATTGAAACGGCTGCATTATTCATCTTCTTAAATCGCACCTGTTTTAATGGGCTTTATCGTGTAAACTCTAAAGGTAAGTTTAATGTTCCCCACGGTAGATATTCAAATCCGAAAATCTGTGATGTGGAAACATTAAGGGCTGATTCTGCTATTCTCCAGCGAGTTGAAATCATGTGCGGCGATTTTGCCCAAACAGGTAAATATGCCGGTGATAATGTTTTATACTATTTTGACCCACCATATCGTCCTCTAACAGAAACTTCTGCATTTACCTCTTATTCCAAAGATGGTTTTGATGATGCTGAACAGATGCGCCTTCGTGATTTTTGCTCTCAAATTACAACCCGCAAGTCTCTGTTTGTGGCGAGTAATTCAGACCCGCAAAATGTGGATAATGGAGATGACTTTTTCGATCATCTCTATGAAAACTTTTCCATTAAACGTGTCTCTGCTGCAAGGATGATAAATTCGAGGGGAAACGGGCGTGGAGCCATTTCCGAAATAATGATTTCAAATGTTGCAAATGCTTACTGATATGAGAAACTTTGATACTTGGCTCTCGGGGTTCAGACCTTCCATTGCCGATTATAAATATTACGTTGATTTTGATAAGGTTTTTAATAACGTGGAAGCTATTAAAATTCCACTTAATATCTTGAATTCGCTCATTGGTTCTAAGAATATCGAGGATGAATTCAGAAATATTTTGGTACAATATCCAGAAACACTAAAATGTATTCCTATCCTTTTAGCTAAGCGTGAGCTTGATATTATGGCTATGGATGAAGAAGGACAGATTGATTTTCATTTTGACAAGCCAAATTGTACAAATGAAGATTATGTAAAATTTATGCGGAAGACTGGTCTTTTTGATTTGATGGAGAATCATATTGTCAACAATCTTGTGGATTACGTAACCGGTATAGAAACGGGACTTGACTCCAATGGACGCAAGAATCGTGGTGGCCATCTTATGGAAAATCTTGTAGAGAGTTTTCTTTGTAAAGCTGGACTCATCAAAGGTGTTGACTATTTCAAGGAGATGTATATCCATGAAATAGAAGCTAAATGGGGAATCGACTTGTCCTCAATATCCAATAATGGTGGTGCATAGAAAAGGTTTGACTTTGTCGTAAAGGGTGAAAATACCATTTATGGAATAGAGACAAACTTTTATACAAGCAGTGGTTCCAAATTGAATGAAACGGCACGTAGTTACAAAACCATCACAATTGAAACCAAAGACTTGGAATATTTCAAATTTGTCTGGTTCACTGATGGTTGTGGCTGGCGCAGTGCAAAAAATAATCTGAAAGAAACCTTTGATGTTTTGGAGCATTTGTATAACATTGCGGATCTTGAGAACGATATTATTTCCCAAAAACTAAAATGAGTAAGAATTATGCCAAATCAAAATACTTCAATGGTATGTAAAGGTCGGAAGCCTCTATGTGAGATTCCTATTAATGGCACCTATATTTTAGGAATATACAAAGGATCATTGTCTGAATTTGATATTCTGCTAAAATATCGTCAGAAAGAAGGTGGAAAATGGAGCCGGATCCGTACACCTAAGCATATTCATTGGGCTGTAGATATGTTGATTAAACATTATAGTGAGCCACATGAAACAGATTTGCTATTAAATAGCTTACTCAAGCAATGGGAACAAATAGCCCCATTAGAATCAAAAGAAGCTCAAAAACAATTGTTGTCTCCCGAAAAATTGTTAGCCGATGTCAATGAGGAAGCAAAGCAATACAATAAGTTGGCAGGGAAAGGTGAATATAGTGTTAAATTTTTGATTTTGATTGCAAAGCTATTGATGGTTCAAGAAAAGACCAATAGACATGACGCTTATATGTTCAAGAATCTCTTGGAGAGGCTAAAAGAGCATAGAAATATTTTTGAAATTGTATCAACCGCAACATTCCATTGATGTTAACTCCATATTACAGATCTGAAGATAGAGGTTTTACTCTTTTGAAGGGAGATTGTATCGAACTGTTGAATTCGTTTGAATTTAAGTTTGATATGATCTTTGCAGATCCTCCTTACCACCTTTCGAACGGAGGTATAAGCGTTCAGAGCGGTAAAATGGTCTCTGTTAATAAAGGGGATTGGGATAAATCCAATGGATATGAAGAGGATTATCTGTTTGATAAATCTTGGATTGTTGCTTGCCGTGATAAGTTGAAAAGCAATGGAACAATTTGGATAAGCGGCACCTATCACAATATTTTTTCTGTTGCTCGATGTTTGACTGAATTGGGGTTCAAAATATTGAATTGCATTACTTGGGAGAAAACAAATCCCCCGCCAAATCTTTCTTGCCGATATTTTACATATTCAGCAGAATATATTCTTTGGGCTCGTAAGGAGCGAAAAGTGCCACATTATTTCAATTATGAATTGATGAAAGAAATAAATGGAGGCACTCAAATGCGTGATGTGTGGAGGCTGCCTGCAATCGCTCCATGGGAAAAATCGTGTGGAAAGCACCCTACCCAAAAGCCGCTATGTGTGCTTTCTCGAATCATTCAAGCATCAACTCTTCCCGGAGCATGGATTTTAGACCCATTTACAGGGAGTAGTACAACTGGTATCGCAGCAAGTCTCTTAGGTCGTCGCTTCTTAGGTATAGATCAAAATGACGAATTCTTGGAATTGAGTAAAGCACGTCGAGAAGAAATTAACGACACCTCAAAACGTACTTTGTATTTGGAAAGACTTCAAAAGCAAGCAAAGTTATTTGAGGACAAAGAAATATCTGTCTTCAATGAGCCTTTTGTAGAATATGGGCAAGAATTGCCGTTTTAGGTAAATATTAGTCCCCGCAATATATAAAATCCTTATGCTTATGTGAGATATGTTTCAGAAGTTAAATTTCAATAAAACAGCACGTCAATCAATTATATTTTCTAACTTTAAATTTAAGTATGTGGAATAAAATGATAGATTTATGATTTGTGAAAAAGAGCATCGTTACGATCCGCAGTATAATGATTTGCCTGTGGAACAAGGAGGAGAAGGAAGACATCGGTGTGCTGGATGTGCTTACAAAAGAGGTTATAAGGATAGCTTTGAGCGTAAAGAACAATTGGATTTAGATCTATACTTCTTGCCTGAGAGCCAGGCTGGAACAGTGAGACACAAAAGTCCTTATGCCGCGTATGCCGCAGGCTTATCTTGCTGGAATCAGAGATTCTTACAAGTAAACATCTCTCATTTATATATCTACAGGAAATTATAAATTCTGTGGATATATTATTTGTGGACTAAATATACAGCTAATCTCATTTTGTCTTAATTTCTTTTCTCATTTCACACCAAGCATTAATGCATATTTTTCCCATGCTGATAATAATTAGCACAATTACAGGGACGATGAAAACTCCTGCAACGCCTAATTGTAATCCTATAGCTGTTGATAATACGCCAATAATATACTTTTGAGATTTATCGGATTGTTCATTCAATTTCTTTCTTTCCTCTTCATAAGTAGTATCATTTCCACACAGGAATTTCTCAATTTCTTCTACAACCTTTTCTCGATAGATTGTAGAGTGGCTAGAATCTCCACCAAATTTAGCTGTATTAGAAGGACTTGCAGACAACCATTTGTCTGCCGATTCTAAATAATTATTATCAGTAGCTTTTAATAACGCCCGTACGATTTCTTGCTGGTAATTATCAAGGCTTCCTATTAATTCCGTTGGATCAAGTTGAGTAAAATCTTCTATTGTCATAATTACTATTGTAGCATTTGTAATATGTATTCTGCAGAAACAGCATGTGTGGTTTGATGTAATGTATGAGGATCAACACCACCTAAAGATATACTGCCACTACTATTCGGTGCATAAGACCCAATAATCATCGCTACTAACATTGAGTCCGATTCTCTAAAAACAGGACTACCAGATTGTCCAGGTCTTGTCTGAATGTTCAAAACAATGTGTTTGGATCTTATAAATGATGCTTCTATCAGTATCTTAGCTCCTACTGTAGTATCTTGATATGTTAAAACATTACGCCCTTGGGTACAATGGGGATAACCAATAATTCCTAAGTGTTCTGATACGTTTATATTATCTGTAGAGCCAATGCGGATGTTGGAATGAATATCCCTGTCAGACTTTAAAATACAAATATCACGTATAGGATCAATTTTTTCTATTTTAACATTAATATAAGAAACTCTCGTATCTGATGTGTCTTGGTAGGTATTGATATTTGTATTAGGATTAAGGGCAACAACGAGATTATTATCGTCATTATTTGTGACATGAGCGGCAGTCACAAATGTCCCTTGTTTATTTAATAGAAAGCCTGTTCCTAACAAGTTAATTCCGTTAGGGGTTATTCGACCTATTGTGTAAACTATCTGATGTAAATTACTAATATCCATAGATTTCAATTTTTCAGCAAAAAAACGAAAAAGCAGCCTATCCAAAAAGTTTTATCAACATTATTTTATTATTTGTTTGTCCGTCCCTTCTTTCAATCGCCTCAGACCGTCTCTGACGGTGTAGTTCGTTTGGATAAAATTCATAAAGTAAAACGTAATATATTGAGTACCAATATAGATTGATTTCTTTAACGAGGATGAGTATTAAACCGGCTTAGAAAGCTTATATATTATTAAAATATAACGGGCTGACTGTCTTTGATAGTCAGCCCGTTTTTTGTTTCTTCCGGCTCCGTTTGTAAACAATATAAGAACAATTCAAGACGTGGTGATAGATAATAAAAACAGATTGGTTGCCGTTCGTGGCGGCACCAGCCTGTTCCTATCAGTCCGTTTCATGACATCCTGTTACGGAATGGGTCGTGCCGTGATGTCAAGTTCGGATTTAGGGATTGGTATGCTATGTTATTTTACAATCACTTTCTTGCCGTTTATTATGTTCAATCCTTTCTTCGGCACGCTGAGCCGACAATAAAAACGGTGTATTTTATGCAAAAAACGGTTACACTTTTTATTCGATTTTAAACACCCTGTCTGAAAGGACTCACTCATATTATTTAATATTTATTCATCGCATTCACGTTATTTAAACATCCATGATTATCTTGGTTCTAATTCTATCCCAGCTTCTTCGTTATATATGATTCTAAGCTCCTCGCTTGGACAATTGCATGGTGCCCATTTCCATCTAAAGGTACCTACAACAAACTCAGTGAGCTGTTTCCCGTCCATATCGAACACGGCAGACAAGCCGCCTTTCCTTATTAATAAACTCCAGACCGTTCATTTTTTCTTTGTTTATACAACTACGGTCTTGCCCGCAATCCATTTTCAGTCTTTGCGGCATGCGGCGTGTGCCGATTTCTGCGACAGCCGTTTCTGCTTTTTTGTCATTCCTACGGGTGCAAATATGTTACCTCTAACTTTCCTTTTAAAAATGTACTCATACCATGTGCATGCCGCAATATAACGTCCTATGAGATGATCAAGGTGATAACCGTCGACGTTGAGATTGTCGCCCAGTTCTGTTGAGCGTGCTATCTGTATTGCCGTGCCTGCCGGAATTATTCCTTGAAGATTGTTGTCGCGTACGGCTTTGGCGGAACATTCTGATATTGCACGGTACATCGTCATCTGGTCGTTGCCGTATCGTCTGAAGCCGCTGTGGTCGCTTGTCTGCGCGTATGCCCAAGTCTGGTGGAACAACACTTTTGTACAAGAAGGAACGCGCGCGCGTATATATGCCACGAGTTCCGGAAGAAGAGAGAACGAGTCATAGTTTCCCGAGTCATAACTCGCCTGCTGTACGGTGACAACATCCCACTGCTCCTCGCGCAGCGCCTCGTCCAGCCGCTTGTTGTCCGTCTGCACCCTTATGCCGTCCGTGCCGATTTTCCTGTACTCGTATGCCGGGGCATCATTGCGGGCGTTGTCTGCGTGCCTGCTTATGGGGCATCCTCCTATATATAGGTTGCCTATTATACATTTCTCGCCGTCGGCATCTGCAAGGTCCCATAGATACTGCTCTACAGCGTCACGTGAGAAGCTGTTGCCGACAGCCAGTATTTTCATCACCTTCTCTTGCGCCGTTGCCGATACCGCCGATACTGTTATCATGACGGCAATCATTGTTTTCCGTAAAAAGCTTGTTTTCATTGTGTTTTTGTTTTATTGTTCAATACAAAAGTATTGATAAGTTTCATATAAGTAATACTTTTATAGCGTTAAAATGGTGTATAAGAGCAAAATAGGTAAAATAGTATCAGTGTCTGCTAATTTAATATTATATATTGTGTCAGGAAAATACGAATTTTGCAGATATAAAATAAATCCAATAACTAAAACCATTAAATTATGAAAAAAACTACTTTTATTCTTTCACTTTTGCTGATGGCTGTAATGAATGCTTCAGCAGAGGTTATCACTGTATGGGAAGGAAACCAGGCAGGTAATCTTACTTTCTTCAGCGGTGAAGACACTTATAATGCTCTTATGGGCGACGGTGCGGGGCAGGCCAATCTCTCTGCCGGCGACAAAATCGATATTTATTATACAGGTGCGGTTGAAGGCAGCAAACTGTGGTTGCAGGATAATGAGTGGAATACCTATTCACCTTCTGTGACAGGTGCGGATGTTGACCTGCTTACTGCCGGTGACGGTGTTTTCACGGTGAATGTTTCGCAGGACTTCGTAGACGCACTTAAAGTCAAGGGCTTGCGTTTGCGCCGTGGAGGTGAGGCAGTATATTCGTTTACAAAGGTGAATGTCGTTAAGGGCGACGGCACTTCCGGCGGCGACGAACCGGGAACAGGCGGTGAGGAAACCGGAAATGTTGTAGTATGGGAAGGCTCTTCTGCTGCGACACTCCGCTTTACTCCCGAGTCGGGCAGCTTTCTTGACAATTACAACAAGCTTGTAGGCGATGCAGAAGGACAGGCAAATCTTTCAGCAGGAGACAAGATAAAGTTCTATTACACCGGTGCTGCAGCCGACGATCAGGTGTGGTTCCAGGATATGGAGTGGAACAATATAATGGCTATCGACATGAACTCACCCACAATCGAAGCCGGTGACGGAAGTTATGAGTTCATGGTAAATGTTGCAGCCGTAGAAGCAATAAAGCAGAAGGGTATAATGCTGCGCCGTCCGAACAGTTCATCATATACCTTTACGAAGGTTGAAGTAATAAAGGCTCAGGTAGGTGACGATGTTATCGTTCCCGATGCGTCGGAGACAATCGTGTGGAGCGGCTCTGCAAAAGGAAGTACATCTGTGGATTTCCGCTATGATCCCAACAAGTCTGCACTTCTTGGTGCAGACCTCCAGCCCGGCAAGTTCATAAAAGTATATATGAGTGATGTAGAAGAAGGTGACCAGATTTATATAAAGGAGACTGCTTCGTGGGAATGTCTTAATACACAGACCACAATGACAGCGGGCACACAAGTGTTCAGTATGGAGCTTACGGAGGATATAATCAATAAGATAAAGACTTCGGGAATGATTATACAGCGTCAGGGCAACGGCACCACATACGACTTCGAGATACGTTATGTAACTGTTGCAAATACCGGAACAACAGGTCTCGGCTCTATCGTGGGCAGACCCGTTTCGTCCGACAACGATGCTGTTTACAACCTGTGCGGTCAGCGTGTAAGTGCTTCCCATAAGGGGCTTGTCATAAAGAACGGCAGAAAATATATTAATAGATGAGTTAGTTGATTAGTTGATTTGTTTCGGGTTGTACAGTTACCCTATAACTTACAAACGAATATTCTTTTAAAAAATCAGGATGACACCAGGCGTCCTTTAACATGCCGCAGCCTTTCCAGCGGTCTGTTAAAGGACGCCTTTCTTGTCATTGTGGCTGTTTTTGCATGTTATTGATATACAACACTTTGCATAACTGTTTCATGGCGCGTTGCAAAAGACCGTCTTTCAGGCTCCAATATGCCGCCTTTCAGACGCTGAAAGGGCACCTTTCGCAGTCCGAAAGGTGCCCTTTTGCAAAATGCCCGTTCTTCTTGATGATATCAAAGTATTATCCGTGTCTTCCTTACCTGTTCTCTAAACTCCGACGGCGAGCATCCTTTTCTGTCCTTGAATATGCGGTTGAAGTTGCTCAGGTTGTTGAAACCGCAGAAGAAACTTATGTTTGCTATGCTCTCGCTTGTGTCGAGCAACAGCCTTGCCGCATTTCCAAGGCGTATGTTTATAAGATATTCGCGCAGCGTGTTTCCCGTGTGCAGCTTGAAGAAGCGGCTGAATGCGCTTGTGCTCATTCCTGCAAGGTCGGCAAGCGTTCCTAACCGTATGTCGTCCATATAGTGATCATGTATATATGTCTTGACTTTAAGTATCCGCTTGCTGTCGTCATGTATGTCCACCTTTGCATAGCTGCTTGTCGCCAGTGTGCGTGCCCCCTTGCATTGTGACAGGTCGTAGAGTATGCCCATAAACTGGCTCACAGCCCAGAAACTGTCGTTCAGCTTGCTGAGCTGCGTCAGCCTCGGATATACCTGTATTATTGCCTCCATGGGAAAAGCCAGCCCTTTCTGCGCCACCTCCATCATCTTGCGTATGCTGCCGAACGGGTTGCGTGCAAGAAATCCCTCGTCCATCTTCCAGTGAAACTGTATCGTTATCTCGTGTATGTTCTCACTCGTGCATGTGTTCTGTTCCCATACGTGCTCCAGGTCCTGACTGGTTATGAGCACAAGGTCGTAGTCTCCGATTACCTCGCTGTGGTCTCCCACTATCCTCCTTACCCCTGCGGCGTGCTCTATGAAGTTCAGCTCAAACGCGGCATGGTTGTGTATAGGGTAACTGAACATCATCTTGCACCTGTCGGCGATGTACAGGGAGTCCTCATCCTGAAGCGGGGTTATTTCGTGTAATATCCGTGTTTCCTTCATGGTGTATGCTTTTTCACAATGTGTTATGTATGCACAAAGATACGAAAAAACACAAAAACGGCAATAAAACTTTGCTTTTTTTGCTTCTTGCCTATGTTTATATGCCTTCCTGTATGCAGATAGGCAAAATAGTATCACAATGCGGCAAAATAATACAGTATTATGTGATATAAGATATTTATTTTTGCAATATAACTTAATAAAACGGATATGACCAAGAATTTAATACTCTCGTTAATGCTCGCGATATGCGCTTTCACGACGTGCCGGGCAGAAGAAAATGTTGTTTACAGCGGTCCGGCGGCAGTCTCCGGCTGGAATGGTGTGGATCTGTCAGCCGGTGTTTTTGCCGATGCCGGTGCGGGCGACGTGGTGCGTGTCTATGCCTCCGGCTTTCTGGGAGCAGACAATAGCGGCACTGCCGGCTTCCGGTCTTCCGGCTCAGCCCTGTTTGCCGACGAGACGGAGTTTAAGGTTTACGGCGACTTCACCCTGATTGTCTCCCCTTCGGTATTGTCCCGGTTGCGTTCCGGCGGACTTACGGTTACGGGCTATAACTATACCATAGACAAGATAACGCTTGAGAAGGATCCTAAGAACAAGGTGCTTTTCAGCGGCAGCGTCGCTATCGGCTACTATACGCCGACCATTTCCGTTCCCAAGTTCCAGTTCATGACTGCGAAGACAGGAGATGTCATAAAAGTATCGGTGAGCAACGTTACCTCCGATTCGCGCGGCTGTCTTCAGAACAGCGGGTGGAGCGAGCTTAAGCCTGGCTACAGCGGCTTTGAGATGACCGGCGACTACAGCATGGTTATCGACGAGAGCGTCCTTTCGCAGCTTCGTGACGGCGTTCTGCGTGTCCGCGGGGCATATCACACGGTCAACAAGGTCACCCTTTACTGTCCTTCCGCCGGCTATGATGTCGTTCCCGGCGAAAGGCGCGAGGCAGTCATGATGTTCGGGCTGAACGAGTCGGGAGGCGAGTTCGCAGGAGTATATCCCGGTGTCGACGGCACCCACTACGGCTATCCAAACTATGACGACCTTGCCTATGCGCGCAGGAAAGGCTTCGGCATAATCCGCCTTCCTTTCCGTTGGGAGCGCGTCCAGCGCCCCCTTGGCTCATCATCACTGATAAAGAGCGAGACCGACAAGATAAAGCAGGTGCTCGACTGGGCATCTGAACTCGGGCTTAAGGTTGTCTTCGACATGCACAATTTCGGGCGTTACTGTACCTACTGCAACGGCTACAGCTCTGCAAACAACGTATATGCCGTGATAGGAGAGGCGTCGTGCACGCCCGACCACTTCTGCGACGTATGGCGCATGCTTGCCCGCGAGTTCAGGGATTACGAATGTATATGGGGATATGAGATAATGAACGAGCCGTATGCAATGCTCTCCTCCATGCCATGGTTCGACATTGCCCAGGCGGCGATATACGCAATACGCGAAGAAGACATGTCCACCCCGATTGTCATCGACGGCGACCAGTTCGCCACGGCGCGCAACTGGGTCTATTACAGCGACAACCTGCGCAACCTCAACGACCCTGCCGACAACCTGATATTCTCCGCCCACTGCTATTTTGACAAAGACTCCTCGGGAGAGTACAAGGACAGCTATGACAACTCCGGAGCCAACGCACAGACCGGTGTCACGCGTGTAAAGCCGTTTGTCGACTGGTGCAACAAATACGGGAAGCGTGGATTTGTGGGCGAATACGGCATTCCCGACGACGACACGCGTTGGAACACCGTTCTTGACAACACCCTTTCCTATCTCAAAGAAAACGGCATGGGCGGAACCTACTGGTCTGCCGGACACCGCTGGGGCGACTACAAGCTGGCTGTCCATCCCACGGACAATTACACCAAGGACCGTCCGCAGATGTCCGTGCTCGTCAAGTATCAGAGTGTCGGGACGGGCATACTGCAACTTGAGACGCCTGCCGCTCGTGCAGACACCGGTGCATGGTACACACTTCAGGGCATGAGGGTTGAAAATCCCGGACACGGCATATTCATCCATAAAGGCAGGAAGATTGTGCGATAATTGGCAAGAAAGTATCATTATCGGATAAAAATGTACAAAGGCAAATAAATACTAATTCGTATCTTTGCATCATATACAAACCTTAATAATAATGATGTCACGACTATCAAACATAATCCTTTCGCTTGTGCTGCCGCTGCTGCTTGCCGTCGGCGCGAATGCCCAGAAGCGCATCGTTGTGCTCGGCTCGTCCACCGCCGCAGGTGCCGGTGTAAGCTCGCCCGACAAGGCATGGACAGCCCGCGTGTCGGCATGGCTCGAAGAAAACAGTCCGGGCAGCACGCTGGTAAATCTTGCAAAGGGAGGATATACCACGTGCCGGATAATGCCGACGGGCACGCCCTGCTATCAGGCACGCGAACATCTGCTTTGCACAGATACCCTGCGGAACATTGACAAGGCGTTGTCGCTCCATCCGGACATAATCATTATCAACATGCCGACAAACGACACGTCGCACGGCATAGACGTGAAGACGCAGATGAAGCATTTCCGCATAATCGTTGACAAGGCGCGCAAGGCTGGCGTGGAGGTGTTCATTACAACGTCGCAGCCCCACAACTTCGGCGAAAAATATCAGCCGCCGTATGTCGGGGACAATAAGCCCGATGCCTCAAAACAGTATTACCGCAACTGGTTCGGCGAACTGTCGCGGAAGATAAGACACAGATATGGCAGCCATGCCATTGACTTCTATACGAACATAGCCACCCCCGACGGACTGGGATTCATATCTCCGGTATACGATTCGGGCGACGGCGTGCATCTCAACGATGTGGCGCATTATATCTTTGCAAGGCGTGTGACAGATAAATTAATATATTCTATAAAATGAAAAACCTATGAACAAGAAACCAGAATTATTGTCTTTGTGCAGGCAGTGCCTGTTTGAGGGCAAGCAGAGATTTCTCCTCGTGCTTTTGGTCATGATGCTGAGCGTAGCCACAGGCTTCGCCCAAGGTGTCAATGTCAAGGGGCGGGTTATTGACAAAAACGGCGATCCGGTCATCGGTGCAAGTGTAATTGAGGTCGGCAGCAAAGGCAACGGCACTGTCACGGATATCGACGGAAACTACAGCATTACCCTTAAAAGCCGTTCTTCGCAGGTGTCGTTTTCGGCTATCGGATACGAGACGGTGAAGATAAGCGTGAAGGGACGCGCGGTTATCGATGTCGAGATGAAGGACGACGTCAATATGATAGACGAGCTTGTTGTTGTCGGTTACGGAAAGTTACGCAAGAGCGACCTTACCGGTGCTATGGCTTCCATAAGCTCGGAAGAGCTGATGCGCGGAACGCCGACCGACTTCGGCAGCGGACTGCAGGGTAAGATTGCCGGTGTGCAGGTTAACCGCAACGACGGTGCTCCCGGTGCCGGAATAAGTATAACGATACGCGGTGCGAACTCTACAAGTACGAGTACGCAGCCGCTGTATGTAATCGACGGCATACCGTTTGAGACGAGCGGCACCCCGAAGAGTGACGCCAACTCGGGCAACAACACCGTTGACAACCCGCTGTCCATGATAAACCCCAACGATATCGAGAATATCGAGGTTCTCAAGGATGCGTCTGCCACGGCGATATACGGTTCGCGTGGTGCAAACGGCGTTGTCCTCGTAACCACCAAGCAGGGTAAGGCAGGCGCGCAGCGCATAGAGTTCTCCGCCAACTGGGGTGTCATGAAGATATCAAAGAAAATAAAGATGCTCGATGCATATACCTACGCAAACTATGTAAACGAAGGAATTGTCAACGGCAGCATTTACGACGGTCTTGTTGCCGGAAACCCGTCTTATTCGGGCAAGTGGAGCTATCGCTATGACTCGGACAACAACCTTATACCAGAATCAGGAAGCTATCATCCTCTTCCCGAAGACTTCCTTACGCCCGGATGGCATACCGACGGCTATGGCAACACCGAATGGGTTGAAGGTACAAACTGGCTTGATGAAGTTACGCAGACTGGCTCGGACCAGACCTATAACCTCAGCATATCGGGCGGAAGCGACAAGAGCAACTATGCCATATCAGGAAACTATACAAATCAGGAAGGTGTAATCAAGAACTCGGGTTATGAGCGTTATACGTTCCGCACGAATGTAAACTCAAATCCGCTTAAGTGGCTCAAGGCTGGTCTGAACATTAACTTCACGCATTCTGAAAACAAGTTCTCAAAGACCAACTCGTATGACTACAGTATTATCCGCTCGGCACTTATCTATCTGCCGACGATATATGTGGGCGACAAGTCTGATGCCGATACATACGCGTGGCTGTCTGCCAACCCGCGTACATACGTCAATACGGCAAAGGACGAGATGGTTACGACAAACATCTTTACGTCGGCATATCTCGAGGCAAATATAACACCGTATCTCTCATTCCGCCAAAATCTCGGTATAAGCAACATAAACCGTGAGCGTGACACCTATTATAACAGGGAGACTGGTGAAGGCAAGACGGCAAAGGGACGTGCGGGCAAGGCAGACAACTGGAACACCCACATCACGTTGGAGTCCATGCTTACGTTTGACAAGACTTTTGGAAAGCACCACCGTCTTAATGCCGTTGCCGCGTTTACATACGAGCGCAGCAACTGGGGAGGCAAGTCCATGACGGCAAGCAACTTCCCTACAGACCTCACGCAGGACTATGACATGAGCGCGGCAATGACAATCGACACGCCGACGAGCGACCGCGGACGCTCAACCATGGTGTCGTTGCTCGGACGTGTGAATTATACTCTCATGGACCGTTATATCGCGACGCTGTCGTATCGCCGTGACGGTTCGAGCAAGTTTGCCGAAGGAAACAAGTTCGCAAACTTCGCGTCAGGAGCGTTGGCGTGGAACATATCGGAAGAGAAGTTCATCAAAGACCTTAACATATTCTCAAATCTTAAGCTCCGTGTCAGCTACGGACAGACCGGAAACCAGGCTCTGTCAGACTATATGACAATGGACAGGGTGCGTGTGGCTAATTATCCGTTAGGAGGCTCTTTGAACGGCGGCTACACGTATGATACCGGAAGCGGTCCGCGAAACACCAAGCTGCGCTGGGAGACAACAGACCAGTTTAACGTGGGTCTTGACATGGGCTTCATGCGCAACCGTCTTAGCTTCAGCATGAACTGGTATCTGAAGGAGACCAACGACCTGCTCCAGACCATTTCAATCCCTACCAATACAGGATACAGGACAATGTGGACAAACAGCGGAAGCGTGCGTAATACCGGTTTCGAACTGTCGGGTAACTTCGTAGTGGTTGACACCCGCGACTGGGGATTGGAGCTTGATGCAAACATATCATGGAACCGTAACAGGCTGTTCAATCTCCCTGCCGACCAGTATGCCTCACAGCTCTGGTATGGTGCAAGCCAGGTGTTCATACAGCGTAACGACATGCCTATCGGCGCGATATACGGCTATGTTGAGGACGGCTTCTATGACAACATTGCCGAGGTGCGTGCCGACCCGATGTACCGCACAGTGTCCGATGCAGAGGCACAGCGCATGGTAGGTGAGATAAAGTATGTGGATGTTGACGGCGACGGACAGCTTACTGCAGACCGCGACCGCGTTGTCATCGGCGATACCAATCCCGACTATACCTATGGATTTAATGTCAGCGGACGCTGGAAGAAGCTCAGTCTGAGCATGTTCTTCCAGGGAACACAGGGCAATGATGTCTATAACGGTAACCTGATGATGATAGGAATGTCAAGTATCGGCAATATCACACAGGATGCATACAACACACGTTGGACACCCGAAAATGCGTCTATTGCAAAGTGGCCGCGCGTGACAACGGCAATGACCCGTAACATGCTCCTTTCAAACCGCTATGTTGAGGACGGCTCATACTTCCGCCTTAAGACCGTAAGTCTTGAATATGACTTCGGACGTATAGCAAGAACGGTGGGGCTGAGAGCATACTTCACGGCTTCGAACCTCTTTACTATAACGGGCTACAGCTGGTTTGACCCGGATGTGAACGCTTTCGGTACGGATGCTTCGCGCCGTGGTGTGGATATAAACTCATATCCAAATAACAGGAGCTTCTCTTTCGGTGTCAAGCTTACCTTATAACATACACACTGTTCAATCAATATAAAGATGATTATGAAAAGCAAAATATTTCTATCAGCCGTTGCCTGTGCGATTATGTCGGTTCCCATGTTCACATCGTGTGAGGACTGGCTTGAAGAGAAGGCATATACGTTTGTCACGACAGATGACATACCAAACAGTAATGAGGGAGCCGACTCGTGGACGCTCGGTGTCTATAACTCGTTGTTCTCGGACATGTTCATGTACGGTTCGTTCCCGCGGCCGCTTGACTACGACTGCGACTATATATCGGGCGCAGTGTGGCAGTTCTCAGAGTTCGGAAGCGGTAACTTCCAGGGCGGCACGTCGCAGGCAGATGCCATGTGGAACGGCATGTACGCCCTCATAAACAAGGCGAACAAGGCAATTACCAATGTAAAGGCACTTGACGGGGCAACAGAGCGTCACCGCGACAATTGTCTCGGAGAGCTTTATTTCCTCAAGGCGTGGGCGTATTTCATGCTGACAAGGGCATACGGTGATATTCCCATACACTCTGTAAGTGTGGATGAGGAAGGGACATACGACAACTTCCCGCGCATACCTATAAAGGATGTATACGAGAAGACGATAATTCCGCTTCTTGACGATGCCCGCACCATGCTTTATAAGAATACGGAAGGAGCGTACACACCCGGACGTGTCAATGCGGCTTCTGCCGCCGGACTGGAGGCAAAGGTGTATGCCACGATGGCTGCCGGAGCAACAGCCGAGGGTGAAGACATAGTAGTGAAGACCGGCATACCTTATGTCGTGCAGAATATAAACGGAACGGCGACAAAGGTATATACGGACCCGGTGAAGACGCTGATGCACAAGAGTGTTGTTGCGGGGTATGAAAACTTTGACGCAAGAGACTGCTGGCAGAAAGCATACGACCTGGCAAAGGCTGTGAAGAAGGGTGACTATGGTAAAATAGAACTTTCCGATTATTCAGACCTTTGGAGCAACTCAGGAAAGACGGCGTCGGAGCATCTCTTCTCATTGCAGACAATATCGGGTGACAATATGTTCGGTACGCTGTTCTCATATCACTACTGCGGTATGACGAATGCGGCAGGTCATATCGTGAACAGTCTTACTGTGGGTATGCGCTGGCACTGGTACATGCTGTTTGAAGAAATGGACCATCGTATTTACGAGGGTGTCCTGCATGCCTGGATACGCGAAGGGTCCGATACAAGCTGGGGCGGCGGCTCATACTTCCCGAACTTCGGTATATGGCAGAAGAGGGTAGAGAACCGTGAAGCACCTTACGACAATACGGACGTGACGTCAAGCTGGCGTTGCGACGGTGCAGGCTCTGAGCAGTTCTTTGCTTTCCAGACAAAATATCTTCAGCAGATAAGCGACCGTTCTCTCAGCCGTACCGATGCCAACTATCCTTTCCTTCGCTATGCGGATGTGCTTCTTATTCTTGCCGAGGCGGCAAACGAGCTTAACGGTCCTACGCAGGAAGCGGTGAGCGCACTGAACCAAGTACGCGAGCGCAGCAATGCCACACCGCGTGACATAGAGCAGTTTGAAGAAGGAACAACCGTGAAGGTTGACGGCGTGAACACAAAGGTTTCTCCTAAAGCATCGTTGCGTTCTTCTATCATAGAAGAGCGTGCCATGGAGCTTGCCCTTGAGGGAGACCGCCGCTGGGACCTCATACGCTGGGGTATATACCTGCCTGCCATGAACGCATTGGGCGGTGCCGACGAGCCGGGAAATGTAAAGGAACGTTCTGAGAAACATCTCCTGTTCCCCATTCCTACTCTTGAAGTTCTGACAAACAAAGGTATTACAGCCAACAATCCCGGTTGGAACTAATTAATTGAAACGATAAAGTAAAACAAAAATACGACGGAAATATGAAACGTATATCATTTTCTATTATATGTGTCTGTATGTTGTTTGGGTTTATGGCATGTGACGACATAACGCAAGTTGATGAAGTCCTTGCCGGTGAAAATATACCTAATACAGGCGCTCCTGCCATTACAAAGATTGTCATGGCAAACGATGCGGAGGGAACACCGATAGAAACGGCTGCATTCACACAAGTGGTGCGTATCGAGGGCACGAACCTCGGCAATGTCACCTCATTGAAGTTTAATGATGTGGATGTGGATTTGAGTGAGGTATACTCAAGTTACGGCGCTGTGCTTGCAAAAGTGCCGAGAGTGCTTCCCGAGACGGTTACCGACCGTGTGTATGTGCAGACAGACTTGGGCGAGACATCAGCTCCGCTGAAAGTGACAATCCCTGAGCTGAAGATACAAGGACTTTATTGTGAGTATGCACAACCTGGCGACACAACGTATATCCAAGGCAACGACTACGACCTGTACGGCATAACGGCAGAAGATGCCATTGTTAAGGTTGGCGACAAGGATGTGAATGTGCTTGCCGCGTCAGAGACAGAGCTGATGATACAGATACCCGGCAACGCAAGAATGGGCGACCCTGTTACTGTGCAAGGCACCAAGATGGCAGAGCCTGTGACACTTGATTATGCAAAACAGGGCGTATCAGAACTGTTTGATTTCAACGACTGGCCCGGTTACGGTGCATTCACCCATGCAAGCAAGTATTCGTGGGCTCCCAAGAACTTCCTGTACAGCAAGTTCTCGGCAGGACCCGATGACCCCAAGCCATTGGGCAGTGACGGTAAGTATATACGTTTTAAGGATCAGGTTAATGCCTGGGGCTGGATGGTATTCTGGGCAGGATATATAGACCTGCCTGCCGATGTTGCCGCAAATCCGCAGGATTATCAGATGCGCTTTGAGTTCTGGAATGACCAGAAATATCCGTTGAATTCCAATTACAGGATTATCTTCGGCAACTATCAGTGGTATCCCGGCGGTGACGGTGTGCCCCTGAATACCAAAAACCAGTGGAAGACAATACGCATAGACCTTGATGAGGAGGATCCCGAGGGGCATGTGCTTGTTCCCGCAGGTACCGACAGCAGCGTGCGCTATTCGTTCATGATAATATTCTCGCCCACCTCGGCGCAGACATATAACATAGCAATGACTAACTTCCGTTTCGTTAAAAAATAATCAGACATGAAGAATATTAAGTTTATCAATATAATCATGGCTCTGGCACTGGTGTGCTTTGGGCTGACGGCTTGTAGCAGTGATAATGACGACAATGGTGGAGATGGCGGCGGAGGCACCGGTGGCGGAGGCTCCGTGGCAAAACTGGCAGAGCCGTATTTCGGTGTCAACATGTCCGGAGCTGAGTTTGCCGCTGTCTATCCCGGCATAGACGGCACGCATTATGGTTACCCAGCCCGCTCGGATATAGAGTATTTTGCCAATAAAGGGTTTAAGCTTATACGTTTCCCGTTCAGGTGGGAGCGCATACAGAAGCAGCTTGGCGGCGAACTCGATCAGGTGGAGCTTGCAAAGATGAAGGCTGTTGTCAGTGCGGCGCAGGAGCTTGGTGTATACGTAATACTTGACCTGCACAACTTCGGGCGTTACTGTACGTACAGCAACGGGTATAGTTCGGCAGACAACAATTATGCCATATTAGGCTCTCGCACATGCTCTACTGCTCATTTCTGTGACTTGTGGAAACGTCTGGCACAGGAGTTCATGGGATATACAAATATATGGGGCTATGACATAATGAACGAACCCCACAATATGCTTAGCTCTTCTCCATGGGACAAAATAGCCCAGGAATGTATAGACGCAATACGCGAGGTGGACAGGCAGACTCCTATTGTCGTTGAGGGAAACGAGTTTGCATCGTCAAGCAAGTGGACAAATCTCAGTCAGGATTTGAAAGACCTTACAGACCCATCGGACAAGCTTATATTCCAGGCACATGTCTATTTTGACAATGATGCCAGTGGCAAATATGTCAAGGATTATGACGGCGAGCAGGCAACAGAGGATATAGGTGTTGAGAGGCTGAAGCCGTTTGTTGAGTGGTGCAAGAAGTATGGCAAGCAGGGCTTTGTCGGCGAATACGGCGTGCCTGACAACGACCCGCGCTGGCTTGTCACCCTTGACAAGGCACTGCAATATCTTTCTGAAAACGGCATAGGCGGCACATACTGGTCTGCCGGTCCGCGTTGGGGCGACGATGCCCTTGCCGTGCAGCCGATAAACGGGCAGGACAGGCCCCAGATGTCGGTTCTCGGGAAGTACTTTAAGGCGAAATGACAATACTTCTTATGAGCAGAATTAAGATTATAGTTATAATGTTGCTGATTACTGTGGCTGCCTCTGCCGTCACTCCGGTGAAGAGGTGGGGACAGCTGCAGGTCATAGGCAACCAGTTGTGTGACAGCAGGGGAGAACCCGTGGTGCTTCGTGGCGTAAGTCTCGGGTGGCATAATCTGTGGCCCCGCTTTTACAATGCAAAGTGTGTGAAGTGGCTCAGGGACGACTGGCACTGTACCGTGCTGCGTGCGGCAATGGGCGTCTGCATCGAGGACAACTACAAGGAAAACCCGGAATTTGCCCTGTCGTGCATGAATAAAGTCATTAAGGCTGCCATAAAGAACGGGATATATGTCATAATAGACTGGCACACCTATTATCCTGAAAAGGATGAGGCTGTCAAGTTTTTCGGCATGATGGCAAAGGAGTATGGCAAGTACCCGAATGTCATATATGAGATATACAACGAGCCGATGGAGGATACATGGGAGAGTGTCAGCGACTATGCGTATGCCGTAATAGCGGAGATACGCAAGTATGACGAGGACAATATCGTCCTTGTCGGTAACCCGCATTGGGACCAGGACCTGCATCTTGTGGCGGAACGTCCGTTGAAAGGGCTGACAAACATAATGTACAGTCTTCATTTCTATGCGGCTACTCACGGTCAGGAACTGCGCGACCGTGCCGAGGCGGCATGGAAGCAAGGCATTCCTGTCTTTGTAAACGAATCGGCAGGAATGGAGTGTACCGGTGACGGTCCGCTCGACATGGATGAGTGGCAGCGCTGGACCGACTGGATGGAGGCACACCGCATAAGTTGGGTGAACTGGTCCATATCCGATAAGAACGAGACATGCTCGATGCTTATTCCAAGGGCCCGCAAAGACGGCCGCTGGACGGATGATGTCATAAAGCCCTATGGCAGGATTGTAAGGGCAAACCTGCGAAAATACAATAAATGACCCCTCTGCGGAGGAGCATGGCAAGTTACGGTCTGAAAGGTGGCATTTCGGCATGCAAAACATGGTGTTTTACCACCTTAAAGGTGGTCTTTCAGATGCTAAAAGGCGGTCTTTTGCAAATCAAACCGAGGCGGATGAAAACTGTAAGCAAAAGCCCCTTGAATATAACAGACTGTAAGTATTTGCCGTAAAAGCTAAAGGCAATTCTGACAACAAGTAATAAAGACGATATAATGAATAAACTTTCTATCACAGTAATATGCCAGATGTTTGTCGCATGCCTTGCATGTGCCCAGTCTTCGCTTGACGACATTGACCGACGGGCGTGGCACGATGCCGTGTCTCCCCTTCAGATGAAGGCGGCAGACATGTATCCTCTTTCTGTGAAGAAGATAAAGCCATGTGCTTCAGACAGGGTACAGTCCTTGGGCGGTATTTGGACCTTGTCGGGAGCAGACAGCATAAATTCAGATATATCTGTTCCGTGCCGTGTCCCCGGAAGCATACATACGGCATTGAAAGAAGCGGGAATTATACCAGACCCGTGCGTGGGACGGAACGATACAATGGCGGAGCGGCGGTCGTATCAGCGCTGGTATGTTACGCGGACGTTTTACTATGACGGTACAATGTCCAGTCCGTTATTGTCTTTTAAAGGTGTGGCAAATAAATGCCGGGTATTTGTCAACGGTGTGCCTGTGGCTGAGCACGAGGGCATGTTCGGTGGTCCGGATATAGCGGTGGATAAATATCTGAAGCGCGGCGAGAATGTCATAAAGGTGGAACTCCTGCCGATACCCGAGATTTATAACGGCGGCTGGCCGGCAACGGCAAATGAGGCATGGAAGCATACTGTCGTGTCAAACTGCGTGTACGGCTGGCATTATTCAAAGATACCCTCAATGGGTATATGGAGTGACGTGTACCTCGCAGACCGTCCGGACTTGCGGATAGAAAATCCGTTCTTCATCACCCGTTCCGTGACAGGTGACATGCGGATGCAACTTACGCTCCCGAATGAGACTACAGGAGAAATTCGTTTGTTGGTAAAGCCGGATAATTTTGCAGGCAGGCCGCAGGCTTTTGCGGCAATGGTAAATAAGGTCAGGGGGAATGTTGCTTTTGATTTTGACATCAAGGAACCTTATTTGTGGTATCCCAACGGTGTGGGCAAACAAAACTTATATCGTGCAGAAGTCCAGCTTATTGTTGACGGTAAGATACGGTCGGTTTGCAGCAAACGCTTCGGTATAAGGACTGTTGAAATGAAACCCTTTCCCGAAGGAGAGCGTGAGGACTTATACAACTGGACCTTCTGTATCAACGGACGTGACATGTTCGTTAAAGGGACAGGCTGGTGCATGATGGATGCCTTGCTTGATTTCTCAAGGGAGCGGTATGACAGGTTCTTGTCTGTTGCCCGTCATCAGAATATCCAGCTGATAAGGGCATGGGGCGGAGGAATGCCGGAAACGGATGCGTTTTATGAGCTTTGTGACGAGAAGGGTATTATGGTCATGCAGGAGTGGCCCACGGCATGGAACAGTCATGAGACACAGCCGTTCGGCATGCTGGAGGAAACGGTTGCCCTCAATACCGTCCGTCTGAGAAATCATCCTTCACTTGTCATGTGGGGAGGAGGCAATGAATCGGATAAGCCTTACGGCAAGGCAATAGACATGATGGGGCGTCTTAGCGTGGAGCTTGACGGCTCCAGACCGTTTCACCGTGCTGAGGCATGGGGTGGCAGCCGCCATAACTACAACTGCTGGTGGGACGAGATGCACCTTAATCACAATCTTAACATGACTGCGCGCTTCTGGGGAGAGTTTGGTGTACCGTCGCTGCCTCATGCGGAGACGGTAAGGAAATATCTTGACGGTGAGAAATATGTATGGCAGCCGGATAAAGAAACGGCATTCACCCGTCATACTCCTATATTCGGAACTAACGGGGAGATAAGCCGGCTGGGACAGTATGCCGGATATTTCACGTCATTGGAAACTCTGGAAGACGCTGTGTTCGGTTCTCAGATGTCACAGGTAGTAGGCGTAAGGCATACTCTCGAGCGTGCCCGGACAATGTGGCCTAATACAACCGGTGCCCTTTATTACAAGCTGAACGATAACTATCCGGGACTGTCATGGTCGAGTGTAGATTATTATGGTGCAGTCAAACCGCTGCATTATTTTGCGCGCCGTGCCTTTGAACCGGCAACGACGGTCTTGCTGTTTGACAGGACAAACATGGCGGGGCAGGAGGTGAAAATACCTTATTATCTCCTTGACGACAATAATATTGTTACCGGCAAGACCGTTAAGGCGCATCTGTCGGTATGGAACCATAAGATGCAGTGCGTACTTGACACGGCGATATCGGTAAAGCCTCAGAACAGAGTTGATAAGATTGCAGATATCGTTCTTACGAGGGAACAGACGTTGAGCGAGATGTTGTACATGAAGACAGACCTCCTTAAGGACGACGGTACGCTTGTGGCAAGAAACTGGTATTTCTGCAACTACGATACACGTCGTGGCGTAATGCTTGAGTCGCGGGCGGCAGATGTCCGTATGAAACAGGACGGGAAAAACATAACAATAACCAATATGTCGGCATTTCCTGCCGTGGGTGTTACCGTCAATGTCCCCGGGCAGTCGTCACGGTTGCTATTGTCTGATAATTATTTGTGGCTTGATCCGGGAGAGGCGGTAACGGTTGACTCCAATATATCGTGTCCTGCTGTGGTCAGTTGGTGGAACTCAAAAAATAAATGAAATTATGAATAAGATAAAGTTAAGCTTGATATCAGTATTGATAACGTTAAGTGGCGGAGTGCTTGCAGGTGAGCCTTTCGGTGTTAACCTCGCCTGTGGTGATTTCGGTTCGGTATTCCCCGGTGAATATAATAAGCATTATACATATCCCACCGATGCGGATCTTATATACTGGCAGCAGAAAGGACTGATGCTCGTACGGCTGCCTTTCCGCTGGGAACGTCTTCAGCATAAGCCTTACGGACCCTTGTGCCAGGACGATTTGGCTAAGGTAAAAGACTTTGTAAAGGCTGCAGGAAAGCGTGGGATGAAGGTTCTTTTTGACATGCACAACTATTGCCGCCGTATAGACGAGGGCACAGAGAAGATTGTAGGTACGCCCGAATTGTCTTATGAGAGCTACGGGCAGTTCTGGCGTATGATGGCACAGGAGTTCCGCGGCTTCGGCAACATCTATGGCTACGGACTGATGAACGAGCCTCACGACCTTCCTGCAAGTGTGTCATGGCATAAAATGGCACAGGTGGCAATAGACTCTATCAGAACCGTGGACACAAAAACTCCTATTGTCGTAGGCGGATATCATTGGAGCTCCGCACGGCGTTGGGTGCAGATGAGTGACAACCTTAAAACATTACGTGACCCTGCTGGAAATCTCATATTCGAGGCACATTGCTATTTCGACTTTGACGGCTCGGGCACTTATAAGTTCACATACGAACAGGAAGAAGGCACGCCTAAGCGCGGTGTGGAGCTTGTACGTCCTTTTGTGGAATGGCTTAATAAAAACAATCTTCGCGGTATAATAGGCGAATATGGCATACCCGAAGGAGATGAACGTTGGGAGAAGACATTGGACAACTTCCTTTCATATTTGCAGAAAAACGGTGTCCCGGCTCTTTATTGGGCGTCAGGACCATGGTGGACGGATGCCGTAATGACAATCCCGACATACCGCGGCGGCAAGGAAAAGCCTCAGGTTAAGATCATGGAGAAGTATAAGGAGACAAAATAACAGGAGGGCCGATAAGCTGTCTGTACACTTCATCGATAAATTATTCACTATGACAAGCAAGTATTTTCTCATAGCTGTGATGTTCGTTTCTTCCGTTGTCTATGCCGGTATTCCGTTTACGCACGGTAACCTCAAGGTAGACGGCAGCGGGAGGTATCTTGAGCATGACGACGGTACACCTTTTTTATATATGGGTGATACGGCATGGGAGATGCTCTCAAGGCTTACGTATGAAGAAGCCTGTGCCTATATGGACAACAGGGTGGGGAAGGGAATAAACGTTATACAGACCGTTCTCCTTTCCGAACTGACAGGCATAAGGGATACAACGGCAGCAGGTGTCACGCAATTAATAAACGGAGACGTCTGCAACCCCAATCCCCTTTATCTGGCACATGCCGATTCTGTCCTTGCATACGCGGAGCAAATCGGACTGTATCTTGCAATATTACCAACATGGGGTGACAAGGTAGACAGGCAATGGGGCAATGGACCGGAGATATTCAATGAGCATAATGCGGAAGAATACGGAAGACTTCTGGGGCGCAGGTGGGCTTCACGCCCTAATATTATATGGATAATAGGAGGCGACCGTGGAGGCGACGGAGAGAACAGGGCAGTATGGAATGCAATGGCAAGGGGCATAAAGTCTGAGGACAAAGTGCATCTGATGACATATCATCCGCATGGAGAGCACTCGTCGTCAATGTGGTTCCACGATGAAGACTGGCTTGACTTTAACATGATACAGACCGGTCATTGTCAGCAGAGGTATGACATATACCGCCGTATGATGTTGCATGACATGGCTCTGAAACCGGTAAAGCCCGTTATGGACGGAGAACCACGGTATGAAGACATACCGCGCAACTTCAAAAAGGAAGACGGCAGGTTCGGGGCTGCCGACGTAAGGCATACGTTATATCAGAGCATGCTTACCGGTGCATGCGGATACACTTACGGCAACAACAACCTGTGGCAGATGTATGCTCCGGGGCGCGAACCCAAGTGTGACGCCCGTACATACTGGTACGACGCGATGAATATGGAGGCTGAATGTCAGCTTATACATTTTGTGAAGCTTTGGAACGAAATACCTTTCAGCGGCGGGTATAATGTTCCGCATTGTGCCGTTCCCGCGGACGAATACGGTTGTGATGAGGCTGTTGCCTTTATTACAGGGGATTATATGCTGTGCTACTTCCCCGGAGGGAACAGCTGGAGACTGACTGTACCTGATATGTTCGGTTCCCTGTATGCAACAGAGTGGATGAATCCCCGTACCGGACAGCGCATGGCGGGAGGCATTTCAGAAGGGTATGTGGTTGATGTGAGTTTGCCGGAGGGTGGCAATGACGACTGGCTTTTGATATTGAAAAAAGAAAAATAATATTAATACCATTATGAAATTAAAGAGTATAAATGAACTTGCACGTGACTATGAGGAGCTTGTAAACCGTCATAATGAGGCCGAGACCAGTGTAAATGGCATTTATTGCCGTTATAAGCATCCTGTGCTTACGGCAGAGCATGCCCCGCTGATTTGGCGATATGACATGAACGAGAATGATAACCCGTTGTGTGAGGAACGCATTTCAATAAATGCCGTGCTTAACTCAGGTGCAATAAAACTGAACGGGAAGTACTATCTTATGGCACGTGTCGAAGGTGCCGACCGCAAGTCATTCTTCGCCATTGCAGAGAGTGACAGTCCTACGGAGGGCTTCCGCTTTTGGGATTATCCTGTCATGATGCCTGAGACACCGGGGGAAATAGATACGAACATGTATGATGCCAGACTGACTAAGCACGAAGACGGATATATCTATGCCGTGTTCTGTGCCGAGCGTAAAGATCCGTCCGCAGAGCCGGGCGACCTTTCTTCGGCGGTTGCAGCTGCGGCAATAGCCAGGACTAAGGACCTTAAGACATGGGAGCGTCTTGATGACGTGAAGACAGATACGCAGCAGCGCAACGTCGTTCTTCATCCGGAGTTCGTAAATGGCAAGTATGTGCTTTACACGCGTCCGCAGGACGGCTTCATAGACACGGGCAACGGCGGCGGAATAGGTTGGGCGCCGATAGATGATATCTGTCATGCTGAGATCCATGATGAAAGGATTATCAACGTGCGTGAGTATCATACGATAAAAGAAGTGAAGAACGGAGAGGGCCCGCATCCTATAAAGACTTCGCGCGGCTGGCTGCATCTCGCTCATGGCGTGCGCGGCTGTGCGGCAGGGCTTCGCTATGTGCTATATCTCTATGTCACGGCTCTTGACGAGCCTTCCAGGGTAATAGCGGAGCCGGCAGGATACTTCATGGCTCCCGTGGGCGAAGAACGTGTCGGTGATGTCAGCAACGTTCTTTTCTCAAACGGCTGGATAGAAGACAACGGCAAGGTATATATCTATTATGCATCAAGCGACACACGCCTTCATGTGGCAGAGTCAACCGTAGAGCGACTTTTGGACTATTGTTTCAACACACCTTCCGACGGGTTGCGCTCCATAGAGTCTGTTAAGGCTATATATAGCCTTGTGGACAAGAACAAGAGATTACAACAACAATTATAATATATGGCTACGTTAAAAGAGAAAATCGGATATGGGCTTGGCGACATGTCATCGTCCATGTTCTGGAAAATATTCAGCTATTATCTTCCTATCTTTTACAGTGACGTCTTCGGGCTTAGTCTCGGGGCTACGGCAGTGCTGATGCTCGTGACACGTATATGGGATACCGTCTCCGATCCGGTGATGGGCATCATTGCCGACCGCACCGATACAAGGTGGGGCAAGTACCGTCCTTGGCTGTTGTGGATGGCTGCTCCGTTTGCTCTGGCAGGTTGCTTGCTGTTCACCACTCCGCAATGTGGCGAGACAGGGCGTCTGGCATGGGCGTATGTCACATATATACTTATGATGACAGTCTATACCGCAATCAACGTGCCTTACGGCTCGATGCTCGGTGTTGTTACAAGCAGTTCCGATGAGAAAACAGTGTTCTCCAGCTTCCGCATGTTCTTTGCCTATGCCGGTTCGTTCGTTGCGGTCTTTGCATGGGAGCCTTTGGTAAAGTTCTTTACGGATTTGTGCGGTGGAGATACTCCGCTTATTGCCTTGCAGCATGGCTGGCAGTATGCCATGTTTATAATTGCGGCGGTGACGTTTATACTCTTCATTATCTGTTTCCGAATGACGCGTGAGCATGTACGTCCGTCCAAGACAGGCTCTGTTTGGGAAGACCTTAAGGCGCTTGCCTCCAACTCTCCGTGGTGGCTGCTTACGTCGGCAGCCCTATGCACAAACCTGTTCAACACCCTTCGTGGCTCCGTTGCTGCATATTACTTTAAATATTATATAGGTGAAACGGCACATATAGACCTCGGTTTCACGTCTTTCCTGTTCTTTGCGGGTATCTTTCTTGCCGTCGGAGAGGTGTGCAATATGGTAGGTGTTGTGCTTGCCGTGCCCATGTCGTTGCGTTTGGGTAAGAGACAGACGTTCATTGTTTCCGCGGCATTGCTGGCATTGCTGTCTGTGGCGTTCTTTTATGTTCCGATGACCAATGCGGGCTTCTTGACGATACTCCTCCTTCAGGTGTTAATAAGCATACTTACCGGTATCGTGTCTCCGCTTGTATGGTCGATGTATGCAGACGTTGCCGACTATTCTTCCAAAAAGCACGGCACTTCATCGACAGGCCTGATATTCTCTTCCGGTTCCATGGCACAGAAGTTCGGCGGTGCGGTTGCCGGTGCGGCAGTGCTTTGGATACTTGCAGCCTTCGGTCTTGTGCCCAACGCTCCGCAACAGAGTGACACCGCCATGCTTGGCATACGTCTTGTCATGAGCTATATACCGGCAGCCGTGGCAGTTCTTGAAATAGTTATACTCTTGGCTTATCCTTTGGGAAAGAAGCCAAGGACAGACAACGGATGTCAGGGATGAAAAGATTTGCATTATATCTTAAGATTGTCCCGGCAGTTTGTGCCGTGATGTTCTCGCTTGCGTTGCATGCCGGTGCGGACAACCTGCGTTGCGAGTATATGACAAATCCTGTAGGCGTGGATGCGGCTCATCCGCGTCTAAGCTGGACCCTGCCGGGATTGAAAGACAAGATACGTGTAGTCATATCGCAAGACAGTCTTGCCGTGGCTGGAGCCGTATACGTAACAAAGCCCGTGCAATCGGACCGTATACGTGTATACGAACTCGCCCCGGGTACGCAGGAGTTTGCCGTTGATGACTTTAATCCGGCTCCTGCCCGCAGATATTACTGGCGCGTATTCTTCGGAAAGCGTGGTTCCACAGTTGCAAGCTTTGTTACAAACCTGCCGCTGGGCAGTGCGAGGTGGATAACCGACGGCAACGATGCCGCTTACCGCCCGTTGGCATTGTACCGCCATACGGTAAATGTAGCCAAACCTGTAAAAGAAGCGTTTATCACCGTTGCTTCCGCTGGTCTTCACGAAATTATGCTTAACGGAAGGAAAGTTGGCAATCATCGCCTTGACCCTATGTTCACGCGCTTTGACCGACGAGTGCTTTCCGTTATGCACGATGTTACCGGACTCCTGCGCGAGGGCGGCAACGTTGTGACTGTGGAGCTTGGCAACGGGTGGTACAATCACCAGTCAACGGCGGTGTGGTTTTTCCACGAAGCATCGTGGCGCAACCGTCCTCGCTTTGCTGCCAATCTGCTGATACGCTATGATGACGGCACGGAGGAACATGTGGTGACCGACGGCAGTTGGCAGACGGCAGAAAGCAGCACGGTCTTCTCAAGCATATATACGGCAGAGCATTACGATGCCCGTTTGCATCCGCAGAAGCCGTCGTGGCACGGTGTCACCGAAACCGTCTGTCCCGCACGCATCATCTCTTCGCAGGTCATGCATCCAATTAGGCTTACTTCCGTTTACAAGGCGGATAAGATAGACCGCCTGTCCGATACCCTCGCCGTTTATCATTTCCCTAAGAACATTGCCGGTGTCACACGCCTGCGTGTACGGGGACCGCGCGGTACGGTGGTGAGGCTTAAACATGGTGAGATGCTTTATGCCGACGGGCGCGTTAACATGGAGAATATAGACTATCACTATCGTCCGACTGATGACAGCGACCCGTTCCAGACAGACATTGTTACGCTTAGCGGAGGCGACGACGAGTTTGCCGCGCGGTTCGGCTATAAAGGCTTTCAGTATGTTGAGGTAAGCTCTTCCGTACCTTTGGAACTTACCCGGGAGAGTCTTGTTGCCGAGGAGATGCACAGCGATGTGCCACGCATCGGATATTGGCATTCGTCATCTGAATATCTTAATAAGCTTCTTGAGGCGACACAGAATTCTTATCTGAGCAATCTCTTCGGTTATCCCACCGACTGTCCGCAACGTGAGAAGAACGGTTGGACGGCAGATGCCTACCTCGCCCTCGAGACGGGAATGGCATATAATGACGTTGTTACCGTTTATGAGAAGTGGCTGGCTGACTTCCGCGACGAGCAGCGTCCTGACGGCACTCTGCCATGTATTATCCCGACGGACAAGTGGGGATACGACTGGGCGAACGGTGTAGACTGGACAAGTGCCACGGTTATCATTCCATGGCAGATATATTGCTGGTATGGAGACCGCAGGCTTCTTGAACGCCACTACGGCTGCATGGACAGATACGTCCGTCACATAGAGACCGTTGCCAAAGACAACCTTACCGACTGGGGGCTTGGCGACTGGATACCCGTAAAGACAACGAGCGACTTGTGTTATACCACGTCTGTCTACTATTATGTCGATGCGGTAATAATGTCAAAGGTGGCAAGGCTTCTTGGAAAAGATGCCGACGCTCTTCATTATTCACGTCTTGCCGATGACATACGCTCGGCGATAAACCGCCGCTTTCTCGATGCCGGAAAAGGCTTGTATGCCGGCGGCACGCAGACAGAACTTTCCATGGCACTGTATTGGGGCGTTGCTCCAGATTCCCTGCGCGCAAAAGTTGCCTCGCAACTTAATGAGCGCGTTGTTGCCGACGGCTTTCATCTCGATGTGGGAGTGCACGGCTGCAAGGCTCTGTTAGGTGCGCTGTCCGACAACGGATATGCGGATACCGCCTACAAGGTTGTATGCCAGAAAACATATCCGTCGTGGGGATATTGGATCAGCCAAGGTGCAACCACGCTCCATGAGAACTGGAAGACCGATGTCGTAATAGACAACTCGCTTAACCACATAATGTTCGGAGAAGTGGGAGCGTGGCTCTTCAAGTCGCTTGCCGGAATAACGCCGGATGAGACGGCACCCGGGTTCAGGCTCGTCAACGTCCGTCCCCATTTCCCGCTCGACCTCGACAGCCTTGAGGTGAGCCGTGAGACATCTTACGGCAGGCTTGAAACCTCGTGGCGACGCGACGGCGGTGTGATAAGATATACGATAAGCGTGCCTGCTGCGATGACGGCAAACCTTGTGCTGCCCGACGGCAAGACGTATATAATAAGAGGTACAAGTAAAACATTTAAGATAAAATCAAGATGATAAGGAGAATAAGAATAATATTGCTGATGATTGCCATCGTGCTTCCTGCGGCGGCTCAGTTGCGGCTTCCTGCGATAATGTCAGACCACATGGTAATACAGCGCAACGAGAAGATACGCTTTTGGGGCTGGGCGGACAAAGGAGCTCGGGTGACGGTGGCTTTAGCCGGAAACACCGCATCTGCCAAAGCCGCACGTGACGGACGCTGGAGCGTGCAGCTGCCCGCGTTGCCGGCAGGCGGACCGTATACTGTGACCGTCAGTTCGAAAAAAGAGACAATAACCCTTGACGATGTCCTTGTGGGCGAGGTGTGGATATGCAGCGGGCAGTCAAACATGGAGTTTATGCTCCGTTCGATAAACAACGCTGACGAGGAGGTTCGTTCCGCAACAAACGGCAACATCCGTTCATTCGACGTACAGAAGGACATGGCGCGCTTTCCGAAGGATGACCTGAAAGGCGACTGGAAGATATGCTCTCCGCAGACGGCCGGCAACTTCTCTGCCGTGGGATATCTCTTCTGCCGCGAGATTGCCGAACGTCTTAACGTTCCTGTGGGACTGATAAACACGTCGTGGGGAGGTACCGACATAGAAAGCTGGATGAGCATGGAGACGATAGATGCCTTCCCGAAATACCGCCGTCTCATGACACGTCTGCGCTCGGAGGAGCTTGAGGCTTATCTCGCACGTGGCAAGGAGGTGGAGGCTGCGTTCTTGAAAGCCATCGCCGATGAGCCTGGAGAGAAGGAGCAGTGGTATCTTCCTTCGTACTCCAAGAGCGACTGGAAACCCCTGCGTGTGCCCGGGCTGTGGACCGACGATGCCCTTTCGGGTGTCGACGGCGTGGTGTGGACAACGGTGGAGTTCAACGTTCCCGAGGCTCTTGCCGGACAGCCGGCGATACTTAGTCTTGGGATGATAGACGATGACGACGTCACTTGGATAAACGGAATAAAGGTCGGCTCAACTGTTGGCTATGACATAAAGCGCCGCTACACGGTGCCCTCGGGCGTGTTGAAGGCTGGCAAGAATGAACTTACGGTGAAAATTGTCGACAACCATGCCGGCGGCGGATGCTACGGCTCAAGTGACTTGTTCTTCCTGCAGGTAGGTCAGGAACGCCTGTCCATACTCGGCGACGGCTGGAAATACAAGATTGCCGTTGACAATGAGGCGTTCGAATACGTGGAAGACGGTCCCAACGCCTTCCCCTCCCGCCTGTTCAATGCCATGGTGGCTCCCATTGCCGGATATCCTGCACGTGGCTTCGTGTGGTATCAGGGAGAGAACAATGCCCCGCGGGCAGAGGAGTATTACCGTCTTTTCCCGGCAATGATAAACGACTGGCGGAGCCGCTGGAACCGTGCAGACATGCCTTTCTACTGGGTTCAGCTTGCCAACTATATGCCTTCAGACGAGCATCCCTCGGCAAGCAACTGGGCGGTGTTGCGCGATGCCCAGAACTCGGCACGCAGTCTGCCGCATACGGGGCAGGCTGTGATAATAGACGTGGGCGATGCCGACGACATACATCCGCGTGACAAGCAGACGGTGGGACATCGTCTTGCGCGCCTTGCCCTGCACAACGACTACGGCATGGCGGACATATACTGTGAAAGCCCGCAGCCGCTTAAGGCTGTAAAGCGTGGCGATAACGTGCTTGTGACGTTCGAAAATGTTGCCGGAGGACTAAAGGCTAAGAGCCGTTACGGGTATGTCTGCGGCTTTGCCGTTGCCGGTACCGACGGCAAATACCGCTGGGTAAGGGCAGAGACATCAGGAACCGATGCCGTGCTGCTCGACTGTACCGGCATCGACAATCCAAAGTCTGTCCGCTATGCCTGGGCAGACAATCCCGACGATGCCAACCTATACAACAGCGCCGGACTGCCTGCCACGCCGTTTGAGAAAGCCGTGGAGGAATGAGGTCTACGGAATACATAGACAAAGAACGGGATGTTTGGACACGCCTTTAATAATAAGGCGTTTTGCAGAACTAAAGCATAAGGAACCAATGAAACCATACAAGTTTGAGCCATATCTGAAGACAACGATATGGGGCGGATACCGCATAGCGCCGTTTAAGGGAATATACACGGCGCAGCCCAACATCGGAGAATCGTGGGAGATATCCGGCGTGCCGGGGCATGAGAGCGTTGCCGTGGAGCGCGGTCTGATAAACGACATCGACGTTGGGCTGAACCTCACACAGCTTATCGAGAAGTATAAGGGACTGCTCGTAGGCGAGAAAGTGTACAAAAAATACGGCAGCAAGTTCCCGCTGTTAGTGAAGTTCATCGACTCCCGTCAGGACTTGTCCGTGCAGGTGCACCCCGACGACAAGCTCGCCATGGAGCGTCACGGATGTGCCGGAAAGACGGAGATGTGGTATGTGATAAAGAGCGATGTCGGGGCGAAGATATATGCAGGGCTGAAGAAGGGCATAACGCCCGAAGACTATGAGCGCATGGCTACGGCGGAACCCGTTGGCGGACGCTCGCCCATGCAGGATGTCATAGCCACCCACGAGGCACATCAGGGCGACCTGTTCTTCCTTCCCGCCGGGCGTCTCCACGCCATAGGCGCCGGCAACTTCCTTGCCGAGATACAGCAGACGAGCGACATAACATACCGCGTGTACGACTTCGGCAGGAAAGACGCTCATGGCAATCCGCGCGAACTGCACGTTGCCGAGGCACGCGATGCCATAGACTACAGGGTATGGCCCGAGTACCGCACGTCTTACGACTCCACGCAACCCACGTCGCAGCTTATAAACTGCCCCTATTTCAACGTAAACCGCGTGGTGGTGCAGATGGCGGCACAGATAGATTTCAATGCCGACTCGTTTGTTGTCGTGATGTGCCTTTGGGGCGAAGCCAACATCAACGGCGTGCGTGTCAGCCGCGGCGAGACGCTGCTCGTGCCGGCATGCGAGAATGTTTTGTATATTTTTGGTAACGCGACGTTCCTCACGGCGACTATGTGAGGATGTCTTGAAAATATGATTTTATGAAAAGAAACATTTGCGTCTCTGCGGTGTCACTGCTCATATTGCAGGGCATTTCCGCGCAGGACGACCTTATTGACAATGCTGTGAGAAATCTTCCGCTGCTGGCTCCGGCGGGCACGGAGATACACTATCAGGGAAGCATCGACAAGACGGGCGGCAACGCCGACTGGGACTGGTACCTCTATGAGGATGCCAACCGTGAGTGGGTGGTCCTCGACGTGGACGGCCCCGGGTGTATACAGAACCTTACGCAGCATCGCTATCTCACGTGCAGCGACCCGCTGTTCCGCTTCTATCTCGACGGCAGCAAGGTGGCGCAGTATGAGGTAAGGCTGTCTGAACTCGGAATGAAATTCCCTTTCTGCAAGCCGCTTGCAGAAAGCTATATTGGTCCTTACGACAACGGGCGCGGACCCATACGCGTGGCGCGCAGTTTTGTGCCGCTGCCTTTCAGCAGGAGCTGCAAGGTCACCACCGACGTGCGACTCTATGGCAACGACCGCATGCGCGGCGAGAGCGGCTGGGGACACATCGTATACCATACCTACGCATCCCCGCAGACAGACACGGCAGTGGTCTATACCGAGAGCCTTGAGAACGTGAGGCAGCTTAAAAGCCGCGGACTTATACCGGTCAATGCCGTTCCGGCAGACACAGTCGTGATACGCCGCACCGAGTTGCAGCCGGGTGCCGCATGCCTGTTGGCGAAGGCAGATAAGGGCGGGGTGCTCTCCGCCGTGCGCCTCTTTGCCGACAGGACAGATGCCGAGACACTTCAGACGCTATGGGTAGAGATAACCTTCGACGGGCACGGCACGCCCGACGTGCTGTGCCCTGCAGGTGCGTTTTTCGGCAATTCGTTAGGATATAACTCCGTTGAATATCTTCTTATGGGCGTTTCCGGCGGCATGATGTACAACACGTTTCCCATGCCTTTCTGGCAGAGCGCAACGCTGCGCCTGCACAACCGCGGTAAGCGTGCCTTTGTCCTTGCCGGCGGCACGGTGACGGTCGGGGAGAACGGATATGCGCGCGAGGCTGCGGGATATTTCCGGAACACTCCCTATTATACGCGGCGTCACGTCGGGGGAGAGGACAGTCGCATAGGCAGTGCTGCCGGCAGCGGAAAAATGGTGGCAGCCCACGTGACGTGCTGGGCGGAGCGTCCCAACGTGATAAGCTGCGAAGGCGATGTCCACGTGTATATAGACGGAGAGCGGACACCGCGCGTGCAGAGCGACGGATCGGAAAGCTACGTGTCTTACGGCTGGGGCTTCCCCACACCGCCCGAGGCACATCCTTTCGGCGGATATGACGGACTGTCGGACAATCCCTGGTCGATGACGCGCCTGTGCATACTCGACAGCTATCCTTTCAACAGCAGCATCAGCTTCAACATAGAGAGCGGCGAGCACAACAACCAGTATCTCGAGCACGCAGGGACGATATTCTATTATGGTCAGGACGAGCCCCGCGAGACGCTCACCGACTCTGTCTTCACTGCCGATGCCCGCTCGCGCCGCCGTCACGGTTGCCGCATATCCGGTAACCACGGTGTGGAGAGAGCCACGTCGGTGTATGAAGGCACATATAATAAGGTGGAGATTGAGCACAGCTTCGTGTCTTATGGCGAAGGCTCGCAACTGTCTTTCCGGGTGTGTACAGACCCCGACAACGACGGTGTGCGCCTGCTCCGCACGAGTAACCAAAGACTTCCCCGCCAGCTGGCAGAGGTCTATGTATGCGGCAGCAGGGTGGAGGAGCGCGACTGGTATCACGCCGACGGCAATCCCCACATGCAATGGCTCGACGACAGTTTTGTGATACCCGCACGCTATACCCGTGGCAGGAGCAGCCTTGACATACGCATAGTGCCTAAGACGGCGGGCGGAGCCACGGCATGGACAGACGTTGCATACCGCGTTTATTCGCTGCGCGGGACTGGCAGGGGCAATCGGAAGTGATATGGACTGACGGAGGCGGTGTCTGAATAATATGATATCGTTTCCGGACATTTACTTTCTATCTGCTTTTTCATAACCCTTTAAATTTGCCCGTCCTGCAAAATTAAAAGCCGGCGGCAGTAAAAAACGTAAGGATTTGTGTGCAGCCGTAATATTCATGATGACAGGTGGTTATGAAAGAAAAGGCAAATGTGTGCATGAAAAAATGTGCTCTTTTATTGCGAAAAGCACCGTTTTTCATTGTAAAACACGGCATTTTGTGGTGTAAAACATGGCATATTGCATCCTTAAATATGGCATATTACATCGTAAAGTGCCGTGTTTTGCATTAAAAACAGCACTGTTTTGTCCTGCCAAACGGCGTTCATGCCTCCTTTTCAGAGTCCTGACGGCATGACGTCTCCCTGTCTTTGCAAAAACCGGTGACGTTTTCATAGTGACACATTGACGGCTTTTTCAGATAAAAACGTTGCACCGTGATTTTGCTGCCATGGTGATGATACATTCCATACTTTAATTCGCCGCAATACAATAAATGTATATATACATCGTTATATAAAGGTGTTTAGACATCTTTTTATAATATTGGCGCTTGCCGCCCTTGCCTGCATGCCGGCAAAGGCGCAGTATGACGTGGCTTTCAGTCACTACTGGGACCTCGAGCCTTATTACAATCCGGCAGCCGTGGGAAAGGATACCAAGCTTAATGTCGTGGGGGCATACGCCCTCGACTTTGCCGGTTTTGAGAACAACCCGCGCTCGATGTATCTCGGTGCGGACATGCCTCTCTATGCCCTCAAGGCTTATCACGGCGTGGGCGTGTCGCTTCTCAACGACCAGATAGGACTCTTCACCCACCAGCGCATGGCTCTGCAATATGCCTACAGGCACCGGCTCTTCGGCGGACAGATTGCTGCGGGTGTGCAGGTCGGCTTCATAAACGAGAAGTTCGAAGGCTCGAAAGCCGACCTCGAAGACCCCAGCGACCCCGCGTTTACGCGCTCGGACATCAACGGAAATGCCCTCGATGTGGCGTTCGGACTTTATTATACCCGTGGTCCGTGGTATGTCGGTGTGTCGGCGCAGCACCTCAACGCGCCGCTCGTGGAGCTTGGCGAGACCAACGAGCTGCAGGTGGATCCGGCGTATTATTTGACAGGAGGATACAATATAAAGCTCAGAAACCCGTTTCTAACTATACATCCGTCTGTGCTTGTCCGTACGGACGGTTCGGCATACAGGGCGGATGTGAGTACCCGCGTGGTGTATACCAACGAGAAGAGGATGATGTATGCCGGTGTGTCGTACAGTCCCACAAATTCTGTCACGGTCCTCATCGGCGGCAGGATAAAGGGCATACACCTCGGCTACAGCTACGAGATGTACACCTCGGCGATACAGCCCGGCAACGGCAGCCATGAGCTGGTGGTGGGATATCAGACCACCCTCAACCTGTATAAGAAAGGAAAGAACAAACATAAAAGTGTGAGACTACTGTAAAGATTATGAAGAAAAGAAGTATCATAGCCCTTTGCATCGCCGCCACGGCGCTGCTCTCCGGATGTTTCGGCGGCCGCATGTCATCGTCGTCGGGCAGGGGAGGCGAGGTGGTCGGCGTCGGCGGAGGCAAGGGATTTACCGAGCCGACACCCTTCGGCATGACAATGATAAAGAGAGGTTTCCTCAAGATGGGAATAGAAAAGCAGGACAGCTTGTGGGGCAAGCAGACACCGGTGAGGGAGATATCGGTGGACGGCTTCTGGATGGACGACACCGAGGTGACCAACTCCGAGTATAAGCAGTTTGTCTTTTGGGTGCGCGACTCGATACTGCGCACGCGCCTTGCCGACCCGTCATACGGAGGCGATGAGACCTATATGATAACCGAAGACAAGAACGGAGACCCCGTGACACCTCATCTAAACTGGAAGAAGCCGCTGCCGCGCAAACCCAACGAAGACGAGCAGCGCGCCTTTGAGAGCCTGTACACCGTAAATCCGGTTACGGGAGAGAAGATGCTCGACGCGGCACAGATGAACTACCGCTACGAGGTGTACGACTATACGGCTGCCGCACTGCGCCGCAACCGCCTCAACCCCAGTGAGCGCAACCTCAACACCGACATTGAGGTGAACCCCGACGAGGTGGTGATGATTTCCAAGGACACGGCGTATATCGACGACGAGGGACGCATCGTGCGCGAGACGATAGACCGTCCGCTCAGCGGACCGTGGGACTTCCTCAACACGTACATCGTGAACATATATCCCGACACGACGTGCTGGGTTAACGACTTCCGCAACTCAGACAACGAGACATACATGCGGCTCTATTTCAGCAGTCCTACGTACAACAACTACCCAGTGGTGGGCGTGACGTGGGAACAGGCAAACGCCTTCTGCGCATGGCGCACCGACTACCTGCTGAAGGGACTCGGACGCGAGGCGCGCTACATGCAGCGCTACCGCCTGCCCACCGAGGCTGAATGGGAATATGCCGCGCGCGGCAAGGACGGCACGGAGTTTCCGTGGGACAACGCCGACGTGAAGAACGACCGCGGATGCTTTTACGCAAACTTCAAGCCCGACCGCGGCAACTACACACAGGACGGAAACCTTATCACAAGCAGTGTGGGAATATACTCGGCAAACTCCAACGGACTGTATGACATGGCAGGAAACGTGGCAGAATGGACGAGCACGATATATACCGAGGCTGGTGTGGAGGCTATGAACGACCTCAATCCGCAGCTTTCATATAACGCGGCGAAGGAAGACCCGTACAAGATGAAGAAGAAGAGCGTGCGCGGCGGCTCGTGGAAAGACCCCGAGTCGTACATCCGTTCGGCATGGCGCACATGGGAGTATCAGAACCAGCCACGCTCATACATAGGCTTCCGCTGTGTAAGGAGCATGGCGAGCACAAGCAGCACGAAACAGAAACCAAACAAGAAAAGGAAATGACAGAATACAGCAGATACAACGTTGTCTACCGCCTGCAGAAATGGCTCGACAGCGTACCCGGTCAGACATTCCTCAACTACGCATACAGCTGGGGAGCATCAATCGTAATCCTCGGAACACTGTTTAAGCTCACGCACCTGCCGGGGGCAAACCTCATGCTTTATCTCGGTATGGGCACGGAGGTGATAGTGTTCTTCATATCGGCGTTCGACCGCCCGTTTGACAAGACGGCAATAGGCAAGGACATTCCCACGCACGTCGGTGAGGACGAGGAAGAGGAACTTGAGTCGGAGGAAACACCCGAGGACAACATGCCGGAGCTGCAGCCAGGCATCGCCGCAGCCGGAATTGTGCCTGGCGGAACCGTCGTCATCGGAGGACAGCCCGCCGCACAGGGCGACGGCATGTCGCAGGCGCCGTGGCTTACTGCACAACAGCAGCAGGCACCGGAGATGGAAGAGGCGACGAGCAACTATGTCGATGAGCTTCGCAAGCTCACGGACATGCTTGCCAAGGTTTCCGAGCAGAGCGCACGCCTTACGCGCGACTCTGAGGAGATGGAGAACCTCAACCGCACGCTCACGGGAATATGCAAGGTCTATGAGATGCAGCTCAAGAGCGCAAGCTCGCAGATAGGAACCATAGACGAGATAAACGAGCAGTCGCGCAAGATGGCGGCTCAGATAGAGCAGCTCAACGGCATATACGCCCGCATGATAGAGGCGATGACCGTGAACATGAGGGCTGCCGCACCAGTAAAAGAATAGAACTGATAAAGTATGGCAATAAAGAAAAGACCGGTTTCCCCGCGCCAGAAGATGATTAACCTCATGTACGTCGTCCTCATGGCGATGCTTGCGCTGAACGTCTCCACCGAGGTGCTCGACGGCTTCTCCATCGTAGAGGAGAGCCTGAGACGCACTACGGCGAACTCGACGAAGGAAAACCGCTCAATATACGACGGATTTGAGGCACAGATGAAGTCCAATCCCGAGAAGGTGCGCGCGTGGTTTGCCAAGGCTACCGAGGTGAAGACCATGAGCGACTCGCTGTATGACTTCGTGCAGCAGCTCAAGGTTGCTATCGTAAAAGAGGCTGACGGCGCCGGCGGCAACATAGACAACATAAAGCGGAAGGACGACCTCGAGGCGGCAAGCCAGGTGATGCTGGCACCCGGAACGGGCAAGGGAAAGGCTTTGTACAACATGATAAACTCTTTCCGCAACCGCATATTGTCCATGATTACGGATGAGCATCAGCGTTCGGTGATAAGCAGCAACCTTACGACGGAGCTGCCCAAGAACGCCGTTACCATGGGAAAGAACTGGCAGGAATACATGTTTGAGGATATGCCGGTGGCTGCTGCCGTGACGTTGCTGTCCAAGCTTCAGAGCGACATACGCTACGCCGAGGGCGAGGTTTTGCACACCCTTGTCTCGAACATCGACATGAAAGACATACGTGTAAACAAGCTCAGCGCGTTTGTCATACCCAATGCGCAGACCGTGGTGCGCGGAGACAAGTTCTCCGCACAGATTGTCATGGCTGCCGTGGACACAACCCAGACACCGCAGATATACATCGGCGGAAGGCAGATGAACCTGAAGAACAACACGTATGAGTTTATTGCGGGACGCACCGGCGACTTCAACCTTACGGGATACATCACCATGCAGAACGGAAGGGGCGACGTGATACGCCGCGACTTCTCGCAGAAATACACCGTGGTGGACCCGAGTGCAACGGTCTCTGCCGACCTCATGAACGTGCTGTATGCCGGTTATAGCAACCCGATGAGCGTCAGCATACCCGGCGTTCCGCTGAACAAGGTGTCGGCAACGATGACGGGCGGCACGCTCCAGCCCGTCGGACCGGGCAGGTACATAGCGCGTCCGTCGGCTGTAGGCAAGGACGTCACAATTACGGTTTCTTCCCTGCAGACTGGCAGTCCGAAGCAGATGGGGCAGTTTACGTTCCACGTCCGCAAGCTCCCCGACCCGACGGCTTACATCGCACTCGGCGACAACCGCTTCCGCGGAGGCGGCATGGCGAAGGCTTCGCTCATGTCGGCAGGAGGCATAAAGGCGGCTATAGACGACGGACTGCTTGACATAGAGTTCCGCGTGCTCAGCTTCGAGACGGTGTTCTTCGACAATATGGGCAACGCCGTACCGATGGCTTCTGCCGGAGCATCGTTCTCGCAGAGGCAGCGTGATGCCTTCCGCGGGCTGTCGCGCAACAAGCGTTTCTACATAACGAGGATAACGGCTGTGGGACCGGACGGCATAACGCGCACGCTGCCGGCATCCATGGAAGTAATCGTGAAGTAGGCTTCATGTCTGAAAGGATAAGAAAAGATAACAAAGAAATAATACAGATATATGAAAAGAATATTGTTCATACTATTGGTGGCTTGTCTCGCCGAGACGCTCTCAGCCCAGCCGGCGGCACGCAGGAGGGAACAGCAGCAGAAGAAACAGTCGGCTGCGCAGACGCTGACAACGCGTGCGCAGATAGCTTTCCCAACGGCTGCACCAATGTCTGAGGATGTTGTATGGAGGCGTGACATCTACCGTGAACTGAACCTTAACGATGATGCCAATGCCGGACTGTACTATCCCGTGGAACCCGTAGGCTCGCAGATGAACCTGTTTACATACATCTTCAGGCTGGTGATGCGCGGTGCCGTGAAGGCTTATGAGTACCGTCTGGACGGCAACGAGGTCTTTACCGACTCTGCAAGGGTAAAGCTGCTGGCTTTCCTCGACAACTATCATATCTTTTATGAGAGGGTTAACGGGCGTGTGCGCATCGACAACAGCGACATTCCCTCGCGCGAGGTGAAGTCGTATTATATAAAGGAGAGCGCGTATTACGACCAGGCTACGTCTACGTTCCACACCAAGGTGATAGCCCTGTGTCCGATAATGACGCGCGACGACGACTTCGGTGATGTGTCACAGTCGTATCCGTTGTTTTGGATAAGGTATGATGACATTGCCCCATATCTGAGCAAGCAGATAATAATGACGAGCAACCTGAACAATGCCGCCACGATGAGCGTGGACGATTATTTCACCAAGAACATGTACAAGGGTAAGATATACAAGACCACGAACATGCTCGGAAAGACGTTGCGGCAGTATTGTGAGACCGACTCGGCACTTACCAAGGAGCAGAAGAGGATAGAAGGCGAGCTGGAAGCGTTCGAGAAGAACATCTGGGGAGATCAGGTGCGCAAGGACTCTCTCGACAGTATTGCCAAGGCAAACCTCAATGTCAAGGGCAAGAAGACACGTACAAACAGGAACCGCCGTGCCGGCGGAACGGCAACGGTTAAGAAGAGTTCAGGAAAGTCTTCATCACGTGGAGGCGGCTCGTCGGCTGCAAGGGTGTCTGTGAGAAGGCAAAGACACTAAACCGGGTATAGGGCTTTGGCTTTTCCAGGGCTTAATGAGTTCTCGGAGCTCTCCGAGTTCTCAGAGTCCTCAGAGCTCTCCGATAACTCCGAAAAAGATAACAATAAAACATCAAGAAGAATATGAAAAAAGTATTAGGCATGGCAATTGCCGTTGTGATGATGTGTGTGGCAATGCCTTCAAGTGCGCAGGTGAAGCTCGGTGTAAAGGGCGGTCTTAACATCTCGGACATGTCGATAGACAAGAAAGTGTTCGATGCTTCAAACCAGACGGGCTTCTTTATCGGTCCGACACTCAAGATTTCGCTTCCTCTCACAGGGCTTGGCGTAGACATTGCAGCACTCTATGACCAGCGTTCGGCTAAGGTAAGTGCGGCAGAAGAGAACGATGGCAAGGAGACACTGAAGCAGCAGGCGGTAAACATTCCGATAAACCTGCGCTACGGAATAGGGCTCGGAAGCCTGGCGAGCATTTACTTCGCTGCAGGTCCGCAGTTCGGTTTCAATGTCGGCGACAAGGACAAGAAGATATTCGATGAAGCCACATGGCAGCTCAAGAAGTCAAATTTCAGCGTTAACCTTGGTGCCGGCGTGTCGCTCATAAAACACATAGAGGTTGGTGCCAACTACAATATCGCCTGCGGAAAGACGGGTGAGGTTACGTTTACCGACGGCGTGAAGCACGTGATAAAGGGACGTAACAGCGCATGGCAGATTTACGCCGCATATTATTTTTAAGACTTATTATGGCGTTTGAGACAAAGGTCCTTTGCCCGGCTAAGGGGTGAAGGACCTTTTATTTGTAATATGGCGTGGTGCCGGAACACTTGGATTTCACTTCAGTCGGACTTGTCCTTGACGTTATTGGCAAATGTTACGGTGAATGTGTGGCGGCATTTCATGTATGTGTATGCTATGTCCCAGCCGTAATGGTCGCATATCTGTTTCACTATGGCAAGTCCTAATCCGTTGCCGTTCTTGTTGGATGTATGGTTGTTAAACCTGTTGAAAAGCGTTGCGGGGTCGAGTGCGGCGATGGCAGAGACATTGCTTATGGACAGTGTCTTGTCGCCGATGTGGATTTCAACGGGCGTGTTCTCGTTTGTATTGCGGAGCGCGTTTATTATCAGATTATTAAGAAGCGTCTCCAGCAAGTCCTTGTTTGCGCTGATACAGGGACTGTCGTTGTATGTCAGCGTGATGCCGCTTGAGAATATCTTTGCATAGTTCGGCATGAGCCTGCGTATGAAGTCGTCAAGCATTATGTCGCTTGTCTTTTCATATTGGCTGTTTTTTATCTTGGCGAGCAACAGCAGGCTACGGTTCAGACGCTCGAGTTTTGTTGTCACGTCATACATGTTATCCACAATCTCCAGTTCCCTTACGTGCAGGTCTTCTTGCAGGAGCAGGTCCAGGTCGGCACGTATTATGGCTATGGGAGTTTGCAGTTCGTGCGATGCATTTTCGGTAAATTCTTTCTGAATCTTGTAGCTGTCGATGTTATGCTGTAGCAGTTTGGTAAGTGTCTCATTAAGGTCGTCAAACTCTTTGATGCCCGTTTGCTCAAACTTAGGCAGCTTGTCCTTGCCAAGTTTGAAGGCTTCTATTTTCCTGAGTGTGTCATTAAAGGGTCTCCACAGGTTTTTCGTAAGATGCCTTGTGGTAATGAACATCGTAAGGCTTATCACCGATACGACAAGGATGTATTGTAACATCAGTCCTTCGATGACATCCCGTTCGAGGTCAAGATTGTCGTCTATCTTCCCCGTCATGCGATATTCTTCCACCACGTCAATGAGGTCTTCTGCATAGAAACGTGTTGTGAGGAAGTAGAATACAGGTGCACATAGCAGCATGACGGCAGCCATTGTCATGGACAGGCGCGCCATGGTTTTCTTCAGAAGAGTTTCTTTCATCAGTTATTCAATCCATTTATATCCTATGCCGTAAAGCGTCCTGATCCTGTCGCGGCAGCCTGCGGCTTCCAGTTTCTTCTTCAAGTTCTTGATATGAGTAAACACAACGTTGAAGTTGTTCATGATATCTGCCATCTCGCCGACGAGGTGTTCCGCTATGGCAGCTTTCGATACAACCTTGTTGCGGTTGCATATCAGGAACACAAGTAGCTCATATTCGGTCTTTGTCAGTGAGATGTCAGCTCCTTCCACGCTCACCGTCTTGCTCTGCATGTCCACTTCTACGTTGCCGCTCACCAGCAGGTTGTTTCCCATTGAATACCGTCGCCGCATCAGGGCGAAGATTCTTATCTTCAGCTCAGACAGGTTGTAAGGCTTTGAGATATAGTCGTCGGCTCCTATCTCCAGCCCTTCAATCTTGTCATCGATGCTGTCCTTCGCTGATACGATTATTACCCCTGTGTCCGGATGGCGCTTTTTCAGCCTGCGCAGCACATCCAGTCCGTTGCCGTCTGGCAGCATCAGGTCTATCAGCACACAGTCATATTTGTATACGCTTACGCGCATCAGCGCATCGCTTACGGTAAAAGTCTGTTCGCAAAGGTAGTCATCTGCGGAGAGAAATTTCACTATGTTGTCTGAAAGTTGTCTTTCATCTTCAACTATGAGTATCTTCATTTCAAGTCTTTGAATTTATTATAAAACGGTAAAACTTACTATTTATGTGGTTCTTTACATCTTTTATACTTCTCCTTCCGGCATTGGCGGTAAATCATTATATTGCGTATATAGGCGGCAAGTCCTACAGACTGCCCCGTTATCAGCACCGGGTCGGAGCGTATTGCACCGTATGTAACGATTATGGCGGAGCCGATGAGGCTGATAATCCAGAAGCCAACGGGCAGCACCGAGACATGAAGGCGGTAGGAATAATACCACTGGTAGACGAAGCGGAGCGTGAATATAACCTGTCCGGCAGAGCCGAATAAGAGCAGATACGGCGGAACATCGTCATTGTGGAGAAACTTCATGACAAACGAGGACCCTCCGGCAGCCATCATGATTATCGCCGTAACGGGCAGCATGGCAATGGCAATACGTGCCGGACGGTATGTTCTTTTCCATATACCCTTGATGTTTAGGTTCCATATATATATGTAGTAGGAAATTATCTGACCGAGTATTATGGAGAAATCATCGCGCATCCAGCCGTACAGATACAAGAATATGCTGCCTGCGAGGCTCAGTATCCAGAACACATCGGGCGACAATACCCGCCTGGCACGTTCGGACATGCACCATTGAACCAATATCCGTGCGGAGAAAAGTCCCTGTGCAAAGAATCCTGTAGCATATACCCACCAGTTGCTCATATACTCTTTTGGCTTATATCATATTTTATATACCGGCTCCTTATCCACCTGAAGGCAATGCAGTCGGCAAACGGTTTCCTCAGCCTGTTCCACAGATGATACTTAGACTTGCCTGCCGTACGCGGATAATGGCGTACGGCTACTTCCATGAAACTTGCCCCTTCGAGGGAGAAGAGCGCAGGCAGGAAACGGTGCATGCCGTCAAAGGAAGGTATCCTTTGTGCATAATCGGTCCACATAACCTTAAGCGGGCAGCCCGTGTCTGTGGCAGTGTCGCCCGTCATACGCCGTCTGAAGCTGTTGGCAATCTTGGATTGCAGACGCTTGAAGCCGGTATCTTTGCGTCTTGCCCTTATGCCGGTTACAATCTGATGGTCTGCTGCATGTGCCAGCAACAGTTCAAAGTCCCCGGCATCGGTCTGCATGTCAGCATCCATGTAGCCCACGTAGCGGCTTTCCGTATTGTCTATTCCCGCTTTAAGAGCCGTGCTCAGCCCGCGGTTTTCTTTGTATGATATATAATAGAAGCCGTCGTTGCGCCGGCACATCTCTTCCATGCAGTCAAGGCTTCCGTCTGTAGAGCCGTCGTTCACCATAAGCACACATGTCTTCACCGTTGCCTTGCTGATATATCCCGAGAGCATCTTTTCCAGCCTTTCCATGTTCTCACACTCATTGTATACAGGCACGATTATCGTGAAATCATAGTTCTTTGTCTTGTTCATGACGTGTCTTTTTCTTTATTATAGTTATGTTGTTTATAAAATCTCCGGTGTATAGCTTGTTCCCGCGGGGATGCTTGTTGTCGTCGAAAGAGCCTATCCGTGCCGTGTCTACGTTGTTCAGCACATCTTCGGACATCACGTCGCGCACGTCGGCTTTGCTCACCAGCACGAACGGGAGGTGTTCTTCCACAACCTTCCGGTCGGTAAGGTCGAGCGGCAATATCTTGCGTCCTGCCTCGTATACCAGCTCTATCCGCAGTGACTCTTGTGAGGGATGAAACATCTTCATGCCGCTTGTTGCCTTCATGTTGCGTGTCTCATGGATGCTGTGCCTTTCCGGGTTGCCGAACAGTTCTCCAATTCCTCCGAGCAGCAGACACTCCATAAGCATGAAGACACACCCTATAAGGGCGGCAAAGCGCATGACGTTGCGCCTGTTCACTTCACGCAGTATAAGACATGCAAGCATGACGAACAATATGCAGAGGACGCCGAACCGCATGCCGGTAATTATGCCGGAGACGTAAAGTATCGCAGGTAATGAGGCGATTACAACGGCACTGAGCATGCCGTTGGCACGGAACAAAATCCTGCTTGCGCGGTCTGTGCCTGTACGCATGTGCATCAGCAGGCTTGCCGTACACATGGAGCAGGGAACCATTAGAGGCAGCAGATAACGCATTTTCTTCTCCGGCAGCAATGAAAGAAGTATGAGTGCAGTCACCATCCACGTAACGGAGAACAGGTAAGGGCGTACATTCCTGATTGTCTTTTTCCAATAGAATATCGCCAGCGTGGCAAGTGTCAGGACAGCCCAGATGCCCGTTTCGGCGAAAAAACGCCAATAGTACCACCACCGCCGCACGTTATGCCCTGTCCATGCTCCGGTCTCTTTATCTATCACGGCTGCCGTCTCATTGCTGTGAAAGGCAAAAATCCATGCGTACCACCAGCCGCCCGTCACTGCACACAGCAATATCATCACAATCACTGCATCCCATTTTCCCCTGAACGAGAACCCCGGCATTGCCGTAGATGTTATCAGCATGGGCAGCAGCATGGCATAGAACGCCACCGGTCCTTTGCTCAGGAACGACAGTCCGAGCATGACTCCTGCGGAGGGAAACCATATCCACTTCCTTCCAGTATCGTCTGTCAGCCCCTTTGTAATGAAATATATGGCACCGGTCATGAAGGCATGGCAGTAGATGTCCCATGTCGCCGTGCGTCCCATCAGCACGACCTGATAACATGTCAGAAACACCATTACGGAGAGCAGTGCAAGGTCCTTATCTTTGCTTATTGTCCTTACCAGAAGGAAGAAGAATATCGTCCACACTGTTCCCATTATGCCCGGAGCAATGCGTTGTGCGGCAAGGCAGTCGGGCACGGCGGTCTCCACGGCAGCCGCAACCCATGTCGGCAGCGGCGGTTTCTCCAGTCGTAAGTCTCCGTTCATTGTCGGTATGAGCCAGTTGCCGTCTTCTGCCATTTCCCTTGCGGTCACCATGTTGCGTGCCTCCATTATGTCTACAGGCAGTGAGGCGTTGTTTACAAAGAACGAAACGGCGGCAAGCAGAATTACGAAAAAATATTTCCTGTACATCACAGCGTGTTTCTTAAAGGGTTCTTGTCCGATTTATACCATTCTGCAAAGCGTCTTATACCCTCATGCAGCGGCGTCTTGTGTATTTGTCCCAGCTCTCTTTCTATTTTCGACGTGTCGGCAAACGTGTCGTAGACGTCTCCCGGCTGCATGGGCAGCAGTTCCTTTTCGGTGGTGTGTCCCAGCGCTTTCTCCATTTCAGAGATGAAATCCGTAAGGCGTACCGGGTGCGAACATCCGATGTTGTATATCTCGTTCAGCCTTCCGCCTGCTGTGTCTGTCCCTGCTGCATCACGGTCAAGAGCCTTCAGCGTCCCTTCCACAATGTCGTCGATATATGTAAAGTCCCGCGTCATACATCCCCTGTTGAACATTTTTATAGGCTTCCCTCTTGTTATTGCCTCGGCAAACAGCATCGGTGCCATGTCCGGTCTGCCCCATGGTCCGTATACGGTGAAGTAGCGCAGTCCGGTCGCCTGCAGCCCGTACAGGCTGCTGTAGCAGTGTGCCATCAGCTCGTCCGATTTCTTGCTGGCGGCATAAAGGCTCATTGGAGAGTCAGTCCTGTCGCTCTCGCAGAAAGGCGTCTTCCCGCTTTTCCCGTATACCGAGCTTGACGATGCGTACACGAGGTGCTTTATCCTGTGATGCCTGCAACATTCAAGTATGTTCAGAAAACCGTCAAGGTTGCTCCTCATATATACGTTCGGGTTGTCTATAGAGTAGCGTACGCCCGCTTGTGCCGCCAGGTTTATAACCTTGTCAAAGCCAAATCTGCGGAAGAGCATGCCTGTCTTTTCCTTGTCCTCTATCCTCATCCGTATAAAGCGCAGGTTGGGATACAGCCTGCTTGTCGCGATGTTCATCTCCCATTCGGCGTCCTCACGTGCAATCCCGCATTCATCAAGGCGTGCATATTTCAGTCTCGTATCATAGTATTCGTCTATGCAGTCTATGCCAGTCACATAGTCACCTCTCATCGCTATGCGTCTCATGACATGCGAACCGATGAACCCTGCGGCTCCGGTAACTAATATTTTCATAATGCCCTGTATATTTTATAATGGTTGTCTGTTTACCTTTATTCTTAATGATACCCTTCTGCCGGTTGTCTTGTTGTTTGCCGGAAGCACCGCCATGCAGCAGTGGTGATATATATCTGACATGTTCTTGGCACAGAAGGTGCCGATGATAATGCCCGCCGCGATGTCCGTGGAATAATGTACGCCGAGGTAAATCCTCGAATAGCAGATTATGACAGCCCATACCGCGAGCATACGTCCTGCAAGCCTGCGCTGTCCTGTCAATATCCAGTAGACAGCCAGAGCAGAACAGTTTGCGGCATGGCTTGAGGCAAATCCGTGGCTGCCGCCCCTGTATCCGCAGACAATATGTATATATCCGGATATCGGATTGTCGGGGTTTGACGGGCGCAGGCGTCCGACTAAGGGCTTCAGCACGCTTGATGTAATCTGGTCGGCAAATGTAATGCATAATATAAGGAACAGCAGCCACGCTGCTGCCTTGCGTATACCGTTGTCCTTTATGATAAAAACAAGCAGTATCATGTACATCGGCAGCCATATTGTCTTGTCGCTTACCGTGTACATGATACTGTCAAAAACAACGTTGTGATGTCCGTTTATTGCAAGCAGCATGTTAATGTCTGCTGCACTTAATACACTTTGTATAAAACTGACCATATACTTTTGCTCTTGTACGGATACAAAAATATGTAGTCTTTCTGTGAAAAATCTGAAGATTTGTTGCTGCGCATGTTAACGTATTTTAAAAGGCACCGGCGGCTGTCAGTCCTCTTCCTCCCTTTCAAAACGCCTGTTCTTCGACTTTGTCTGTTTGCCGAAGGATATGTTGAATGTTGCCTTCAGGATAAAGAGCCGGTGTGCCGCGTCAAGTCTTATGCGCTCTTTCTTTGCGGCATGGCGGTTCAGTTCCTCCGTCTCCTGCCTGAGGTTGTCGAACGGGAAGAACATCATTGCCCCGAACATCCAGTTCTTGTACCTGTACATTGCACTCAGAGCCTGAAAGTTTTCATAGCTGCTGACGGTCTCTCCGCGCAGGTTTTTCACGCTGTTCTTCATCTCCCACATCAGTGACGCGTTCTTGTAGTTTGCCGAAACAGACATGTTGTAGAAGAAGCAGGTAATGCCGTGAGAGTAGTTGTTGCCCTTGCTGAGATAACGCGCCGCACCTCCTGTCAGCGACATTTGCAGCATGTCGCGTATAGGACCGACCTTTATTGTCGCCATTCCCCGCAGCCTCTGCCAGCTTTTCTGGTTGTCAAGTGTATTCATGACCTTGTCTCCGTAAAGCACCTTTTCATCCATTATGCAGTCCGGCTCATAGTCGTATGTCCCGCCTATGCCCACATAGAAGATTCCTTTTTGCCAGTCGTAGTTCAGCTGGGTGTGATAATTCATATACGATTTCAGTCCGGCATTACCCCGTTTCAGCTGCATGGAGTCAACAAACTGTATCACCTCGTCAAGGTCTTCGTATCCCGGCGATGCGTTCTTAGCCGTCCCTTTGAACCTTATCTTTGAACTTTCCGAAATCTTATACTGTATGTTCAGGCGCGGGTTTACGGCATACAGCGTCTCATCCTCTTTTCCCTTGTTGCTGTGGAAAGACCGTGTCACGCCCATTCCCAGCGTGTAGTCCAGCTTTCCTGCGCGTTTCTTGTACTCTCCGAACAAATATGTGTAGCCCTGGCGGCTGTCCGTTTTCCTGCCGTTCATGAGGTGCTTGTTCTCCGCAAAGGTGTGAGAGTGTTTTACTCCGAAGTCCAGCACCTGTTTCCTTGCCAGTTTCTTCTCATAAATCACCTCTCCGCTTACGGTGTATCTCCTGCCTTGCACGCGGTTGTCGTTTGACGTAAGTACCTCGTCGCCTGTCTCCTCTATGTACAGGCGGTTGTCCTTGTTTGCCTGATAAGTGCCCACTATGTTCACGGCAAGCGTCTGATCCTTTGGCATAGTGCGCTGCCAGTATATGTCGAGTGCAGGCTTGATTCTGCCCGAGTGGTACATGTTCGTCCGGTATACGAAGTCCTCCGGGTTGGCAGCATTGTACACCATGCTCTTGTTGTCCATGTGCGGCATGTTGCTGAACATCATCCTGAAGCGCACGTTGAAGTAAGACCTGTCGTCGGGCATGTAGCTGTAGTTGGTGTTAATCTGGTTGTTAAACTGCTTGATTTTCGAAGGTATGCCCGTCTCTATGCGTTGCAGTGTCTTGCCGCCGGCAAGGTTGAACGTTTCCGTTGTGTTGCTTCTGAGGCTCCCCGTGTCGGACAATCCGCTGAAGGCGCTGATGCCTAACTCCGACTTGCGCATGTTCACTTTTCCCGATACACGGTAGTTTCCCCACAGCGCGTTGACGCCCTGCATTATGTCGGAACTGAAGTTTCCGCCCGACGTGCGCCGCCTCACAATAAAGTTCAGCACCACTTCCGCATTGCCGTAGCGCATACCGGGACTGTCGATATACTCAATCCTTTTCACCTCTCCCGGCTGCAGCGCCATGATATCCTGTATTGTTGCCTCCGCATCGTTTATGCGCAGCTGCACATCACCGCCGTCTATGGTTGCTATCGTATTGCGGAAGCTGTTCACCTCAATCCTCGGTATCATCATTTCGCGCAGCAGGCTCACGCCGTTGTCCGACAGTTTCACCTGCCTTGAGGTGGGATATAGCAGTTTGCGGTCTGAAAAACCGGTCTGTCCCGATGCAGTCACAGTGATGCCGTCAAGCTCCGTCCGGGCTGCAGTAAGATATATGTCGCCTGCGGACACATCCTTTCCTGTACCTTTCAGACTTGTTTTCAGCGTGTTGTATCCTATGCACGATATCTTCAGCATATACGTCCCGCGTTCTTTCGTGTCGTATACCGCGAAGCCGCCGTTCTTCTTTGTCGTCGTGCCGGATATGAAAACCGAGTCGGCAGTCATCATCGTAACGCTTGCAAATTCCACCGGCAGTCCGGTCTCTCCGTCTTTTATTACACCCCTTACGGATGTCCCCTGTGCCTGCGCTTCCATGAACGTGCATGCGGCAAGCAGCATGGCGGCGGCAAATATTCTGATAGTTTGCATGTCTTTTCCTGTTTTTTAGTATTATCAAGGCGCCTTGTATGTTTGTCATTTATCCGTTAGACGTAATGTCAGGGACGAAAGTTGCAGTGTCGTATGTTTTTTGCCGGTTATGCTCCGGTACCCGGCAGACAAATGGAAAAATACGTCCGTTCACCATATTAATTATCAATTATTAATTATCAATTGTATAATTAAGTCATTACCTTTGCATACATAACATATAATTATATCATCATGAAATACGTCGACGTAGTCCTTCCCCTTCCCCTTGAAGACCGTTTCACCTATTCCGTGCCGCCTTCTCTGGAACCCGGTCTGATGCCGGGAATGCGCGTCACGGTGGATTTCCGCCGCAAGAAGACCATGGCTCTCGTGGCATCCGTTCATGAAGTGGATCCACAGTTTGAGTGTAAGGACATTCTCGGCGTGCCCGATGCGGTTCCTGTTGTCACTCCCCGGCAGTTCGGCTTGTGGCAGTGGATAGCCGATTATTATATGGCTCCGTTCGGCGAAGTATACAACGTGGCTCTGCCCGGAGGGCTGAAGACCCCCGGAGGCTACAGACCTAAGACCGAGACATGCCTCGCGCTTGCGCCCGAATACCGCGACGGCAGGGCACTCCGTGTGGCAATGGAGATGCTGAAAAGGGCGAGGGCGCAGGCAAAGGCATTTGCCGCTTTCCTTGAACTGTCCCGCAACAACGGACTTCTTTCCGGCGGAGCGGATAACGTAAAGCCTGCCGTTATAACCCGCGACGAGCTGATGAACTCCGCCCACTGCACCTTGGCGGCGGTGAAGAGCCTTGTTGACAGAAAGCTGCTTGTGACATACGAGCGCGAGGTGGGACGCCTCAACTGCGACACCGAGCCTTGCCTTGAGAACATAAAGCAGCTTAACGGGGCGCAGCAGGAGGCTTACAACCGCATCCTGATGTCGTTCCTGAAAAAGAACGTGGTGCTGCTCCACGGTGTCACGTCAAGCGGAAAGACCGAGATATACATACATCTTATAAGGCAGGCAATAGAGAAACACCAGCAGGTGCTTTACCTCCTGCCCGAGATAGCCCTCACCGTACAGATACGCCAGCGGCTCCAGCACGTCTTCGGAAACCGTCTCGGCATATACCATTCCAAGTACTCCGATGCAGAGAGGGTGGAGATATGGAAGAAACAGCTGTCCGATAATCCCTACGATGTAATCCTCGGTGCGCGCTCAGCCGTGTTCCTCCCGTTTACGCGCCTTGGGCTTGTCATTGTCGACGAGGAGCACGAGACGTCGTTCAAGCAGCAGGACCCCGCTCCCCGCTATCATGCCCGCAGCGTGGCGATAATGCTTGCCAGGGCGTGCGGGGCAAAGACCTTGCTGGGCACGGCAACGCCGTCTGCAGAGACATACTACAACGCCACGACCGGAAAATACGGGCTTGTGACGCTCAGCCGCCGCTATAAGGACATACAGCTGCCCGAGATACGGGTGGTGGACATACGCGACATGCAGCGCCGCAAGATGATGAACGGACCGTTCTCGCCGTTGCTCGTGAAGAGTGTCAGGGAGGTCCTGGAGAGTGGCGGACAGGCAATACTGTTCCAAAACCGCCGCGGCTTTGCCCCGATGATGGAGTGCCGGGTGTGCGGGTGGGTGCCGCGGTGCACCAACTGCGACGTCAGTCTTACATATCATAAGAACATGAACGCCCTTACGTGCCACTATTGTGGATATACATACCGCATGCCCGACGTGTGCCCGTGCTGCGGAAACACCGATCTGAAGGGGCGCGGCTATGGCACGGAGAAGATAGAAGACAAGGTGATGGAGGTCTTTCCCGAGGCGCGTGTGGCACGTATGGACCTCGACACCACGCGCACCCGTACGGCATACGAGCGCATAATATCCGATTTCTCAGCAGGGCACACCAACCTGCTCATCGGAACGCAGATGATAAGCAAGGGACTCGACTTCGGCGGAGTGGGGGTCGTGGGCATCCTCAATGCCGACTCCATGCTCAACTATCCCGACTTCCGTGCATACGAGCATGCCTTCACCATGATGTCGCAGGTTGCCGGCAGGGCAGGGCGCAAAGGGCGGCGCGGACTGGTGATATTGCAGACAAAGAGTCCGGAACTGCCCGTTATAGGTCAGGTGGTGCGCAATGACACGTCCGCATTCTATGCCGGTCTGTTTGAAGAACGCTCCCTCTTCCGCTATCCCCCGTTTTATAACATAATCTATATATTTCTCAATCATCGTGACGAAAACCGTGTCTCAACGGCTGCCCATGAGCTTGGCAACAGGCTGCGCACCCTCCTTGACGACCGTGTGCTCGGTCCCGACCGTCCCGCCGTTGCCAAGGTGAAGACCATGAACATACGGAAGATTGTGCTGAAGCTTGAGAAAACCATCGACATGGCAAAGGTAAGGCGTTGCCTGCGTGCGGAGATGAGCCGTTTGGAGAACGACTCCCGCTATCCGTCGCTGAGGATTTACTGCGATGTTGATCCGCTTTAGACTGTGCCGTATGCCTGGTTCCCGGTTTCAAGAGGTGTCCTTTCGCATTCCGAAAGGGCACCTCTTGCATTGCAGGAGACGCCCTTTTAGGACCTGAAATGCCGTCTTTTGGAAGCCAAAAGGTATCATCTTGATTATCAATTGGTTGCAGAGCGGAATTTCGGCGGTAAAATAACGTGAACCAGATGAATATTACAAACCACCCCTGCCCCTCCTTTGGAAAAGGAGGGGACACAGGCGTAGGCATTGTATATAGACATATAATGAGTCCTTAAAGTCATTAAGGTCCTTAAAGTTATTAAAGACCATAATGCCAATCTGCTCCTTACTCCTTTAACTCCTTACTCCCTTTACTCCTTACCTTATCATTTGTCCTTTAACTTCCTCTAACTTCCCATAACTTCTTTAACTTCCTAATACTTTACTCCTTACTTCCTTACTCCGCGTCCCCTCCTTTTCCAAAGGAGGGGCAGGGGTGGTTTGTAACGTAACAATAAAGATAAATTAATCGAACTCACTCTAAGATATTGCCTCCTGACAATGTGCCTGAACGGTATGAAAAAGTTACGGGTAGGATGTCCGGACATCCTACCCGTAATAAATAAAGGTCTTTAATGTTATCGTGAAAAAATCTTTTTAGAATGTCATGTCCACGCCCACGCCGAGCACGCGGTTGGTGCGTGTAAAGCTGTCGGATACGGTCATGCCGCCAATGTTCTGAACCTTGTCATAGTCTTCGTAGTTGGTCTGGAAGTAGGCAAGGTTCACCTTTACATTTTTCGCCACGTTGACACCAACGCCGAAACCGAACGAATAAGAACTTACGTTGAAGCTGATGTCGTTCATGCCGTTGTCTTTCATGTCGTAGTCGGTCTTTTGCATACCGCCGCTGATTTGTACATACTTGTTTATGTCGTACTCTGCGCCGATGAGATATTCGTTGGTGTCTCCCAGCATATCCTTGGTATACTGCTTTGTATCCACGTCGAAATAGTGGTGCCAGCCCGCCATGAGGCGCAGCGAAGGCAGCACTTCGTATTGCGCTCCTACCGTGAGCAGGGCGGGAGAGTCTTCTGCCACCCTTTTGCCGTTGGCATATTTGCCCAGCATGGCGATAGCCTTGGCACTCTCGCTGTTTGCCGACTCGTTCTTGAGACGCATGCGCGTCTTGAACTCATACTTGGCGGCGAGGTTCAGTTTTCCCGTCTTATAGTCGATGCCTATTATCGGAGCGATGCCCCAACCCGTCTGGTCGCAGTTAAGTTCTATGTCCTGTGTCATTGCGGCATAGCCCTGCATCTGAGCAGCCTGCTGCTTGAGTGCCGCCGCCTGCTCCATAGCTCCCGCCATTTCAAGCTGTCCCGCCTGCTGGTTCAGTGCCCCTGCAAGACCGGTGAAGAATGCCGGTGCGGCAACCATGGAAAGGTTTCCGCCTGCGCTCTGCTGGAAAGCAATGTTCTTTACGTAGCCGAAATAGTTGGCAGAGCCGTATATCAGGCGCACGCCTCCGTATACGGAGAGGTTTTTGTTTATCTTATATGCGCTTCCGAGAGTGAAGCCGTAGTAGTATTGGCGTCCGCGCATGTACGGGTCGAAAGAGTATCCTCCGGTGAGCTGTGTGCCCATTGCCTGAAGGCTGTTGTTGATGCCCCCGGCAATCAGCTGTGCCGGTATGGATGCCACGACACCCTCGAATGAGCCGAGACCGTTGTCGAACTTGCACTTGCCGCCGCCGCCCATGATGGCGAAACCAAACTGGAAGCTCCACTTGTCTTTGTTGTATGCAGCCTGTATGGACGGTATTATCGGGGCATCTGCGTCGCCCTTGAACTTGCGTATGAAGTTGTTTTCGGCTGTTGCCGGGTTGTTTACGTTGTTCTGAAACAGGTTGCCGTAGCCTGTGAGCACCTCACGTGTCTGCCGTGCGTTCTGTATGTTGAGCGAAAGATGAAAGCCTTCGCCGAGAAAAGCAACGCCTGCGGGGTTGCTGTATACGCCGTCTATGCCTATAGCGGCATCGCGTGCGGGATTGCGGAGGAAGATGATGTTCTGGTTGGTGTTGGTCAGAAGACCGCCGGCAAACGATGTGCCTGTCACTGTTAAGATAAGTGCCGTAATGGCAAATTTTAATTTATTCATTTTAAAAATACCTATTTAAATTGTCCGCAAAGGTATTTATATTGTTCTATATTTCCATTTTTACGCTTTTACGTTTAATGTTTGTTAACATAAAAGAATTGTTTTATTGCTCATTTAGTATGTTTTGTGCAATAAAACATTTGTGTTTGGGATAAAACTAAGTTGAATTCAAGTATTATATAAACAATCTTTTTGGGATGTGGCAGAATGCATCTCTTGCATGTGTATGGACATTTTTTTCACTTCGTTCAACAACACGTCTTGTAAATGTCCGTACGCATCGAAGAGGCGTTTATATTGGTATTTAAAGAAATTAAGACAAATATTTTGTTGTCTTATGCCTTTTCATGCTTATAGATATAATTCCTCAAGATTAAAGAACGCCTCTGTGAGGCGTGCGGACATTTACAAGACGTGTTGTTGAACGAAGTGAAAAAAATGTCCCTACACGTGTAAAAAAAGGATTTTGCAGCACCCTGTCGGGTTGTTTGTAATATATAATTATGAATGTAAATCCGTAGAATTCATGTTAACGAAAATGGTGTGTAAAAACATCGTAGATGTTCTCACACACCATTGTATGTATCGGCTGAACAATAAAATCAGCCCTTTTTCAGTTCAGGATAACTGATACGCGTATGATATATCGCCTTGAGCCTCTCTATGAGAACCTGCTTGGCAATGGCTATGTCGTGGAATGTTATGGGGCAGTATTCGAAGAAGCCGTCAGCCACCTGCTGGTCAATCAGCTTGTTTACGAGCGTGCTGATGCTCTCCGGAGTGTACTCCGGCAGCGAGCGTGAGGCGGCTTCTATGGTGTCAGCCATCATGAGTATTGCCTGCTCGCGGGTGAAAGGGTTGGAGCCGGGATATGTAAACAGTGCCTCGTTTACCGGTTCATCGGGATGCTCGTTCTTATATGATATGTAGAAGAACTTTGTCTTTCCGTTGCCGTGGTGTGTGGTGATGAAGTCTTTAATGGTCTTTGGCAGGTTGTATTTCTCGGCAAGTTTAAGCCCTTCGGTGACGTGGCTGATGACAATCTGTGCCGCTTCTTCGCGCGGCATGTTGTTAAGCGGGTTAACACCAACCTGGTTTTCGGTGAAAAAAGCCGGTTCCTTCATTTTCCCTATGTCGTGATAGAGCGCTCCCGTCCTTACCAGCTGTGCCTTTGCCCCAATCTTGTTGGCTATCTCGGCGGCAAGGTTGCTTACCATAATCGAGTGCTGGAACGTTCCGGGGGCAACCTCGCTGAGTGCCCTCAGCAGGTCTTTGTTGGTGTTAGAAAGCTCTATGAGCGTGACATTCGACGTAAATCCGAACATCTTTTCGATGACAAGCATCAGCGGATAGGCAAAAAGCAGCAGGACACCGTTTACTATTATATATTTATAAAGGCTGTTATCCATGTCGTCAAAACTCTTGTCCTGCATCAGCTGCAGTGCAAAATAGACGGCACATCCGGACAGGGTTATGAGCAGGACCGTGCGGAACAGCTGTGCACGCTGTGACAGTTCGCGCAGCGAATATATCGCCACGATGCCCGCGGTAAGCTGCACGAGGATGAACTCATACTGGTATCTTACCACGGCAGCGCACAGCAGTATCATCATCGTGTGTGACACGAAGGCTGTACGCGAGTCCATGAACACCCTTATAAAAATAGGTACGATGGCAAACGGGAGAACGTATACGTTCATGATATTGTTCTCTATCATCAGCGATACGAGTATGGGGAAGATTGTTATGAGCACGTAGAGCATGGCGATGCTTCTCGGCTTGTCGAAGTAGTCTTTGCGGTAAAGTCCGAGGTAAAGGGTGAACAATACGATGATGATTGTAACGAAAATCACCTGTCCTGCAATGGTCGATGTGATAGTGTTCACCGTTGAGCTACGCCGCTGCATCTCGCGTTCGAAGGAGCTGAGCACCCTGAACGTATAGTCGTCGACAATCTCGCCGCGGTCTATGATTTTCTGTCCCGTGAGCACCATGCCGCTTGCCAGGGGCACGCTTCCCAACAGGTCGTTAAGCTCGGTCTCGCTTCTTTCCTTGTCGTATATCAGGTTCGGCTCTATATATTCGTTGAGGTTGCATCTCTGGAGAATTTGTTTGTGCGGTGCAAGCTTTTCGTCCTGAAACAGTTTTTCATAGGCTCCGATCATCGGGTACAGGCGTCCTATCTGTATGCTCGTGGCTTTCTTGCCGCTGACAAGGCGCACCATGTTGGAAGAGTCCTTGACAATCTCGCTGAAATCCTGTGTCTTCATTATTCCCGTCTGGTACAGGCGGTGCAGCCGGTCGGCTATTATGGCGGTGTAGTTGCCCTGCAGTCCGGGTATGCCGGATTTGAAATCGTTGAGAAAACGGGCTGTTATACGTTTCTCAACCTCGGTGTCGTAGTTGTAATAAGGTTCGAAAATTTTGCGTATGCTGTCTTGTTCCTTCTTGACGGTTTCGTCTGTTTTGTATATAGGGAAGTCGAACTTGGCAATCAGCGAACTGTACATCCACGGCTTGCCGATGTCATACCGGTATTGCGGACCTGTGGCACGGGGCATGAACCATACCATTATTACAACGGAAATGACAATCAGTGCCATGCGCGTAAGGACGTTCTGCCAGTAGTGGTTGCCTGTTATGTTGAATTTGTTCATTTTGTACAGCGTTACAGGGTTTAACTTTGCGAAAATACAAAAAAAATATGCCATATTGCCGAAAATGTATTAAATTTGCACAAAATTTTATCTTCATTAATATAATGGCAGACAGAAAAGTAAGGGTGCGTTTTGCTCCGAGTCCTACAGGGGCATTGCACATAGGCGGTGTGAGAACTGCTTTGTACAACTATCTTTTTGCCCGTCAGCACGGCGGAGAGATGGTTTTCAGAATTGAAGACACTGACTCGAGCCGCTTTGTACCGGGTGCGGAGGAGTATATAATAGAATCTTTCAAGTGGCTTGGCATTGACTTCGACGAGGGCGTAAGCTTCGGCGGTTCTTTCGGACCGTATCGTCAGAGTGAGCGGCGTGCCATATATAAGGAATATGTGGACAGGCTTTTGGCAGAGGGGAAGGCATATATCGCCTTCGACACGCCGGAGGAACTTGATGCCAGGCGTGCCGAGATAAAGAATTTCCAGTATGATGCCCATACGCGCATGATGATGCGCAACTCGCTGACACTTCCGCCTGAACAGGTCGAAAGCCTTGTTGCCGACGGCGTACAGTATGTAGTGCGCTTTAAGGTGGAGCCGGGCGAAGACATTCATATACATGACATGATCCGCGGTGAGGTTGTCATCAAGAGCGACATTCTTGACGATAAGGTGCTGTATAAGAGTGCCGACGAGCTGCCTACGTATCATCTTGCAAACATCGTGGACGACCACCTGATGGAGATTTCGCATGTCATAAGGGGCGAGGAGTGGCTTCCCAGCGCTCCGCTGCACGTTCTTCTGTATCGTGCTTTCGGCTGGGCAGACACCATGCCTTCGTTTGCCCACCTGCCGCTTCTGCTCAAGCCCGACGGCAAAGGCAAGCTCTCAAAACGCGACGGCGACCGTCTCGGATTTCCCGTATTCCCTCTTGAGTGGCACGACCCCAAGACAGGCGAGGTAAGCAGCGGCTTCCGTGAAAGCGGATACTTCCCCGAGGCTGTCATCAACTTCCTTGCCCTGCTGGGCTGGAACCCGGGTACGGAGCAGGAACTGTTTACTATCGACGAGCTTATAGAGCAGTTCGACATATCTAAATGCAGCAAGGCAGGAGCACGGTTTGACTATAAGAAAGGTATATGGTTCAACCACGAGTACATCCTCCGCAAGTCTAATGAGGAGATAGCAAGTCTCTTTGCGCCTGTCGTTGCAGGCAACGGCGTGGACGAGACGCTTGAACGTGTGACGCAGGTGGTGGCAATGATGAAGGACAGGGTTGACTTTGTACATGAACTGTGGGAGCTTTGTTCGTTCTTCTTCATTCCTCCGACGGAGTATGATGAGAAGACAGTGCGCAAGCGTTGGAAGGAGAATTCGGCTGTTGTCATGGGCGAGTTGGCTGAGCTGCTCGGCTCTCTTGACGATTTCTCGATAGAAAATCAGGAGGCAAAAGTTTTCGCATGGGTGGAGGAAAAGGGCTATAAGCTCGGCGACGTGATGAACGCTTTCCGTCTTGCACTTGTCGGAATAGGCAAGGGTCCGGGAATGTTTGACATCTCGGCGTTTCTCGGCAAGGAGGAGACGTTGCGCCGTCTGCATGCGGCAATAGATGTCCTTAAATAGTGATATTATATAAAGGTGCGGGCGGAAGGCTTTTTCTTCCCGCACCCGATATTTTTTCCAATCAACCAAATCTGATACTTTTGTCGTGTATAATCTGGTTATTTATCTTTATTTGTTAGGCGTAGCCGTTGCCAGCCTGTTTGATAAGAAAATCAAAAAGATGTGGCGTGGCGGGCGCGAGGCATTCAAGGTGCTTGAAGAAAAGGTGGAGCCGGGAGCACAGTATGTGTGGTTCCATGCTGCCTCTCTTGGCGAGTTTGAGCAGGGACGGCCGATAATGGAGCGTCTGCGCCGTGAGCATCCTGAAAAGAAAATATTGCTTACTTTCTTCTCGCCGTCGGGATATGAGGTGCGTAAAAACTATGAGGGAGCCGACATAATATGCTATCTGCCACTTGATACGCCTCTCAATGCACGACGTTTCTTGAAGATTGTGCAGCCCTGTATGGCGTTTTTCATAAAGTATGAGTTTTGGTGGAACTATCTCGCATGGCTCCGCAAGCATGACATTCCGACATATAGCGTGAGCAGTATTTTCCGTCCAGGTCAGATATTCTTCCGTTGGTACGGGCATCATTACAGGCATGTGCTGAAATGCTTCACCAAGTTCTTTGTACAGAACGAGGCAAGCCGCGAGCTTCTTGCCACGCTTGGCATCACCAATGTGGCGGTTACCGGAGATACGAGGTTTGACCGCGTGCTGTCAATAAAGGCACAGGCAAGGGAGCTGCCTATAGTCGATGCGTTCAAGCAGGGGCATAAAGTGTTCGTGGCGGGCAGCAGCTGGCAGCCCGACGAGGATATTTTCATACGCTTCTTCAACGCACATAAGGACTGGAAACTTATTATTGCTCCTCATGTGATAGGTGAGGATCATCTTACACAGATACTTTCCGGACTTGAAAGAAAGGCTGTCCGGTATACGCAGACCACGCCCGAGGAGGCTCGCGATGCCGACTGCCTGATAATAGACTGTTTCGGACTGCTGTCCAGCATATACCGTTATGGAGAGATATCGTATGTCGGAGGCGGCTTCGGAGTGGGCATACATAATGTCCTCGAAGCGGCAGTGTGGGGCATACCAGTTATCTTCGGACCCAACAACCGCCGTTTTCAGGAGGCGCAGGGACTGCTGGCATCGGGCGGCGGCATTGAGATTGGCAGTTATGATGATTTCCGCGGCGTGATGGAACGCCTTATGTCAGACGCTTCCTGCCTTGAAAAGTGCAGCCGCGAGGCAGGTTCTTACGTGGAAGGAAAGTCCGGCGCGACGGATGCAATACTTGATGACGTATCTCTTTAGACAGACATTTACGCAACGAAAGTTCATTGTTTTTAGATATGAAAAAGTCTGCATCCGTTTACGGTGCAGACTTTTTGCATTATTGTATGCCGTTGTTATAGTCTTTGGCGGAAGCCTCCTGTTCCATCTTTAGAAATCTTTCGATATCCTGTTGCAGGTGCATGAACGGTCCGGAAGCCATGTATCCAGTATTTCTCTTCATCATCTGCCCTATGTCCTGCATGCTGTTGCTGTAGCACGACAGCTCGTTGCGCATCTGTGTGCAGTGTTTTGCCTGCCTGCGTATCTCGTTTTCGCGTTCCTGTATGAGCCTGCTGCACACTTTGGTAACCACGGGCTGTACAATCTTGCTGAACAGATGATGTCCGTGAATGTACATATATGTTGTCTGCGGGGTAACTCCCAGCTTCAGCAGTTCGTGTTTCAGGGCGAGGTATGACTCCTTTGCGTCGGGGAAATGTCGCTGCAGCCAGCCCACTTTCTTCCTTACCTTGTTCCTTACATTGTCTATAGACACTTGCGGAGCATTCAGGTTGAAGCCTCCAATGTCAGTAATCTTGTTGAAGTCGGTTATGGAAAAGTCTTTGTATATGCCGCACCTGTAGTGCCATACGGACCAGATGAAGAGCGGGAATACGGCTTCGCTGTACAGGCGCATGAACTCTTCAAAGTCGAAGATGGCATGGTCGTTGAGCGTAACCATTACGCATGTGTCGTGCAGCGACGGGGCATAACACTGGTAGTTCTCTATTGCATAGGCGTATGTATGCAGTACGTAGGGGCTGTCAAGTATTTTCTGTGATGTTGTTGTGGCACCCTGCATCATGTAGTCGTAGTCGGCATCGACACATGCAATCATGCTCCGTCCGACCTTATTGGATATGAGGCTCATCAGCGCAGACTTCTTTCCACGTTCCAGCTTGGTGCGGGATGGGAGCATCACTTCGAAATATCGTGTTTTGTCCTCATAACGGCTCAATGCCGTGCGCCAGAAGAACACATCGTCATAACTTTCCACGTATGCCACGATGCGCCGCCGCGCGTTTTTTGCCCTGAGCCTGTTAGCCGCCTCAAAATATGCGGATGTGATGTTCTCCGTAAGACGTTTTGCCATGAAGTCCTCCTTTCTCACGCTTTAATGTGTGCGTTCCCGTTAAATAAGAATGTCGCTTATCTCCGTAGTGTTGTCTGCCCAGCCTTTCATTATTACGGCTGGCGAGTGTGTGGCAAGTATTATCTGCACGTTGGGATTAAGCTGTAAGATAAGGTCGATGAGCCTTCCCTGCCAGTCGATGTGCAGGCTCACTTCCGGCTCGTCGAGGAATAGTACATGCGGCTTGTTGTCCTGTACGAGCACGGTGAGCAATATGATGAGCATTTGTTTCTCACCGCTCGACAGCTGCTGCGGGAAAAGCCGCTCGCCCATCTGTTCAAGCCTGATTTCGTTTTCGGTACGTATTATTGTCTTTCCCGTTTCAGAAAAAAGGTCGTCGATCATGTCCTGAAACGTGTGCTTGGGCATGGACAGCTGTTGTGCCTTTTCTGCTGCATCGGCTGTTCCGCCCTGCAACGTCGCAATTATGCGGTTGCCGATGTTCACCTGATAGTCGAGATACTTGCGTTGGAGGTTGAACAGCTGCCAGTCTAACTCTGTGGCAAGGCTAATGTCAAGCTTGTTAAGCATTTCCGAGTTCATCACGGGGCGGTCGAACGAGCGTATCACGTCGTAGCGTATCCATCTTGCATCATCAGGAAATACCTTGAGATTTACTCCTTTGAGCATGTGGCTCGGAAACTCTCCGTCGGCTGCCAAACCTTTCACCACCTTATTTATAATAGTGCTCTTGCCTGCTCCGTTTACGCCGCTGAGTATGTTTACACGGCGGTCGAGGTTCCACACGATGTGCCGCCTGCCGCTCCACAGCGACTCAATCTCTATCTGTTCTATATATTCCGCGTATTTCATAAAGGATAATGGTTAGTGTTTATACAAAGATAATGATTTTTTCCGAATGGCTTACGTAAAAACAAAGAATGGTGACTTTTTATCTCCCAGAGTTCCCCTCTGCATCTTTTTCCGGTCCTGTTGTGCGTACTTTTAATCCTTGTTGACATGCCTGTGGATGTCATTGGGTTTCATGACAATATTAACAAGAGCAGACAATTCCCCGTGAAAAAGAACTAATTGTAAAATACATGGCAGGAAGCATATATAATATCCCATAGCTTTATGATATGTAAAGCTATGGGTTACGGAGCGTAAAGCTATGCTTTTTGGACAGCTGTTTCAATACATTGCCCTGAACAGGAGCATGACGCCGTCAGAATTCAAGTATGAGTGTCTGGCGCGGTTTAAGCTTTATGTCGTTTGTGAGGTCAGCTTGTGTGCCGTCAATCACGTTGTGTGCCGTCTTATGGTTGCCTATTACCTCTGCGTAGTGTGCCACATCAAATGTGTTGTTCTCTTTCTTTCCGTTAATTATCGTGAGTACGGTGCGTCCTTTGTGCTGGCGTGCCACCACGTAAACGCCGTGTACGGGGATGAACTGTGTCTGCGAGCCTTTTGTTATGACATCGTTGCCCTGACGCCAGTGCAGAAGCCGGCTCATGAAGCGGAACATGGCGTTTTCTCTTAATGTGCGCCCCTCGGCAGTGAATGCGTTGCGGCTGTCACCCTTAAAGCCTCCGGGGAAGTCTTTGCGCACGTTGCCGTCGGTAACGCTCTTTGTCCCGTTCATCAGTATCTCCGTGCCGTAGTAAATCTGCGGCGTGCGGTTTATTGTAAGCAGAAGTGCCAGCCCCTGACGCAGTGCGAGCGTGTCGCAGCCGTCTCCCAAAAAGCGGTCGGTGTCGTGGTTGTCGAGGAAGGCGAGCACGTTCGACGGGTTGGCGTAAAGATAGTCGTAACACAGCGAGTTGTATATACGGTTGAAACCTCCCCACCAGTCGTCTGTTTCCTCGTTCTTCGCCTTGTTTATCTTTTCAAAGAAGCTGAAGTCCATTACCGTTTTCAGATAGCTGTTTACAGGCGACAGCTTTGAGTCTTTCTGCCATGCTGCGGTATATGCCGGTTCGGTTACCCATGTCTCGCCCACGGTATTGAAGTTAGGATATTCGTTGTCGAGAACTTTCATCCACTCTGCCATTGCCTTGCGGTCGGCATAGGGGTAGGTATCCATGCGTATGCCGTCTATGCCTGCCGTCTCTATCCACCAGATGGAGTTCTGTATAAGATACTTTATTACATGCGGGTTGCGCTGGTTAAGGTCGGGCATTGAAGCCACGAACCATCCGTCAACGGTTTCCGACATGTCTATCTTTGATGCGTATGGGTCGAGCACGGGTGTCAGCTTGTAGCTTGTCTGCATGAACTTGCCTCCCTTTACCGGCTGTGACGGGGTGCCTGCTGCAGCCGACTCTTTCAGCCACTCGGCAGTGTTGAACCAGTCTTTTGAAGGCATGTCAGCCACCCATGGATGCTCAAACCCGCAGTGGTTGAAAATCATGTCCATTACAATTTTCAGTCCTTTGGCATGCGCCTCGTCACACAGGCGCCGGTATTCGGCGTTTGTGCCAAAACGCGGATCAACCCTGTAATAGTCGGTTGTGGCATATCCGTGATAGGTGGAGTTGCCTCCGTTGTCGGGCGAATTGTTCTCCAAGACAGGCGTGAACCACAATGCCGTGACGCCAAGCTCGTTGAAGTAGTCAAGATGTTGGCGTATGCCTTCAAGGTCGCCGCCGTGGCGCAGCGATGGCGCAGAGCGGTCGCATTTGTACTGATGCATGCCTTTTATATTGTCGTTGGCTTCCGAACCGCTTGCAAAGCGGTCGGGCATGAGCATGTAGAGCACATCGGCGTTTGTAAAGCCAAGTCGCTCGCTGCCAGCCTTCTCGCGTTCGTGCAGCACGTATTTGATGCTCTGTCTTTTGCCTTTCACATTGAAGTTGAGAGTCATCTCTCCTGCTTCTGCCTTTGCAAGGTCAAGATATACAAGCAGATAGTTTGGCGAGTCGAGACGCACCACATCGGTGATTTTCACACCGGCATAGTCGGTCGACACTTCGGCATCGCGTATGCCCTGACCATAAACCATGAGTTGCAGTGAGGTGTCTTTCATGCCCACGAACCAGTCGACAGGGTCGATGCGTGTTATCTTCGGGGCGGCGGAAACAGCTGTCAGGCTCATCATAAACATTAAGGATATAAAAAAGCGTTTCATTGTGTATGTAATTTAATTGTGAACAATCAATGCCGACTGCGGGCTTACGCTGAGGCTTGAACCGTTAATGTGTCCGAGTCCCGACTCGTCTATACGCCCGTCGCGGCAGACAACGGTATAGTTGCCTTCCGTAACGTTGACGGTACGTGTCTCTTTGCTGCTGTTAAGCACGACGATAATGTCTTTCCATGCATCGCCTCCGGCATGGTCCTTCAGGCGGAATGCCACAAGGTTGGGCTGTACGGGCAGGAATTCAAGCGAACGCCTTACCGCATCAGCCTTGCCGAGGCGGAACGCGGGGTGGTTCTTACGCAGTGAGATAAGCCGCCTGTAGTATTCGAACACCTGCGGATAGCGTTTAAGGTTGTTCCAGTCGAGACGGTTTATCTCGTCGGGCGAGTTGTAGCTGTTGTGCACGCCCTTCTTGTCGCGCAGCATCTCTTCACCCGCAAGGATGAACGGTACGCCCTGCGATGTGAACACCGCGGTTTGTGCAAGCAGGTCGAGGCGTATCGTCTCATCCTCCGTTATGTCCGGTACCGACGCTCTGAGGCGGTCGGTAAGGCACATGTCATCATGGCAGCTTACGTACGATATCATCTGTGTAGGTTCGGCTGCCCATGCCTCTTTAGAGTAGTTTACCGCACTCATGTCTACCTGCGGATGGCTTATCGCCCCGGCTATTCCGAATTTTATGCTCTCTTCCGAGCCTGGCATGCCGGCAAGGAAAGCCCCCTTCGTGTCGTCGGAGAACGGGCCGCGCAGGGCGTCGCGTATCTCATCCGAGAATGCGCCGATGCCGTTCAGCTGTCTGGTGTGTGCCTTTACGGCAAGCTTTTCAAGAGGATAGGCACACGTTCCGGCACTCCAGCCCTCGCCGTAGATGTATATTGACGGGTCTATTTCATTTACGGCGGCGCGTATCATGTTCATTGTCTCTATGTCGTGTATGCCCATGAGGTCGAAACGGAAACCGTCGATGTGATACTCATTTATCCAGTATTTCACGCTCTCTATCATGAACTGGCGCATAAGCGGTCGGTCGGATGCTGTCTCATTGCCGCATCCGCTGCCGTCGGAATAGCTGCCGTCAGCCTTTTGGCGGTAATAATATCCGGGATATGTGAGCTGGAAGTTAGAGTTGTCTATATCGAACGTGTGGTTGTAAACCACGTCGAGTATTACGCGTATGCCGGCTTTATGCAACGCCTGTACCATGCGCTTGAACTCGTTTATGCGTACTTGCGGCGTGTAAGGGTCGGTGCTGTACGAACCGTCGGGAACATTATAGTTTACAGGGTCGTAACCCCAGTTGTATTGCGGGGTGTCAAGTTTTGTCTCGTCTACCGAGGCATAATCGTAGCTTGGCAGAATGTGTACGGCGTTTATTCCCAGTTTCTGCAAGTGGCTGATGGCACGCGGGTCTGTAAGGGCAAGGAACTTGCCGCCGTTGCTTATGCCCGACGACTGGTCGATGGAGAAGTCGCGGTGGTGCATCTCGTATATCACAAGGTCTGCCGGTGAAAGAATTTCAGGGCGTTTGTCTTCATTCCATCCTTCCGGGTCAGTCTCGTCAAGGTCTATTATCGCGGCTCGTCTGCCGTTTACGCCCACCGCCTTGGCAAATACTCCGGCACATTCGCCGTGTCCCATGTCAAAGGTGTAGAACTTGCCTTTCAGGTCGCCTTTTACGTTGGCGGTGCAAACACCGTCGCTTATCTTCATCTTTATTGTCTTGACGGGTCTGCCGCCAATGCCTTTGTCGTATATGCGCAGGGTTGCCTTTTTTGTTTCCGGCGAAGTGTTCTGTGTGAAAGCAGTCATCTTCTTTGTATAAACATCGCCGGGAATTTGCTGTGCAACAGAGTTCTGTGACATTGTTGCAGATGTTATAAGGGTTATTATAAAATGGTAAGGTTTCATAAAGAAAAGGTTTTTTACTAAAAAATGAAGACGCTGTGAAGGGTGTGCAGGAGTTCGGTCCTTTTTACACACCCTTTTTTACAGCGTACCATTATGGCGTGTTATTTAGCCATCAGCGAAACGGCAAAACCGCCGCCGCGTGCCTCGCGTATGGTGAGCTTGTCGCCTGCCTTGACAGTCTTGCGTATAATGGTGTATGCTTTAGGATTGTTTTCATAGTCGGCATCCTTGGCATCCTGATATATCGTGCACTCATATTTACGCCCTTTGTCAAGGAAGTCGAGCCTGACGACAGCCGTGCGCGCCTCTTCGTTTGTCTTGCCGCCCACAAACCAGTTGTCCGTGCCTTTGGCTTTACGTGCCACGGTTATGTAGCGTGCCGGCTCTGCCTCGATATATTTAGAGTCGTCCCAGTCGCATGCGACATCACGTATAAACTGGAAAGCATCGTCGTATTTCTCGTAATGTTCCGGAAGGTCGGCAGCCATCTGCAGCGGGCTGTACAGTACGAGGTAGAGCGAAAGCTGGCCGCAGAGTGTCGTGTGTACGAAGTTTTGGTTGTCGCTCCATTCTGAAAGGCGGGTCTCGAATATACCCGGGGTGTAGTCCATAGGACCGCCCTGCAGGCGTGTGAACGGCAACGCCACGGTGTGGTGCGGCATGTTGCCGCTGAACGCTTCGTATTCGGTGCCGCGTGCGCTCTCGTTGCCCACAAGGTTTGGCCATGTGCGGCAGATGCCGGTGGGGCGTGTGGCTTCGTGGGCGTTGACCATTATATGGTGTTCGGCTGCTTTTTCCAGGACATATTGGTAGTGGTTGTTGGTGAGCTGGCTGTAATGGTGCTCGCCACGGGGAATGATGTCGCCCACATAACCGGTCTTGACGGCATCGTATCCGTATTTGTTCATCAGGTTGAATGCACTGTCGAGATGACGCTCGTAGTTTAGTGCTGCCGATGATGTTTCGTGGTGCATCATCAGTTTTACGCCCTTTGAATGGGCATATTCGTTGAGAGCCTTGATGTCGAAGTCGGGGTAGGGGGTTACAAAATCGAACACGTCAAGCTTCTGATGTCCGAACCAGTCTTCCCAGCCCTCGTTCCATCCTTCTACAAGAACCTGGTCAAGGCCGTTCTTTGCGGCGAAGTCTATATAGCGGCGCACCTCTTCGTTAGTAGCCCCGTGCATGCCGTGAGGGCGGCATTTCTTGTAGTCGGTGATGCCGAGATGTACAGATGGGTAGTCGTTGGTGTAGCTCCATGCTTTCTTGCCCACAATCATTTCCCACCACACGCCGCAGTATTTTGTAGGATGTATCCATGAAGTGTCTTTTATCTTGCACGGCTCGTTGAGGTTCAGTGTAAGCTTGCACGACAGCATGTCCCTGGCATCATCGCTTACAAGCACCGTGCGCCACGGCGTGTTGAACGGTGTCTGTATATAGCCTTTCATGCCAGTTGCGTCGGGGGTGAGCCACGATTCAAACGTCATTGTTGCCGGGTCAAGCAGCAGGTGCATTGTGGCATAGTTAAGGCAGGCAGCCTCGTGTATGTTGATATACAGCCCGTCGTCGGTCTTAAGTTGCAGCGATGTCTGTACCCCGTTCTTTGAGAAAGGCGTGGTAGACGAGTTGTCTTTGTTGTAGGCGGCATCGAAGCGCCCCTCTATTTCAGACATTCTTGTTATCTGGTAGTCGTATTCCTGAGTGTCGTAGTCACCCGGAATCCAATATGCCGTATGGTTGCCGGTCATGGCAAACTGTGTGTGCTCTTCTTTGATTATGAAGTAGTTAAGTTCATCTTGCTGTGGAAACTCGTAACGCAGTCCCATTCCATAATTGTATACGCGGAAGCGTATTGTTATGTTACGTTTTGTTGTTGCCTGGTTAAGGGTGACAGCCAGCTCGTTGTAGTTGTTGCGTATTGTAGCCGTCTCGCCCCATACAGGTTTCCATGTCTCGTCAAACGACGTTGTTTTGGTGCCTGCAATGGTGAAACCTTCCATAAGGTCGGTTTCTTTAATGCCTTTGCTTGCATGTTTGCTTTTTGCAAGCTCCAGTCCGAGACGGCTTGGTTTCAGTACGGTTTTGTTCTTATAGGTCATTTCATAATATGGGCGGCCTTCGTTCAGCGAGAATTTAACCGTCACATTGCCATTGGGAGACGTAACTTTCTGTGCCGTTGCCAGTGTCGGCAACAGTGCAAAGAGAATTAAATGGATGATTTTTTTCATAGGATTTCTTTGTTACTATGGTAGAAAAAGCTTTAGACTGTTTTAACTTTATGTTTAATGTCGAATGGTGTTGTTGCCCGTCCGGCAATACGTTGTTTATCAATGTCTGTCTTGCCGGACGGACGGTTCTGTGTGCACTTGTGTAGCTGTATCAGTTGCGGCCGCTGTTAATTATCAGTTGTGCCAGGTTCTCTTTGAAGTCGTTGTTCTTAATGAGATCTTCGATATTGATGTGCATGCGGTATCGCCAGTAGTGCTTTGGATTGGCGGGGATGTTTATGCGTTCGGCGTTTTGGTCGGCAAGCCGTATCTTCTCGTCAATTGCAAGCCAGTCTTGTATGCTCAGCACGCAGAGCATCGAAGGAGAGAATAAATGCTGTTCTATTATGTCGCGTGCCAGCCAGCCTGGAAGAGGATGCGGCACTGTGCCGCCGCGTTTAAGAACCTGATTGTAATATGCTTGTGTGCGGTTGTAGTCTTCGTCCCACCATTGCCGTAGCGTTGGCATGTCGTGGCTGCTTATTGTGCATACCGAGCGGTATGGGTTTTTAGAGAGTACGCCGAACCTTACACTCGGGTCTTTAGGCATAGACTGCAGTTCGAGGCTAAGGATGCGAAGCTCGCGCATGACCCAAGGCACGCAGTCGGGCACCATACCGAGGTCTTCCGCACAGATAAGCATGCCTGTTGCCTGTGCAAGCTTGGGCAGCTTTTTCATTGCTTCGTAATACCAAAACTGGTTGTTGCGGCGATAGAAGTAGTCGTTGTACAGGCGGTTGAACGCATATTTGTCGTTGTCGTATAATGCCATGTATGTGAAGTCGAGCTGAGCGGAAATGCGTGGATGGAACTTGTTGCTGTCTATGCGGTCGCGGACAAACAGTACGTTGCTTATAAGGGCATAAAGTCCGTCGCGTATCCAGATGTCGTCTGTGCCTGTCTTGCCGGCGAAAGCTGCCTCAACCTTGCGTTGTGTGTCGTATTCGGGCTTCATTTCATATATGTCGTCGTGCAGGTGGTTAAGGTACGTTATGCGTACCGTTTCAGCATGCTCGCCGAAAATCCTGTCGATAATCCAGTCGGCAATGAATGGGCGTGTGAAAAACTCTTCCTGAAAGTTCAGACCGTAGTTGGATATTTCCTGGCGTGTCATTGCCAACGCCGGAGAGAACTGCCCCAACAGTCCGTGCACGGAATGAATGGGAATTTCCCAAATGCGGAAGAAACCAAGAACGTGGTCTATGCGGTAAGCGTCAAAATATTTTGCCATGTTCTGGAAACGGCGTACCCACCATGCGCAACCGTCTTCGAGCATTGTTTCCCAGTTATAGGTGGGGAAGCCCCAGTTCTGTCCGTTAACAGAGAAATTGTCTGGTGGCGCTCCTGCCTGTCCGTTCAGGTTGAAGTATTTCGGTTCCATCCATACATCGCAACCGTTGCGGCTGACACCTATTGGAATGTCGCCCTTTAGTATTATGGCGTTGCGGCGTGCATGTTCGTGCGCTTCCTGCATCTGTTTGCTGAGGATGAACTGCACAAAATAATAGAATTCGGCAGCCTTGTATGCTTTTGTAGTTTTGGTGGTAAGAGCCTTACGGTCGGCTTCGTTCCATACGTTATGGTCCGGCCACTTTGTGAAATCGCCTGTGCCGTATTGTTCGCGCAGGGCGCAGTATTGTGCGTAAGGTACAAGCCAGTGTGCCGACTCGTCGAAGAATTTTTTATAAGCCTGTGATTTTATTGTCTGTGCGCGTTCCTGACTGTAGATAATGCGCAGATATTCGGTCTTGGCATTGTTTACGCGTTCATAGTCTATTTGCGGCAAAGAGTTAAGCTCCTTGCGCAACGCTTCAAAGCGTTCGCGTTGTGTACTGTCTTTTATTTCAGGCAGTGCGCTGAGGTCGGCATACTGCGGGTGTATTGCAAAGATGCTTATACAACTGTATGGGTAAGAGTCGGTCCATGTGTGTGTTGTTGTGGTGTCGTTTATCGGAAGCACCTGTAATACACGCTGATGTGTTACGGCACAGAAGTCAATCATTTTCTTTAAGTCACCAAAATCGCCCACGCCGAAACTTGTTTCCGAACGCAGCGAGAATACCGGTACGAGAGTTCCGGCAAGTTTTGTGTCGCATATCTCAAAGAAAGCCTGTGACAGATCGTATACAACGACATCGCCGTCTTCCATGCCCTGCAATGTTAAATTACGGTTGTAACCGCATTCCCAAAGGCTGTTTCTTTGATTGTTGATGTTGATGGCGACGAATTTGAATTCTAATTCCGTGCATTCCAGCTTGTCGGCATCAAGGTCAATTGTCCACTCGTTGTGGTTGTGTTCAACCATAGGCAATGCCTTGTCTATATCCCATGCCCCCAATACATTGTCTGCTCCCGTTATGGCGAGACGCTCAAAGCCGCGCAATTGTGGCGCCCGTACGACCAGCCTTACCACTTTGTCGGTGGTTTCACGCTGCGGAACGGAATCTGCGTGCCTGCGGTTGATACATTCTGTAAAGGCACTGCTGTACAGATAAGTGTCTTCGGGCATTTCCTTCCAACGGTCGTATATTGTATAGTTCTGTGCCTTGATTTGGTTGAACTCCACTCTGTGTGTCAGCCGTTGCCATTCCGTACACTTTATCTTACCTGCATTTTCAAGGCTGTAATAGTAGTCAATAACAAGGTTCTCAGCATCGGTTGCCTGTTTTTTCATCTCAAACCACCAGTGGCAGCCGTCTATTGTATTCATGCGATAGCGCATTGTGCCTGTTTCATTGTTGCTTCCCGGTTGTACTATGTTGAGGATAAGCTCCTCTCCGAAGATAGTTTTGTAATCGATGTTAAAATATATGTTCATAGGTATCAAGTTCTTTTATCGGTTGTAAAATTAATTATATTCTTTATATAGGTTTGTTGCTTGGTACATTCAATGTGTAAATATTCCGTGCAAACGTTTGCATCGTGTCATAATAAAACTAATAAGTAAAAGCGCAAACCTGTTAATCTGCCTGTCACTCATTTCTTGTCTTTGATTACTGTTACACATATAGCTCCTATAAAGAGCAATACGCCGGCAACAATCATCATTGTGCTTTGGTGAGAGCCTACAATCCTTAGAATGATGCCACCCATTAGAGCCGCTATGATTTGCGGAATGCATATCGTACCGTTGAACAGTCCGAGATATGCGCCCATGTGACCGTAACCCTGCAGTGCGTTGGTTACGATTGTGAACGGCATGGCGAGCATCGCTGCCCATGCGCAGCCTATCAGGATGAAAGCAATGAATTGTATATATTGGTTGTGTATGAACGGTACGAGGGCAAATCCGATACCGCCGAGCAGCAGGCTTATGGCGTATGCGGCTTTGGCGTTGCGGAACAATGGCAGTATTGCTGCCCATGCCACGCTGCCTACAGCCTGTACGGCGAAGAGAATGCCAACCCAGTTGCCTGCCTTCTGGAATGCTTCAGATGCCGCATCGGTGGTATTCCAGCATGTTTCGGCAATGGCACCGGTTGTATAGTTCCACATGTAAAGGAATGCAGCCCAGCAGAAAAACTGTACCAGGCCCACACGCCAGAATGTTGAGGGTGCCTTGCGCAGAAGCGTAAGCCAGTCTGCTTTGTCTTTCTTGCCGTCGGTACTGCCTCCGTTGTATACGGCATATTCTTCCGGTGTCCATTCCTTAACTTTGCTGGTAGTGTAGATAACACAAAGAATAAGTATGGCGGCACCTATGTAAAACGACCAAATAACACTGTCGGGCACCACTCCGCGCTCTGCCACATTCTTTACTCCTATCCATGTAAATAGGAAAGGAAAAATGTAACCGGCAACAGAACCGGCATTGCAGAGGAACGACTGTATGCTGTAAGCCTTTGTCTTTTGCTTTTCGTTCACCATGTCTCCCACAAGCATCTTGAACGGTTGCATTGCCATGTTGATGGATGTGTCAAGAAACATAAGGGCAATAAGCCCGAATATCATTGCGGCGCCGACTGTTAATCCGAACGAGCCGGAATTGGGCAGGATGCACATCACTGCCACGGCAATTGCCGCTCCGATGAAAAGGTAGGGGATACGTCTGCCCCAACGGGTCCATGTCTTGTCGCTGCAACTTCCCACTATAGGCTGTACCAGTATGCCCATGAGTGGCGGAAGAATCCAAAAGTAAGACAAGTCGTGAGGGTCAGCGCCCAGTGTGGCGAAAATCCGCGAGATATTGGCACTCTGTAAAGCGTATGCTATTTGTACGCCGAAGAAGCCGAAACTCAGATTCCATAAATTCCAAAATCCGAGATCTGGCTTTTGTCTGAATTTATTGTTCATAGGTTTGTTATTGTTTGATTTTTTATTTGCAAGATGAAAATGCTTTCCTGTTGTACGCCTGTTGCCAAAGGCGTCATTGACGTGTTGTGCCGCGGATAACAAGCTTGGTGCGTACAATGCGTCTCTCTATTTTATCCATTGGGGTAATGCCCTCAACCTGATTAATCAGCACGTTCGTGGCTTCCCTTCCTACATATATTCCCCGCTGCTCTACAGTGGTAAGCGGAGGGTCGCATGCAACGGCCCTCTCGCCGTTTGTAAAGCCGCAGATGCTTATATCTTCGGGAATGCGGAGTCCGAGGTGCTTCGCCGTATAAAGCACGCCTATGGCCGTATCGTCGTTTACGCAGAAAAAGGCATCAGGGGGGGGTGGAACTTTTAAGCAGTTCCGGGGTTATTTCCTCCGCCAATTGACGGTTGTCGCAAAGCCGCATCAGAGATTCGTTTATTTTGATGTCGTGCTTCAGCAGGGCATCCTTGTAACCGTTCTGTCTGTTCTTTGAAATCTCGAGCGTATTTGCCGCACCATAATAAGCAATGTGACGGCAACCCGTTTCTATCAGATGCGACACTGCCGTATAAGCTCCGGTATAGTCGTCCACCACCACACGGCTGGCATTAACACCTGTTGATATGCGGTCGTAAAACACAAGAGGAATGTTATGGTCTATCAGTTTCTGAAAATGCTCATAGTGTTGCGTGTCTTTTGCTTGCGATACAATCACTCCGCATACCTTGGTGCGGAAGAAGTCTTCACATATTTTTACTTCGCGCGCGTATTGCTCATTGCTTTTTGCCACAATCATCTGGTATCCGCGTTCCGATGCTTCCTCCTCAATGCCGCTTAGTATGGATGAAAAATAAAAGTGAGGCAGTTGCGGGATTATTACTCCGATAAGTCGTAGAGGCTTTTTCTTTGCATGACGCAACTGTTCACCGATGATGTTGGGATAGAAGTTGTTTTCTTTCGCAAAAGCCCGTATTGTCTCACGCTTTTCACTGCTTATACGCGGGTCGTTGTTTAGTGCGCGTGATACAGTGGCAACCGACACGCCAAATTCGCGTGCGATGTCTTTCATCGTGATAGGAGTTTGTTTTTTCATGGCAGTCTCATGGTTTACATTGCAAAAATAAGAAAAATATGTAATATTCTGTATCTCTGACATATATAGATGTTGATTGTAGTTTGTGCAAACGATTGCACAGTTTAATAACGCTTTTTGCATGTTAATTGTAATAACATGTTCTAAAACAACATTAAATTTGCAGCGTAACCTAAATGAGAGTGCGCTTTTACGGTGCATGATGAATACTGGGGAAACATACGTTATTTCAGACTACAACTATAAATGGAGAAACATAAATGTGATTTATAAAACTATGTAAACCTTATATATAATAATATGTATACCGTGAATGGTCTAAAGAATCATGAACTTTTTTGTAACTAATCAATAACTTTAAAAACAAAATGATGAAGCAGGTAAAGTTTACAATGCCTCTGAGGATGCTCGCTTTTTTATGCGGGTTGTTCCTTTCGGTCAGTGCCTTTGCACAGCAGATAACTGTCAATGGCCATGTTAAGGATGCTACCGGCGAACCAATCATTGGCGCAACTGTCCGCATTGCCGGTCAGGATGGCGGTGTTGTTTCGGACTTCGACGGTAATTTCACCATTACAACCAACGAAGGTGCCACGCTGCAGATTTCCTACATCGGTTATCAGCAGGCTGTAGTGAAGGCAGCTCCCAATGTTATGGTGGTTTTGAAAGACGATGCGTCACAGTCGCTCAACGAAGTGGTTGTCATCGGTTACGGTGTTGCCAAGAAATCAGACTTGACGGGTTCTGTTACGGCAATGAAGCCCGACTCTAAGAACAAGGGTGTTGTAGTTAATGCCCAGGATCTGATGCAGGGTAAGATTGCCGGTGTTAATGTTACAAGTATGAGTGGTGAACCCGGTGCCAAGGCACAAATCCGTATCCGTGGCGGTTCGTCATTGAATGCCTCTAACGACCCGTTGTTCGTAATCGACGGCGTGCCTATGGATAATAATGAGGTAAACGGAAGCGCCAATATCCTGTCTACCATTAATCCGCAGGACATCGAGAGCTTTAACGTGTTGAAGGATGCTTCTGCCACTGCTATCTATGGTAGCCGCGGTTCTAACGGTGTCATCATCATCACAACCAAGAAGGGACATAAAGGTCAGAAGCCTTCTGTTTCTTACGCAGGTAACGTAACTGTAAGTAAGATAACCGACACACATGATATGATGAATGGCGACCAATACCGTGCATTCGTAACAGAACTCTTTGGACCTGACGCAGAAGCAACAAAGGCTCTCGGTACGGCAAATACCGATTGGCAGGATCTTATCTACCAGACAGCAATAAGCCATGACCATAATGTGACCGTATCAGGCTCTGTATCCGATTTCCTTCCTTATCGTGTATCATTGGGATATACAAGTCAGGAGGGTATCTTGAAGACTTCAAAGTATGACCGCTATACGGCATCTTTGAACCTCAATCCTTCGTTTTTGCAAAACCACCTTACATTGAACCTCAATGCCAAAGGTATGTACTCTAAGACTAGAAAGGCAGACGGCGGTGCTGTCGGTGCAGCAGTCAATATGGACCCGACGCAGGACCCGTACTCTTTCACATCTGAGCGCAACATGGCTCTTGGAAGCGACATGGAAAAGACATTGGGCAATTTTGGCGGTTTCTTCGAATGGGTCACATCATCTTCTGATCTTAACGATGCACAATGGCCATACACAAAGCATGGTGAAGCGACCGCAAACCCGTTGGCATTGCTTTATGGCAGTGAGGACTATCTGCGCTCGCGCTCGTTTATCGGCAGTGCAGACATCGACTATAAGGTCCATGGTTTTGAAGACTTGCGCCTCCATGCCACTTTAGGCCTTGAGATTGCATCTGGTAAGGAAAATGCCGACTATGCTGATTACAACCCGGCTTATATATATTATGGCGGTATGAGAAACAACAGGAACTTCAAGCGTAATCAGATGTTGACTGCATACGCACAGTATTATAAGGACTTTTCTGAGAAATATCATTTCGACATAATGGGAGGATATGAGTACTCGCGTTCTTATTTTAGCTATGACAATAGCTTCAAGCAGTTCTATCCCTCCACATCGCCAAAGGCTGGCGAACAGGTCAATAAACCTGAACCGGATGTTGACGCATTCGAGAATTATCTTGTTTCTTTCTTCGGCCGTGCCAACTATATATTGATGAACCGCTATTATTTCACAGCGACAGTACGCCGTGACGGTTCTTCACGTTTCGAGGACCACTGGGGTGTGTTCCCTTCATTCGCTTTCGCATGGAAAATTAACGATGAGAACAATTTACGTGATATAAAATGGCTTTCTGACTTGAAGCTCCGTCTTGGTTATGGAGAGACAGGCCAGCAGGAAGGTGTTGAGAATTATATTTACTATGTGCAATACAGAAAGAGCGGCGCTTATGGAAATTATCCAATTATAGGTGACGGAAAATACTACACTCCAAAATATTTCAACAAGAAATTAAAATGGGAGACCACGGCAACTTATAATATCGGTCTTGACTGGGGCATTCTCGACCAAAAACTGTCAGGTAGTGTTGATTGGTACTACCGTAAGACACGTGATCTTATTAATTCTGCACCTGTAGGCTCGCTTATGGGATTTGCCGACATGGGTCTCCAAAACATAGGCTCTCTGTCTAACACGGGTGTTGAGGCAACAGTAAACTGGCGCGTGATACAGACTAAGGACTGGTATTGGACATTGAACTACAACTTCACATACAACCACAACAAGATTACCGACCTTACAGGTGTGTCTGAAGGCGGCAAGCCCGTATTCACAGGTGAAACCATAGCTCAGGGTAATAAGGTGCTTGTCAACCAGGTAGGTTTCCCCGCAAACTCTTTCTATGTTTTCCAGCAGGTTTACGATGAGGCAGGAAAACCGCTTGAAGGTGTTGTCGTAGACCGTAATGGTGACGGTGAGATTACAGAAGACGACCGCTATATGTATAAGAGCATAGCAGCACCTGTTACGATGGGACTGGCTTCTCGTCTTGAGTATAAGAACTGGGACTTCGGCTTCTCTCTCCGTGCAAGTATCGGGAACTATGTTTTCAACGACTTCGAGCGTTCAACCCGTCTTACTACACAGAACGCTATTTGGGGACAGAGTGCATTCCTTTCAAACCGTCCGGTATCAACTCTCGGCTGGTCTTCAGATGCCAGCAATTCCATGTTTAGCGACTATTTCGTACAAAACGCTTCTTTCTTGAAGTGCGACAACATCACGTTGGGTTACAGCTTCAACAATTTATTGAAGTCCGGTAAATGGAAAGGTATTGACGGACGTCTGTATGTTACAGCTTCCAATGTATTCACTATCACTAAATACGACGGCTTAGACCCTGAGGTTGCCAGCGGTATTGACAACAACCTGTATCCGCGTCCTTTCTCATTCGTCGTAGGTCTTAACTTGAACTTATAATAAAAACATATAATTTAGAAAGATCATGAAAAAAATCAATATAAGGGTCATTGCTCCAATAGTAGCCGCTCTGTTAACTTTTAGCACAAGTTCATGTGTGAGCGACCTTGATACTGAGCCGATAAGTCCTAAAATAGACTTAGAGTCAACGCCGGAAGGTGTGTTCACAAAGTGCTATGCTGTGCTGGCTATGGCCGGAAACGGTGATGACGACTCTGGCGACAAAAACTCCGATGTTAAAGGTTACAGTGATGAAGGTATGACAAACCTGATCCGTTTGATGTGGAATGCCAACGAGCTTACAACCGATGAGGCTATGTGTGGCTGGAGCGACAACGGTCTTGACCAGCTCGTCGTAAACACATACGATGACTCAAACCAGATGATGAAGGCTTATTTCTCACGTGTAGGTCTTGCTATCAGCAACTGTAACCTCTATCTGTCAGAGTATAGCGATTATGACGCTACCATGACTGCCGAAATCCGTTTCTTGCGTGCATTGTATTATTCAATATGGCTGGATGCTTTTGGAAACGTTCCTTTCTCTGAAACTGTGGGTTCTGCCACACGCTACACACAGGCAGAACTTTTCGATTGGCTTGTCAACGAGTTGAAGACCAACGTTGAGCCTAACCTCAGTGCTCCGAAGGCAAAGAAATCAGGCGATGCCAACTATGGCCGCGTGGACAAGGCTGCCGCATGGCTACTGCTCTCACGCCTCTATCTCAATGCCGAGGTATATAGTGGAACTGCTCACTGGGAAGAGGCACGCTCATACGCAGAGCAGGTTATCAAGTCCGACTATCAGCTGAACACTGTAGGGCAGAACGGCTGGAGCGCATATCAGATGCTCTTCATGGGTGACAACGGTGAAACCAATGCTGCAAAGGAAGCAGTATTCCCGATTATTCAGAACTCAAAGGATGTCCGCAGCTACGGTAACAGCCTGTTCCTCATAGCATCTACATTCAAGGATGATATGCATGCCAATCCAAACGACCCGTCAAGTGTCAATGGCTGTGTGTCTCGGGCATGGGCCGGTAACCGTGCACGTCCAAGCCTCATTGCCAAATTCTTCCCGCTGCTTAATGCTCCTGAAACAGAAAGCTACAATATGACAAGAGTGGCTGGAGACGACCGCGCAATCTTCTGGAGTATAAACAGGACCCTCAATTGCGAGAATATTTCCGACTTCGCAAGTGGTTACAGTGTATGTAAGTTCGTTAACTTCAAGACAGACGGCAGTTCTCCTTACAACCCGTCGTTTGCTGATACCGACTTCTTCCTCATGCGCGTAGCGGAAGCTTACCTCAACTATGCAGAGGCTGATGCCCGTCTGAACGGCAACAAGACCACACAGCAGGGAACCAAATACATAAACATGATACGTGCACGTGCCAACGCATCGACACGCGATGAGAGCCGCGATTCTTACAGCACTGATGACATTCTTGATGAGTGGAGCCGTGAATTCTATTTCGAAGGACGTCGTCGTACCGACCTGATTCGTCACAACAAATTCGGTGGCAAAAACTCTTATACTTGGCAATGGAAGGGTAATGATTACAAAGGAACTTCTTTCCCGGAATACAGGAACCTGTTCCCTATACCTATGAATGAGTTGAATTCTAATTCTTCATTGAAGCAGAACCCAGGATACTAAAATCATAATGACGGAAGGGCAAGGTGGAACAGTTCCTCCGCTCTTCCTCTTAAAGAAGGAGACATAAAATGAAAAAAGCAATAAAATCAATTTTGCTGCTGGCTGTCGGCTTGGGTATGTTCACAGCGTGCAGTGATGACAGGGATGAAAATCCTACATTAAAGCCTGCTACAGAATTCAGGTTGAATACTCCGGCATTGGCAAACTCCCAGATAGATTTGGCAAACTCCCAGACTATTCAGTTTACATGCAGCCAGCCCAATTATGGCTATACTGCAAACGTGAGATACCATGTGCAGGTGGCTTTGACCCCGGATATGAATAATTTCGTTGAGCTTAGTGAGGCTTCACATGGTGCCAAGATTAATGTTGATGCAGCAGAACTTGCCAGCACGCTCACAAATATGGCGGTTTCAGCAGGAAAAACAGATGCTGATTTCCCGATGAGCATACCTGTTTATTTCCGTGTGCGCGCTAATGTGGAGAACTATTCGGGCGTGCCGATGGAAGGAACGGATATACTTTCAAATGTAGTGTCGCTGAACAATGTGTACCTTGTCTACTCCCTGCCACCGGTAAAAACACCTGAAAGGCTCTATCTTGTAGGCAGCTTCTGCAATTGGAACTGGGATAATTATGTAGAGATGGTTCCGGTTAATGGTGCGGCAAATGTGTTCTGGCATCTTGTATTCATCGATGACAGCGGTATTAAGTTCAATACTGCAAGAGCCTGGGATGGCGGCGATGTAGGCTTTGGAGGCATCAACGTTGGTGGAGACCTCGCAGGAGACATAATTGATGCCGGCGGCAATATCGCATCTTCTAATCCGGGATGGTATCTGATGATTGTGACCGCATCTGTATCCGGACGTAATGTCGTTTACGATGTACAGTTCAACAAGCCGGAGGTTTACCTCATGGGTACATGTATCGGAGATGCCAACTGGGGTGAGCTAAATCCTGCTGCCTTGTTTACAGTCCCGGCAACAGCCGACGGCGAATTTGTTTCACCTGCATTTGCGGCTGATTGTCCCGGCGGCGACGGCGACGGTGTGCGTGCTTACGTCAAGGTTCCGGGATATGACTGGTGGAAGGCTGAGTTCATGGTATTCGACAAGAGGATTGTCTACCGTGCCAACGGCGGTGACCAGGAGCGTGTTGCGGGAGCCGTAGGACAGCAGCTCTATCTTAACTTCGGTAAAGAAACCGGTGAGATTAAATAACAGGAGTATATCATCATGCCGGCAGCCAAAGGGAACACGTTTCCCTTTGGACCGGTGATGAAACAAGTAAAAAACTTTAGAAATTACAGATATGAAAAGTATTTCAAAATATTTGATGTCAGCATTGGTCGTACTGTTCTCTGCTTCATGTGAGGAAGCCGAGAGCGAATTTGCTGCTCCGCAGACATACCCTCAGGAGGAAGCGATAACTATTCCGGGATTTCATGCAAATTCTACTCCTGCCATTAATCTAGATACGGATGCAGCCGATGCCAAAGTGTTCTCTCTTAGTGATGTTAGCCTTCCTGAAGGATTTGCTCTCGGTGCAGCGCGCATCGTGGCTACGCCTGTTGAAGGTGAAGCCCAAGAGATTGAAATAGCTACAGATGCTGACGGTATGGTAAGTGTGGCAGAACTTCAAAGCCTTGTACTGAACACATACGGCAAGCGTCCTGTAAACAGAACGTTCAAAGCACATGTTTATGTTAATGCCGTCAAGGAAGGTCAGGCTGTGATTATCGATGCCGGTGTCGTTGATTTGAACCTTACTCCCAAGGCTCCGCAGATTTCTGATGCTTACTATCTGATTGGCGATATTGAAGGTACTGCATGGGATGTTACTAACAAGAACCTTAAGTTCAGTCACAGTGGCAAAGATGTTTATGAAGATGCTGTCTTTGTTATCACGGTTCCTGTAGCAGAGGGCGAGAACTGGTTTGCAATTACTGATCCTATAGCAATAGAAGCCAACGACTGGTCTAAAGTCTTTGGTTGTGTTGAGGGTAACGGAAACAACGGTATGACAGGTAAACTGGCACGTCGTTCTGATATTGGCAATGACGGTTCTTTCAAAGTGGTTGTAAACGGCGATGCCAAGTTTATCAGGATTACTCTTGACATGATGGAGTACACTTACAAGATTGAGAAGCTCAACTTCCAGGAATATCTTTGGGTTGCCGGCAGCGGCAACGGCTGGGCACATGTTGACATGGTAAGCTCACCGAATTTTGATGGCAACTATACAGGCTTCATGAACCTTGGTAATGAGTTCAAGTTCTGTTCCAAGCCAGACTGGAAGGGAACAAATTACGGGGCAGGATTCTCTACAGCCCCTGATGCTGCTAACATGTCCCTTCCTGAAGGCTATGCTGAGGGATATTATAAGGTTGACATGAGTCTTGCTGCCAACACGCTTTCACTTACAAAGATTACAACGATAGGTGTTATCGGTGACGCTACGGCAAACGGATGGAATGCAAGCACCCCGCTTACATATAACGCGGCTGCCCGTTGCTGGGAAGGTGATGTGGTATTCACTGACGGTGAATTTAAGTTCCGTGCCAACGACGGATGGGATATCAGCTGGGGTGGTGAACTTGACAACCTCTCAATTGATAACGGCTCGAACATCCGTGTTGCTGCGGGTGCATACCATATAGCCCTTTATCCCAACTGCCCGGGCAAGGCTTATTGCACGCTCGATAAGAAATAATAAGCAGGCAAGACCTGTCTTGCGGTAAATAGAGGAAAAGGCGGATGCGCAACGTGCATCCGCCTTTTTTGTTTGTAGAATTTGTAGATAAAACAATGTTAGTTCAATAAATTTATATTTACCGTTATATAATAGAACTCACGTTAATATTAAAAAGTTTATGCGATTTTGCCGGTTTCGTTTGTTGAATTCCTGTAAGGTTAAAAAGTCTTTCATTTGTTAAATCCCTTGATATTTTCTGTCAGGAAAAATATCTGAAACAGATAAGGCATTGCACAAAAATAACAAAATGTGCATGGATTTTCACTAAAAGGCAGATAATTATTTTATTGTTTCTTGCACAAAAGGGATGTCGTTGTGCAAAAAGACAATGATGGTATACATATTTTAACATCTCTTTCGCGCTTTTTGCCTTGTTATTTCAGTCTTATAACCCCTGTTTAAGCCTGTTCCACAGGCAATAAATACTGTATTGCCTTGCAACGGAGCATTAATTACTCTGCAACGAAGTATTAACTGTATCGCAAAGTGATATTAATTGCGTGGCAATATGGCATTAATTGCCGCACAATTAATGCTTCCTTGCAGTGTAAGGAGATATTAACTGCAATGTGTTTAATACCTCCTTACAAGCTTTTTATGTGCTTCTGAACCATTGCTTGTTTGTAATGATTTGGGATACAGGATGTTATGGCAGATTCATCGCATTTGCTGCAATATTATCAGATATGATGAATTTTACGTTTCCTAAGTTTTGCGTATTTTCATGAAAAGTGGATGCTTGTTTGGAAAGTAGGGCAAGGAAATGTTAAAAAACAACAGCCTCTTTCCATGGTTAGTGATATCTTACAATTTGATTTGAGCTTGATTAAAGTCTTTACGGTCATTAAAGACCATAATGCCAATCTACTCCTTTACTCCTTTCTCCCTAAATCATTTGTCCTTTAACTTCTTTAACTTCCCTAACTTCTTTAACTCCCTAATTTTAGACTTTTCTTTTTGTGCAAACGTTTGCATGCGGAAAGATGCCGAAAAAGGATATTTAATTAACATAGAAAGCCTATTCGTTGTATATTTGCAACCGGAACCTAATAAAAGAATATCAGATGAAAAAACTTTACACATTTTTGATTGCGCTGCTGTCATTTCCTATGACAATGAATGCAGCCGACGGATGGCCCGCCGGATATAATGGTGTCATGCTGCAGGGATTTTATTGGGACTCGTTCGATGCGAGCCGTTGGACACGCCTTGAACGTATGGCGCCGCAGTTTTCGGGATATTTCGATTTGGTATGGATACCGCAGAGCGCACGTGCCGCCGGTGCCACCTCAATGGGATATGACCCCCTGTATTGGTTTTCAGACTATAATTCGAGTTTCGGTACGGAAGAGGAGCTGCGCAGCATGATTGCCACATTCAAGGCAAACGGCATAGGCACAATTGCCGATGTGGTTATAAACCATCGCGGGAATGTAAGCACATGGGTTGATTTCCCTGCCGAGACATATAAAGGAGTTACATATCAGCTGCAGTCTACTGATATATGCAAGAACGATGATGGCGGCAAGACACTTGCATGGGCACAGGCAAACGGCTTTCAGCTTAGCGCAAATAACGATTCAGGCGAAGGCTGGGACGGAATGCGCGACCTCGACCATAACAGCACCAACGTGCAGAACAACGTGAACGCTTATCTTGCGATGCTGCTTTCAGATATGGGTTATGCCGGCTTCCGTTATGACATGGTAAAAGGTTTTGCCGGACGTTTTATAGGCATGTACAACAAAGCGGCAAATCCGCAGTTCTCCGTAGGTGAATATTGGGACGGCAATGCCTCGGTTGTAAAAAACTGGCTTGACGCCACACAGGCAGACGGGGCGGTGCAGAGCGGTGCCTTCGATTTCCCGTTCCGCTATACCGTCCGCGATGCCGCCAATAACGGCGACTGGACAAAGCTTAAAAATGCAAGCGTTATGGGCGATGCGGCATACAGGCGTTACAGTGTTACCTTTATTGAGAACCACGATACGGAGAAACGTGAGAATGCCGCGCAAGATCCCATTGTCAAGGACACCCTTGCCGCAAATGCCTATATGCTGGCTATGCCAGGCACACCATGTGTGTTCTATAAACATTATCTTGCTTATCCCAACGAGATAAAGGCGATGATTGATGCCCGCAAGGCGGCAGGCATAACAAACACATCCGGATATTTCAGTCTTGTGTCGCAGGCTAAAGGCGCGGCTTATTGCACAACCGGAACAGTGGGGCAGCTTATTGTGGTGGTTGGCGACAAGAGCGTTTATCAGCCGACCGAACAGAGCTATACACGTGTATTGACAGGTCACCATTACAGCTATTATCTCGACCGCAGATGTGAGACTGTGTTTGCTGACTGCCCCTCGGGCGAGTATGACAAAGCGTTTGAAGTTACGCTTACTGCTGTCTCGGCAACAGACGGGGCGCAGGTTGTATATACAACAGACGGCACACAGCCCACGGCGTCAAGTGCCAAGTTTACAGGTAGCGGCAAGGTTGCTGTTTCTGACAACTGTACGCTGAACGTTGGTCTGCTTGTAAATGGAGTCGTGAAGTCGGTGATAAGCCGCAAATACACATTCTCTAAGTTCGAGCCGTACGACATCAACGTGTTTGTAAACACCGATGCCGTAAAATGGAACACGGTTAACTTCTGGACATGGGGCGGTGACGGCAGCCATGCCACGGCTTCAGGTGTATGGCCTGGCGATAAGGTTACTGCAACACAGACGGTGGACGGCAAAAGCTGGTACACCAAGACGTACACCATAAATTCGGAGTTCGACTATGTTAACTTCGTGTTCAGCACCGGTACCGGCAGTCCGCAGACGGTGGATGTCACAGGTGTGAACAAGAGCACATATCTTGAGATTTCTGCTGAGAAGGACGGAACAAAATATAAGGTCAATGATGTAACCGGAACTGTTACCGGTATAGGCTCGGTTACAACCGGCAGCTGCAACACCGGCAACGTATACAGCATCAGCGGTGTGCTGGTTCGCCGCAACGCTAAAGATCTTGACGGATTGAAACAGGGTATTTATATATGTAATGGTAAAAAGATTGTTGTAAAGTAAGTAATTTTAACTTCTTAAGAACCCTGAAAGCCAATGTCGTTTTCAGGGTTCTGTTTTTTTTCTGAGCGGGTGGATTACAAATCCACCCGAACTCGCGTATAAATAGATGCGGCACAGCGTGATGGTGTGTCAAAACTCTACTCTTCCAACCCGTAGGGACATATTCTTGTATTTGTCCGTTCGTAACATCCTGATATACAATGACTGTTTGGCGGACAAATACAAGAATATGTCCCTACTTGGCGCTGTATGAGAAATTTTGACACACCCTCATGCAGAGAGGAGAGAATGACAACAACTGCTGCACATATTTATATATAACAGTGCAACCCGAATGGCGGTTAATGATGTAACTGTAATCGGTATCGGTCAAGTTTGGGTGAATTTGTAACCAACAAGTTCCCTAACCAACAAGTTCGGGCGGATTTGCAATCCGCCCGCATTGAATATTCCCTTCATTGAATGTTTTTTAAGACAAACGGAAAATAAGCGATAACATTCAAAGACAAATATCAAAGGCAGATGGTATGCGCTATCATATAATAATGACATCAAGCAGTCCTTTACTTCCGGCATAATCAACAGCAGAACTATACATGTAGTCTTTAGGAGAAACAACAAATTCCGCCCGTACAGGATTTAAATGTATGTAGTTCAATTTCTGTCGGAAGAAATCTTCTGAGCATACTGTTTCCACATTGTTCCCACTCTGCCAAAAACGGCAGTCCTTTATTTTCAGGTCATCGGCAGCTGCAGCCCTAAAGCGTTCGAGCATCCATTTACGGCGGCTTTCCTTAACATCATGCATCATTTCCGAAACAATTTTCTTGCTTGTAAACTTTTTGAAATCACGCAATATATCTGCTATTCCATACCGTCCGTTTACTCCTGAAATCATGTGAAGGTGATTGGACATAAGTACCCATCCGTATATTTCAAGTCCCTTGTTTAGCTGACAATACTTTAAGGCCTCTATTACGATTTGCTTATAAAGCGGACGTGTAAAGACATCCACCCAATCCACAACGGTTGAAGTGATAAAATATAATTCTTTTGTAAAACGTACTGAGCCTTTGTCGTTTATAAACATAATATGTATACGCTATATATAAAACAATAATACTGCAAATATCGGCAAAAGCATATATACCGGCAAAACTTTGCAGACTTAATTTTATGACACAGCAAACAAAAACTTTCAAAGCGGCACTTTTTACTATATAGGCTGTAAGAAACCGATATTTTAATAAGATAAAAGACTTAAATCAATGTGACAGGACATAAATGCGGGCGGATTGCAAATCCACCCGAACGTGAGGGTTCTGTTTTTTCAGAGCGGCTGGATTTGCAAATCCAGCCGAACGGCGTGCAATCCGAACGGCGGTTAATGATGTAACTGTAACCGGTATCGGTCAAGTTTGGGTGAATTTGTAACCAACAAGTTCGGGCGGATTTGCAATCTGCCCGCATCGGATAAAAATCGTAAAAGCGCTCTTTTTTACAAAGAAAGACGTAGGCACTATTGTAAAGAACAAACAGCAACAAACAGACAAGGCTTTTCTTTCAAACTAAGATGTGGCTTTTTGGCTTCCAAAAACCACCTCTTGGAAGCTAAAAGACCTTTCATGGCATGAAAGACCACTTTCTGGAATGCCGGGTGGGGCCTCTCATCTCCTCTTTCCTTATGAGAGCCACTCCGGAGCTGTTGGCGAGGAACCAGTCTCCATTGCAGGTGGGGCACACTATCCCGTCGTAGATGAAAGTTCTTAGTATATAAGGTGAAGATGGGGCAGTGACTACATACTTGCATTTGTCGGCGTTGTTGGAATAGAGAGTCCCGCCGTCGTGGAAGAATACGCTGTCTGCCGGTATCATTTCCGCGCTGCCATCGGAGCGGATGATATATACATCCTTGTCGTACAGTTCCACTATCAGTTGGCTTGAGTCGGTGCAGATGGGATGCAGGCTGTTGCTTTGTACAATCCATACCGTATCGCGGATTACTTTGTCCGGGTAGTCGGGAACGGGTGTCCGGTCGGTCTTAGGCTTCCAGTTTATCTTGATAACGTCTGTGCTGCCCTCATCGGTGTAGCTGAATCCCCGGTCATCCTGCCAGTATGCCCTGCCATGCACAAAACGGCCTCCAGTGAGTTTGTCTTTTATATCGGGCATTGCCGTGCCTGACAACTTTCCCGTTAACCGGTCGAGCGTTGCCATGAACGGTTTGCCGCATCGTCCTATCAGTCCGCTTTGGAAAGCCACGCCGTATCCGGCAACGAGCAGCCGGTTTCCGTCCTCGGTTATATGTGTCTTGCATTCGGCTTTCTCGGGCAGAGATGTTGCCCAAAGTATATTCAGGTCATGGTCCATACAATATACCTGCTTGCCGTCTGCCACGAAGAGCGAGTCGCCGCTGACTATCCAGTTGCTGTGTGTTCCTGTGAGGATGCCTTTGTTGACGGCATAAGAGTTATATGCCTCTTCTTGCCATTCCGTGCTGTTCATCATGCGCCTTTTGATAAATGATAATATAGACTTTAACGGTTCTTTAACACCCGCTGTGAATGGCATGGATTTCTTCTCGCCCGTTCTTGGGTTGAGCCGATAGAGGGAGTCGCCCATCAGGTACATGTCCTGTCCGCCACGTCCTTTTCTCATATTGCACCAGGGCTGGTGGAACTTTCCCGATATTGTGTTCTGCCACAGCATTTGGCCGGTGCTCATGTCGTAGGCGGTATAATCATGTCCTTTCTCCTTGTCCTTGCATATCACAACATTGCTTTTGGTATCCATAAGCAAGCATTCTTTCTTGGAAGACCATATTTTCTCTTTCTTGAAGTTATAGAAGGCTGGGCGCCGGTAGTTTATTATTGCTCCCGGCTTTATGAGTATGTAGCCTTCATTGTTTATCTGCAGTGGTTCTCCCTCTGTCTTCCTAAGTTGTGTCATCAGGGTCATTTCTGGCAATTTGTAGATAAAGCACGTACCTTCATTGTCTTTTACCTGCACATAGGGCAGGTCTTTGCATAAGCGGAAGCTTTTACATCCTCCGTAGAAAGATATAAAAGTACCTTTCAGTTTGGCACCGCCATCACATTTTACGATAGGAGTTTCTTTTATTACAGTCTGGGCGAGCGAGGCGGTCATGGTCAGAATGAGCAGGTAGCCCAATACAAAGGATTTTTTTATCATTTTGGATGTTTTTATTCTTATAATCGCAAAAGTAACAAAAAAGGAGGGATGAAACAAGTATGTGGAAAATAATTGTGCAGAGGCGTGAATGGCAGGGATGCCTTTGCCTTGCAAAAGATGCCGGCGTGCCTGTGCGGCAGGCTGTGAAGCAGATGGCAGGGTTCCTAAATATTGCCTCATGGTAAAAATTCTTTATTCTTCATTCTTCATTCTTCATTCCTTTTAGTACTTTTGCAGCCGTAAAACAACGCGTTTTTATGGTATTTAAATACGACTTTCTGATTATCGGCGCAGGAGTTGCCGGTATGAGTTACGCCCTGAAAATTGCAAGAGCGCACAAAGGTAAGGTGTGTATAATATGCAAGACCACGCTCGACGAGGCAAATACATATTTCGCACAGGGAGGCGTTGCCTCGGTGACAAACACTAAAATCGACAATTTCGGCAAGCACATCGAAGACACGATGATTGCAGGCGATTATATAAGTGACCGCCGTGCAGTGGAGCAGGTGGTGAGAAACGCCCCCGGACAGATTGCCGAACTGGTGGAGTGGGGAGTAAACTTCGACCGCCGCGACGACGGGACGTTCGACCTTCACCGCGAAGGCGGACACTCTGAGTTCCGCATATTGCACCATGCCGACGACACTGGAGCAGAGATACAGCGCGGGCTTATGCATGCCGTGCGCAGCAATCCCGACATAGAGATAAAGGAAAACCACTTTGCCGTGGAAATCATAACACAGCATCATCTTGGCATAACGGTGACGCGACGCACTCCGGATATAGAATGTTACGGGGCATACGTGCTCAATCCCGAGACGCAGAAAGTTGACACCTATCTGAGCAAGGTGACGCTGATGTGTACGGGCGGATGCGGTGCCGTATACCAGACGACGACAAACCCCATTATTGCCACCGGCGACGGCGAGGCTATGGTATACCGTGCCAAGGGTACGGTGCAGGACATGGAGTTCGTGCAGTTTCATCCTACGGCGCTTTATCATCCCGGTGAGACGCACCCCGCGTACCTCATTACCGAGGCAATGCGCGGATACGGAGGCATATTGCGGCTGCCAACAGGCGAGACATTTATGGAAAAATACGATGGGCGCCTGTCTCTCGCTCCGCGCGACATCGTTGCGCGTGCCATTGACAAAGAGATGAAGACACACGGCATAGACCACGTGTGCCTTGATGTGACGCACAAAAACGCAGAAGAAACCAAGCACCATTTCCCAAATATATACCAAAAGTGCCTTTCCATAGGCATAGACATAACTAAGGAGTACATCCCTGTGCGTCCGGCAGCCCACTATATGTGCGGCGGCATAAAGGTGGACTTGGACGGGTGTTCAAGCATAAAAAGGCTTTATGCCATAGGCGAATGTTCGTGTACGGGGCTACATGGCGGCAACCGTCTGGCAAGCAACTCGCTTATCGAGGCGGTGGTATATGCAGACACGGCGGCGAAGCACAGTCTTGAGCATGTCGATGAATACAGCTTTAACACGGAGGTGCCCGAGTGGAACGATGAGGGTACGATGACCAATGAGGAGCAGGTTCTCATTACGCAAAGCCTGAAAGAGGTGGGGCAGATTATGAGCAACTATGTGGGCATCGTTCGCAGCGACCTGCGCCTGAAGCGTGCATGGGACCGTCTTGACCTGCTGTACGAAGAGACGGAGACGCTGTTCAAACGCGTGAAGGCAAGCAAGGATATATGCGAACTGCGAAACATGATAAACGTGGGTTACCTCATCACGCGTCAGGCTATAGAGAGGAAAGAGTGCCGGGGCCTGCACTTCACCACCGACTATGCGCACCATGCGTATGATAAGGAAATGAAGAATAAAGAATAAAGAATGAAGAATAAAGAATAAAGAATGAAGAATGAAGAATAAAGAATGAAGAATGATGATTTGCATTCTTGTAGTGATTTATGGAAGAGAGATGCTTAAGAACCGAAAAAGGTAATTATCATTCTTCATTCTTCATTCATCATTCATCATTAAAAGAATAAGATGACAAAAAGCAATAAACCGCTCATAGCCCATATCTGCCTGTTCTGTGCCTGCGCCTTTTGGGGGCTCATGGCTCCGTTGGGCAAAGACGCCATGACGCATGGCCTGACAGGCATCGACATGGTGTCGTTTCGTGTGACGGGAGGAGCCGTGCTTTTCTGGATAACATCGCTGTTTACGGCTAAAGAGCATGTGCCCGCTAAAGACCTGCTCATGTTTGTGGGGGCAGCGGTGTTGGGACTGGTTACAAATCAGTGTTGCTACACCATAGGACTGAGCATCACGTCGCCCGTCAACGCGAGCATCGTGACAACATCCATGCCTATCTTTGCAATGCTCCTTGCAGCCCTCATACTGAAAGAGCCTATTACCGGAAAGAAGGCCGGTGGCGTGGTTATGGGGTGTACGGGGGCTATAATACTTATCGTTACGAGTGCGGCGGCTGCCAACTCGAAGGTGGGCGACCTGCGTGGCGATTTGCTCTGCATGGGCGCGCAATTCTCGTTTGCCCTCTACCTGTCGCTCTTCAGCAGTCTGATAAAGCGTTATTCGGTGTTTACCGTAAACAAATGGATGTTCACATACGCCACAATACTCATCCTTCCTTTCTCTTATAGGCATGTTGCTGCCGTCGACTTTGCCGCAGTTCCCATGCGCACATGGCTCGAAACCGGCTTTGTGGTGTTTTTCGGAACATACGTAAGTTATATCCTCATGATGGTGGGTCAGCGCACATTGCGACCAACGGTGGTGAGCATCTACAACTATGTGCAGCCCATCGTTGCCGTCACAGTAAGCATACTTACCGGCATCGGCGTGTTCAAGCCCAGTCAGGGAATTGCCGTGCTGCTGGTATTTGGCGGTGTGTGGCTTGTAACAAAGTCGAAATCGAAGAGGGATATGAAGAATGAGAATTTACCGAAAAACTGATTGCGGCTTGGCGTGATGACCTTTTCATACAGGTGTGGAGCTATAAGCTGATAGAGCGTATACCTTATTATATTATATAGATGGAAGAGATAAAGATATTCATAGAGCAGCTTGTGCAGCTTACAGGCATGACAGGTTCGGCTTCGGGCGTCGTTACCCATATCCTGCTTATTATTGTTGTTGCGTTCCTGTCGTGGCTTTCGGGCTATTTGTGCCGCAAGGTCCTTATGCCGGCGGTGCTCAAACTGACATCGCGCACAGAGGTGACATGGGACGACAAGGTGTTCAACGCCACTGTACTGACCTCTGCATGCCACATAGTCCCGGCAATTGTGGTGTGGCAGCTCCTGCCCCTTGTCTTCAGCCAAAACATTATTGTAAACGAGCTTTTGAAGCGTGCCACGGCTATATATATAGTCATAATGTCTGTGCGCACCATGGTTGTGTTCATCGACTCGATAAAGCAGATTGAGAGCGAGAAGTATGTCTCGCTGCAGCAATACATGCGTTCGTTCTGTGGAGTGTTCAAGATTATACTGGTGTTTGTTGCCGTTATAATAGTCGTGGCAATCATTATTGACAAGAGCCCGTTGAACCTTTTTGCCGGGCTTGGTGCCACATCGGCAATACTTATGCTTGTGTTCAAGGATACCATTGAGGGCCTTGTGGCTGGCATACGTCTCACAAGCAACGACATGCTGCACAAGGGCGACTGGATAACGGTGCCCTCCACCAATGCCAACGGAACCGTGGAAGAGATGACACTGACGACGGTAAAGATACGCAATTTCGACAACACCATTGTCACCGTCAGTCCTCAGACTCTTGTCAACGGCTCGTTTCAAAACTGGGTGGGCATGCAGCAGAGTGCCGGAAGGCGCGTCACGCGTACATTATATTATGATATCCATACTATAAAGGTGGCAGACGACACCATTAAGGAAAATCTTCTAAGACATGGATATTTTACGGAGGAAGAGCTGAATGGCGAGCATGTTAATATGACGTTATTGTGCCGGTATATGGAAAAGTTTCTTTCCATGCAGCCCGAGGTCAACACTTCCATGCAGTTTATGGTGCATCAGCTTAACCCTACAACAACCGGACTGCCTGTGGAGTTTTATTTCTTCCTTACTGAAAAAGACTGGATACCATACGAGCATCAGCTGGCGGATATCATGAACCGCATATACGCCATGACGCCCGATTTCGGACTGAAGATTTATCAGCGCTATCCGCAGGTCTGAAATGCTTTTATTGATATAACGTGAGTTTGATAAATTCAAGATAAACTCACGTTATTTTAGATTGTATCTCGGCTGCAAACCGGATGCCGTCTTAATTCTTAGTTTAATAAAGCACAGCTTTACGTCCGTAACCCATAGCTTTATGGTACGTAAACATGTGAGTTATGAATTACGAATTTGGAGTTACGAATTTACTGTCCTGTTGACAGGAGTGGCAGGATATAAATTCACGTATCTTATAAATTATTTTTCACATTAATTTATTTATTCTTTTGTTTATTCCCAAAGAATAATTATTTTTGCAAATGTGCTTATGAGAACTCAAAGCACATCTTTTTATTTGCTCAACTTTCCGCTACGAACTACCACCTCTACACGGAGAAAAAGAGCATTTCAAATACCAAGGAACTGTGCCCCATACGGCGCAGGCTTATCCATTTGGTATTTGAAGGCTGTGGTAGGCCTTGTAGCGGAAAATGGCAGGCCTGCGCCGCTTTTCGTATCTATACGTGAACGGCGGCGGGGTGTCGGTGAAGACAGTTTACTAACAAATAAAAAGATATATTTTATGGCTTATTATTCACCCGCTTCAACAATCCATGGTGATGCACCGGTAAATATCTTATCGGATGATGTCTGCCAAATTTACAATGACACTTGTGTCATAAAATCCCGACAACTTGCTTCAAGATTTTGGCATCAACTTGTCCTTGTCCGAAGGTCAGCTATGCAATGAGACATATGTAAAAGGTTGGTATAATGACGGTGGAATAAATCCAGCATATAACAGAAGATTTTCTTGAGCGCATGGTATAGGGTAATTATCATGACCTCAGAGTTCGGGGCGAGCAACAAACAGTTCAGGCTTTTATTGTGTCCATATATTTTAAGTTTTAAATATAAATGTTTTAGGTGAACTAAAATATCAATAATGTGGTTAAGCTTGAATATTGATAACATATTTCTTCTGATAAAGTAAACGGAGTATGCCGAAAATCCGATGAAGAGTAGGCGTAAAAATCATAATATGGATAAAAATAAACTTTTAATTAAGATTGCCTGTTTAGTGGGCTATTTAGTTTTTGCGTCTTTCAGTGCTTTTTTTACAGCATCATCATTGTCTCTCAACCTTCTTAATGGGACAAATCTTTGGTTTTGCTTTGCATTAGTGTTAATTGTCTCTATACTAGCAGGATGGTGCCTGACTAATGCCATTGCAGAATTTAATAAGCCAGTGAGAGCTTCAAGGTCTTCTTTTATATTGAACTTGATAGGATTTTTAATATTCTGGACATTCAGTTTTATGACAAATGTTCATTATTTCTTTGTAGAAAAACATGGATATAATATTCTTACAAAAGAATTGGCAAGTGCAAAAAATTATATAACAGAGAATACAACAAAAAGCAACCGTGCCATTGATGAACAGAACGAAATAGCACAAAAATCACTTACCGGTCAAGTTTATGCAAATATCGAAGCATTTGATCGTGAGCTTAATAATACTATGGAGCATCATGAGGGATTTGGTGAGGCTTGTGTTAATATATTAAACTCAACAGAAAATATCTTGGCAAAAGATAACAAAACGTATGGCGATAAAAACACTTATGTAATATTTGATGAAGTACGTGATGCCGGAGACTATGGTATAACACAGCGTAACAGATTTATTGAGCTGCATACAAAGTATAATAACCGTATGCTTGAACAACTTAATAAGAAACTTAAAGTTATTGATGATTATTATAATCGCAAGAAAGATGAGAATGTGGGACTCATGGATTTGATGAAGCCAATAGAAGAACTTGAAACCCTTCATCTCCCGATGGTTCTTAAAGACGGTTCGGTAAAGGCTTATTATTTGTACTACGACCAACAGAATGGAAAAGTCATAAGTAAAATGCCGGATAATTATAATAGAAGATGTGTAGTAAAAAGCAAGAATGAAATAAAAAGCTATAATGTTTATCCGTCAAAGCGTATGTTTGACACAATGTCTGTATGGAGTGATATAGTCTCAGGGAAACTTGTCGGTATGACAATGCTTCAATGGATTGTTATAGCATTGATATTTGATATTGTATCGTTTATTCTTTTTGTTCTTTTCCGTAAAAATTAATAATTTAAATATTGTAATTTATGCCTACACTTGTAACAGGTGAAAATAATTCACAAAAGCCTAATTTAAAAGAAAACATGTCACAGACGAAGACTACAGATACGGTTGCTGACAGTCCGTTAATGTCGGATAATCCAGCCTCTTCTGTACGCAGAGATAGTGATAATCCGGTTGTTGATACTCCTCCGATGCCTGATTCTTCGGCCAAAGCCACACCGACAATTATTAATAATAAAGTTCCAATAGTTGTTTTTGCCGGTCCGGCAGCAAGTGGTAAATCAATGATATTGGTCCGTCTTGCAAAGTATCTGCACAGCAATGGTTATACAGTGAAGACAGACCCGACATTCTTAAATACATCAGATTATCAAGAGCATTGCCAAAAGTTTAATGATGCCTTAGCAACAACGACGGCACTTGATGGCACGGTGAAGTTCCTTTTGGTGAATGTCTATAAGGATGGACGTGAAATAGCTAAGCTGTTAGAGGCTCCCGGAGAAGATTTTTATACGATTGATGCAGAGAAAATAAAGATAGGTGCAAATAATAGCGTTGAACCTTATTTGGCTGCTATCATGACAAGCAATAATCCAAAATCATACGTGGTGTTGCTGGATTTAGATTCAGAGGTGTCATTTAGGAATAATGGTTATCACAGAGAATCATATGAGCGCCGTTTCCTTAATAACTTTTATCCGGCAATAAATAAAAAGCGTGACAGGATAATTCTATTATATAACAAGATAGATAAGACGATGTTCGGTAATATTAACGGATGTGATGATATTTCTGGAGCACGTGCAGATGCCGAACTTTATTATAAAGGGCTGTTCTCAACAATGAAAGTAAAGAAATTCGGTGGTTTTATTACAGTAGACAACTTTACTTTTAAGACATTCTGCACAGGAATGTTTGCCAAGCAGAGAGATAGTTTTGGAAAAACGTATCAGACATATAATATTGCAAGCGACGTGTATCCTCAAGAATTATGGAAAGAAATAATAAAGAAATGGTAATATGGAGATAATTATTCATGGCAAGCCGGGTAGCAGAAGTTCTCAAATGTCTCCCGGTCTTGATAAAGTTTTAGGCAATAGGATTGTTGATGGCTTCTTTAACTCGATGGGCAATATAAACGAAGCTGAATACATGGTTGTAGATGCAATTCTTTGGGACAGGAAATGGTATAGTGTATATACATTTGAATTAAGCAAAGGAATAACTGATATAGAAGATAGACTGAGTTATTTTGCAATATCTGTTGTCCTTCAAAACCAATATTATTGTTTGGTAAGTGAAGTATATAAACGACTTAAGAAAGTATGCAGCAACTATGTCATAGGAAAATATATTTCTTCTAAGGGCAAATATCTGATACCGGATTTTGAAGATAAACTTTTGTATGATGGTCTTGTTAAAGAAATTAATCATTATACAAATATGCTTGAGGATTTTGATGAAAACTTCAGACCAGTGCAAGAACCGCAGAACAACATCTTTTATAATCCTATTGACTGTGATGCAAAAGCGTTTGTACAATCGTTACGTTTAAATGGACGCGTAATTGTTTGTGAAAGTGCTAAAGCGAAAGACTCGTTATTGGGCAGTGTAGATAAAATCAATTCGAAACTCCAACAGGCGCAAAGCATTATACAAAGTAAAGATATTGAGATTGACAGATTAAACAAAGAACTGTCGGCTATCAATATAACCTTGAATGATGCTGGGCATAAGAGCCGTAAACGGCTAAATGAGTTGGAAAGTGGAGTGAAGGCTTTAAAGGCTGAAAATGAAACCCTGACTTGAACTAGAAAAAGTTGTCACTTTTGATGCGCATAAATCAAAGAGTCAA
>ERZ778503.38-NODE-38-length-103694-cov-19.146923_pt1 | contig 103694 bp, 81 predicted proteins | sample MGYA00510047_ERZ778503 | MGnify/ENA primary metagenome ERZ778503 (study PRJEB29527, sample SAMN07138965) | mouse gut metagenome | material: feces | host: mouse | place: China:Nanjing | collected 2016-01-25 ... | reverse complement strand
TTGACTCAAAGCAACCGTTACTTATCACACATAATTTTGATGCGGTTGCCCTGCGTAAACGGTTGTGAGTTTGGCTTTTTTTAAGTAATTTTGTCGCAGTCAAATAACTTACTGGATTTTTATGAAATTACGCGCTGTCCTCACCAACGCAGTCACATTGATGATTCTGCTGCCGTCTAACCTTGCCGGAGCTGAAACCATAAGCCACGCCGAGGCAATGTCAAAAGCTTATGCTGCTATCACACGCCATCAGAGTGATTCGCGCCGTGTTCCCTCATCCTCTCTTCTCAAACTGAGCTATGATGCCGGTAGCTATTACATTTTCAATTCCGAGAGAGGAGGATGGGCTGTGGTGGCTGCGGACAATCGTGTGCCGCAGGCTGTGCTGGCCTACTCCCCATCCGGGTCTTTCGATATAGACAATGTGCCTGCAACCGTCAGGAGCCTCCTTGACGGTTATGCAGGTGAGATTGATGCTCTCGACACCCGGGAGTATGTCATTGCCCCCAAACGTGCGTCGGGCCGCAGTGTCGCGCCACTTCTTGGAGAGACTGCCTGGGCGCAGGGTGACCCGTTCAACCGTATGTGTCCTGTCATTGACGGCTAAAGATGTGTCACAGGGTGTGTCAACACCGCCATAAGCCAGATAATGTATCACCACCGTCACCCTGCTGTCGGTCGGGGATCGCATAGCTATCAGTACAACGAAGGCACCTTGTCCGCAGATTTTTCCAAGTCTGTCTACCAATGGGATTTGATGAAGCCCGTTTACTACGGCAGCGACAGCGAGGAGTCGAAGGATGCCGTAGCGTTGCTTATGAGGGATTGCGGCATCGCCAATTCGTCGAACTATGGCACTTGGGAGACAGGCGCATCACTGAATTTGGCCGGACTTGTCGAATATTTCGGTTATGACAGAAGTGTGAGAAGTCTTGACCGTAACAACTGCACACGCGAGTATTACGAAGAGACGATGCGCTCCGAGCTTGACGCGGGACGCCCTGTCGAGTATGAAGGTGGTAGTCCGAATGGCGCACATGCGTTTGTCTGTGACGGGTATGACAGCGAGGGGTATTTCCACTTCAATTTCGGGTGGGGACCCGGTTCGACCGGCTATTATCTGACCTCCGCCACCGGTTTTGATTCCTCTCCCGGAATACATTATTCAATTATGCCCGATGTCGGCAATCCGCCGGCTATAACCGCAGGTTCGTCGAAAGACTTTTCATGGGAAAATGGCGACCGCATAGGCTGTTCAATTGATTGCCTGGTTGCCTGCGGCGAGCCTTCGACAATCGAGGTTGGACTGGAGGTGTGCGACAAAGCGACCGATGAGGTGTCGTATCTCATAAAGTATACCTATCCCAATATGAGTGGCGTTTACATCGGGGAATTTATTTTCGATGACGCTGTGGCCGACGGCGATTACCGCCTGAGGGCTGTTTGCCGTGTAAACGGAGGTGAATGGGTGCGAGCTACCTTCGGCGACATGCGTGTCAGCTATGTCGATGTCAATGTCAGCGGAGGAAGAAAAACTTATACCGACGAGGTCATAGAGGATGATATGGACCCCGGAGTGGTACGCATCGACGGTGTTTATTACCGGTTGGATGGAGACAGGGCAGTCGTCACCAGCCGAAACGCCCGTAAAGCGAGCTACTCAGGCAATGTCATCATCCCGGACAAAGTGAACTACCAGGGACGCACAATGATTGTCGATGAGATAGGTGAAAGCTCTTTCGCGGAGAGTCAGGTCAGCAGCGTGGTGGTCGGGCGGAATGTCAAGACCATAGCTTTCGGCTCATTCGACTTCACTACCATTGGAAGCCTGATTTTCGAACAGCCGTCCGCTCTGCGCGAGATAGGCGGCTGGGGCTTCAACGCTTGCAAAATCGACGTGGTGGAATTGCCTGAGGGGCTTGAATCCATAGCCACCTGCGCTTTTCAATCGGCATCGATGACAAAGCTTAAGTTGCCCTCAAGCTTAAGATTCATCTCCAACTCCGCTTTCAATTACAGCACTCAATTGCGGGATGTGTATGTCCGATGGAATGATGTCGCGTCACTGCCGACACTTGGCAATGGTGTGTTTGATGGATGTGAGAAATCCCAAATCAATCTGCATGTGCCTGTAGGTAGCGCTTCCATATATGCCGCCGAACCTCAATGGAATGAACTCAATATAATAGAAGATGCTGATTCGGGTGTCGAAGAGATTGCAGGAGACTGGTTGGAAATTATGGCGGCCAACGGTCGTATCGTCATCACCGGACTCCCTGTCGGCACTGTCGCCACCGTTTATGACCTCAGTGGTATGGCAGTCGCGACAACTGTTGACGGCGAGGTGGATGGGCTCAACCACGGAGTGTATATCGTGAAAGTCGGTTCGACTGTGGCAAAGGTTGTCTTATGAGATATTGATATCTGACGAAACACAGCCGTGGGTTAGCGCCTGGTGTAGTCCCTCAGGGGGAACTAACCACCGACGCTAACCCACGGTTATTCATATGTCATATACTTATATTATTGCTGTCCGGTAAAACTTTGACATGATAGGAAATGGACTATTTTTATCTCATACAGCATGAAACAGACTCGTATAGATGTCTTTTAAGGGCTTTTTGATGCTTAATGCTACCAATTTCACATCGCCTCAAATGACAAGCCCTTTTTCGTAAAACAGGTGTAACTTATTATATTTGTAGAGAATATATGATTTTGTCGTTTTTTACCGGACAGCAATATACTTATATAAATGATTCTTCCGCAATCGCCATAGTGACAGATAATCAGTGGAATACATTTGAATCCGTGGAATCCGGTGAGCGCAGCGAACCAATCTGCGTAATCTGTGTAATCTGCGTGAGACCTTGAAGGGAGCGCAGCGACCGGAAGAGGGTCAGGCGTGGATGATGCCCTTGTTGGGGGGAGTCTGCGGAATCTTGATGGCGGAGTTGGCAGCGTCGGAGGCACGGATGGCCACACGTCGGATTTTGCCCGATATGGTCTTGGGCAGCTCCTTGACAAACTCTATCACGCGGGGATATTTGTAAGGGGCGGTGATACGCTTCACATGGTTCTGGATATCCTTCACGAGGTCAGCACCGGCCTGCTGCACATAATCGGCGGCAAGCACGATGGTGGCCTTGACAATCTGCCCCCTGACATCGTCAGGCACGGCGGTGATGGCACACTCCACCACTGCCGGATGGGTCAGGCACGCGCTCTCGACCTCGAACGGGCCGATGCGGTAGCCCGACGACTTTATCACATCATCCTTGCGGCTGACAAACCACAGGTAGCCGTCTTTGTCGCGCCATGCGATGTCGCCTGTATGGTAGAAGCCGTCGTGCCAGGCGTTGGCGGTCAGTTCCTCATCGTCGAGATACTCTTTGAACAGCCCTGCGGGTTTCTCCCCGTCGCGGTCGGCCCTTATGACAATCTCTCCGTTTACATTGTCATCCACCGGATTTCCATCCTCATCCACGATGTCTATCCCATACAGCGGGTTGGGAAGCCCCATCGAGCCGGGACGCGGCTCCACCCAGGGGAAGGTGCCGACGGTCAGCGTGGTCTCGGTCTGGCCGAACCCCTCGCGGAGCGAAATGCCTGTAAGCTCCTTCCATTTCTCGAACACCGAGGGGTTGAGCGCCTCTCCGGCAATCGTGCAGCGGTCGAGGGCCGAGAGGTCAAACGACTTGACATCCTCCCTTATCAGGAACCTGAACACCGTGGGAGGAGCGCAGAAGGAGTTGATGCGGTATTTCTCCATTATCCCCAGCAGGTCTTTAGGCACGAATTTGTCGAAGTCATACACAAAGACATCGGCCCCGCAAATCCATTGTCCGTAAAGCTTGCCCCACACAGCCTTTCCCCACCCGGTGTCGGCCAGGGTCAGGTGGATGTCGCCCGGACGCAGGTTGTGCCAGAAACGGGCAGTCACGATATGCCCCAAGGGATATGTGAAGTCATGGGCCACCATCTTCGGCTCGCCGGAGGTGCCGGAGGTGAAATAAAGCAGCATCTCGTCGGAGTTGCTGTTGACTTTCTCAGGACGGCGAAAAGCAGGGGCGCCATCAACACCCTTGTTGAAGTCAAGCCATCCCGCCGGCACGCAAGGCCCGGTTGAGACCAGCCATTCAAGGCTCTTGCAGCGGGGACGCGCCTCTTCGATATGCTCCACCATGTCTGGGTCTCCGGCAGCGACAATCACCTTTATGTCGGCCATACGGCAACGGTATTCGATATCCTCAGCCGTAAGCAGGTGGGTGGCCGGGATAGCCACGGCCCCGAGCTTGTGGAGGGCCATCATCGCGGGCCAGAACTGCCAGTGGCGTTTGAGCATCAGCATCACCCTCGTGCCCTTGCCTACCCCGAGGCTTTGGAAGAAAGAGGCGGTCTGGTCTGACAGCTCCTTCATGTCGGCGAAAGTGAATCGCCGTTCCTCCCCATCGGGATTGGTCCATAACAACGCCTCCCTGGAAGGCTCCTCGGCAGCCCACACGTCCACCACATCATACGCGAAATTGAAATCGCGAGGGATGGTCAGCTTGAAATTGGCGGCGAAGTCGGCATAGCTCTCAAAATCTGTGCGGTTTGTGAAACGTTCAATCATAATCTACCTAATTCTATCATAATGTACCTGATTCGTAGTTGGAAACATCTGCAAGTTACAAAAAGATTTTATCAACAATGCTATAATTACACAGTTTAATTTTATGCACACCAATAGTTAACGTGCGTTAAAGCCCTCCTCACGGAGGTCAGACACCACAGGCTGATTTCAGGCGTAGGAGTGAAGTCCGGAAAGGAGATGATTGACCCCGAAATAGGTCATCAGCACAGACAGGAAGGCCAGGAGCAGGTAGAGACACAGCACACGAGGACGGCGCAACAGGGGAAACGAGGAGCCATGGAGCGGGAAGGCATACACCAGCAAAGTGACCAGTGCCCAGGTCTCCTTGGGATCCCACCCCCAGTAGCGTCCCCACGACTGGTTGGCCCACACCGCCCCGACGAAAATCCCGGCGGCAAGCAGAAACACCCCGGGATAAAGCAACAGGGCGCAGAGACGCGCCACAGCCGAGCCTCTCGGGGTTGATGCCCCCACACCTAGGGCCACACCTGACAGGATGGCGATGGCCGCCAGCAACGCGTAGGAGGCCATCACAAGCAGCACATGGATGGAGAGCAACGGGGAGGCAAGCACCGGCATCAGATGAGACACCGTGGCCCCGCCTCTGCCCATCATCGCCACAAGCAGCGACAGGCCGCCGACGGCAAGGGAGGCATATGCCGCGGGGCCAAACCTCCGGGCCTGGAAGAAACCCACGGCGGCCCCGATCGACAGCCACCCCATCAGCAACATGGTCTCGTAGCCGTTTGACAAGGGGACATGCCCTCCGACATACCACCTCAACCCCATCAGCATACTCACCCACACAAACAGGCCCACAGTCAGAAGAAAGCAGGCACGCCGGCACCTTGAAGAAGGCAGAAAACCGGCGACTGCCAGCATAAGAGCCACGAGGCCGGGCCATAGGGGGCTGCCATAACGGTTGTAGAGGAGTTCAGCCTCAATACGCGAGGCCGACGGGAGCGTGACTCCCGGGATGGAAGACTGGAAATCCCGCAACCGGGAAATCTCATCATCAGCATTTTTCCATTGCCTGGCCGCCACCTCGCGCGAGATGCGGTCAAGCACCGTGGTCATGAATATGTAGTCCTCCCCGTCAATGTCGGCTGGGGGACGGTCGGCGAATGACAGCCATTCGACAGGCCCGTCGTGAGAGACGGCCACAGGAAAAACCCTGAAGGCAGACCCCGTGCAGACCATCGTCACCAACGCCACCTGCGAGTCGGTGTCGCGTAGCTTTCGGTCGGCAAGGTCGTCGGCCACCGCGTGTTCAAGCCTGTAACCACGAGTGGTGTAGAAATCCTTTATCGAGGCATATCCCCCTCCGTCAACCCCGAGCAACCGTGAGGCCTCCTCACCCTCGACCTTAATGAACGGTTCATTCTTCCAGGAATCATAATAAAAGAGCCATCCCGCGACCACCTGCTCGGCGGTCAGACCACGGTAAGATGTGGAACCATTGACTTTCAGGCAGAAGTCACGCGCCATTGTCTGCAGCGGCATCACCCGGTCGCCCCAGTAGACATACACCTTGCCGAGGCGGGCAGCCAAAGCCCGGGGGACAGTCTGCGGCGGTGGCGCGGATACTGCCGCCGAGGCGGTTTCCGAGAACAGAAGCAAAAGCAACGGGGCGGAGCGGCGCAACAGCTGACGGAACCGGCTTTTGTGCGACATGAAGAATCCTGTCATCGACAACACCAATGATATGTAACCGGCGTAAGTCACCCCTATCCCCCAGGGATCATACGATACCGAGAGGGTCGAACTGTCAGGGGCAAGCGATGTCTGATAGAAACGGTAGCCCCGCAGCTCGAGTATGTTGTTCATCGACAGCCGGCGGCGCGACTGGGCGGCAGACCCATCATTGACCACCACCACCGAGGCGTAATCCATCGGCGACGATGTGCCGGGATAATATTCAATCTCTGAATGGTCGAGCGACAGCGAGAACGGCAACGGCTCATGGCCCCCCTCGTCAAGGGTGAAACCGTCAGCCGGAGGCTCGCCACACACCAGGGTGACCTTCCCCTGCTTCCCCCAGACGTAGGTGATTCCCGCGCCGGCGAGAATCAGCAAGAGCGACAGATGCAGCCCCATTGTCGCCACGGACATGCCACGCCTGCGGGCCAGCAGCCACGCGAGCGAGCAAGCCGCGGAGACCGCCCAGAGGGCGATCATCCACGGCGAATGATATATGGCGGTGAACGCCGCCTCGCTCCCGGCCAGCCGCTCGACCACGGTCGCCGTCATAAGCGAGAGGGTCAGGAAGCCGGCCGAGCCAAACGCGAGATTGCGTAGTGTATGGCTGTCGGTCATCACGGAGAATCAGATAGCGTCAAGGAAGGTTATCACCGCGTCGCGGTCAGCCTTGGACAGCTGGCGGAACCGCTCCACCGAGTAGCGGGCATCGCTCCGGGGGGAAACTCCATGCCACATCACAGCCTCCATGGTGGTGCGGGCGCGGCAGTCGTGGAGACGGTCGGCGGTGGCCGAACCGGTCACGCGCTGATGCAGTCCGCGTCCCCAGAGCGGGGTGGTGCGGCACCATCCGGTGCGGATGTCATTGGTCATATGCAGCTTGTGCTGCACCATGTCGGTGTAGGGCCAGATGGTCTGGTAGGGGTAACGCGGCAACTCGTTCCCGGCGAAGAAACGCGCCGGGTCGCGCACATTGTCGGCCCCTGTCTTCCAGGATGGACGGTGGCAGTAGGCGCAGCCGATTTCCTCGAAAATCTCCTTACCACGGGCCACATCCGGATTGTCGATGTCGCGGACAGCCGGCACAGCCAGTCCTCGGTGCCACACCATCAGGTCGGTGTACTCGTCGTCGGTCATCTCCACATCAAGATTCCTGGAGTTGAGATAAGCCAGGATGCGGGTCTCGATGTCGCCGTTCCACCACTCGGGATGGTTGCGCCCCGGGTCGACCGTGGCGAGATAGTCGTCAAAACCGGCCTGCACGGCAGGGTCTTTGGCCGAATACGCGGCCCATGTGCCTGCCCCGTCGAGATAATGGTAACGGCGGTCAGAACGGGTGACATTGGTGATGTTCCAGATGGCGTTGGCCCCGGCGGCATCCTGGAGAGGGCCGCGCGAGAGGGCGTAGGTGAAACGGCGCGGATAGGGGGTGCCGTCACCCTGGAGCGAGTTGGAATACTGGCTCGTCCACTGCCCGTCGGCGAAGAAAGCCGGGTTGAGGCCATTGGGGAGCAGCCCGTCAGCCTCCTCCTGGCGGTACTGGGCGAGCAGGTCAGCATCGTCGATGGCATCGAGCAGTCCGGTGCCGTATATGCCGATTGTGCTTTCGAGCTTCACCTCATACGCCTCGGGCAGCTGGTAGCCCTGGCGCACCACATATATCGCGTCGGAGGGCATGGTCACCTCGGGATATTGCAGCTCATAGGTCTCCCCGTCGGGGAAACGGTTGCCCCAGTCGTCGGTCTGGGCCAGCCATTTCACCTGTATCTTGTTCTCGTCGACCGGAGCCGAGAAGGGGGCCACGGCATGGCTCTGCGGCATGCCGGCGAGCCAGCTGACATACCCCTCGGTCTGGGGATTGTAGACCACCAGCAGGCATCCGTTGCCTATCTGGTCGGTCTTGAAGGCTCCGGCCTCCACCCGTTTGCCATGGCTGTAGCCGGGGTGGCAATGCATGCATGACGTGCGGATATAGACAGGGCCGAGACCCGACCTGACACCGCTCGCGTTGGACATGAACGGCTTCTCGAAAATGGCCTCGCCATTCTTGAAACTCTGGTATAGGCCCGCCTCCTCGACAGCCGGGGAGGGCTGTTCGAGGGCATTGGAGGTGGTCAGGAAAGCGGTGCCGAGTTCCCCGCCCGAATAATACCACTGGGGGAAAACGCGGTCTGTGGGTTCCTCGTTGCGTATCGGCTCGTCATCCGAGCAGGAGACAAGCAGCAGCGAGGCGGCAACGGGCAGAATCAGTTTTCTCATAAATGTTTATTGCTTGGAGAGTTCGGAATAGACCTTTTCAAGGGTGGCCACAAGGTTGTCGCCCACCACTTCGACGGCGTTGGCGGCTTCAGCACCGGCGGCATTGAGGGCGAACGGTTCGGGGATGGCGGCGATGGCCGAGATGGCATTGTCTATCGCGGCGCGCATCTCTGAGTCGAGCGCGGGGTTGACACTGCGGACATAGTCGGAGATTGAAGCGTCACCGGCCACAGAGCCGCAATATGAGTTCTTTATCGAGCGGATATTGTCCTGGAAGTCCTCGATGGAGTTGAGGCTGTAAGGCGACTCGATATAGTTGCGGTCGTCAAGCGAGCTGCCGTTGTGGGGACGACCGATTTTGGTGTTGCCAACCTCGTCGGCGATGTCGATGCACCCCTGGATGATTTCCTCGGCCACCTCCTGGTAGGTCTTGTAAATCGAACCGGCCTGTCCGGCGTTGGCCATCATCCATCCGTGGTCCTTACCCTTGTCGAGGTCGGCCTCGTCGAGGATATCCTGTTTCTCGGAAGAGATGTTGGGAGTCCCGGCCCAGCAGGCCTCAAGACACACACACTGGTTGCGGAGGTCTTCGGCCACCATCAGCAGGTATGTGATTTCCTCGGGGGTGTAATTGAGGGAGTGATAATTTGAGGTACGCCCGTCGGCCGAAAGCTCGAAGAGCATGTACTCGATGGAGTGGAATCCGAGCAGTCCGTAGCCGAAGTTATTGTCAAGGGTCAGCTCCGCCCCTTTGCGCAGCTCGGCCAGCAGCCTGTCCATGGCGGCCTTGTCGAGAGGCCAGGAGTCGATATGCGGGTCGATGTTGTAATCTGCGGCAGGGCCGAAGAGAAATGCCTCAGACAGCTCCCAGTAGCGGCGCGACTCCTTCCAGGCATTGGCGGCGGCGGCGATGTCGGCGGTGGTCAGGGCCCCGGCGGCATGGTGCTGGCTGATAATCTCGCAGTTGTCATACAGCTCGATGGCAGCATCGGCCATGCCCTTGTAGGTGGGAAGCACGGTATGGCTCACATATGCCTGTGCGGCACTCTTGAGCATGGTCTCCTTGGTTGATTCCTCCGGTTCGCCGGGGGTGTTATCAGAGCATGACACGGCAGCCAGTCCGAAGAAAAAGAGGGAGAGCGACTTTAGGGTGTTCTTGATGTTCATATGTCTTTTGTTTTAAAATTTCTGCATCATGTCGGGCAATCAAAGGAACCAGCCTGAATAGGCCACGCCGAGGGAGATTGAAGGCTCGTTGTTGTATTTTCGGTCAAGCAGCCCCACGGCATATTCCCCCTTGATGACCACCTGGGGGATGGGATAGTAGTTGAGTCCGACGGCGACACGCTGGCGGGCGCACCAGTCGTAATCGAGGTCGCCACCCTGCATCTTGTACATGGAGTCATAGTAGTCGTAACGGCCGAAGAGGTAGAGACGCTGGTTGGCGGCGCGTAGCCTGGGCGACAGGGAGAAGAAATCATATCCGGCCTCGATGCCCGTCGCGATCGCGTCGGAGGCCACTCTCTGTTTTTTTGACGGCGACTTGCTCGGCATGTTCATATTGAAGGATGAGATATGTTTTGAGTCGCTCAGATGACCGTAATCGAAGTGGCCCCGGGCGAGGAAGCCGAATCCCTCATAACGGAAATCGAAGGTGCCGATAGTCACGGTGCCATGCACGCCGTCATTCTTCTCGCTGGCGGTGGGGGCCATGGTGTTGCGGAAGGAATTGCCGACATATCCCGCCACCGACAGCCTCAACCCCTTGACCGAGGTGTTGTCGACACGAAACGCCCCGGCGTAGCTGTTGGCAATCTTGTATTCATAAGGCGAGGCCGATCCGTCATGGATCCAGCCCTGCGAACCAAACCGCTCGCTGTCGAGGCCGGGCATGAACATCAGCTCGTAACGCCAGTCGCCGGCCTTTCCCCAGAGGGAGATGCCGATTTCATGCCAGGTGCAGGGCATTATGGTGTTCTCCCCTTCGGGGCGGTAGACCCCGAAGAACTCGGTCGGCATATGGTGGGAGTTGGTCTGCCCCACAGGGACAACCATCATACCGGCCCTCACGTTAAGCTGGGGCATGAATGACTTCTGAATCCAGAACTGCTCGAGGGCGACCTCGCCGCCGCGCTCGACCTCGCTCTCATACTCGCCCCCCTCCTCATTCTCAAACTCGACGGCCGACTCGGTGCCGCCATGCTCGAATTCAATTTCCGAACTCATCGACCATCCTTTGCCGAAGTCATAGCCGATGAAAATCACCGCGTGGGGGATATCGAAACGCCCGTTGCTGCGCGCGTCGCGGTAATTCTCGGGAGAGACATAGCGGAGATAGCTGTCACTGTAAAAGTTGCGGGTCATGGCCACCTCGCCGTAACCTCCCACATGGAGGCGGCTGGTCCAGGAGCTTTTTGATTTTGAAGAAGAGGCCACACTGTCAGCCTCCTCGGGATGAGCCGAGGCGGCCGGGAGGCAAGCCATTGACAAGGAGAGGATTGCGGTCAACGCGAAATGTCTGGTCATAATATTCCTTTGCAAACTGTGAAAATGTGTTGCAAAGTTACCTGTATCTGTTAACGTCCGCAATCCTCAAAATCGGGTAATTTTCACCAACCTTAACTCCCGGCCTCCATACCCCCAATACCAACTTTTGATTATTTTAACCATTAATTACGGCCATTTCACCCTTGATTGCACAGCAGAGTATCCGGATTTTGGCTAAATTTGCAGCAACTCACACAAATGCCATGAAAAGATTCAATCCGATGAGAATATGCCTGCTCCCGGTGATGGGAGCGTTGCTGGGATGCGCATGCTCCAAGTCTGGAAAGGATGTCAAGGAAGAGGCCGACACCGCCGTCACTCCACCGCTGCAGACCGCCTCAGCTGGTGACATCGACCGGTATCGCATCTACTCGCCTGAGATGGGCGACACTGTCACCATTGATGTCTGGACTCCCGAGGGTTATCCCGGCGATGACGGCCACCGGTATCCTGTGATATACATGCATGACGGCCAGAACCTCTTCGACGCGTCGACCACATGGAACGGCCAGTCGTGGGAGATGGACTCTGTCGTCTCGGAGCTTGTGGCAGCTGGCGAAATCGAGGCCCCGGTAATAATCGGCATACACAGTGTGGCCGAGACTCGCGTGGGCGACCTGATGCCCCAGAAGGCCAAGGATTACATCACCTCCACCCCCGACTCGGCATTGCGCGACTTCCTTGAGAAGACCCCGCTGAGAGGGGATGCCTACGCGGCTTTCATTGTCAACACGCTGCGTCCGGCTATGGACGCGGCATACCGGCTGACTGCCAATGCCGACTCCACTTTCGTGATGGGGTCGAGCATGGGCGGCCTGATGTCGGTCTATGCGATGTCGGAATATCCCGATCTGTTCGGCGGGGCCGGATGCCTCTCCACCCATTGGGTGGGCACACTCGACGGCGACCCGACTTTCGCCAACGCCATGTATGATTACCTGTCGGAGCATATGCCGCGCGACGGCCGCCACCGTCTATATTTCGACCACGGGACGGAGTCCATCGACAGCCTTTATGGACCGGCAAACGAACGCGTGGTGGCGCTGGCCAGGTCGCTGGGCTACAGCGAGCGCCCGGCTGACGGCACACGCCCGACTCTCGACAATTATGTCGCCGAGGGAGCGGGCCACGAGGAACGTTTCTGGGCGGCACGTGTGAAACGCCCCCTGCGCTTCCTGTTGGGCAAGAAGCAGGCAGAGGGCGAATGATTCTGTCGGGGAGTTGGCTGTCAGAGGCTTTCGCGCAAAATCTCCACGATTTCGCCACGGGTCATCCTGCGGTAGCCGCCAGGGAGGATAATCGAGGCGTCGGCGATGCCGTCAATCATCTCCGGGGTCACATCGAGCGAACTGATTTCTGATGCCGCGCCAATCTCTTTTATCCAGGCGGCGAGCGCGTCGATTCCCTCCTCGGCGAGCTGCCTGTCGGTCTTCCCCTTCGAGGGGATGCCCCATACGGCAGTTGCAAAACGGGCGAAGCGACCCAGGCCGTCTTCCATTATGTGGCGGTAATAGTCCACCGAGACTCCGGCGAGGGCCATGCCGTGGGTGGCGTCGGTTCGGGTAGGATGGCTCTGAGCAGTTGATCTGGTTTCATTGTGCAAAGATATCACTATACTCTTGATACTCTCTCCCGCCCACCGGAAAAATCCGCTGACCCGCTATTCTTTTGCCGACAACTGAAAAATCTCCAGACCTCGCTCCCTGCGGTCGCTTCTACTGCACCCTTTTTGCACACCCGCAGTTTCAATATTTTGCGCCGGACGGGGACAGGGGTAAAAAGAAAAACCTCTGAAAATCAACGATTTTCAGAGGAATTCATCGGTCTGATAGACCCTTCTGTGACCCCGGAGAGGCTCGAACTCTCGACCCACTGATTAAGAGTCAGTTGCTCTACCAACTGAGCTACGGAGTCTTTTGGCGTAATGCCGAGCGCATTTCCTTAAATGCGATGCAAAGGTAGGGAGTTTTTTTTGATTGACAAAATTTTTTGGGATATTTTTTTGAAGAAGGTGGCGTTTTTGATGGTTTGAGATATTTTTTGGCCGTTTTTTGCAAACTGAGTATGTCAGGAACGCACTCAGGGTACAAGGGAGAGCGGGATAATGAGAGAGGAGCAAAACAGGAAATGGGATAGGATGAATGAATGGGATAGAATAGACGAAGATGGAATGGACGGAACGGGAATGGATGGAATAGACGAAGATGGAATGGACAGAACGGGAATGGAGGGGATGGACGGGGATGGATGCTGCTGGCCGTCGCACCTGGCTTCCGAGGAGGTTGGGGAGGAGGGTCAACGATGGCGACGGGGGAGGGGGCGGAGACGCTGGAGGCGGCCGCGGATGGAGCGGAGGATGGAGGGGGCGGAGGCCGGACCGGTGCCGAGGGGGTCGGCGAAGGTGGTCTGTGTGTCGTCGGGATTGAGGCGGTTTTCGCCGAACTGGGCGGGGTAGATGAGCAGCAGGTTGTTGCGGTCGAAGTAACGCTGGAGGAAGAGGGCAATGTCTGTCATCTCGGGGGTGTAGCTGACTGAGTCGCGGCGTGCGCCAATCACCACAAGTAGGTCGTCGTCAAGCACTTTGTTGGCCAGCAGCATAAAGTCGTCGATGCCATCGGCCGGGCGGTATTCGTGGCGTATGCCGAGCTTGGCGTGGGTGATGACTCCGGCTATCTGGGAGCGGCCCTGGGCGTTGGCGCAGAATATCAGCCGGCAGCCGACTTCGCGGGCGAGGGAGCCGAGGGATTCGACCCATTGGCGGAAACCGGTCTCGTACTCGGCTTTTTGGGGGACGAAGACCACTATGCGGGTGACGGTGTTGACGGGGATGTAGCATCTCGACAGCACCACCATCTGACGTGTGCCCTTGACAAGCTGTTCGATTTTAGAGCCGAGGAATGTGTCGATGACGCTCGACTTGCGGTGCATTCCCATCACTATGGCTGTGATGTCGCGCTCGTTGACGGTGTTGAGGATGCCGGTGACGGTGTTGAGGTCGTATCTCTCTATTGACTCCATGGCGACATCCACCCCAGCGGCGGCCCCTTTGGCGAGAGCCAGCGAACTGGCCCCCATCTCTTTTGACGCGCGGGAGTTGTCGTTGCGGACATGCAGGGCGAAGAATCGGTCGGCACGCGGGCCCTCCTTCCGGCGTCTCATGAGCAACGCGAGTTCGGCGAGGGATGCCGCGGTTATCGGATTTGCCACCGGCACCAGTATATTGCCCGTCACCGGGGCGGTCTGGCCCGACGCGGCATCCGGGGCGCCAAGCATCCTGAGCTTGATGCGGGTGGCGGCCCGGGAGGTGACAATCGGGGCGATGGCGCATGTGACGAGTATCACAAGCACTGTGCCGTTGAGTATGGTCTCGTCCATCATCCTGGAGCCGTCGGGCAACACCATGTTGTAACCGATTGTGACCACGGCCAAGGCCACTGCCGTGTGGGCTGTCGTCAGGCCGAACATCACACCCCGGTCTGCCGAGTCCATCCGGTAGCCTTTCTGGGCCATGTACGCGGCCAGCCATTTGCTGGCCAGGGCCACGGCGAGCATCACCGACGCGACCCAGAGGGTGTTGCCTTTGACGATGACCCCCACGTTGATCATCATCCCTACCCCGATGAGGAAATAGGGGATGAACAACGCGTTGCCCACAAACTCTATGGAGTTCATGAGCGGCGAGCTGGAGGGGACATAGCGGTTGAGCACAAGCCCGGCGAAGAATGCCCCCAGCACAGGCTCAAGACCCACCATCCCAGACAGCCATGCCGACAGGAAGACCATCGCGAGGATGAAGACATACTGGGTGACTTTCTCAGAATAGCTCTTGAAGAACCAGCGCGTCATCCTGGGGTAGAGATACAACACCCCGGCGCAATATGCCCCGGACTTGGACAGCAGCAACAGCATCCGCCCGACGCTTAGTTCGCCGGTCTCGTGGATGTTGACAGCCGCCGCCAGCACCAGGAGGGCACCGATGACACAGACTATCGTAGCCACCACCGAAATCAGCACCGCCGGCGATTTGGTGATTCCGAGCCTGGCCGCCACCGGATAGGCTATCAGCGTGTGGGAGGCATACATCGAGGCCAGCAGGAAAGCTGTAAGCCAGGGGGTATGCAACACATACACGCTGGCCGCCACACCCATGGCCATCGGAATCAGGAACGTCAATGCCCCGAAGACAGCCCCGCGCCTGAGGTTCAGGCGCAGGTGGAACATGTCTATCTCAAGTCCGGCAAGGAACATGAGATACAGCAGCCCCACCTGTCCGAAGATGTTGAACGAGCTGTCGCGGTCGAGGATATTGAGGCCGAAAGGCCCCACGGCCACCCCGGCCACAATCATGCCTATGATATGCGGAATCTTCAACCTGTTCAATGCCACAGGCGCGAGCAGGATGATGACCAGCACTATCAGGAATATCTTGACAGGGTCGGTCACCAGCGGAGCGGCATTCAGCAGGGGCAACAGCATAGCAGGCTACGGCAATCAGGATTTGTTGGCCGACAGGTATTCGGCGATCTGCACCGCGTTGAGGGCGGCGCCTTTGCGAATCTGGTCGCTGACAGTCCAGAAGGTCAGCGAATTGTCTCCGGCAAGGTCCTGGCGGACACGTCCCACATACACTGGGTCGCAGCCTGCCAGCCCAAGAGGCATCGGGTAAAGCTTCTCCGCCGGATTGTCCATGACTACCACACCGGGGGCGGCCGCAAACGCCTCGCGAGCCTCTTCAACAGTCAGCGGTTTCTCGGTCTCGACCCATATCGCCTCGGAATGGGCGCGCATCACCGGCACACGCACACATGTTGCGCTCACCCTGATTTCCGGGTCGTGCATTATCTTGCGGGTCTCGTTGACCATCTTCATCTCCTCCTTGGTGTAGCCGTTGTCGGTGAACACGTCGATATGCGGAATCACATTGTAGGCCAGCTGGGCCACGAACTTCTCCACCTTGGGCTGACGGCCGGCTACAAGGTCGGCATACTGGCCGACAAGCTCATCCATGGCCGAAGCCCCGGCCCCGGAGGCAGCCTGGTAGGTTGCCACCCTGATGCGCTTTATCCCCGCCAGACGGGCGATTGGCGCGAGGGCCACCACCATCTGGATGGTAGTGCAGTTGGGGTTGCCGATGATGCGGCGGGGAGCGTCTAGCGCGTCAGCGCCGTTCACCTCGGGCACCACCAGGGGCACGTCGGAATCCATACGGAACGCGCTCGAGTTGTCGATCATCGTCGCCCCGAGGGCAGTGATTGTCTCGGCATACTCGCGCGAAGTCCCGGCCCCGGCCGATGTGAACACGAAATCGATGTCGCGGAAAAGCTCCGGGTCATGGGTCAATTCCTTTATGGTTATCTCCTCTCCCCGGAAGACAACCTTTGTCCCCGCCGAGCGGGATGAACCGAACAGGCGCAGCTCGTCAATCGGGAAGTCACGCTGGTCAAGCACCTTGAGAAGTTCCTGACCCACGGCGCCGCTGGCGCCCACTATGGCTATATTCATTTCAGTCTGGCGGTTTTAGTCATTCATCAGCTTGCGGTAGCGACGGCGGGGAAGCTCCTTGCCGCCGTTCTGGGCCTTCTTGTACTCCTCATAGTCGGAGTAAGAACCCTGGTAGTAGACCACCTTGCCGTCACCCTCGAAAGAGAGGATGTGGGTGCAGATACGGTCGAGGAACCAGCGGTCGTGGCTCACCACCACAGCGCATCCGGCAAAGTTCTCCAGACCCTCCTCAAGGGCGCGGAGGGTGTTGACATCGATGTCATTGGTAGGCTCGTCGAGGAGCAGCACGTTGCCTTCCTCCTTGAGCGCCATGGCCAGATGGAGACGGTTGCGCTCTCCTCCCGACAGCACACCGATTTTCTTCTCCTGGTCGGCCCCGGCGAAGTTGAACTTCGACAGGTAGGCCCGCGCGTTGACATCGCGGCCCCCCATGCGGAAGCTCTCCACTCCCTGCGAGATGACCTGGTAGACAGTATGGTCAGGCACCAGGTCATGATGGCGCTGGTCGACATAAGCGACCTTCACCGTCTCGCCGACCTCGAAAGAGCCAGCGTCGGGTTTCTCCTGGTCCATTATCAGGCGGAACAGCGTGGTCTTGCCCGCGCCGTTGGGGCCTATCACTCCCACGATGCCGTTGGGGGGCAGCGCGAATTCCAGATCCTTGAACAGCAGCTTCTTGCCGAACGACTTCTCAAGCCCCTTGGCCTCAATCACCTTGTTGCCCAGGCGCGGCCCGTTGGGGATGAAAATCTCAAGCTTCTCCTCGCGCTCCTTCTGGTCCTGGTTGAGCAGGCGGTCGTAGCTCGACAGACGTGCCTTACCCTTGGCCTGACGTGCCTTGGGAGCCATCCTCACCCATTCAAGCTCCCTTTCGAGGGTCTTGCGGCGCTTGCTGGCCTGCTTCTCCTCCTGGGCCATGCGCTTTGTCTTCTGGTCGAGCCATGAAGAGTAGTTACCCTTCCAGGGTATCCCCTCGCCACGGTCAAGCTCAAGAATCCATCCGGCCACATGGTCAAGGAAATAACGGTCATGGGTGATGGCGATGACAGTGCCGGGATATTGCTGGAGGTGCTGCTCGAGCCAGTCGATCGACTCCGCGTCAAGGTGGTTGGTGGGCTCGTCGAGCAACAGCACGTCGGGCTGCTGGAGCAACAGACGGCAGAGGGCAACCCGGCGGCGCTCGCCACCCGAAAGGGTGTCAACCTTCTGGTCGTCGGGCGGACACTGCAGGGCATCCATAGCCCTCTCGAGCTTGGAGTCAATGTTCCATGCGTCGCAGGCGTCGAGCGCGTCCTGTAGTTCGCCCTGGCGCTGTATGAGCTTGTCCATCTTGTCGGGATCCTCAAGCACGTCGGGGTCGGCGAATGCGGCATTGACCTCGTCGAACTCCTGCAGCAGGTCCATGACCGGCTTGACACCCTCGCGGACCACCTCTATCACCGTCTTCTCCGGGTCGAGCTTCGGCTCCTGCTCAAGGTAGCCCACAGTGTATCCCGGCGAGAACACCACCTCGCCCTGGTATTCCTTGTCGATACCGGCGATGATTTTGAGAAGGGATGACTTACCTGAGCCGTTCAGACCGATGATGCCGATCTTGGCTCCGTAGAAAAACGAGAGGTATATGTTTTTGAGTACCTGTTTCTGGGGAGGGTAGGTCTTCGATACGCCTACCATCGAGAAGATAATCTTTTTGTCGTCTGGATTGGGTGCTGCCATGGTTTACTTGCGTTTGCGGGGAGCGTACTTCGCCGGATAGTCACAGCGGGTCTTCCCCTCGATGATATTGTGGAGTTTGCCGCGTATGAACTGCTTGCGCAGCGGCGATATATGGTCGATATAGAGGTTGCCGTCGAGATGGTCGATCTCATGCTGGACGATGCGCGCCAGGAAACCCGAGATTTCCTCCTCATGGGCCACGAAATCCTCGTCGACCCATTTCAGGCGGATATGCTCCACGCGCTTGACATCCTCGCTGAGGCCGGGCAGGCTGAGACAGCCCTCGGGACGGCTGACCTTCTCCCCGTCGAGAATCTCAAGCTCGGGGTTGATAATCACCATCTTGCGCCCCTTGCACTCGGGGAAAGTATCGCTGACAGGGTCGGCGTCAATCACTACCATGTCGATGTTGCGACCGATCTGGGGCGCGGCGAGGCCAACCCCCTCCGAGGCATACATCGTCTCGAACATGTCGGCCACAAGCTTCTTCAGCTCGGGGTAGTCCTGCCCCACCGGCTCTGACTGGTTCCTCAATACCGGATGGCCGTAAAGATAAACGGGTAATTTCATTTATGTGGTGTGGATGTTTTACAAGTTGCAGGTCACAGGAAGCGCCGGCTCTCGAGATAATCGTTGAGGATTATGCAGGCCGCCATCACGTCGGCCGTCCCCTTCTTGCGGCGGTCGGAGCGTTTCATCCCCGATTCCAGCATGGCCCGCTGGGCCAGCACCGAGGTGAACCTCTCGTCATACATCTCGAAGGTCATCCCGGGAAACGCCTTGCGCAGGCGCCCAAGGGCCGGAAGCAGATACCGCTGCGAGTCAGACGGGGAGCCGTCAAGGTTCTTGGGCAGGCCGACAATCACGGCATCGACCTCCTCGCGGCTGAAATACCCGCGCAGGTACTCCTCGAGCCTCGCGGTCTCGACCGTCTCAAGGCCGTTGGCCACAATCCTCAGCGGGTCGGTGACGGCGACTCCCGTCCTTGCCTTCCCGAAATCCAGAGCGAGCAATCTTCCCATATCGACCGCAAAGTTACGAAAAAATCCGCAATCCCACCGTATGTTTCTAATGACTGCACGCCCGCGCTATATATATTGCGCGCGAGAAAGCCCCCTCAATCAACCACTGTGACCAAACCAGCAAAAACAAAACACACCAAATGAGAGCGCCCCCCCAAACGTTAACAACTGCAAATTTTATGATGACCAAATGTCAACTATGCAAAACAAGGTTAATCACAGGACGATTTTTTTGGCCATAAATATGTTTTAAAACATAAAAACCCTTACCTTTGCATCAGTTTTTCATGGTATTAGATTTAAGGTAAGAAGATTATTCGTCGCGATGACGAGTAATTTTTTTTTGTACTTGCGAAAAAAACAGCTAACTTTGTAAACTGAATCTGCGCCGGGATGCCATTTCCGGCAGCATGCTCATATACAAGAGAACATAAAAACACCCCTGTCCCCCGAATACCAACCCGTCGAGATGAGAGTCAAGATTCACCGCGAAGGCACAAACATACTTATCATCCTGCTGGCAGTCCTGCTGCTGGTCAACGCGCCTTTGTGGATATGGCTCATAGACTACATCTGGATTCCGGCCACTGTGCTGGTGGCCTCCACCATATTCTACCTCCTGGTGGTCAACTTCTTCCGTTCGCCCCACCGTAATTTCCAGGGAGACATCGAGAATGTGGTGGTCGCCTCGGCCGACGGCAAAGTGGTCGCCCTTGAGGAGGTCTACGAGCCGGAATACCTCAAATGCGACTGCATCCAGCTCTCGGTATTCATGTCGCCGATGAACGTCCACGCCAACTGGTTCCCCGTCGACGGCGAAGTGGTCTATTACAAACACCATCCGGGCCGCTTCATGGCCGCCTACCTCCCCAAGTCAAGCGTCGAGAACGAGCGTTCCACAGTCGTGATACGAACAAAAGAGGGGCAGCTCGTGTTGATGCGACAGGTAGCCGGTGCCATGGCCCGACGCATCGTCACCTACGCCCGCCCCGGCGACGAGGCCTCCATCGAAGACCATATGGGATTCATCAAATTCGGCTCACGCGTAGACCTTTACCTGCCCACCTCCACCTCCATCCTGGTCAAGCTCGGCGACAAGACAATCGGAGGCATCACCGAAGTCGGGCGCCTCAATCCATAAGAGATTGCCAAAATGTTTTTGAGAAAGATAATAACCTCCGTACCCAATACGCTGACCCTCTGCAACCTCGTGTCGGGGTGCCTGGCCTGCATATGCGCCTTCTCCTTCGACAGCGACATCGAGGCCCTCGGAGGACTCAACGGCCGACAGCTCGCCTGGATTTTGGTCGGACTGGCCGCCGTCTTCGACTTCTTCGACGGTGCCGCCGCCCGCTGGCTCCACGCCCCATCACCCCTTGGCAAGGAGCTCGACTCGCTGGCCGACCTGGTAAGCTTCGGAGTCGCCCCCTCGCTGCTGCTCTACAACATCCTCAGCGTCTGGACCGGCTCATGGTGGATACCCTTCGTGTCCCTGTTCATCCCCGCCATGGGAGCCTTACGCCTGGCCAAATTCAACCTCGACGACTCCCAGGCCACTGAGTTCAAAGGCCTCCCCATACCGGCCAACGCCATCTTCTGGATAGGCGCCACAGCCTGGATGCAGTCACACGCGCGAGAATGGATGCACACCCATGTCTACTGGGGCAACCTCATCGTGAGCGCCGTCATCATCATCGTGGCCCTGCTTATGGTCTGCGACATGCGCATGTTCTCCCTGAAACTGAAGAACTTCCGCATCGGCGATAACCTGCTCCGCTACATCCTCCTGCTGGCAGCCGTGGCTTTCGTCAGCATCTTCGGCGTGGAAGGCTTCGCCTACACCATCATCCTCTACTTCCTGCTGTCGGCATTCGCCCTGACACGCATCGGCCAGGCCTCCTGACCCCCTTTAACCCCCAAAAGACACTCTCCTTATGTGGTTCGCAATAATCTGTTGCATAATAATATTTTACCTCTTCGTCCGCCCCGCCTGGAAAGTCTGGAAAGCCGTCAACACAGCCCGGCGACAGGCCCGCGAGATGAATGAAGCATTCCAGCGCGCCGCCGGCATCGACCCCGAGCAGGCCCGCCGCCACGCCGAAAGCCAAAAACAAGCCTCACGCAAAGGAGGATGGACAGCACCGGTGGCACGCCGCAAGAAAATCGACCCCGAAGTCGGCGAATATGTCAAATTCAAAGAGGTCGAGACCACAACCCAATCAGCCCCCACGACCGGCGACACCCGCCAGACTACAGTCGAGCAACAGATTGAGGATGTGAAATGGGAAGACATCGTATGACAGAAAACAGCTACATACCCCGCCTTTACGACTTCCTGGAGGAACTTGGCCGCCGCCAGGACCGACAGTGGTTCAAGGAAAACAAATCCCTGTTTGACGACCTGCGCGCGGCCTGGATCGCCGATGTCGACCGTCTCATACTCCACTGCTCCCAATGGTGGCCCAAGGTGAAAGGGCAGACCGGCGCAGGCTCGGTCTACCGCATCTACCGCGACACCCGCTTCTCACCCGACAAGTCGCCATACAAGACATACTTCTCGGCCACCGTCTCCCCACGCGGCCGCTCATCCTCGGCCGCCCACCTGCCAGGCTACTACCTCCAGGCAGGCCCCGGACGCGCAGGCGGCGCCACCGACAACTACGAGGCGGCTGCAAGCGGCCTCTACGGCGGCCTGTGGTGCCCCGAGAGCCAGGTGCTAAGGAAGCTCCGCAAAGCCATTGTCGACAACATCGACGAGTTTGAGGAGATAATCAACGAGCCACGCCTGGCCTCGCTCTTCCCCGGATGGTACGGACCCAGGCTGAAGACCATCCCCAAGGGCTATGACCGCGACCACCCGCAGGCCGAACTGCTCCGCCTTAAGGAGTACGGCAAGTTCATGCCCTGCGGCCGGGAATTCTTCAGTGACCCGGCATGGCCCGAAAAAGCCGCCGGACATTTCGAGATTCTCCACCCACTGCTGAGATTTCTCGAATACTCCATAAATGAGGAATGAACCGACATAAAATTTCCCGGCCCCCAGGCCCCGGGCCCGAGAAAAATTAGTAACTTTGCCGGGAGATTACAATATCCGAAACGACATCATCAAGAAACAAAACAAGGCCATGGCAGAAATAAAATGCATAGGAATACTGACCTCCGGAGGTGACGCCCCCGGCATGAACGCGGCGATCCGCGCCGTCACACGCGCGGCCATATTCGCCGGATTCAAAGTCAAAGGCATATACCGCGGATACCGCGGGCTGGTGACCGACGAAATCGTCGAGTTCACCACAGCCAACGTCTCCAACATCATACAGCGCGGCGGCACCATACTCAAGACCGCCCGTTGCAAGGAGTTCCAGACCCCCGAAGGACGACAGCTCGCCTATGACACACTGCGCCGCCACGGCATCGACGCGCTCGTGGTAATCGGCGGCGACGGCTCGCTCACCGGCGCCCGCATCTTCGCCAACGAGTTCAACCTCCCCATCATCGGCCTCCCCGGCACCATCGACAACGACCTCTTCGGCACAGACACCACCATCGGCTACGACACAGCCCTCAACACCATCATGGAGTGCGTCGACAAAATCCGCGACACCGCCACTTCCCACGAACGCCTCTTCTTCATCGAGGTCATGGGACGCGACGCGGGCTTCCTCGCCCTCAACGGCGCGATCGCCTCAGGAGCCGAAGCCGCCATCATCCCCGAAATCTCCACCGAGGCCGACCAGCTCGCCGACCTCATCGAGAACGGATTCCGCAAGAGCAAGAACTCATCGATAGTCCTCGTGGCCGAAAGCCCCGTCACAGGCGGCGCGATGGCCATCGCCAAACGCGTCGAGGAGGAATACCCCCAGTATGACGTGCGCGTGTCAATCCTCGGCCACCTCCAGCGAGGCGGCTCACCCACAGCCCACGACCGCATCCTTGCCTCACGCATGGGAGCAGCCGCCATCGACGCCCTGCTCGACGACCAGCGCAACGTCATGATCGGCGTGAAGAACGACGAAATCGTCTACGTGCCCTTCGTCAAGGCCATCAAGAACGACAAGCCCATCAACCGCGACCTGCTCAACACCCTGCGCCGCCTCTCCATCTGACGAAGTCGACAACACTCACATAAATGGCCTGTCGCTGATTCCGCGCGGACACGCGGATTCTATGAAAAGGCTCACAGATTACGCAGATTACACAGATGCCATCCTGGACAAAAAACCATCAGGATGGCATCTGTGTAATCTATGGAATCAATTTTAATCTGTGGAATCCTCCCGGGAGCGAAGCGACCTTTAATCCGCGGGGAATCTGCGTATCTGCGGAATCTGCGTGAGACCTTTCTTTAAAGACCCGATATCAGACATCGCGCCTATGTGATGGAGAAAAACCAACGCAGATTAGACAGCTACGCCGATTTCCACAGATGATTTGGATGACATAAGTCACTCGGCGGGAGCGAGCTTCACCGTGAAGTGGCGCATCAGTTCAGCCTCCCAGATGATACGCAGCCCGCGGGTTATAGACTCGCGGCGGTCGTAGACATTCTTCAGGGCCACGGCGATGACATCCATATGGTTGTCGGTGTAGACCCTGCGGGGAATCGCCAGGCGCAGCAGGTCAAGCCCCCCGAAACGGTTCTCGCGGGTCACAGGGTCACGGTCGGCGAGCATGTAGCCGATCTCACAGCCGCGTATACCCGCCTCACGGTAAAGCTCGACAGTGAGCGTCTGCGCCGGGAACTCCTCGCGCGGCACATGGGTCAGCACCTTCGAGGCGTCGACGAATATGGCATGTCCTCCGGCAGGCCTCTGGTAGGGAATGCCAAACTCGTCAAGACGCTTGGCCAGGTATTCCACCTGATGGATGCGTGAGTGGAGATTGTCAAACTCAGTGTTCTCGTCAAGCCCCACTGCCAGCGCCTCCATGTCGCGGCCGTTCATGCCTCCATAGGTGAGATACCCCTCGAAAGGTATGCAGAAACGCTTCGCGCCCTCATACCAGTCTTCATGGCGCGTGGCGATGAAGCCACCCATGTTGACGATGCCATCCTTTTTGGCCGACATCGTCATCGCGTCGGCAAGCGAGAACATGTCAAGCACGATTTCCTTGATCGTGCGGGCCCCCTGCCCCTCCTCGCGGGTCTTGATGAAATATGCGTTCTCGGCGAAACGGGCCGAGTCGAGGATGACACGTTTTCCCCACCGGTCAGCCACAGCGCGCACCTCGCGCAGGTTCTGCAACGAGACAGGCTGGCCACCGGCGGTGTTGTTGGTGATGGTCACGATTATGAACGGCACCCTGTCGTGATACTCCTCGAGCGCCTTCTCAAGCTTGGCGATGTCGACATTTCCCTTGAAAGGCACCTCCAGCTGGGTGTCGCGGGCCTCATCCACCGTGCAGTCGAGCGCAAACGCCTTGCGGCTCTCTATATGCCCCTTGGTGGTGTCGAAATGTGAATTGCCGGGGACTATGTCTCCCTCCTTGACCAGATGGCTGAAAAGCACATTCTCAGCCGCACGCCCCTGGTGGGTCGGAATGAAGTAATCAAAGCCCGTGAGTCGCCCCACAGTCTCTTTCAGGCGGAAAAAAGAGCGCGCCCCGGCATAACTCTCGTCGCCGGTCATCATCGCGCCCCACTGGCGGTCGCTCATCGCGCCGGTGCCCGAGTCGGTCAGCAGGTCGATGTAGACCTGATCGGCTCTGAGCTGGAAGACATTGTAATGGGCATCGCGGAGCCATTGCTCGCGTTCTTCACGGGTCGACTTCCGTATCGGCTCGACCATCTTGATTTTCCAGGATTCAGCAAAAGGTAGTTCCATGGTATATAAGTTGTTGTCTGGGATTATTCAGGCATGCCTGAACGCCGCCCAACGGCGACGGACGCAATTTAGCTAAAAAACATGGGACGCGCAACAAAAGGAGACTTAATAAAATAAAAAAAGGTCGTTTCACAACGACCTTTCTCCTTTAAACCTTTATCTTAATCTAATACTATGAAAAACACACAGTGCAAAGTTCGGAATTATATCCGACTTTTCCAAATATTTTTTGAAAAATTTCACATAAAAAACCAGCCATATCGTCGCATCTGCTACATATGGCTGATTTTCAAAATATTACATATCGACAATTTTATCCCGGCCGATCAGAAATCATATCCCGCCGACTCAATCAGGGGCTTGTCATCGGCCACCATGGAGCCGATGGTCGTCAGCAGGTCGCCGACAACCCCGCCGTTCATCCCTATCTGCAGGGCGCGCAGCTGGGTGGCACGGCTCAGGCGCGCTCGGCCCCCGGCGAAGCGCAATATTGTCCGGGGATGCACGAAACGGAATATCGCTATCGCGTCAAGCACCTCCTCCTCGCTCAGCGGCGGAGTACCCTCAAGGGGAGTGCCGGGAATCGGACACAACAGGTTGATAGGAATCGAGTGGGGCTCAACCCGGCGCAACTCGATGGCGAGTTCCACACGCTGGCGCGTTGTCTCACCCATGCCTATGATTCCCCCGCTGCACACCTCCATGCCTATCTCGCGGGCCAGAAGGATGGTCTTTATCTTGTCCTCAACGGTGTGGGTGGTGCAGAGATTCCCGAAGTATGAAGGAGCAGCCTCAAGGTTGCAGTGATAACGCGTCACACCCGAGTCATAAAGCTTCTGTAGCTCATCGCGGTCGAGAAGTCCCATAGAGGCACACAGATGCATGCCCCCCTTGCCTTTCAACTCCCGGTAATAGCCGCAGGCCGTCTCCAGGGCATCCCCTTTCATCGCGCGGCCACTGGTCACCAGCGAGAAGCGCCGGATGCCCTGCAGCCGGTTATGCTCAGCTATCGACATACACTGCTCACGGCTTATCAGGGGATAAACCTCCACATCGGCTTTGTGATGGGCCGACTGGGCGCACCATTTGCAGTTCTCAGGGCATTTTCCCGACCGGGCATTGACTATCGAGCAAGAATCGAAGACCTTCGGGCAAAACCGCCTCGTGATTTCGCGGGCGCTCTCCCAAAGCTCCTCATGCTGCTCCGGGGTGATGTCACACAGGCCAAAAGCCTCATCGGCAGAGATTTCCCCGCCTTCAAGTATCTTGTTTTTAAGTGACTGGATATCTACCATAGCATTTTTCCAATTAACCCCACAAAATTACAAAATTCCGCCAGTTATTTTAATATTTTTTGTATTTTTGCGAAATCACTATTCATCGTTACCAACCAACCACAACCATACACCCGCAACCAGTCATATTGTCTCACTAATAAAACAAGTGCTAATGATCAAGAAGTTATCCCTCCTGTGTGGAGGACTGGCGACAGCCGGATTCCTCGCCGCCATCGGGTTGGCCGACCAGAAGGCCCAGCCTTCAGTCCCCCCTGCGGCCGAAAAAAGCGCCACCGAGGCCCCGCGCCTGGTGCGTCTCGGTGCTTCAAAGACCATCCCCAACCGCGCCCCGGAGGGGGGCTACACGGCCCCCGTCACCTTCGCCCCGACCCCAGCGCAGTTTGCCGAATGCACAATCATCGACGGCAACAACGACGGGAAGACCTGGAGCCTCGACGGGGAATATCTCAAGTACACCTACAACTACAGCCAGCAGGCCGACGACTGGTGCATACTCCCCCCGATGAATCTCGAGGGGGGAACATACAAGGTGACATACACCTACAAGACCCGCTCAGACATGGAGGACTTCAAGCTGTGTATCGGCTCCTCGACCGACCCCGCCTCCATGACCACCACAATCATGGAGAAGACCTCTTACACCAACCAGGAGGATGTGACAGAGTCCCGCACGGTAGAAATCCCCTCGGACGGCACCTGGCATTTCGGCCTCTACGCCTCGTCGCCGGCCAACAAATTCTACATCTTCTTCAAGAACATATCGATAGAGAAACCGTCTTTGGACCAGCCGCAAGCGCCGGCGCTTGCAATCGAGGCCGACGGCCTCGATTGCGCACTCACCGTCACCCTCCCGTCACAGACCCTCGGAGGTGACCCGCTTCAGGCCTCATCCGTCACGGCGACCGTATTCCTCGACGGCAACGAAATCGAGGATGGCACATTCACCGGCGCGCCCGGCGAATCACGGCTCTTCAACTTCAATGTCGCCACAAGCGGCACCCACACCATCTCAGCCACCGCTACCGTCGGGGAGCTTTCCTCCGAACGGGCATCGGTCGAGCGAAAGTTCACCAAGCCTCAGCCGGCATTCATTCCAATGGGCTACACTTTCCTGCCCGACACAGACGAGTTTGAATGGTGTACGGTAATCAACGCCAATGACGACAGCAACACCTGGGAATGGTGTGCCAGCGGCTACCCTGCCGGCAACTCCGCCGGTGAGGGTTCATTCCGCTACAGCTACTCCTGGTTCAATCCCGGCGACGACTGGATCATACTGCCCGCATTCGAGGCGGGCAGCGCAGGCGCGCGAAAACTGACTTTCAACGTGGCCACGAAATACAACGACGAGGGGCTGGAGGTATGCATGGCCTATGAGCCTACCGTGGAAGCTCTGAGCCAGAACGTGTTGTGGAGAAACGCGGCGTTCCAAAGCCCTGAAGCGTTCGCCACCGAAGAGGCCATATTCCCCGTCGAGGCCGACCGGCCCTTCTATGTGGCATTCCACGCCATCTCCCCCACCAGCGCGTCATATCTCTATCTCCAGAACATATCCGTGGAAGTCACCGACGGCTCGGCCCCGCTGGCCGCCATACTATCTGACGCCGACTTTGACGGCGGCGACGGCTCGGTGACCATCACCTTCCCCACCACCAGCCTCTCCGGGGAGACCCTGGCGGCCCAGACCGTCATCCATGCCGACATAACCCTCGACGGACAGCCCTATGGCGAGCCGGTGCAGGGCGCGCCAGGCGAGAGCAAGCCCATATCTTTCACCGGCCTCTCACTGGGCGCACACTCGGTCACCTCCATGTCATACATCCTTGACGGCGACGGCTCAAAGAGCGGCAGCCAGACAAGCTCCATCTCCTTCTCTTGCCACATCTCCTCATCATTCTATTTCGAGCTGCCGCTCGGGCTTGATCTCGACAAGGAGGTGTTTGACAACTTCCTGGTAGTTGACGCAAACAACGACGACCGCACATGGACCGGCGAGGATGACAGTTTCAAATACACTTACAGCGGCTCCAACGAGGCCGACGACTGGTTCATCTCCCCGGCCATCGAGGTCGCCGACGCATCTGTGCTTTACGACATCGCCATCAACGTGAAATGCTACTCGTCCTCCTATCCCGAGGATGTGGAGGTATTCATAGGCCGCCAGCAGAGCGTGGAGGCTATGACAATCCCCGTCATCGACAAGACCAGCGTCTCCTCCACCGAATGGATACGCCTCGAAAACACCTTGGCGTTGCCTGAGGCCGGACGCTACTACATCGGTGTGCATTGCGTGTCTGACAAAAACCAATATTACCTCCACGTCAACCGTCTGGAAATGATGGAAAGCCTCGCCAACCAGGAGACTCCGGCCACAGTGACCGACCTGGCCGGTGACGGCCTTGAGACCGGCGAGCTGCTCGCCGACATCACATTCAGGTTCCCCACACTCAACAACGGCGGCCAGACGCTCGACCCGGAGACACCGCTCACCGCCACGGTAGCCAGCGCCGCCGAGTCTAAGACCGTAGAGGGGAAACCTGGCGAAGAGGGGAATGCCCGCATAGCCTGCCCGGAAGGGAAATCTCAGGTAACCGTGACGGTGTCTTCACCCGTCGGGACTGGCCCTCGCGCGTCAATCGAGGTCAACTGCGGCCTTGACCGCCCGACAGCACCGGTAATCACCGCCCTGGCCGTCAGCGATGACAACATGAGCGTGAAAATCGACTACCAGGCCATAACCACCGGCGTGACCGGCGGACACGTAAATCCCGACGGGATGGACTATTACCTCTGGGAGTGGGACGAGGAGGATGAAGACTGGTATCAGATCGATGTCACTGACAAACTGACCATGACCTATGAGCTTGAATACACCAACATGCCGTTGACCGTCCTCACCCTCGGCCTGCAGGCCTACAACGGTATTAACTCCGGCTCGGCCATGACTTCCTTCACCGTGATTCTCGGCAGGCCCTACACGCTGCCGATGGATGAGACATTCGCCGATGCCGCGCTCCACTACAAGCCCCTCGCACTGGGTTCGTCGCTCGAGGCAGAGTACTCCCCGACCTGGGGCCTTGTGAATCCCTCTGACATCATACCCACTGCCGTATCGGCCGAGGGAGGATTCGCCCTCTACGGCCACACCACCTGGAACCGCGGCGACTCTTACATCTATCTGCCAAAATTCTCAACCGAGGGAATCACAGACGCGGAAATCGAGTTCTCGAGCTACCACCACCCGCTGGCTTGCGAGCTGACCCTGATGGCTGCATGCCACGGCATGGATGAATATGTCATACTCGGCAAGGTGACCGCGCCCCAGACCACCGACGGCTGGAAGAAGTTCAGCTACACACTGCCTGAATCCCTCCAGGGCCAGAAATGGGTGGATGCCCGCCTGCACGTCAACTTCATAGGCGGCAGCTCTTCCATACCCCTGATTGACTCCTATTCCATCCGTTCAGGCTCACAGTCAGGCCTGGAGGAGACCACCGCCGAGGCAGCATACTCGGTGACCGGGCAGACCGGCGCGATACTCTTCACCGGCTTCCAGGGCGAGACAGCCCGCGTCTTCCTCCCGGCAGGAATCCAGGTGGCCGCCACGCAGCTGACCGGCGAAAGCATGTCGCTCCCCGTGGCTCCCGGCATCTATGTGGTGACCGTCGGAGAGAAGACCTTCAAGGTGGCTGTCGACTGACACCCTGTTATCTGAATCCGACGGTATTGACGCTGACTGAGTCACGCGCTTACTGAGGATTGCCCCATTATCCGCCCCGGATTGACGCGCTGGAGTCCATAGCAGGCTCCCGGGCGGCAATCCGGGGTTTCGTGTGGAGAGCGCGCTTCCATAAGAAACTTTCGCTGTCTGATGCAACAGATTCCCGGGTCATATGTTAATCATTATATAAAGATGACCCATTATGACCGACAACATATCCCACCTACCCGTCAATCCCGCCGGAGGCCCTCTCAAAGGGGTGCGCGGCGCGATGCTCACTTTCCGTGACGACCCGGCCATGGCTCCCGTCTCCCTTTGCCACGACTATTACGCCGACGGCCTCGCCGTGATACAGGACGGCCGGATTCTCGCCGCAGGTGAATACGCCGACGTGACCCCCGCTTACCCGGGCCTGACCGACATTGACCGGTATGAGGACGCGCTCATACTGCCCGGATTCATCGACTGCCATGCCCACTATGTGCAGGCCCCTATGATTGGCTCTTACGGCGACACACTGATTGACTGGCTCAACCGCTACACATTCCCGACAGAGGCGAGATTCCGCGACAAGGACTTCGCCGACGAGGTGGCCCGGATGTTCTTCCGCCAGACCCTCTCGGCGGGAACCACAACCGCCAATGTCTTCTCCACAACCTTCGAAGCCTCGGTCAATGCCCTGTTTGAGGAATCGGAACGCTACAACGCCCGCACCATCACCGGGAAGGTGCTGCAAGACCGCAACCTGCCCGAAAACCTGAAAGACCCCTCGGCTGAAGGCTCCATGCTGCTTACTGAGAAACTGATGGCCAAGTGGCACCGCCGCGGCCGGCAGCTCTACGCCATCATCCCCCGTTTCGCCCCGACAAGCACCCCGCTGCAGCTCAAGCTGGCCGGGGAGCTTTATCGCGCCCACCTCGACCAGGGGGTCTATCTCCACACCCATCTCGACGAGGCTGAGGGTGAAATCCGCTGGGCGATGTCGCTGTTCCCCGAGGCCAGGGACTACACCGACATATACGACCGGTTTGGCCTGCTCGGCCATCACACTGTGCTGGCCCACTGCTGCATCGTCACCCCCCGGGAGTGGAAACGCCTGTCGGAGGCGGGATGCGGGGTCGCCCACTGCCCGTCGTCAAACCTCTTCCTGGGCGACGGGGAGTTCAAGTACCGCCAGGCCACCGACCCCGCCCGGCCCTGCCGTGTCGGCATAGGCTCTGATGTCGGAGCCGGGACAAGCTTCTCAATCCCCCGCCAACTGGGTGACGCCTACAAGGTGGCGATGCTCGACGACAATCCTCTCGACGCGTTGCGGAGCTTCTACATGGCCACACTCGGCGGGGCGCGTGTGCTGCGCCTCGAAGACACCATCGGGTCAATCCGTCCGGGCCGTGAGGCAGACCTGGCTGTGCTCGACCTGAAAGCCACCGAGTTCCTGGAATGGCGGTTGCAGTTTGCCCACAGCCTCCCCGAAAAACTGTTCGTGCTGCAGACGCTCGCCCCCGACAACCTCAACCGGGCCACATACGTGGCGGGCAAAAAGGTATTCGACAGGCATCGGCCCCATCAGCTGTCTTATCCCTCTGAATTACCCTGCGGATTTGCTTTTTCGTCGAAAAATTAGTAACTTTGTCGCGAGTGCTATATTTTGATAATTACACAACCAGACAAATTACTAAATTTTCATTGCATGAAAAAACTTTACATTCTCCCCCTTTGCGCCCTCCTGGGCGCATCTGCCGCCGTTGCCGACGGCCGTTTCAAAACCAAGAAAGGCAGTCCCCGCAAACTGGCAGTGATGAAGGCCGAAGGAGCTGCCCCGCTATGGCGTCCCGCCTCACAGACCGACTATATATGGTACGATGTCGAGGAAAAGTGGTTGGAACTCGGCACCATCAATTTCACCTACGACGCCAACGGCAACGCCATCAAGGAGGAAGGGGAGGCCGACGGTGTGATGTCCCTCACCGAGACCGAATACAACGAGTTCGGAATGCCCGTGTCAGTTCTCTCGCGTGTCGACGAGGGTGACGGATGGGAAAACGACTCCAAGCGCACCTATGTTTACGATCCTGTGATTCACACATTCTTCACCGAACGCCTCGGATTCGACTGGAGCGACGGAGAGTGGACAAGAAACTACACCTGCGAGACCAACGAGGTGACCCGCAACGACCAGGGCAACATCATCGAAATCGTGAAATCGCTCCCTTATATGAACGACATGATGGCGGCTTACAAGTCTGTCTGGATCTACGACCAGACCACCGGCCAGGCCAACGAGTTCATGTATTTCTGCAACTACTCAGGCACGCCTGTCGAGTGGGAGCTTTACGACAACACAAGCTACCGTAACATCATCTGGGAAGCGACCGACGGCCAGATGACCGGAACCTCACTATACGAGATGACCTCCGGAGCCAATCGCTTGAAGTCATGCGAGGTGTATTACGACAACGAGCTTGACGGATACCTCTTCGTCGAATACTCTGCCGAGACCCCGGGCAACTACCTCTTGAAAGAAACATTCGCAGACCCGGCAATCGTTGGCATCACCTCACAGATGGAAATCATCGATGAAAACGGCAGCTTCCGCCTCACCGAGTCGGAATACTTCGACGAGGATGGCGAACCCACCGACGAGGCCACATACATCACAGTGACCGAGGCCACATATGACGACCACGGCAACGTCACACTCGAGACAATGACAGAAACCTACGATGGAATGACCGAACTCGTGGCTGGCACCAAAGCCGAATACTCATATGACAACAACGGCAACCCCACCGAGCTGATTGTCTCCGACTACGACTATGACACCGAGGAGTATTTCCCCACCTCCAGGATTGTCTATGCCGACTACACCGATGTCTCGGCCGGTGTCGACAATGTCGCAGCCGACAATGCCACCGAAGGCTACACCGTCTACAACCTCCAGGGCATCCTCGTAACCCGCGTATCCGACGCCTCTGCCCTCTCCACCCTCCCCGCAGGCCTCTACATCATCAACGGCAAGAAGCACCTCATACGCTGACAGCCGCCCAGCCTCCCTCTCCACCTGTCTCTCCTCCCTCTCTCATCCTCTCTCCGTCATCCAAATGACATAAACCTCGTTTCATAGATTTTGTAAGCCCCGGAACTCCGCGACGGAATTCCGGGGCTTACCTTATTGGTGTCCATAAAAGACCTCCAAACGCTATCTGACTTTATATTTCCCCCTGACAACCTATCCGACATTGATTCCACCCTGGCGACATTGATTCCACCCTCGAATCCGTAGGATTCATTAACTATTAGCCCCGGGTTGGCGCGCGGGAGCCCCTTGCGGGCGACCAAGCGGAAACCCGGGGTCGCTGATATAATGAATCCTACGGATTCGTTGGGGGGAATATCCGGCAGTGACGGCCCAAACGCGAGGGCGGCGCGACCCGGAACCCTGGATGGTTCCCGATCGCGCCGCCCGTTTGGTGGTTATCGGTTATCGCCGTGGTTCAGCGATGTCGACAGGCGTTGGTCATTCAACAACGGCGGGGGGCTCCACACCCCACTGGCTCTGTGAGAGACGCAGGTAGTTGTTGTAGCGCCAGCGGGCATTTGCCTTGGCCGCGCCAAACAGTTCAGCTGCCTCGGCGGGATACTGCTTCTGAACGGACGCGTAACGCACCTCGCCCTTGAGGAAGTCCTCAAACTTGTCCCAGTCGGGAGTCTTCGAGTCGAGCGAGAAGGGGTTCTTGCCTTCCTCCTCCAGAACGGGGTTGTAGCGCCAGAGGTGCCAGTAACCGCATTCCACAGCTTTCTGCTCCTCAGCCTGGGATTTACCCATTCCTGAGCGGAGGCCATGGTTGATACAGGGGCTGTAAGCGATGATGATCGAGGGACCGTCGTAAGCCTCAGCCTCACGGATTGCCTTGAGGGTCTGGGCCTGGTCGGCGCCCATCGCTACCTGTGCGGCGTAAACGTAGCCGTAGGTGGTGGCGATCAGACCGAGGTCTTTCTTGCGGATGCGCTTGCCGGACGCGGCGAACTTGGCGATGGCGCCAATGGGGGTAGCCTTCGATGCCTGGCCGCCGGTGTTGGAGTAAACCTCCGTGTCGAGGACAAGGATGTTGACATTCTTGCCGGAAGCGAGGACGTGGTCGAGACCGCCGAAACCGATGTCGTAGGCAGCGCCGTCACCGGCGATGATCCACTGGCTGCGCTTCACGATGAAGCCCTTCAGGGTCACGATGCCTTTGCATACGTCACACTCGCAGGCGGCGCAGAGGGGAACGATGGTCTCGTAGACCTCGCGGGTGGCCACAGCGTCGTTGCGGTTGTCGAGCCACTTCTGGGCCTGGGCCTTGATTTCGGCCGAGCAGCAGTCGCAGGTCAGGGCCTGCTCCATAAGGGCGGTCAGGCGCATCTGCATCTTCTCGTTGGCGATGGTCATACCGAGACCAAACTCAGCGAAGTCCTCAAAGAGGGAGTTTGCCCAAGCCGGACCATGGCCGCGGAAGTTGGTGGTGTAGGGGGTTGAAGGTACCGAGCCGGAGTAAATCGAAGAACATCCGGTGGCGTTGGCAACCATCTCATGGTCGCCGTAGAGCTGCGAGATGAGCTTGACATAGGGGGTCTCGCCGCAGCCCGAGCATGCGCCTGAGAATTCAAACAGCGGGGTGGCGAACTGTGAATTCTTCACGTTGGCCTTGATGTCGATAAGATCCTGCTTGGAGGCGACAGACTTCACGCAGTAGTCCCATTCGGCCTGTACTCCGAGCTGGCTTTCGAGAGGCTTCATCTCCAGGGCCTTCTCACCCTTCTTGCCCGGACATACATCCACGCAGTTGCCGCAGCCGAGACAGTCGAGAACATCGACAGCCTGGATGAAGCGCATGCCGGCAAACTGCTTGCCGATGGCGGGGAGGGTCTTGTCTTCAGCCACGGGAGCATTCTTCATCTCATCCGCGTCGAGCAGGAAGGGACGGATTGCGGCGTGGGGGCAGACATAGGCGCACTTGTTACACTGGATACAGTTCTCCTCTTTCCATTCGGGGACAAAGGCGGCCACACCGCGCTTCTCATAAGCCGATGTGCCGTTCTCCCATGTTCCGTCGGGGATGTTGGCGAAGTCTGACACTTTCAGCAGGTCGCCATCCTGGGCGTTGATGGGGCGCACAATTTTGTTGATGAACTCGGGATCATCGTTGGGGGCGGGCATCTCCACTTCGAGGTTGCTCCACGCGGGATCCACATCGAGCTTCTTGTACTCGCCACCGCGGTCAACGGCCGCGTAGTTCTTGTCAACCACATCCTGGCCCTTCTTGCCGTAGCTCTTGACGATGAATTTCTTCATCTGCTCAACGGCGAGGTCAACGGGAATCACCTCGGTGATGCGGAAGAACGCGCTCTGGAGGATGGTGTTGGTGCGGTTGCCCAGACCGATTTCCTGAGCGATCTTGGTGGCGTTGATATAGTACACCGAGATGTTGTGGTCGGCGAAATATTTCTTCACCTTGGCGGGGAGGTTCTTGGCCAGCTCCTCACCCTCCCAGATGGTGTTGAGCAGGAATGTGCCGTTGTCGCGCAGACCGCGGGTCACATCATACATGTGGAGGTAAGCCTGCACATGGCATGCCACGAAGTTGGGGGTGTTGACCAGGTAGGTCGAGCGGATGGGCGCGTCGCCGAAGCGGAGGTGCGAGCAGGTGAAACCGCCCGACTTCTTGGAGTCGTAGGCGAAATAAGCCTGGCAGTACTTGTCGGTGTTGTCACCGATGATTTTCACCGAGTTCTTGTTGGCGCCCACGGTGCCGTCAGCGCCGAGACCGTAGAACTTGGCCTCATAGGTCGACTTGTCGCCAAGGGCCACCTCCTCGGGGAGGGGCAGCGAGGTGAAGGTCACGTCATCGACGATACCGACGGTGAAGTGGTCTTTGGGCATCGGCAGGGCGAGGTTCTCAAACACGCCGATGATCTGGGCGGGAGTGGTGTCCTTCGAGGCCAGACCGTAGCGGCCGCCGACGATGAGGGGGGCATTCTCCTTGCCGTAGAAACACTCCTTGACATCGAGGAAGAGGGGCTCACCGGTGGCTCCGGGCTCTTTTGTGCGGTCAAGCACGGCGATGCGCTTGGCTGTCTTGGGGACGGCGGCGAGGAAGTGCTTGGCCGAGAAGGGGCGGTAAAGGTGGACAGACACCAGACCTACCTTCTCGCCATTGGCGAGCATGAAGTCGATAGCCTCCTGGGCGGCCTGGGTGACCGAACCCATGGCGATGATCACGCGGTCTGCGTCCTCAGCTCCGTAGTAGTCAAACAGGCCGTATTTGCGGCCGGTGATGGCCGAGATTTTCTCCATGTACTCCTCAACCACGTCGGCGATGTTGTCGTAGGCTGGGTTGCAAGCCTCACGGTGCTGGAAGAAAACGTCGCCGTTCTCGGCCATACCGCGCGACACGGGAGCCTGGGGGGTGAGGGCGTGCTGGCGGAAGCGGTCGAGAGCCTCACGGTCGAGCAGCGGAGCGAGGTCGTCCTGCTCCATCACCTCGATTTTCTGAATCTCGTGGCTGGTCCGGAATCCGTCAAAGAAGTTGACGAAGGGGATGGAAGCCTTGATAGAGGCCAGGTGGGCGACCCCGGAGAGGTCCATCACCTCCTGTACCGAACCCTCGCAGAGCATGGCGAAGCCGGTCTGACGCACCGACATCACATCCTGATGGTCGCCGAAGATGCTCAGCGCGTGGCTGGCGAGCGTACGGGCTGACACATGGAACACGCAGGGGAGCTGTTCGCCGGCAATCTTGTACATGTTGGGGATCATCAGAAGCAGACCCTGCGATGCTGTATAAGTGGTGGTGAGGGCACCGGCCTGGAGCGAACCGTGGACAGCGCCAGCGGCGCCACCCTCAGACTGCATCTCCTGGACAAGAACGGTCTCACCGAAAATGTTCTTTCGGCCTGCGGCTGCCCATTCGTCGACATATTCAGCCATAGTCGAGGAGGGGGTGATGGGATAGATGGCGGCTACCTCCGAGAACATATAGGAGACATGGGCCGCTGCCTGGTTACCATCACAGGTCAGGAATTTTTTTTCTTTACTCATAATAGTTTAGAAAAACAGTTTATGTTGAATTTGACGTATTCGCGTCGTAGCAAGGGAACTTGTAGACACAACGTCCCCTATCATCCCGCAAAGATACGAATTTTCCACGAAAAACACTACCGCCATACATTAAAATACGCAAAACTTCATTAATTAAAACATTCCCGTGAGGTATAAACGCCGGAGTACTTGCCGCTCATACTCAGGTATATAATATGCTTTTTCTTCTCTTCCGGCCCTCCATATGTCATACCTCCGTGGAAAACCGACAGTAACCTGCCGAAAAAACAGCAATTATCCCTATAACCAAAGATGTTTTTAGATAAATTGCTTAACTTTGCCGTAGCCTTGCTCGAAATCAGAAAACAAACATCCACAGCATCGCCCTCGAAGAGAAGGCATGGCATTTTATGACGGGGGGAGAATTGGGAGAGTGACAACTTTTTTGTTAATTTTGCAGTTTCGTCTTGAAAAGGAGATTCTGACAGAAATCTGACTATGGCCAAAACCATCAATCCAAACACAGACATGCCGGTCTCAACGGCCGCCGACGGGGTCTTCCCGCTGGAATCGCTGGCAAGGGAATTCCTGTCACCGGCAAGGGAGAAAGCAATGGACCGCGCGCTACAGCTCGCCCGCGGGGGAAGCGTCGTGACCCTCGGCGGCCTCGCAGGCTCGTCGGTCGCGGCGCTGTTTGCCGGCATGGCCCTGCGCGACACCGGGAAGAAACCGGCGAATGGCGAGAAGGGGAATGCGCCGGTGCTGCTCGTGGCCGACTCGATGGATGACGCGGGGTATCTCTACAACGACCTCGTCAAGATACTGGGCGACAGGGCCGTGATGATATTCCCGTCGGGCTACCGCCGCGACATCAGGTATGGCCAGGTCGACCCGCCGCAGCAGATTCTGCGCACCGAGACGCTCAGCCACTGGACCACCGACCCCGGACTGCGGTTTGTGGTCTCATACCCCGAGGCGATGGCCGAGAAGGTGGCCTCGAGGCAGAGGCTGACCGACAAGACGGCGACATTCGCCGTGGGGCAGGAAATCGACCTTGCCAAGACTCGCAAATGGCTACTCGACAACGGCTTTCTGCCTGTCGATTATGTATATGAGCCGGGCCATTTCGCCATCCGAGGCTCAATCCTCGACATATTCGGATATTCCGGGGAGCTGCCTTACCGCATCGACCTCTTCGGCGACGAAATCGAGTCGATACGCTCTTTCAACATCGAGACCCAGCTGTCTGAACAGAAAGTGGAGTCGGTGGCTATCACCGCCAATGTCTCCGCCGAGGGTGACGCGGGGGAGAGCCTGCTCGACTTCATCCCTCCATCCACCGTCATCGCGGCAACCGACCTGTCGAGGCTCACGGGGAGAATCGAGGCGATAGCCGCCGACAGCTTCTCATCATCGGCGGTGATTGCCGGCGAGGGTGACATGCAGGCGATGAAACAGTTGGTAGACCCGGCAAAGTTCGCCCGCAGGCTGGCCGGATTCACCCGCCTGGAATACACCGCCGCCACCCCGCCATACGAGTCGGAGACATCGCTCGACTTCGGTTGCTCCCCGCAGGGGCTTTACCACAAGAACTTCGACCTCATTTCGGCCTCTTTCCTGAAATTCCTCGGCGAGGGTTACAAAATCTACATCCTCACCGACTCGCAGAAGCAGGCCCAGCGACTACACGCCATCTTCGACGAACGCGAGGAGGAGATACCCTTCACCCCGGCGTCGGCGACCCTCCACGAGGGTTTTGTCGACCACCGGCTGAAACGATGCCTCTTCACCGACCATCAGATTTTCGACCGCTTCCACAAATACTCGCTCAAGAGCGACCGCGCACGGTCGGGCAAGCTCGCCCTCTCGCTCAAAGAGCTTTCGGCGATTGAGACCGGCGACTACATCGTCCATGTCGACCACGGCGTGGGGAAGTTCGGCGGACTGCTGCGCACCCAGGTCAACGGCACCACCCAGGAGATGATCAAGCTCATCTACAAGAACAACGACTGCATCTTCGTCTCCATCCACGCCCTCCACAAGCTCGCCAAATACCGAGGCAAGGAGGGGGTGGAACCCACAATCAACAAGCTCGGCTCGGGGGCATGGAACCGCCTGAAAGAGAAGACCAAGAAGAAACTCAAGGACATCGCGCGAGACCTCATAAGGCTCTACGCCGCCCGCAAGGAGGAGAAGGGATTCAGCTTCTCGCCCGACAGTTACCTGCAGCATGAGCTTGAGGCTTCGTTCATCTACGAGGACACCCCCGACCAGCTGACGGCCACCCGCGACGTGAAAGCCGACATGGAGAGCGACCGCCCCATGGACCGCCTCATCTGCGGCGATGTCGGCTTCGGCAAGACCGAAATCGCCATACGCGCCGCCTTCAAGGCCGCGACCGACGGCAAGCAGGTGGCGGTGCTGGTGCCCACCACCGTGCTGGCCTACCAGCATTTCCACACCTTCCGCGACCGCCTGAAGGATTTCCCCGTAAGGGTCGACTACCTATCGCGCGCCCGCACCCCCAAACAGGTCAAGGAAATCCTCAAAGACCTCGCCGACGGCAAAATCGACATCCTGGTCGGCACCCACAGGCTTGTAGGCAAGGATGTCCGGTTCAAAGACCTCGGCCTGCTGGTGATTGACGAGGAGCAGAAATTCGGCGTGGCCGTCAAGGAGAAACTGAAGCAGCTCAAAGTCTCGGTGGACACCCTGACGATGTCGGCCACTCCCATACCCCGCACCCTGCAGTTCTCCCTCATGGGGGCCCGCGACCTCTCGTCGATAACCACCCCGCCACCCAACCGCTACCCCATCCTGACCTCGGTCAACACCCTGACCGACGACCTGCTGGCCGAGGCTGTAAACTTCGAGATGTCGCGCAACGGCCAGGTGTTCATCATCAACAACCGCATCGAGGGACTGATGCAGCTCGAGCAGATGGTGAAGCGGGTAGTCCCCGACGCGCGCACCATCGTGGCCCACGGCCAGATGCCCCCCGAGAAACTCGAGCAGGCAATCATCGACTTCACCAACCACGACTATGACGTGATGCTCGCCACCACCATCGTCGAGAGCGGCATCGACATGCCCAACGTGAACACGATGATTGTCAACAACGCCCAGAACTTCGGCCTCTCAGAGCTGCATCAGCTGCGCGGACGAGTGGGCCGCAGCAACCGCAAGGCATTCTGCTACCTGATGATACCCCCGGGCAACCCCCTGACACCGGTGGCGCGCCGCCGCCTGCAGGCCATCGAGGGATTCTCAGACCTCGGCTCGGGCATCCACATCGCCATGCAGGACCTCGACATACGCGGGGCCGGAAACCTCCTGGGGGCCGAGCAGAGCGGCTTCATCGCCGACCTCGGCTACGAGACCTACCAGAAAATACTCAAGGAGGCGGTCACCGAGCTGCGAACCGAAGAGTTCGCCGGAACGTTTACCAAAGAGGAGCATGGCAACTCCCCGGAGGAGGAGACCGAATATGTGGCCGACTGCGTCATCGAAAGCGACCTCGAGCTGCTGCTGCCCGCATGGTATGTCCCCCAGGAGAGCGAGCGCATATCGCTTTACCGCGAGCTCGACTCGATGGAGCGAGAGATGGACATACGCGAGTTCCGCTCGCGGCTCGTCGACCGCTTCGGCAAAATCCCCCCCGAGGCCGCCGAACTCACCCGGGTGCCGCGCCTGCGCCGCCTGGCCCGCCAGCTCGGCATCGAGAAGGTGGCCCTCAAGCAAGGCACGATGTACACCTACTTCGTCGACTCCCAGAACCAGGCCTACTACCAGTCGCCGATGTTCGGCCGGATGATAGCCTACCTGCAGAGCCATCTCTCCACCGTCAAGATACGCGAGAACGGCCAGAAGCGCTCCTTCGCCTTCTCAGCCGTCCCCAACGTGGAGACTGCCGTCTCCATCCTTTCGGAGATTCTCAACCTCGAGACCTGACCCGACACATCCAACCACATCATAACACCTATTTACTACTGAATTATGGAAAAAATCCAACCCGGAAAATATGTCGAACTCGGTTATGACCTCTACGCCATCGAGCCTGACGGCACCGAGAAGCTCGTCCACCAGACCGACGCCGAAGACCCCGAGAAGATTGTCTTCGGAGTGACACGCGGAATGATCGTCCCCCTCGAGAAGGCCATCGAAGGCCTGGAGAAGGATGGCACATTCAACGTCACCGCCACCGCCGACGAGGCTTTCGGCCCCTACGACCCCGACCAGGTGGTGACCCTCGACAAAGACCTCTTCCTCATCGACGACAAATTCGACGACGAGGCCATCAAGCCCGGCGCGCTTGTGCCGATGATGACCGCCGACGGCTTCCGCATCAACGGACTGGTGAAGGAGGTGACCGCCGACAAGGTGAAGATGGACTTCAACCACCCCCTGGCCGGAAAGGCCGTGCGCTTCGACGGCAGAATCCTCGCCGTGCGCGACGCCACCCCCGAGGAGCTCAAGCCCGCCCAGGGATGCGGCTGCGGATGCGACCACGACCATTGCGGCGAAGGCCAGGATGGCGGTTGCTCTGACGGCTGCTGCGGCGGAGGCCACTGCCACTGACCCCTACTTTTAATTTAACTTAATTTGTGGCAATCCGTTTGCCGGGTTGCCGCAAATTATCGTAACTTCGCGTGTCAAACACAGACGTTAGCCAACGATGAGAAAACTTCCCATACTGCTGATGGGAGCCTCAGCCGCCGCGATTGTGGCCGGAGCGGCAACCCGCAGCCCAAAGAACGACATATCCCGCAACCTCGACATCTTCACCGCCGTCTACAAAAACCTCCAGACCAGCTACGTCGACTCAATCGACGCAGACAAGTCGATCAACACCGCCATCGCCGCGATGCTCAACGAAATCGACCCCTACACGGAATACATCCCCGAGAGCGAGCAGGAGGAATTCATGACCATCTCCACCGGTGAATACGGCGGAATCGGCTCATACATAGGCACACGCGACGGAAAGACATTCGTCTCCGAGCCGCGCGAGGGGAGCCCCGCCCAACGAGTGGGACTCATACCGGGAGATGTCTTCATCACCATCGACGGAGACTCCGTGACCTCGCTGTCGTCTGACCAGATTTCGAAGAAACTGCGCGGACAGGCCGGCACCAAGGTCAACGTCACCGTCAAACGCCCCTATGGCTCGGCCGCCCTGTCTGACACCACACTCGCCTTTGAAATCACACGCGAGAAAATCGATGTCGACCCGGTGCCATATTATGGGGTGGTGCGCGGCGACATCGGCTACATACAGCTGACCACATTCAACGAAAAGAGCTTCCAGGCGGTCAAAGACGCGCTGACCGACCTCAAGAAAGACCCCGCCGTGAAGTCAATCGTCCTTGACCTGCGCAACAACGGCGGCGGACTGCTGGAGAGCGCCGTGCAGATTGTGGGCCTCTTCGTCCCCAAAGGCACCGAAGTGGTCCGCACCCGGGGCAAAGGGCTTGTCAACGAGAAAATCTACAAGACAACCCACAAGCCTGTCGACACCGAGACACCTCTGGCCATACTCGTCAACGGCTCCTCGGCATCGGCGGCGGAAATCGTCACCGGGGCCATTCAGGACCTCGACCGAGGCGTCATCGTGGGCGAACGCTCCTTCGGCAAAGGGCTCGTGCAGTCGACCCGCGCCATCCCCTACAACGGCCTGATGAAGGTCACCATCGCCAAATACTACATCCCCTCGGGCCGCCTCATCCAGGCCATCGACTACAGCCACCGCAACCCCGACGGCTCGGTGGCCCGCATCCCCGACTCGCTGACCACCGTGTGGCACACACGCGCCGGCCGCGAGGTGCGCGACGGCGGCGGCATCACCCCCGACATCAAGAGCGAATACCCCGAGGGCAACCGACTGGTCTACAATATCGTGCGCGACGGCTGGAGCTTCGACTTCGCCAACCGCTACGCCGCCACCCATCCCGAGGGTGTCCCGGCAGAGGAGTTCGAGGTCACCGACACCATCTTCTCGGAATTCAAGAAATTCATCGACCCCGACAAATTCAAATATGACCGCGCCTGCGAACTGGTGATAGACCAGCTCGAGAAATCGGCCAAGACCGAGGGATACCTCAACGACTCGGTGCAAGCGCGCATCGACGCGCTGCGCTCGCTGCTGCAGCATGACCTGGAGCATGACCTCAACCTCAACCGGGAGATGATCGCCTCATACCTCGGCCCCGAGATGGTGATGCGCTGGCATGGCACACGCGGCTCCATCATCCAGACCCTCAAGACCGACCAGGATGTCGACTCGGCGGCCAACGTCCTCCACGACCCCGCCCGCTACAACGCCATCCTCGGCAAGAAATAAGGCCATACTCGCAATCAATAAACCAATCTGAATGAACGACAAAAAAGACCTCAAAGCCGATTTCATCAGCCGTGTCAAAGACAACAAGCCGACCCGGTGGGTCCGTTTCGGCATCGTCTTCATCATATTCCTCCTATGGGTGGCATGGATGGGCAACCCCTGGCTGCTGCTGGGAGGCATCCTGCTGTTTGACATCTACATCACCGGCTACGTCCCATTCACCTGGTGGAAACGGTCGAAGAACGCCACCGTCCGCAGCCTTATGTCATGGGTCGACGCGATTGTCTACGCCCTGGTGCTGGTCTACTTCGTCTTCGCCTTCGTGGGCCAGAACTACCAGATTCCATCCTCCTCGCTTGAGAAGACCCTGCTCACCGGCGACTACCTATTCGTCGACAAGACGGCCTACGGCCCGCGTGTGCCGATGACCCCGGTATATTTCCCGCTGGTCCACAACGAGCTGCCTTTCGGCCTGGGGAAGAGCTACCTCGACTCCCCCTCGGTGGGCTACAAGCGCCTGCAAGGCCGCCGGGGCGTTGAGGCCGGCGACATCGTCGTCTTCAACTTCCCCGCCGGCGACACCGTGATGTCAAAGGTCTCCAACCCCGACTATTACACCCTCAAGAAATGGAAAGGGGAGGCCATCCTCAACACCGAGACAGCCGAGTTCGGCAAGAAGATATGGCGGCCTGTCGACAGGCGCGAGAATTATGTAAAACGCTGCGTCGGGCTCCCCGGCCAGCGCATCAAGATTGTCGACGGGGTGATACACATCGACGGCGAGCCATTCGAGATCGTGCCCGAGAATGTGCAGTTCAACTACTTCTACCAGGTCAACGGCGCGCCGCTGACCCAGGAGGAGTTTGAGCGGATGGGCATCCCGGTGCTTGACCGTGGCCGGGCCGAACTTGACCAGATCACTACCGAGCAGCTCGCCATGCTCGGCTACAAGGTCAACCCCGACGGCTCAGTGCCCCCCATCTATGTCTCCCCGATGACCGCCGCCATGGTCGAGGCCGCCGAGGCCGATCCCCGCATAGGGAAAATCGAGCGCCAGCAGCCCGCCCCCGAGACCCTTTACTCACTCTTCCCCGAAGCCATCTCAGCCGACTGGACCCGTGCCGACTACGGCGGCGAACACGGCCTGCTGATACCCAAAAAGGGCATGGTGATGAAGATGAGCCAGAGCGCGTGGGACATCTACGGACGTGTCATAAAGGTGTATGAGGGAAACCCGACCGCCGAGTTCCGCGACGGCCGGCTCTACATCGACGGCAATCCCCAGGATTATTACACCTTCAAGATGGACTACTACTTCATGATGGGCGACAACCGCGACAACTCCCTCGACTCCCGCTACTGGGGCTTTGTGCCTGAAGACCACATCGTCGGCACCCCCCTGCGCGTGCTGATATCCTTCGACCAGGACAAAGGGCTGTTCGACGGCAAAATACGCTGGAACCGCATCCTCAAGGACGCGAATCCCGACAAATGACGCTCCCCTCCCATCAAACAAGCCCCCTGACAACACCCATGAAGGAAGGTGAACTGCCGAGATACTTCGGTTCGGTCGACTACTGGACAAGGCGCGCCGCCGGCATGCCGGTGGCTATCGACGCGCTGTTTGACAAACGCCGCAAGGAAATCCACCGTTACGACATCGCCGATGTCAACGGCCCGCTGACCCTGACCCTCCCCATCGTCAAGCCCCACGGCATACCTCGGGCCACATGGCGCGACGTGCGCGTCAGCGACCACGGCCAGTGGTGGCATGTCCACCGCGTGTCGCTCGAGTCGGCCTATGGCCGCACCCCCTTTTTTGAGTTTTACATCGACCGCTTCCTGCCGTACATGTCGCGCGAGACGACCGACCGCTTCCCATCTGTAATCGACCTGAACGAGGCTATAGACAAAGAGATAGAGGCCCTGTTGCTCCTCCCCTCCTCTACTACCGCGACTCCCGGCACACCCGTCACAGCCTCCCTCCCCGGAAAGGCAGTCGGGTGCCCGAGCGAAGCGAAGGATGCAATCCACCCCTACTGGCAGCCGCGCCAGGCCCGTTTCGGCTTCCTGCCCGGCCTCTCCATCCTCGACCTCCTCTTCTGCCTCGGACCCGAGGCCGCCCTCTGGATACGAAACTCCATCACCCCCGCCTCCACCTGATGCTTCCCCTGAGAATCGCCCTCCGCTACCTGCTCTCACGCAAGAGCCACGGAGCCGTCAACATCATATCGGCGGTCTCCATGGCCGGAGTTGCCGTGGCCGCCGCCGCCATGATCGTGGTGCTGTCGGTCTTCAACGGCTTCTCGCAGCTGGTCGAGCGGAAGACATCCAATTTCAACCCGCCCCTGCTGGTCAGGATGGCCGACAGGTCGGTAATCCCCGACGCCGACTCCACGGCCTCTGCGTTGCAGAGGCTCCCGGCTGTCAGCGTGGCCTCCCCGATGATCGAGGAGCAGGCATTCGCCGTGTCGCGGCAGGGACAGATGCCGGTCACCATCCGCGCCATGGAGCCTTTGGCGATGGACACCTCCGGACTCAGCGAGATACTCATCGACGGTGAACTTGACCACGCACAGGCCACCGTCTCGGTCGGCGTGGCCGTCAACCTCAATGTCAGGCCCCTGGGCGAGGAAATTTCAGGCATTGCCGACGGCCCTGTCACGGGATGGATAGAGGTGTTCGAGCCAGTGAGGGGCCGCAGGGTCAACCCGGCCAATCCCACCGCCTCATTCCGCGGCGACTCGCTGCGTGTCAGCGGGGTATACCAGGTCGAACAAGAGGAGCAGGACCGCGACATGCTGGTCATCCCCCTGGCTGTGGCACGCGACCTGCTCGACTACACCACAGAGGCTACCGCAATCGCCGTCTACCCCATGACTCACAAGGATGGCAATGACTTCACCGCCGCAAAGAAAGAAATCACCCGGGTGCTTCCCGCCGGGATGACCGTGCTTGACCGCATGGAACAGGAGGCCGACGCGTACCGCATGATTGCCGTCGAGAAATGGATCACTTTCCTGATGCTGCTCTTCATCCTGGCCGTCGCGTCGTTCAACATCATCTCCACCCTGTCGCTGATGGTGGTCGAGAAAGAGAACAACATGGGTGTGCTGGCCGCAATGGGGGCCACTCCCCGGCTCATTGAAGGGATTTTCGCCAACCAGGGATGGCTGATAACCTCAGTCGGCGGGTTCATCGGCCTGGCTGCCGGCTCACTGCTGACCCTCGGCCAGGAGCATTTCGGCTGGATAAAGCTCAGCTCCGCCAATCCGGCGATGATGGCCGTCGACCATTACCCGGTGGCCCTGCGCCTTTCCGACCTGATTGCAGCCGGGGGAGCGATACTGCTCACATCGCTGCTCATCGCGGCCGCCGGAGCATACCTCGGCCGTCCTCAACGACAAAAAAACTGACAATGCCATGCTGACAGTCGCTCCTTACACACCTGACAAAGCCCGACTTTGGGATGATTTTGTCAAACAATCACGAAATGCGACATTCCTGCACCTTCGTGATTATATGGAGTACCACAACGACCGTTTCACAGACGCGTCTGTAATCATATACGACGAAAAGGGGAAAATCACGGCATTGCTACCCGCCAACATATCTGGCGACACAGTGTTTTCCCATGGAGGGCTGACCTACGGGGGAGTCCTCACAGCCTCCGGGACAGATGTGATGACTGTGTGTGAGATTTTCACAGCCATACGCAGATTCTATTCGGCTAAAGGAGCCAAGGAACTAATATACAAGGCCATCCCCACTATATACGAGAAAGCCCCCGCGCAAGAAGACCGTTACGCGTTGTTCCTTAACAAGGCCGAGGTTATCGCCACCAACATCTCTTCAGCAATCTGCCTTACGGACACCCCCGCCTACAATGAAAACACCCGCCGCAATATCCGCAAGGCCGTAAAAGAGGGGATATCCGTAGTGGAATCCGATGATTACGAAAATTTCCACGGGATACTCTCATGTCTCCTCGAATCAAGGTACGGGGCCACCCCTGTCCACACCCTGCGTGAGATGAGACATCTGGCAAGACTTTTTCCCGGGAATATCCGTCTTTTTTCAGCCTTGAAAGATGGAGAGGCTGTGGCGGGGACTCTGCTGTATGTCACAGACACTGTGGCACACACACAGTACATCGCCGCGAATGACACGGGCAAACGTTGCAATGCCCTCAGCCTTGTCTTCGACACTGTGATAAAAATTGCCATGGCCGACAGGAAGAGATATTTTGACTTCGGCACCTGCAATGAGGACGGGGGACTTTACCTCAACACCGGACTCATACGCCAGAAGAACGGATTTGGAGGACGCGGAATCATCTACCCCACTTACAGGCTCCTATTCTGAGCCACCCCCCCTCGCGGACCCAGAACTTTCTGTTTTTTTTGGACAATTGGCCGGAAAAGGGTAATTTTGCGGTAACAAAATGACTGTCACCGATGACTAAGGAATATGACTACCTTGTTATAGGCAGCGGCATCGCCGGAATGAGCTTTGCCCTGAAAGTGGCCTCCCCGCGACACAGGGTCGCCTTGGTTTGCAAATCAAATCTCGAAGAAGCCAACACCGCCCTGGCCCAGGGGGGAGTGGCCTCGGTGACCGACCTCGAGGTCGACGACTTCGACAAGCATATCCACGACACGATGGTGGCAGGCGACTGGATCAGCGACCCGGCAGCCGTGGAGATGGTCGTCAAGGAGGCCCCCGGCCAGATCAGGCAGCTCATCGAGTGGGGGGTGGACTTCGACAAGAAGGATGACGGCTCGTTTGACCTCCACCGCGAAGGGGGACACTCGGAGTTCCGCATCCTCCATCACGCCGACAACACCGGTTTCGAGATACAGGAGAGCCTGATAAAGGCTGTCCGCGCCAACCCCGACATCGATGTCTTTGAAGACCATTTCGCCGTCGAAATCATCACCCAGCACCATCTCGGCAAATTCGTGACCCGCCGCACCCCCGACATCACCTGCTACGGGGCATATGTGCTGACCCCGGAGGGGAATGTCGACACCTTCCTCGCCAAGGTGACACTGATGGCCACCGGAGGCACCGGGGCCGTCTACCAGACCACCACCAACCCGCTGGTGGCCACAGGCGACGGCATCGCGATGGTCTACCGCGCCAAGGGGACGGTGAAAGACATGGAGTTCATCCAGTTCCACCCCACGGCGCTCTTCCACCCCGGCGACCGCCCGTCGTTTCTCATCACCGAGGCCATGCGCGGCTACGGGGCGATACTCCGCAACCTCAAGGGCGAGCGCTTCATGGAGCGGTATGACAGCCGCCTCGAACTGGCCCCTCGCGACGTGGTGGCCCGCGCCATCGACTCGGAGATGAAGCTCCACGGCGACGACCATGTCTTCCTCGATGTCACCCACAAAGACCCCGACGAGACCCGCCGCCATTTCCCCAACATATACCGCAAATGCCTCTCGCTGGGCATCGACATCACCAAGGACTACATCCCCGTGGCCCCGGCGGCCCACTACCTCTGCGGAGGCATCGCCGTCGACCTCAACGGGGAGTCGAGCATCAAGCGGCTCTACGCCGTCGGGGAATGCTCACGCACCGGCCTACACGGCGGCAACCGCCTGGCCTCCAACTCGCTCATCGAGGCAGTGGTCTACGCCGACGCCGCCGCCCGCCACGCCTCGGAACAAATCGGCCACTACACGCTGCGCCGCGATGTGCCGGAATGGAACGACGAAGGCACCCGCCATCCCGAGGAGATGGTGCTGATCACCCAGAGCATGCGCGAGGTTAACCAGATAATGGGCAGCTATGTCGGCATCGTCCGCTCCAACCTGCGCCTCGACCGCGCCTGGAACCGCCTCGACATCCTCTATGAGGAGACCGAGCGCCTCTTCAAATGCTCCAAGGTCTCCCGCGAGATCTGCGAGCTGCGCAACATCATCAACGTGGGCTACCTGATAATGCGCCAGGCCAAAGAGCGCAAGGAATCGCGCGGGCTCCACTACACCCTCGACTACCCCCCTGTCCACAACTCCTAATCCATAAACCCCACTCAAATTGCAGAAACCTCTCTCGACATTACGACACATCATCCTGCCGCTCTTGCTGCTCCTCATCGGCGGCCAGGAGGCCAACGCCCAGCCACACCGAAAGCACCAGGAGCGCAAACCGGCCCACTCCACCGCCTCGGCCAGGGTGGTGCTGCCCGCCACGGCAATCGCCGACGACAACTCCGACCTTGTCGACACACCGGCCGGGGCACGCGACATATACAATCCCGGCAGCGGCATGCAGAAGGTCTTCCGGGGGAAATACCACACCGTCACCCCCGAGGGGGACACCGTGCTGGTGGTGATTTTCAACGAAATCACGGTCTTCCCCCCGATGAAGTTCAAAAACAAGAAACAGGAGGAATTCTACTGGCGTACGGTAAGGGATGTCAAGAAGGCCCTCCCCTACGCCAAGCTCATATGCGAGACCCTGGTCGAGACATATGAGTACATCGAGACATTCCCCGACCAGAAGGAGCGCGAACGCTACCTCAAGGAGATGGAGGGGGCGGTGTTCGAGCAATACAAGCCGGTGCTTAAGAAATTCTCCAAGAACCAGGCCCGCATGCTGGTCAAGCTCATCCAGCGCGAGACCAACCAGAGCGGCTACGACATCCTGAAAGCATTCCTCGGCTCATTCAGGGCAACATTCTGGCAGGGTTTCGGACGGCTCTTCGGTGTCAACCTCAAAGGTAAATACTCCCCCTCGACCGACGAGAAAGACGCAATCATCGAGCGGGTATGCACCATGGTCGAGCAGGGCCAGCTTTGAGAATTACCGGGAATTTTGTAACTTTGCGGGTTAGACATCAGATTTTCAACCGAAATTTTCCGCGCATATGCCAGACAACATAAACGACACCCGCCAGGAAGCCCCACTCAAGCCGACAGTCCTCGACGCAGAGGACATAGGCCGCATGGTGCCATTCCTTGGCCGTCATCCCCGCCTGCTCAACAGGCTCATCAAGATGCTCCAGCTCGACAAGGTGAACCGTCTCCACGCCGAGAACTGCCACACCCCCGGGCCGGGATTCGTCAGAGGCTGCCTCCACGACCTCGACATCACCGTCGTGGCCGAGAACGGCGAGGTGCTGCGCAACCTCCCCGAGGGGGCGTTCATCACCGTCAGCAACCACCATTTCGGTGCCCTCGACGGCATCATACTCATCGACCTCATCGCCCGCCGCAGGCCCAGGTACAAGGTGATGGTCAACATGTTTCTCAACTACATATGGGCCATGCGCCCCAACTTCATAGCCGTCGACCAGAGCGCGTCGGCCGACCCCAAGAAGAAAGCCGTCTCGATGGCCGGAATCAAGGAGGCCATAAAGCTTGTGCGCTCGGGCGAACCTGTGGGCTTCTTCCCCGCCGGGGCGGTAGGCAAGACCAACTGGCGTGGCCGCCTCAAGGACCGCGAGTGGCAGGAGTCAATCATCCGCCTGGCCCAGCAGCTCAAGGTGCCGGTGATCCCGATATTCTTCCACGGCAGCCAGTCATGGTTCTTCAACTTTCTGGGAGTCACCTGCTGGCAGCTGCGCAGCCTGCTCCATCCCCGCGAGGTCTTCCGCAAACGCCACAAGACATTCACCGTCACCGTCGGCGATCCGATTTCCGTGGAGGAACAGCAGGCTCATATGGGCTCGCTCAAGGAGTTTGGCGACTTCCTCCGCGCCCAGACCTACGACCTGCGCGACAACAAGGAGATACGCTCGCGCGCCAAACTCGTCATCACCCCTGACAACAAAGAGATTATCCGCCCCTGACAATGGATGAGACACGTATACAGCAAGCCAAGGCCCGACTGGGCATCATAGGCAACGCCCCCGCCCTTGCCAAGGCGGTGGGGAGGGCTTTGCGTGTCGCGCCGATCGACCTGTCGGTGCTTGTCACCGGAGAGAGCGGAGCCGGCAAGGAATTCTTCCCGGCCATAATCCATCAGTATTCACCGCGCAAACACGCCAAATACATCGCCGTCAACTGCGGCGCGATACCCGAGGGCACCATCGACTCCGAGCTGTTCGGCCATGAGAAAGGAGCCTTCACCGGAGCGGTCTCCTCCCGCAAGGGATACTTCGAGGAGGCCAACGGGGGCACCATCTTCCTCGACGAGGTGGCCGAGCTGCCGCTGACCACCCAGGCGCGCCTGCTGCGCGTCCTCGAGACCGGTGAATACATCAAAGTAGGCTCCTCCGAGGTGCAGAAGACCGACATCCGGGTCGTGGCCGCGACCAATGTCGACATGGCCCGCGCCGTGGCCGAAGGCCGTTTCCGGGAAGACCTCTTCTACCGACTGGCCACGGTGAGCATCACCGTCCCCCCTCTGCGCGAGCGCGGCAACGACATACAGCTGCTCGCCCGCAAGTTCGCCTCAGACTTCGCCGAGAAGAACCGCACCCCGCAGATTTCATTCTCCGACGGCGCGCGCGACCGCATGCTCGCCTACCGCTGGCCCGGAAATGTGCGCCAGCTCAAGAATGTGGTCGAGCAGATGGCCCTGTTCGAGGCCGGGAACGAGATTTCGCCCGAGACCCTGGCCGGATACCTGCCGGAGGCCACGGCCACACTGATGCCCGTGCTACACCAGAGCCGAAACCTGCCGGCGACCACCGGCCGCGGCGATGGCGACCACACCTACGAGCGTGAGCGTGAGATGCTTTTCTCCCTGATTTTCAAGATGAGGGAGGAGATAGAGCAGCTCCGCGCCGATGTCGACGAGCTGAAAGGAGAGAAACCGTCCCAGCCCGCTTCATCGCTGGTGAAGCTCCGCCCCGCCATCATCGACACCCCGGTGGAAATAATGGACGCGAAGGCCGAGGAAATGCCTCCCCATGACGCCGGGCTGGCAGCCGCCACGCAGGCCGGACTGCCGGAGAAGGAGGTCATCAGGCTGTCGCTCCAGCGGAATTCCGGACGGCGAAAGGCCGCCGCCATGGAACTCAACATATCCGAACGCACCCTTTACCGCAAGATAAAGGAATACGGCCTGGAATAACACTAAACCAATAATCACATCCCCGCCCGCGAAGCGGCCCAGGAAGCCCCCGACATGAAGAAACTGATATTACTGCTGATAATGACCATCTGCCTTGGAGTCAGCCAGGGTTGCCGGATAAGCTACAAGTTCAACGGCGCGGCCCTTGACTACAACCTCTACAAGACGGTACACATCGGGGAGTTCCCGATACGCGCCGCCCTGGTCTACGCCCCCCTGCAGCAGACATTCGAGAACGAGCTGACCGACTATGTGACCCGCAACACCCGCCTGCGGGTGGTGGACGGGGCCGCCGACCTCGAGCTCGAAGGTGAGATAACCGGCTACACCCTCACCCCCCAGGCTGTCACCGAAGACGCGTACGCCTCTATGACACGCCTGACAATCACCGTGCGCGTCAAATACACCGACACCAAGAAGGATGGCAACGACGTAGACCAGAGCTTCTCGGCCTATCGCGATTTCGAGGCATCCCAGATGCTGATGGATGTGCAGGAAGAACTCTGCAACCAGATTGCCAAGGAGCTGGTCGAACTGATTTTCAACGCCACCCTCGGAAACTGGTAATCACCTCCCCCATCATCACCCTCCACCACCACCGACCTATGAACAACGACCAGGAAAGACTCGACACTCTGCTGAAGCGGCTCGCGGATCCCGCGGCAGAGCCTCTCACACCCCAGGAGACGCAGTGGCTCGAGGATTTCAGGCGGCGTTACCCCTTCTTCACCATCCCCGTCCCGTCACAACAGGGCGACCCGTCACTGGCCGACATCCTGGCCGCCCCCTCCGGGGAGGCTTACGCCCGGATGAAAGGAGACCCGGAGGCATCAAGGTTCGACGGGTTCTACCCCTCCCGCGACACCCGGCGCACCCCCTCGACCAACGCCGCCATAGATGACTTCCTCAACACCTACGGCCACCAGTCAGACGAGGAGAACGAACTGCTCGAAAGACTGATTTTCAACCCCGTCCCCGACTACTCCCAACAGCTTGCCATGGAGGAGGAATCGTCATTGCCGGCCGATGACCCCGCAGCAGACTCCGACTCGGCAGAGGCACGCCTCAACCGTTTCATCCTCTCCCATCGCCCCGGCTCCCCTCAGCTCACCGTCGCCCCCGACTCCCCGGCTTCCAAGCCTGAAAGCCCCGTCCAGACCAAAGCCCCGGCGGCGAAAGCCAAACCACAGCCCAAAGAGAGCCGCGAGCCGAAGAAAGCCACCCCGCCCGACGGCCTCCTGTCAGAATCCCTGGCAAAAATCTACATAAAAACACGCCGTTACGAGCAGGCATATGAAATTCTTAACGGTTTAAGCTTGCGTTTTCCGGAAAAAAGTAGTTACTTTGCAGACCAATTGCGGTTTCTCCGGAAACTCATCCTCAACGAGCGGAGACGCCAGATTGAAAATCAAAGCAAAAACAACCCCAATCCATAATTTTCGCTTGCGAAAATAGTAATTTACGCGATATGTATATCTTAACCATCGTATTGACCGTACTTATCTCTATCCTCCTCATCATCGTGGTGCTGGTTCAGAAATCCAAAGGCGGAGGTCTTTCATCCTCCTTCGCGGGTTCAAACCAGATCATGGGCGTGCGCCGCACCAACGACTTCATCGAGAAGGCCACATGGACCCTGGCCGGCATCATCTGCCTGCTCTCCATCCTCTCGGTGTTCGTTATGCCCAGCGTGGTGACCGGCTCGCGCGTCAAGCCCGCCACCGAGATGCAGGTAATCAAAGGCACCGAGACTTCGGCTCCCGCTCCCGCAGCTGCCCCCGTCGCAGCCGAGACTGAAGCTCCCGCCCAGGAAGAGGCTCCCGCCGCTCCTGCCGGAGAATAAGCCACCGTCAACACCCCGCGACATACAGGGAGCGCTCAAAAGGCGCTCCCTTGATTGCGTATCAACCACGACAGCTCAACAACAATCCCCACCCCACCGCTGATGAAACCAGAATTTGTCAAGATGCTCGCCGACCTGGGCGACACACGCTTCGACCGGCTCGCCGAGACGCTTGAGACGACCCGCCCGGAAGTGTCGGTGCGCCTCAACCCCCGCAAGGCAGGGCGACAGACCCCCATGGCCGCCACCGCCGACAGCCGGGTAGACTGGTGGGACGGGGGCATATACCTCGGTCAACGGCCACGGTTCACCGCCGACCCGGCCCTCCACCAGGGGCGGTATTATGTGCAGGACGCATCATCGATGGTCACCTCCGCCATTGCCCGCCACATTTCCGCCATAATCGCCAAGGAGAACGCCTCCGCCTGCGACGCGGCGGAGGCTGGTGGAGACGGGCAACTCCCCCTGCTGTGGCTCGACGCTTGTGCCGCCCCGGGAGGGAAGACCACCGCGGCACTCGACGGACTGCCCGACGGCTCGCTCGTGGTGGCCAACGAATATGACTATTCCCGGGCCGAAATTCTGAAAGAGAATGTAGCAAAATGGGGCGGAACGCCGACGGTAATCACCCGGGGCGACACAGCGCAGTTCAGGCGGCTCGGCGGATTCTTCGACGTGATAGCCGTCGACGCCCCATGCTCCGGGGAGGGGATGATGCGCAAAGACCTGACAGCCCGCGAGCAATGGACCCCGTCGCTTGTCGTGGAGTGCGCCGCGCGTCAGCGCGAGATTCTCGGCAATCTATGGGAGGCCCTGCGCCCCGGAGGGTTCCTGGTCTACTCGACCTGCACCTTCAACACCACCGAGGATGAGCTGATGGCCGACTGGTTGCGCCGCGAACACGGGGCCATACCGGTCGACACCGGCATAATCGAATCTGTCAACGCCGGAGCCTCTTCCACCGGAGAGGCCCGCAACATAATCGACCGGGAGATTGAAATCCCGGGGGTAGAGCCGCTCCACTCCCTGCGCTTCATCCCGGGCAGAGCCCGTGGCGAGGGGCTGTACATGACCGTGATGCGCAAACCCGGCAACCTCATCCCTGCCGCCATCGCCCTTTCCGGCAAGGACTCCCGCCAGAAAAAAGGGAAACAGAAAAAGCAGGCACCTGACCGTCAGGCGGTCTCCCGCCAGACCCTCGACCTATGCCGGGGATGGCTTCAGCCGACACTGGCCGACGCGTACGATGTCAGCGCCACCGACGATGGCGTCAGGGCGTTTCCCCGCCTGTGGCAGCCGCTGCTCCCGGCGATGCTCCGCGACCTGCAGGTCATTTCCGCCGGCACCGAGATGGCTGTCGTCAAGGGCAGAGACATCATCCCTACCCAGCAGTTCGCCCTGAGCCTGATTCTCTCCCCGTCGGCGTTTCCGGCGGTGGAGGTCGGGTCCGGGGAGGCGGTGGACTATCTCTCCCGCGAGGCGGTCACGCTGCCCGAGGGGACTCCGCGCGGAGTGGTGATGCTGACCTACGACGGCTGGCCCCTGGGATTCGTAAAGAATCTCGGCAACCGCACCAACAGCCTCTATCCCAAGGAATGGCGGATACGAAACATCACTTGAAGACCTGAGCACCTGAACACCAATCCTTAACCACCAATCCTTTTTCACTTCTATGTCTTACCTCAGCGACTGCGCGAAGATTTTCCGTCTCGGACTTCCTGTCCTTGTGTCACAGATAGGTATGATCGTTGTCGGTTTCGCCGACAACATAATGGTGGGGCATTACAGCACCGACGCGCTGGCCTCCGCCTCTTTTGTCAACAACCTTTTCAACCTGCCGATTTTCGCCGCGTTGGGCTTCTCCTACGGCCTGACCCCGCTTGTCGGCGCGCTCTTCACCAACGGACGTCCCGACAAAATCGGGCAGGTGTTGCGCGCCGGGGTGCTTGTCAACATCGCCGTCAGCCTGCTGCTGATTTCGGTGATGGCCGTGGTGTATATCAACCTCCCGCGCCTTGGCCAGCCCTCCCACCTGCTTCCGGTCATCCGCCTCTACTTCCTGATTTACATGAGCGGCATGCTGCCGATATGCCTCTTCAACGCGTTCGCCCAATGGAGCTACGGCATCCGCAACACGGCTATGCCGATGTGGATAATGCTGGGGGCCAACCTGCTCAACATCATCGGCAACTACATCCTGATTTACGGAAACTTCGGCGCGCCCGAACTTGGACTGACCGGAGCCGGCATCTCAACGCTGACAGCCAGGGTGGTCACGGCCGTGGTCATATGCGGGGTCTTCTTCCGCGCCAGGCGTTACCGCGAATACGCCGCCGGATACCGCAGCGGCAAGCCTGAGCAATCGGTGTATGGCAATGTGATACAGATGTCGTGGCCCGTCAGCCTGCAGATGTCGTTTGAGACAGCCGCCTTCTCGGGCTGCGCCGTCATGTGCGGGTGGCTCGGGGCGATAGAGATGGCGGCATTCCAGATAGTGGTAGTCGTCGGCACCCTCGGCTTCTGTGTCTACTACGCCATGGCCACCTCGGTGACCGTCCTTGTCGCCAACGAGGCCGGACGAAAAGACGCGGCCGGGATGCGCCGCAAAGCCTTCGCGGGCTACGGTGTGGTGCTGGCGGCCTGCGCCCTCTCCAGCCTCTTCTTCGGCCTCGGCTCAAGCCATGTGATGAAAATCTTCACCGACGACGCGGCTGTGCTGGCGGCCGCCGTCGGGGTAATCATCCCCCTGGTGCTGTACCAGCTCGGCGACGCCACCCAGATCAACTTCGCGAGCGCCCTGCGCGGCACCGGCAATGTCCGCCCGATGATGTGGATAGCCTTCATCAGCTATATCATCGTGGGGCTGCCCGTGTCTTACCTGCTCGCCTTCCCCCTCGGCATGGGGCTTTACGGCATAGTGCTGAGTTTCTCATGCTCCCTCTTCCTGGCCGCCGCCCTGTTTCTCTACTACTTCCTGCGCACCGTCAGACAGGCAGCACGCGCCTGATTCCGATGGCAGCCCGGTTGCTCCATTTCAAGATATGCCTCTCGACAAAACGCGCCCTCAAAAGATCTATCGACGCGCATACGAGGAATATGGCGATGACACATGCCGGAGCGTAGACCCAGAGCAACGGGTCTGTGAAATGGCCAGCGCAATCGACCAGCTCGTTCCAGAGCCACTGACGCATGGCGTTGGAATTGGCATGGATGAGCAGCACCCCGAATGTGGCCCCTCCAAGGGCGTTTATCACCCGGCTGTAACCCAGCTTGAGGTCCTTGAACCACATGAAGGCGCAGAAGGCGGTCGACATCGCCAGTATCTTGTTTGAGTCGCTTATCCAGTAATATGGCCCAAACGGAATCTCAGGCGCACCGGCGACTGCGAAACGGCGAAGCATGACCAGCACCATGGCGCAACCGGCCAACAGCGACAACAACGCGCCCAGCCCCCACATACGGTGGCTGACAGCCACCGGGAAGCCATGGAGCCTGACATATGAGGCGATGATGAAAAGATTGCAGAAATGCAACACATAATTTACACTCACCGATATGCCCAAGGCCGGAGGCATCGATCCGAACACCGTGAATGTCAGCAAGACAAGTCCCACCAGCATCAGATGCTGACGACGTGTAAGGTTGTTGACCAGCACTGACAGGAACGGGATGAAGAGATAGAACATTATGAAACCACTGGTGAATCCACCGTTCATATTCTTCACCACCAATATTTTAGACAACAGCTGCCTCATACTGAAGTCTTCCAGGCCGACAACGACGAACACACCGAATATCAGCAGGTTGTAAAACAGCACCTGTGTGACGAGTTTCAGGAATTTATGCAGGGAAATGCTTGACTTGCACATGAAGTAGCCGGTTATCAGCACGAAGCAGTTGATGCCGGTTTTGCCCCATGCCCCAAACAGCATAAGAAACCCCGACGCGGTCTCCGACGGGTTTTCCCTTATGACTGACAACACATCGGAGTTGACCACATAATGGTGGGCTATGATGAGCAACATCGTTATAACACGGAAAAGCTCAAGATTGGAATCGCGCTTTTTCTTTACATACTGTTGATTATCAGAAGATTGAGTTTTTTGGGGGGGGTAAATTGGATGGGACATCGTAAGACAAAGATTTTTTGATTTCGACTGCAAAGTTACGAAATTTCCCCGACATCCGCCCATTCCCAATTATTGGTGTCAGGCAAAAGTGTTTAACTGACTGTTTTGAGAGGCTTTATGCATTGACAAGCCTCTTCTTTAAGTGAATCCGACGTATGTTCGCCCACGAATCCGGAGGATTCATTAACCCCCGGTTTCTACGCCATGCGCGGGATTCTGAAAGAATCTTTTATAAATGTTGCCTTTAAATGAGGTCGTATATGAAAGATTCTTTCAGAATCTCACGCCTGATGTCAGCAACCCCGGGTTGCCGCTTGGTCGCCCACAAGGGGCTCCCGCGCGCCAACCCGGGGCTAATAGTTAATGAATCCTCCGGATTCGTGAAAGGCGGATTCGCGGATGGCTTATGTGTTGCTGACCTCTTCGCGGATAACCTACGTGTGGATGGCCTATGTGTGGCTGACCTCTTCGCAGATGGCCTGTGTGTGGAATCTGCGGGAGTTAACCCCGACATTAGTCCTTGCGATTTCAGAAAATCACCCGGAGGGGAGCCGAGAGGGTGTCGGCGGTGATGACATACGCGCCGGGGGCAACCGGGAGGAGCAGGTCGTTTGTGGCCTCGGGAAGTGTCATCACGAGGCGGCCTTGCAGGTCGTAGACCATCACGTTGGCAACTGACAAGCCTTCAGGCATCGTCAGCACAAGGCCATCGGCGGTGACGCGCCATCCCATCGGCACATGGCTGTCTTCTCCCACCGCGTCGATACCGGCGAGCAGGTCGACATACACCTCATTGGAGGGGGCGGAATAGTAGCCCAGGCGGCAGGAGCGGACATTGTAGCTCTCGCGTGTGCCAGGCTCGCAGTCGTCAAAGGTGAAATGAGCCTCCTCGGCCACCTGTTCCTCCCAATACGTCTCGGCATTGTCGGGATAAACGGTGCGGGTAACGACGTAGTAATCAACTACGTCATTCTCAGGCTCCTCCCACATTGCGGTGTAGGATGTGGCGGTGACTCCCACGGCGGGAAGCGCATGGATGTCGTGCAGCACAGGTTTCTCCACGGCCTGTCCTCTCAGAGCGATTCCGCGTGATTTGGCCCCGTCATAGCTCGAGACTATCAGGCGTGCAGAATGCTCCCCTGTGGCTGACGGCTTGTAGGAGACCCTGACCCATGTACCCTCAGGCTTGTTCACGTCGGCGGCGGTGACGCTGCTGACTTCCAGGGAGAACATCCCTTTGTCTATGCCTGAAAGGGTAAGCTCGGGATTGGTCTTGATGTTTTCGCCGCGCACCTGCAGCGACACGGTGTTGTTGTCGTTGACCACGGTCTCACCAAACTCCATGGCCATGTCCTGCACCGGAGTGATCAGCACCGGGTCGCCCTGGGTCGCCCCGCCGGGGATGAAGGCTTCCCCGCGCTTGTCGCCCCAGAGGTATTCGGCCAGCTCGGGATAGTCGATGAAGGGGTTGCGGTTGCCCTGCACCTTGTAGACCTCCTCGTTGCGGTCAAGCTCTTTCTGGCTGACGGGATCCTCTTTGTGCCATTTCAGCAACAGATTGACAGCCCAGGTGTTGAGGGTCGGGTAAAGGTTGTTGCTCACCATCCAGGTGTACTTCCAGGTAAGGTTCTGGTAGCAGGTGACCATATAGAAGTATGTGCGGGCGAAGTCACCCTTGTAGACATCGGCCGGCTCGAAGACCAGACGAGCGCCGCCCCCCTGCCCTGAGACCGGAGAGCCGACGGTGGTTATTCCGTTTTCAAACGTGGGCTTGCCCGAAACCTCCCCGAGGGGGTAGTTTGACTTGGCCATGTTGGCGGCGGCCTCAGAGGGATAGAGATGGTTGAGGTCGATGTAGGCCGGGGTCGTGGTGGAGCCTCCCCACCAGCTCTTAGGCAGGGAATGCTCTCGGTTAAGCCCGCTGAAAGAGTTGGTGTACAGCGGGATGTCGGAATACATGTCCCACCATTGGCCGTACCGCTCGTTTCCTGGGGGATAGACATCGGTCTTGCGGAAATAATTCGGCAGGTTGTTGTACGACGAAATCAGCGTGTGATTGTAAAGCAGGTTGTGGAGGGCAGTTTTCAGCTCCCCGTCACGCTTGCCGCTGACCGATGAATAATAACCGGCGGGAATCTCGGCCGACATAGTCAGAATCCACGCGAAGAGGCCCGGCAACCACAGCAGCCTCTTATAGTTGAAACGAGTTTTTTCCATTATGTAAATTCAACAAACGAAGTTGAATAAAAGTTAACCGTCACAAGTGTTTTTCAACGGCGGATATGACAGATTGCGGGGCTATGCCTCTGAGACACAAATAGTCGCCCCGGTGACAGGGTTTGTTGCCGAACACCGAGCAAGGGCGGCAGGTCATCGGCAACTGTATGATGTCCTCCTCTTTCTGACGCCACCCCTTGAAGCCGCAATAAGGATGGGTGGCCCCCCACACGCTGACCACGGGGGTGGAGACCAGCGAAGCAAGGTGCATGTTGGCGGAGTCCATCGAGACCATAACGTCAAGCCAGCTCGCGAGGGACAGCTCCACCGGGAACCCAAGCCTCTTGGCGGCCAGGGAGACCACTCCGGGGTATCTCGCGGCCCATGAGTCGAGCACCGCGCGCTCCTTGTCGCCCCCCCCGAAGAGGAAAATACGGGTGTTGTCGCGGCGCGACAGCGTGGCCACCACCTGCTCCATCAGCTCCACGGGATATATCTTCCCCTCATGCTTGGCAAAGGGGGCTATGCCTATCCATTTCTCTGCGGGGAGCTTGGGTGAGGCGACACAGGCGAAATCCGCGGGGTCACCCTTGCGGAGGGTACGCCCGGCGAAAAGCCCTTCAAAACGGTGGTCGACCGGCAGCCCTATCCGGTGGAACGCCTGGCGGTAACGGGCCCGGGAGGAAATCAGGGGCAGCAACACCTTGTTGTTGGCGCGTGTGAGCGCGCGTTTACCTTTGCGACCTTTGTTGATGACCGCCACCGGGATGCGCGCCAAGCGACACTGCAACGCGAGGATTTTGGTGCGCAACACATCATGCAGGTCGATAAACCCGTCGAAACCGATGTCGCGCCGCAGCTCGCTGAACAGCCGCCGCAGCCCTCCCAGCCCCTCATATTCCTCAAGGTTGACCCCCATCACCCTGAGATTGGCCGGGGGATTGAGAAACACCGAGGTCATCGACTTGCGGGTCAGAATCGTGAACTCCACGTCGGGGTAACACAGACACGCGCTGTATATCACCGGGACGGTCATGGCCACATCGCCCAGGGCTGAGAACCGGGCGACAAGCACCCTGCGCAATCTCCTGGGATTATTGGCGGCAATGTCAAGGCTGCGGGTCATATCTCCTCTGGCTACGGCTTACTTTTTGGCGTATAGCACAGGATTGGTGTCGGCATCGTTGTACATCTTCATCTGCCGGTAGACCTTCATATATTTGCGGCCGGCGGCGATGTCGCCAAGCAGGGTGTCGATGGCCGACGAGAGGTCGGCGCGCTGCTCAAGCAGCACGGCCAGCTTGCCACGGCAACGGGCCAGATGCTCCTCCGACGCGTCGGCGCGCTCGGTCTCGGCCTTCATGTGGAAAATCTTCACGGCGAGTATCGAGAGGCGGTCGAGCGCCCATGCGGGGCTCTCGGTGTTGATCTGCGCCTGTGGAAGCGGCTCCACGGCTTTGTAGAGGTCGCGGAAATATGTGTCGAGGTCCTCCACACGGTCGGTGCGGTCCTGGTTTGACGCGTCGATGCGGCGTTTGAGTTTCATACCCTCGGCCGGGTCGATCTGAGGGTCGCGTATGAGGTCTTCCATATGCCACTGCGCCACATCGATCCAGTTCTTGGCGTAAAGCAGCGCCTCGATGCTTCCTGCGGGGAAGGGCGCGGGGACATCCGCGTCAATCGAGTCTGTGATATGATAGTCGGCGGTGGCGCGGTCGAAGACCACGTTGCAACGGTGGGCGAACCCCTCTGTCGACACCGTCAGATTCTCTTTATCCTGGTCCATCTATTCCTTGTTTTGAAGTCAATTTGAGCGGCCCGGAAGCCGCCCGGCCCAACCGCCCGGCAAGACTTCCTAACCGATTGCAAATATATGAATATTTATCCACACCGCCAAACCCCCGGCCTATTGCGGTGTTTTTTGGTGGCTAACCCGGCATCCGGCCCTGCGTCTGGCCCCGCATGCCCCGGGGTTTGCTTAAATTATCTGAAATATTTGGGGGGACGGAGGGGTTTTGCTAACTTTGCGGGTTGTAAGCTACTTATGCTTGCTGGGCGGCCACGGGCGGCCCGAGAGACACCGGCATGCCACCTGCGGACGGGAGGCAGCCATGACTCCAACCGATTCATCGAGAAAATGAAGAAATACAGACTTTACAATGACGTGCTGGGCTGGCTCTGCTTCGTGGTGGCGGCCTTCACTTACCTTATGACCGTAGAGCCTACGGCAAGTTTCTGGGACTGCCCGGAGTTCATTTCACAGGGTGTCAAGCTCGAGGTCGGCCACCCGCCGGGCAACCCCATCTTCATGCTCGCGGCCCGGTTCTTCGTCAACTTCGCCGGAGGCGACATGACCAAGGCGGCCCTGATGGTCAACTCCATGTCGGCGCTGCTCTCGGCAGGCACGATACTGTTGCTGTTCTGGACCATCACCCATCTTGTCAAACGACTGGTTGTCAGGGATGACGCCACCGAGATAAGCCTCACCAGGATGCTTGTCATCTTCGGCTCGGGCCTCTGCGGCGCGCTTGCCTACACATGGAGCGACACCTTCTGGTTCTCGGCCGTCGAGGGTGAGGTGTATGCTTTCTCCTCATTCTGCACGGCCCTGGTGTTCTGGCTGATAATAAAGTGGGAAAACCGCGCCGACCAGCCTCACAGCGACCGTTACCTGATACTCATCGCCTACATCATCGGTGTCTCGATAGCCGTCCACCTGCTCAACCTGCTCTGTATCCCCGCCATCGTGCTGGTGATATATTACCGCAAGTTCAAGGAGACCACCGCCACCGGGTCGCTCATCGCGCTGGCCATCGCCGGGGCGATAGTAGCCCTGATACTCTTCGGCCTTGTGCCGGGCTTCATCGAGGTGGCCCAGTATTTCGAGCTGTTCTTTGTCAACACCCTCGGCATGGGCTACAACATCGGCGTGCTTGTCTACACTGTGCTGTTCATCGCCGTCATGATATGGTCGGTGCGCTCGCTCTACAAACAGAAGTCGGCCAACGCCATCCGCTGGTCGTTCCTGGCCGCCATCCTCCTGTCAGGCATCCCCTTCATCGGCAGCTCGCTCTGGATACCGGTGGTGCTGCTGAGCGCGCTCGCCATATGGCTCTGGGGAGCCAAGAAGCTCCCGGTAAGAATCCTCACGGTCGCCTCGCTCAGCGTGCTGGTGATTTTCGTGGGGTATTCGAGCTACGCCCTGCTGCTCATCCGCTCCCACGCCAATCCCCCGATGAACCAGAACGCGCCCGACAACGTGTTCTCGCTCGGCTCATACCTCAGCCGCGAGCAGTATGGCGAGACCCCTCTGCTCTACGGCCACACCTTCAAGTCGTCGGTCATGTACCAGCTTCAGCCCGACGGCTACAACTACGACATCCTGCGCCAGCCCGGCAAGACCATCTACCACAAGGGGGTGAAGACCTCTCCCGACCAGCCCGACAACTATGTGGCCAAGCAGGAGGAGTTCAAATACGAGATGACCCCCAAGATGCTCTTCCCCCGCATGTATTCCACCGCCGGCTCGCATCCACAGGCGTATCTCGAATGGATAAACGCCACGGAGGATGACCTCCCATCGGTGGAGACACCCGTGGTGGTCGACGCTGACGGCAACACCGTGCAGTCCATGGCCATGAAGCGCCCGTCATACCTGCAGAACCTGCGTTATTTCTTCAACTACCAGGTCAACTACATGTATTGGCGCTACTTCATGTGGAACTTCGCCGGACGCCAGAACGACCTGGCCGGCGAGGGGCAGGCCAACCGGGGCAACTGGATTTCAGGCATACCGGTGATCGACAATTACCGCCTTGGCGACCAGAGCCTCCTGCCCGATGAATACGGCAAGGGAAACAAGGGCCACAATGTCTTCTACATGCTGCCGTTGCTGATGGGCATCATCGGCCTGTGCTGGCAGGCGTTCCGCTCCAAGAGGGGAATCGAACAGTTCTGGGTGATTTTCTTCTTCTTTTTCATGACCGGACTCGCCATCGTGCTTTACCTCAACCAGCCCCCGCTGCAGCCGCGCGAACGCGACTACGCCTTCGCCGGGTCGTTCTACGCCTTCGCCATCTGGGTAGGAATGGGTGTGGCCGGCCTCTGGACGCTGGTCAACTGGATGCTCGGCAACCCCGAGGCTGTCCGCGACGGGCTGTCAGCCCCGAAAAACGGCAAGCCTGACCCCGCGAAGAGCCACAAGACCGCCCTCGGCGTGGCCTGCGCCACCCTGGCCGTCGGGCTGCTCGTGCCCGTCCAGATGGTGTCGCAGACCTGGGACGACCATGACCGCTCGGGACGCTACACCACCCGCGACTTCGGCATGAACTACCTGTCGAGCGTAGCCCCCGACGGAATCATATTCACCAACGGCGACAACGACACCTTCCCCCTGTGGTACGCCCAGGAGGTGGAGGGCTACCGCACGGATGTCAGGGTGGTCAACCTCTCATACCTGACCACCGACTGGTATGCCAACCAGATGCGCGTCGCCACCGACGGCGCGGCCGGCCTGAAGTTCTCGGCCAACCCGGCAGACTACGCCTACGACCGCCTGCAGTTCAGCTACTACGACCCGGACAACATGGTGACCGACACGGTCAATGTCTTCACTTCGCTCGACGACCTCTACCACAACCCCGACGCGACCTGGAAAGGCTCCCGCGTGATGAGGATGCCCTACATGTACATCCCCTCCAACGCCGAGGCTGCCGCCAAGGCCGGTGTGATTTCCGAACGCGAGCTTCCGGCTGCCGAGGAGACCATCGACGTGGCCCTCTACCGCGACCCGAAGAATCCTGTGGGAGGAGCCACCCTCAGCCAGGCCCTGTCGCTCGACATGATCGCCACCCAGGCCAAGGAGGGGTGGAACCGTCCGGCCTACTTCGCCATGACCGTCCCCGACGAATACTACCTCTCGTTGTCGCCTTACTTGCGCAACACCGGTCTCGCCTACCAGGTGTCGCCGCTGCTCAACCCCGACGGCAGCCGCGAGACATGGATCGACACCGACAAGATGTATGCCAACATCACCGAGAAATTCCGCTGGGGAGGTCTCGACAAGGCCGGCAAGGATGGCGACATATATCTTGACGAGACTGTGCGCCGCATGGTCACCACCCACCGCACGGCGATGGCCGACCTCGCGATGGCCCTCTATGTCGAGGGCATCGAGGCCCTCGACTCTGTCGGAGGCCGCAAGCCCGACACCGTATATGCCGCCGACCGCTTCACAAAGGCCGCCCGCATACTCGACATGATCGAGGAGAAACTGCCTGTCAGCGTCTCGCCATACTCCATCCAGACCGGTTACCAGATCGCCGACGCCTACCTGCGCCTGGCCGCCGAGACCGGCGACGAGAAGCTTTACGACAAGGGCATGAAGATAACCATCGGCGAAATCGAACGCTACGCGGCATACCTCCCCTACTTCAACGAACTGCGCCGCACCCTGCCGGGCAGTGGTTTCTCAGGCCTCTCCCCCGCCGACCGCTATGTGCCGACCTACCTCTACCTGCTGCTCCAGCTCTACGCCGAGGAGGGTGGCGACCTCAACGTCATCAGCGAGTCGCTGGCCAAGAAAGGCATCAACCTCGACGACCTGGAGGCATACCTCCCCAACCGGTAATCCCTCAGGCGCAGCAACATCTTCCACGCAAACCCCACGCCGCCAATGCTTATCGAGCGTCCTCCGCTGCTCTACCGCCTCCTCTTCCCAGAGGCGATATGGCGCATAAAGAAGAACCGCCAGAAAGTCGTCTTCCTGACTTTCGACGACGGGCCGATTCCCGAGGTCACACCCTGGGTGCTTGACACGCTCGACAAGTATGGCGTGAAAGCCACATTCTTCATGGTGGGCGACAATGTCGCCCGCCATCCCGAGCTTTACGAGGAGGTGAAACGGCGCGGCCATAGCGTCGGCAACCACACGATGCACCATCTGCAGGGGATGAAGGTGACTTCATACCGCTATATGCACGACATCACCGAGGCCAACGATCTGATTGACAGTCCACTCTTCCGTCCTCCCCACGGGTTGCTGCGCTGGAAGCAGGCCAGGGCCATCAAAGACCGCTACAACATAGTGATGTATGACCTGGTGACCCGCGACTACTCCAAGAAGCTCACTCCAGAGAAGGTGTTAGGCAACGTCAGGCGCTTCGCCCGCAATGGCTCGATCATCGTCTTCCACGACTCGCTCAAAGCCGAGAAAAACATGAAAGCCGTCTTGCCGCAGGCCATCGAATGGCTCCGCTCGCGGGGCTACTCGTTTGAGCGCATACCGATGTGACGCGCCTCTCACCTTTGCTTTCCCAACCATCATCCATGGCCCTCCCCTCCGACATACTCCGCCAGAAGCTGCTCCGGGCCGGGGCCGCGGCCGTGGGATTCGCCGCGCTGCGCGAGGTCGCGCCCGAGGTGATGGAGGAGTACACCGCGTGGCTTTCACGGGGCAACCACGGCTCGATGGAGTATCTGGCCAACCATACGGACATCCGCCGCAACCCCGCGTTGCTCCTCGACGGAGACCAAGACCCACGGCCGGGAGGCACCGTCATCTGCGCCGCTTTCCCCTACACCCAGGGCGACCACTACCGCCCTGGCCGTCTGCGCATAGCCCGGTACGCCCTCGGCGACGATTACCACGCGGTGCTGCGCCACAGGCTCATGCCGGTGGCCCGATGGATAACCGCCGAGACCGGGAAGGAGGCGCGCGTGTGTGTCGACACCGCCCCCATCCTCGAACGCCACTGGGCCGTGGAGGCCGGCCTGGGCTTCATCGGCCTCAACCGCCAGCTCATCATCCCCGGCCATGGCTCCTGCTTCTTCCTGGCTGAAATCGTCACCCGCGCCGAGTTCACCCCCGACATCCCCTGCCGCCTCCATTGCGGCGGTTGCCGCGCCTGCGTGAAAGCCTGTCCCGGCCACGCCCTCGACGGGGACGACTTCGACTGCCGCCGCTGCCACTCATACCTGACCATCGAACACCGGGGCGAACTGCCCGCCGGATTCCATCCCCGCCGTGGCGCGCTATACGGATGTGACATATGCATCGAGGTATGCCCCCACAACCATCCCACCCGCCCAATCGACCCCTTGCCGGAATTCACCCCCAGGCCCGCGCTGCTCGACCTCACCGCAGCCGACATATTGTCGCTCATCCCCGAGACCTACGCCTCCCTGCTGCGCCACTCTGCCATCAAAAGGGTAAAGCTCGCCGGCCTCATGCGCAACATCCGCCACCTCATATCACAAGACCGGCTGACGGATGACACGCATCCGCCAGCCGGCAACCTGTATGACAAATCTCTCTGACGGCGTTGCTGCCGTCATCCAGCGCGTCAGTTCTCTTCCAGCGACCTGAACCACCGGTCGGCGGTGATTTCCTCGGCAAGCTCGGTGGAAGCCTCCGAGGCATACTCCTCGTCATGCTGCGAACGGTCCAGGCCGATTTGCTCGCTATGCCGCGACACCCTCATAGGTATCATCTTGTCGGTAATCCAGTAAAGCGCGTATGAGACCACAAATGTGTAGGCTATAACCATCAGCACCACAAGCACATGGTTCCAGAAAAATTCATTATGGCTGATGATATCGGGGTCCTCCTTGGCGAAATGCCCATAGGCGAATATGCCAGTGAAGATGGTTCCGATTATCCCTCCGAGACCGTGAGTGGGAAACACATCAAGGGCATCGTCGAAACTTTGGCGGGAGTTCTTCCATGTGACAGCCATGTAGCAACACAGGGTGGTGACAAACGCGATGAACATGCTCTGGCCGACCGTGACCCAGCCGGCACAGGGGGTAATCGCCACCAGTCCTACCACCGCGCCGATGGCTGCACCCAGAGCCGAGGGCTTATGGCCACGCAGACAGTCGAAAACCACCCACGAGACCATGGCGATGGCAGCAGCGGTGTTGGTGTTGAGAAACGCCAGGATGGCAACCCCGTCGGCAGCCAGCGAGCTGCCGCCATTGAATCCAAACCATCCGAGCCACAACATGGCTGCCCCGAGAAGCACAAACGGCACATTGGCCGGCTTGGAACCGGCGGTGACAGAGCGACGGCCAAGGAACAAGGCCCCGGTGAGAGCAGCCACACCAGAGGCCGCATGTACCACTATCCCTCCGGCGAAGTCATGGACATGCATCAAGGCGAAGAGCCCCTTGGGATGCCAGGTGCAATGGGCGAGCGGACAGTAGACAAGGATGACCCAGAAAATCATGAAGAACAGGTAGCCCGAGAAACGCACTCGCTCGGCAAACGAGCCAGTGATGAGCGACGGGGTGATGATGGCAAACTTCATCTGGAACAGGGCGAACAACGCCAAGGGAATCGTTGTGGTGGCGAAACCAATCTCATTCAGCCCCTCCATAGCCACACGCTCACTCTCGGAGGCCGTCACGTTTGACATCCCCACATGGTCGAACATAAAAAAATCGGCCGGATTGCCGATAACATGCAGCACATCATTGCCGAAGGCCAGACCGAAACCAAACACCACCCATATCACACTTACCACTCCCATGACGATGAAACTCTGCAACATCGTCGAGATGACATTCTTCGCCCTGACCATTCCGCCATAAAAAAATGACAACCCGGGGGTCATCATCAACACAAAAATCGTCGCGGTTATCATCCAGGCCACGTTGGCCCACAGACTCTCGTTGGTCATCTCGAAGAGCCCCTCCTCGGGGGAGGCTCCAAGCCCCAGCCCGCAGATGGCGGCAAGGGCGGCGAACAGCACTATCCAGCGCTTCTTCACCTCTCGTCCTTTGACTTTAATCATATTTTTCACCTATTAATCAGAGACCTAAGCAATCTCTCTATTGAAAACTGCGGCAAAATTACGCATCTTCCGGCAATCCACCAAGCATTTTACAATAAAATTCACAATTACACAAACAATTTGCGTCAAAAACCGCAAATCCGCCAGACATCCAAACATAATCCCTCTGTGATTTGCATTTTTTAAAACAAATGTTTATCTTTGCGGAGCAACGCCATACAGCACCCCCCTGTACAATCAGGTTTTACACAACGTGGACAATCAACCCTAATACCATCAGTATCATGAAAAAAGTATTCTTCGTAATTTGTCTGGCTCTCGCCGGAATCTCGGCAGCCAACGCTCAGGAAGGCCAGATGGCCGCAGGCATCAACCTCGGAGTCGCCCCCTGCCTCGAAGGAGACGGCGCGCCCACCAATTTCGGCATCGGAGCCAAATTCCAGTACAACGTCACCGAGCCCATCCGCGTTGAAGCCGACCTCGAATACTGGTTCAAGGCCAAAGGCATAAGCGTTTTTGACATCTCGGCCAACGTCCACTACCTCTTCAACATCACCGACAAGCTCAAAGTCTACCCCTTGGCCGGTATCGGTTACGCCAACCTCCACTCCTCCGCCCCCAAGATTGAAGTCAGCATACCCAACATCCCGAACATCCCCGGCATGCCCGACATGAGCGAGTACCTGAAAGAAATCGAGAATGCCGCCGATGCCTCATCCAACGCCAGCCGCTTCCTCTTCAACATCGGAGTCGGAGCCGACTACGACATCACCGACAACCTGGTCGCCAACTTTGAAATCAAATACCAGTATCTCAAAGACTTCAACCGCATACCCATCTCAATCGGCATCGCCTACAAGTTCTGACAAACACAGCTTCGCTCCCGGGATGTCTCACGCAGATTCCGCAGATACGCGGATTTCTCGCGGATTTAGAAGATGAGTCAATCTTCGGGAGGGGGTCTCACAGATTACACTGATTACACAGAAGCCATCCGGATGGGAATCCAACAACATTCCATCCGGATGGCTTCTGTGTAATCAGTGTAATCTGTGAGACCTCCCTTTATATCTGCGAGCAATCCCCATATCCGCGGAATAGCAGAGAGAACTCCATTTCTTGCCATAAAAAATGTGCTAACCCACTGATATTCCCAAAAAAAGTAGTAATTTTGCGAATGGATGACATAGGCTCATCCAAAACATCGCTGGAATAAATAAGAAGCGTTATGCTCATCTTGTGATTGGAAACCTGAGAAATTTTCAAATTAGCACAAGGATTAGCATAGTGGTTCTCACGTCATATGCGTGGGCTGCTATTTCCATATCCGTGCTAAGGGTTTTCTCAGGACCTCCAATCAGATCGTGGCATAGTCAGTTCCACGCTTCATTGTATATATATTTGGCCGACAAGGGACTGTGAAGGCCGATTGTCAACCAATGCCATACAAACACATCACCTTTCTACTGGTCATATTCGCAAGTATGGTGTCATGCTCAATGTTCCGGCAATCCAGCCACATAGAGCCAAAGAGCACCTCGACCACTCCTCCGCAACGCGTCATCTACAGCGATTCCATCGACAACATAATCTTACACGCGAACAGTGTCTGTTGGTGGGAAGTAGAGGGAATGACTGAGTTCCCTGATTCTGTTCCCTCTGATGAACCAGTATTCATCTTTGGCTACCCCGTGGAGACGCGTCACGAACCATATGCGGATAGCGTGCTATCATTCATCATATCTGATTATGACTGGTATATCCGAGATTATCCACCGGTCAAACAGATGTTTCATCCTGATGTGATTTTTTTGTTCTCCAATAATATTTCCAACGAAAATGCGGGAATGTTTGTGTCTTTCGGAACCGGGGAGGTTGCTATATTCGACACAACCGACATACAAAATCTTTCGGATAGTGTGCCAAATGACAATCTCAAATACTATCTGATGCGAGACCCACGGCTCCTGGCCAGATGGACAGCGGGGAAATTACCCCAAAATGAATATTATCAAACCCTTTTGAAACTCTGAGCATGAAAAAACTCGCCATCATTATCATCTTTCTGTCATTGCTTTCCATAAGGTCGTCGGCCTCCACTTTCCATGCCATCATCTTCGCGAACACCGATGACTCACACATTGGAAAATCCGTTTATATCGACTTGAAACGTATGGAAGTGGAAATGACCGCCATATCCAAATCCATCGGATATTCCATCAAGAAATATTTCTATTATGGAGATGCCGCCAGATTCAATCGTGACAATCTCGAGTCTGTGATTGACAATCTAAATTGCGGGCCAGACGACATCATTTTCTTTTATTACTCCGGTCACGGAGGACGCGCCGAGAACGAAAACACCCAATTCCCGGAAATGTGCCTGACTGTCAACGAACCCCTCACACGTTCCTCCCAGCTCTGTCCTTTGCATAACGTCTACTCACGTCTCCGCAACAAGAATCCTCGTCTTACGATTGTGATGGGGGATTTGTGCAATTCTATCATACGAGGATACAAGCGTAACGACAACCTGGCATCAAAAGGGGCCACGATACTATCAAAAGGAGCATACAACGTTTATAGAAATCTCTTTGTCAATGTAAAGGGCGGACTTCTCGCTGCTTCAAGCCAGCCCGGCCATACCTCCGGTTGCTATCAGATCCACGAGGATGGACAAACATATGAAGCCGGAGGATATATGACCCATTCATTCCTGACCATGTTGCAATATTGTGTCAGCCAAAGCCGGGAAGTCAGCTGGGACGGATTGATGAAAGGCACCATCACCTTGACACAGGAACTGACCTCAGCAGCTCCAACTCCTCAGACTCCCATCTACAAGTCCGAAATAACCATAGCTACCCCTCCCGCCATAAGCAACAACATAAACACACCACCGCAGCAGCCGGCCCTGTCAAACGACGACGCAACTAACCAACGCGACAAACTCGCTTATTCGTTATCAATGGTCTGCAGCCAAGAGGTGCCGAAACTCGACAGAATCCACAACATCGACGCCGCAAAGAAATATTTCGCGGGGTCGCAGGCCCGTGTTCAGGTCATCGGAGCAGACAACCGGACAATAGTCAACACCTGCGGCATAGACAGTTATCTCAATTACCTCAGTATAGCGACAAATATGACCCAGGTAATGGTACTTGAGACCAAGGAAAACGAATCCGAGAAAATCACATACCTGAAAGTTCACGAACTCCACTATAAATAAGACCAATGAAAAAAACAATCATCACGACACTGCTTATCTGCATCGCGCCATTCATTCTCATGGCCCAACAGACCAACGACCTCTCTCCGGAAGAAATCGACGCGTTCAAAATCCAATGCCAAGAACGAGTCGACGCGTTCCAGATGGGGCTTGAAGTCATCGCCGACAAAAGCCAGAATGCAGACATCAAGTCTCACTATATCAAAACAATCCCTGAAATGTTCATGGGTGAGGGAGACCCGTGGACAGACACCAACGGTGGGAAACATGCCGCCGTAAAGATGCAGGTCTCATCCATCTCCTCGGGAAAAACCACAGACATCCCGCTGAAGCAATATCTGCAAAGACTACGTAATATGCCCTACACCTCAGTGGAACTTAAAAAAGCAAAGACCTGCATGATAAGCAACCTCTACAAGGTCAGCGACAATCTCTATATGGGAACATGCACTTTCTTCCAGTATTTCACCGGACAATCGGGCGACAACGTGGTCTATCGCGATTATACCCAAAAGGAGGTGGATGTATACATCCGTCGTGTGGCCGATGGCAGTCTTGGAAGCTACTGGGATATGAAGTTTGGAGACATCAATGTCACCGAGACACAGAAATTGTAATCCAATACCATTCAATATGAAATCCAGGATATTTTTCTTGATTATGCTCACAGTGCTATCCGTCAGCCATTCCAGCGCATTTATCTTCACACAGGCAGTCGATGAGGAGGCACTGATGAGCAAGGTCAAACAAATCGATGAATTTTTCAGCCGTTTCAATCTGGAGACAGGCTGCAACGGAAATCCCATAGACTCAGCATCCATAACCATCGACTCCATCCCGTCAGATTCAATAATGCGATTCAGGAATCTCGCGTCACTCCTTCATATCGAAAATTTCGTGAACGAGAAAAACGAGCCAGACTCCCTCGCCTGGGAATTTATAGGTTATGTGGCCAGAAACAATAAGCGGATACATTACGCCGATACGACATGGCATGCCGAAGCGATAGCATCCTTTCTCCACTCCGGCAAGACTTACCCGATACGCATTTTCCTCAAGACTGAAAATGTGAGGGATGTCATCTACAAGTGGGTGATAACCGACATCGACACTCCGCTTATCTCTGAGACCGACAGCATCAACCACAGCATTTCAATAATGCCCGGTGCTCATGGCAGCTCATTCATCACTCTGCCCGAGACTATAAACCTTAACTCTCGGGAGATAGAGTCGCTCTTCAAAAAAGATTATAAGCCAAATCGTCTCGCCGTGTTCGCGTGGCTTGTGTCATCCGATAAGATAAAAATGAAAAACGTGACCAATGTCAAATACCATTTCACACTTGACGACTACCAATTCACTGTCGAGCGGATTGAAAATGACAACACCGGAAACAACGGATGGCTTATAAATGAAATTCATACCGAAACCAAACAATCCAGACAATGAGAGCATTACTTTTGTTTCTGACAGGGTTGATTGCCCTGGCATCTTCAGCACAGAATCTTACCCAGGCACAAAAACAGGAAGCGCTTCAGTGCGCGACCAAGTTCTGCGAGCTGCTGACACGCTTCAGCAATGGCGAGCGCACCCTCAACACTCAAATCAACGCCTTATGCTCGGGGGCGGATTGCTCCGCGTTCGACGACATCAAGACCAACAAGGAGATAACCCTACGAAACTACCTGCTGGCCATCCAGACAAAATATCCACATAAACTCTCTATGGCCATCACTACTCCCACCCTCTCCGACAGCAAAGTTTACGCCGAACCAGTAATGGGGATGTCACTTGAATGGGGGAAAATAGATGATTCTGCCGGGGAGGCAGCTACAGGCACAATGTTAGGATTGTCTGTCGACCAGATAAGCAATTACTATGTAGTCTTCAATGTCAGACAAGATTATACGTCACTCGGTCGCAGTGTCAATAAAAAACTCATATACGATGCGGCCAATCAGAAAATCACTGCTTTCATCACCGACAACGGATCTTATATCTGCTTTCTGAACAGCCTGTCAACATTCTCCAAAAAAGATTACAAGAATGCGATATACTGGGCAGATATGGGTAGTAAAAATTCTCGCTCTTCATTGACAAAAAAGTGTCATGCCGTAGCATTATTAAGCGCCACATATTCCGGAGATTTTGCACAAGGGATAAAATATGCCGAGCTTTATGGTGACAGACTGTATATTGCGTTTCTCAATGCCATTCAATTAATGTTGTCTGAAAATTTCAGCCAAATGCCCCCATATGTCAGAGAGTTGGAATCCTTGTTGGAAACCCGAACAGATATGGGCAATATCGCAAAAGGAAATTTGTATTGTAGTTTGGGCAATATTTTCGCATCCCCTCTATATCCCGGTCAGAATATGGATAAAGCGTTGGCGTATATGAAAAAGGCCATACAATTAGATTGTCCCAACGCAGGCTATCTGATTTATATTTATTATACTCTATTTGGAGAAAATTTTGCATCGGCAGACATAGCTTTGACCGCACTTGAAATTTCTGTCAATTTAGGTTATCCCCCTTCTTTTTATCCATACGCAGTCCTGCTGGAGGGAAATGATTATATTGATGATGCCAAGACATACTACGAGAAATCTGCGAAATCGGGAAATTACATCGCAATGGCATATCTGGGACGACTTCTTATAAATCAAGGGGATAAGGCCAATGGTGTGAATTGGTTAAAAAAGGCGTTGTCTTGCGATAATCTTGACGAAAAGATTGAGCTGGAAGGAACAGGGTGGTGGCCTAAATCACGCGCCGACGTGCAGGCTCTTCTGAACAAATACAATAACTCCACTACAAGCTCATATTCATCATCCCCGTCATATTCTTCCCACTCAGCCAGCACCTCTTCCTCGACATCATCTTCATCCGGTAGCTCCTACTCCTCAGCCTCCTCATACACCCCGTCAAGCAGTTATCATACCTCTTCCTCCAGCTCATCAGGTAGTTACTCCAGCTATTCAAGTTACAACTCATATAGCAGCCATAGGTTCAATGAAGCCAAAGATGACTTCTGCATGGGGCTTTCGGCCGGATACGTCAGGAAAGAATGGCTCTATAACGACGGCTCTTCAAAAGAGAATCTTGATGTCTTCTGGGAAGACAAATACACCAACGGCATCCAGGTCGGACTGCGCGTTGATTGCCAGTTCGGTTACGGATTCGGCCTTAACAGCGGACTGTTTTATGAATATTACTTCGACAAAAGTGAGGATTTTGTCGATAATGACATAACATTTTATTACCGGATGAAAGAGCATTCACTATATCTTCCCGTTCATTTCAAATATAACCTCAATTTCAGCAGATGGTTTCAAATCGGCCTATACGGAGGTATCGGTCTGGATTGCGGACTAAGCGGTAAATATATCCTGTGTTCACCCGAAGAGCTGTACTCCGGCGATGAAATGTTTTCTCCCGGAGACACCCTCGACTCTTTTTCTATGTATAGCGATGAATATGACCTCAAACGGTTCAACGCGTCATTGGAATATGGAGCGTCCATAAGGATACGCCGTCTTCAGCTAAACTTCACAATCTCTAAAGGATTGGTAAATATGTCAGGGAGTCACGAATACACCGTAAAACAAAACAAGGTTATGAGCTTGACAGCGTCGCTCTGTTTTTGATATTCCGGTTTCAACCATCAATATAACTTCGCATCCGGAGGTGTCTCACGCAGATTCCGCGTATCTGCGGAATCTGCGTGAGACCATTTTTAATCTATGCTGCAAGGTGTCCGCGGAATCCTCAAAAACTTTTTCGCAGGAATAAATTCTGCCAATTTGTTGTTTATCAAGATTTTTACTATATTTGCAAGACTAATTCCTTACTTAGACATATTTCAGACGATAACCATGAGAAAAATGTTTTTGGGCCTGGCGGCGGCGCTGGTGGCGCTGTGTGGCCAGGCGAGAGAGATTGTGTTGCTCGAGGGGCCGTTCGAGGCCGACTGGAGCGACAAGCATTGTGTCGACCCGATGCAGATGGTCGGTGTGGCCGCGGGCGACATAATCCATGTCTATACCAGCGATGTGAAGAACTACGCCGTGGCGTATATCCGCACCAAGAGCAATGGCTGGGCGGCCATCAGCAGCGACTATGACAATATCCGCATCACGGGCGACTTCGAGTGTCGCCTCGACGGGTCGCTGATTGATGTGATCGACAATGAGACCCTGATGTTTGGCGGCAGCGGCTACACCATCGAGAAGGTGACGCTGATCACTGACCGCCCCGAAGACACCCGCGTGGGTTACGATGACCTGTCAAACCCCGACGCGACGGAGGCCACCCGGCAGATTTATGACCTGCTGCGCGATTGCTATGGCAACCGCTCCATATCCTGCTCCATGGCCGAGGTCAACTGGAACCACAAGGAGGCGGAGTATGTCAAGGCGTGGACCGGGAAGTATCCGGCGATGAACGGATATGACTACATCCACCTGACTTATGACTGGGAGCCATACGGCGACATCAGCCCCGTCAAGGAATGGTGGGACATGGGTGGCCTCGTGACCATCTGCTGGCACTGGCGCGCCCCTGACAGCGAGGCTGTCTGGGAGGCATACAAGCGCGACAACAACGACAACACCGTCTTCGAGGGTTTCTACGCCCCAGGCGGCGGCTCCCCCAGCACCACATTCAGCCCGGCCAACGCGGTGGTTGACGGCACATGGGAGAACGAGTTCGTCTGGTCAGACATTGAGAAGGTGGGCCAGCGGCTCAAGCTGCTCCAGGATGAGGGCATAGTGGTAATCTGGCGTCCTTTCCACGAGGCGGCGGGAAACAGCACCATTTACAGCGACGGCAAGGCATGGTTCTGGTGGGGAGCCGACGGGGCTGCCCCCTGCGTGACTCTCTGGAAGATGATGTATGACTATTTCCGGGAAATCGGCCTCAACAACCTGATATGGGTGTGGACCTCGCAGACCAAGGACGGGGCCTGGTATCCCGGCGACGACTATGTCGACATGATCGGACGCGACCTCTACAACTACAAGACCTCAGACGCGTCTTACAATTTCGATTACCTGACGGCGTATTATACCCTCACAAGATGATCGCCCTGTCGGAATGCGGCTACTCCGGTGGCACAAGCCCTTACATCAGCGAGCAATGGGAGGTCGGGGCCAAATGGAGCTTCGCCATGCCCTGGTATCATTATGGGTACAAGCTCGGGGGCAACCACCAGTATGCCAACAAAGACTGGTGGCAAGACTGGTTTGGCCTCGACCACGCCATCACGATGGAGGAGATGAAGGCGCTGAAGGAGGAATACCTCTCGCGCTCGTCGGTCGACGCGCTACCGGGTGCTGACAGCGCCCCGGGCTACGACTACCCAGCCGTATGGCACAACCTACAGGGCATAAGAATCGCCCAGCCCACACAGCCTGGCATTTATGTCAAGGATGGCCGCAAGGTTGTGATACGTCCGTGACCCTTAGCTTACCCCACACTAATCCGGAATCGAATCTATACCTGCCTGCATTGAATCCGTCCACGAATCTTACGGATTCGTGGACGAACCATACATATGGGTATTATTAGGGGAAATCAATTAGTATTGCCCATAATCATACGATTGACACGATGAGCAATGCGATAGACAGGATGACTATAAGAGCTACAATAATGCCCCAAAACCACTTGGCGGTGTCGGGGTCAGTGGCCATATCCTTCAATCCACCAAATATATCTTCCAACAGGGTAATACCCATGAATATGTCGAAGTAGCTCATAGAACTCTGTTTGATTTGCAAAATTGATCAGGGGCGCAGCTGGCCATCTCCGGTGAGGAGGTAGCGGGTGGTGGTGATCTCGCGCAGACCCATCGGGCCGCGCGGCCCGAGCTTCTGTGTGGAGATGCCGATTTCAGCCCCGAGGCCAAACTGGGCGCCGTCGGTGAAACTTGTGGGGAGGTTGACATAGACGCAAGAGGCATCGACCATCCGGCGGAACCGGTCGGCGGCGACGGGGTCAGCGGTGATGATGCTCTCGCTGTGGCCCGAACCGTGGCGGGCAATGTGGTCTATGGCCTCGTCGATGCCGCCGACTACACGCAGCCCCATCTTGTAGTCCATCCACTCCGTGTCCCAGCAATCCCCGGCAGCCACCAGCAGCGAATCGGGATAGCTGCCCCTCAGCGCGTCCATTGCCTCGGAGTCGGCATGTATCTCCACCCCCTTGGCGGCCAGTGGGGCACACAGGGCGGGAAGGTCGCCCAGGCGGCCACGGTGGACCAACAGTGTGTCGAGGGCGTTGCAGACGCTCACACGCCGGGTTTTGGCGTTGGCCACTATGCCACGCCCCATCTCCAGGTCGGCGGTGAGGTCGAAGTAGGCATGCACTACCCCCGCGCCGGTCTCGATGACCGGCACCCTGGCGTTGTCGCGCACGAAGTCAATCAGCCTGCGGCCTCCGCGCGGGATGCAGACATCCACAAACCCTACTGCCCCGAGCAGGGCGGCTGTGGCCTCATGGGTGGAAGGCAACAGCGCGGCCATATCGGTCGACAGGCCGTTGAGGCGTAGCGCCTCATGAATCAGGGCAATGGCCGCACGGTTGGAGTCATCTGCGTCGCGCCCTCCTTTCAGTATGCAGGCGTTGCCGCTCTTGAGACAGAGCGAGAAGACATCGAAAGTGACATTCGGACGAGCCTCGTATATAACTCCAATCACCCCGAACGGCACCCTGACCCGGCGCAGGTCGATGCCGTTGGGCAGTCGGCGATGCTCCACATCCTCCCCCACCGGGCATGGCAGCGCCGCCACATGGCGCAGGTCATCGGCTATCCCGGCCAGACGCTCAGGGGTGAGCTGCAGGCGGTCGTACAGCGGATTTGACGGTTCCATGCGGCTGAGGTCGCGGGCGTTGGCCTCCAGCAGATCGGCCTGACGGCTCTCGATCAGCGAGGCAAGGGTGGTTATCGCGGCCGAGCGCCGCTGGTCGTCGACAGCCAGCAACGCGCGTGAAGCCTCGCGCGACCGTCGGAATATGTCGTTGAGATTTTCCATATTGCAAGATTTCATTTGTTGGCCGACTCCTCGAGATAGAGGTAGTTGTAATGAATGAGCGGGCGTTGGCCGTGGCGGCCTATGGCGGCGGCGGCCGCGACGCTGTCGGTAGCGGCACGCCCCACGGCGACACGCTCGCCGGAGGGGGAAAGCACCGAGACGATGTCACCCTCCTCCCACTCTCCGCAGACCGCCGTCACCCCGACCGGGAGCAGGCTGACCGCCCGGTCGCTGCGGAGAATCCCGACGGCCTCGTTATTGACATGGATTTCCCCCTTGGCGAAAGAACCGCTGTGGGCAATCCACCGCTTGATGGTGCTGAGCGGGGCGGCAGATGGCTCGAAGAGGGTGTGTGGCACAGAGTCGGGGTTCTCCACAAGGTCGACCAGCACCCCGGGGCGGTCTCCCCGGGCAATCATCACCGCTACACCCTCGGCCGACACCTTGCGGGCGATGCCGCATTTGGTGCCCATCCCGCCCCGTCCGAAACCGCTCTTGGCGGCCACGACATGGGCCGAAGGGTCTTCCCCCGGGGCCACACGGGGAATCAGCACCGAGGCGGGGTCGGCCGGCGAGCCGGTGTAGATGCCGTCGATGTTTGACAGAATCACCAGCAGGTCGGCATCGAGCATCGTGGCGATAAGCCCCGACAGCTCGTCATTGTCGGTGAACATAAGTTCGGTCAGGCTCGCCGTGTCATTCTCGTTGACAACCGGAATCACCCCGTTGTCAATCATCGTCAGCATGCAGGCCCGCTGGTTGAGGTAGAGGTCTCGCGAGGAGAAATTCTCCTTCTGGGTCAGCACCTGCCCCACGAGTATCCCATATTCGCCGAAAAGCTGGTTGTACAGGTTGATGAGCCTTATCTGCCCTATCGAGGAATAGAGCTGTCGCGAGGCCACACTGTCGAGGGCCAGGGGGCGGCTGACTGCGCCACGTCCGCAGGCCACGGCCCCGCTTGACACCAGCACAATCCCGTGGCCCCGGGCGTGGAGCCTCGCGATCTGGTCGACCAGGGCCGACATGTTGGTGACATTGGGTTTGCCGTCGGGTCGGGTCAGCACATTGCTGCCGACCTTCACCACTATCCGTTTCTTTGCTTCATCCATCGCCTTGACAGTCAGTTTACGGCGCGGCCCGCTTTCAGTCCGGCTATCACCGAGGCTGAGAATCCGGCCTGCTCCATCGCGTTGAGTCCTTTTATGGTGATGCCTCCGGGGGTGGTCACCTTGTCTATCTCGCTCTCCGGATGGGCGCCCGGCAAGGCCAGCAGCGAAGCGGCTCCCTTGAGCGTCTCCACCACTATGGTCTGGGCCTCAGAGGCACGGAATCCAAGTTCCACACCACCCTCGACGGCTGCGCGGACATAGCGCATCGCGTAGGCGATGCCACACGAGGCCAGGGCGGTCGCCGCCGGAAGCAGTTTCTCCTCGATTTTCATTACCTTGCCAAGCAGCGAGAACGCTTTCACGGCGCGGTCAGCCCCGCCGACAACCTCCACCACGAAGGTCATCGACTCGCGCAGCACCATCGCCGTATTGGGCATGACCACCGAGATTTCGGGGTAGCCGTCGGCCTTGCGGAACATCCCTTTCAGTTCCTCACCGGAGACCCCGGCGACAATCGCCGCCACCTCCTGTTTGTCGTAATCGAGGGTGTCGCGGAGTTCCTCAACCACGTCTGGGAGAATCCAGGGCTTCACGGCCAGAATCACCAGGTCAGCATCCTTGACCGCCTCTCGGTTGTCTGTGAATGTATTGATTCCCAGCGCATCAAGCGGCGCGAGTTTCCCGGCTGAGGGGTTGGCCACGGAGATGGCAGCCGCCGGCATACCTGCCTCGACAAGCCCCCTGGCCGCCGCGCCACCCATGGCTCCGGCTCCGATGACGGCTATTTTCATATCGTTCATTTCTATGATTTTCAAATTTTCCCACAAAATTACAAAGAATTGTCAACATTACCCGCAGCAATCTCCTCGGCCAGGGCATTCAGCCTCATTGACAGCTCCCGGGTCAGTTTCCCTCCCGCCGCAGGAGCGTCGTGAGGGGCAACCTGCAGCAGTCTCCCCCGACAGCAAAGCTCAAAGCTCTCGCCCGGCGGCTTGTATCTTTCAGGGAATCCGCAGGGCATCACCTGTATCACTTTCCCTCCGTTCGCAATAGTCCAGTCCCTGCCCCTCTTCTCGGCCTGACTTATGAATGGGGAAACCAGCACCCCGCCGTTCTCAACAGTTGCGAGCCATTGCCGCTTCCGCCGGGTCAGTTCGGCGGGGGTGAAGCTGCGGCTCACACGCACCGCCGCCTTTTGCGGATCACCCAACAGGAAGAGGTTGCCGTAGGCCGACAACCGCCTCCCTCCGACGGTCAGACTGTTTACCCTCCGGAAGAAGTCGGGACTGGCACGCCTGACAAGCAGCCTGCGAGGGTTGTCATCGACGTAACGGAGGAAATTATCCAGTGGGATGTCACGGAACAGAATCCGGTCATTGAAATTTTTCTCGAACACAGGCTGCTGCCTTGATGAGAAATCCGCCTGAGGCATCATCTCCCAGGCGGTTCTCGAGCATGCGCCTTTCAATGCCGCGATGTAATAACCAATCTGGCGCGGAAGCCGCTCGCGGGCATAAATTACCAGGTGGATATGGTCGGGCATTACAACCCGCCTTATGATGGTGACCGCCGGGAATTCATGCCGGAACCGGCAGATGGCCTTCTCGATGGCTTCCCCCACGGTCAGCAATACCGTCCTGGGCCTCTCGGGTGACTGGCGTGGAGCTTCGGGATTGCCCGTCACCAACGAGAAGTCAGGGACGCCGGGAGCTTTTGTCATCGTAATCAGATAGAAGCAACGGGCGCAATAATCGTGACAGAAGGCCCGGCGGGTCATTGGCATAGCGGGGGTGGGTTTGAGGGTTGGCTTTGGTTTTGGCTTGGAAGCCCGCGCTCCGCTCGGCCACAACACCCGCCGCCTCCGGGCCGGGAAGGGCGCAAAGCGGGGAAGGGAGAGGAAAGCGGGGAGGGGAGAGGGAGAGGGGGGAGCAGGGAGAGGCGGCGGGTGTTGTGGCTGAGCGCAGCGAAGCGCGGAAGTGAAGGGGAGAGAGGGGAAGAGAGGGGAGAGGCGGGGCCATCAGTGGGGCTCCAGGCAGGAGTCGAGGGCGGCTGTCAGGGCCTCGCGGTCGAGATGCTGGCCGATGAAGACAAGTTTCACCATACGGTCGCCGTAGCGGTCGTCCCAGTCGCGGCGCAGCCCCGGCTCCATGGCCATCAGGCGCTCCAGCTCCTCGGCGGGGGCGGTGGCATACCAGAGGCCGGCCTGTGTCAGCTGCTTCTGCACCCCGGCCTGCTCGAAGAGGAACGACATGTCGCGGTTGTGGCTGAAATACAGCACCCCCTTGGCGCGTATGACATTGCGGGGCCACGACGTGGCTATGAAGCGGTCGAATTTGCTGAGGTCGAATCCGGGACGGCGGCAATACACCATCGTCTCTATCCCGTATTCCTCGGCGTGACCTCCATCGTGGTGATGATGGTGGCAGTGGCCGCAGGTACAGCCGTCGGGATGGTGGTGGTGATGGTGGTGGTCATGATGGTCGTGGTCATCATCGTCATCTTCATGATGATGCCCCTCGATCTCGCGAACCCATGTCGCGGAGGTTGCGACATCCTCGAAGTCAAACATTCCGGTGCCGAGGATTTCGTCGAAATCCACATCGGCGTAGTTGCAGTCGATGATTTTCGCCTTTGGCTGGATGGCGCGGATAATGGCGCGTATGCGCCCCGCCTCCTCGGGAGTGACCTCGGAAATCTTGTTGAGGAGTATCACATTGCAGAACTCAATCTGCTGTATCACAAGATTTTCGATATCCTCCTCACCCTTGACGGCGCTCTTCAGCCCGTCGCCGCAGTCAAACTCGCTCTGCATCCTGAGCGCGTCGACCACGGTAACTATGCAGTCGAGGCGCGGCAATGCGCCCCCCTGGGCTGTGTCGGCCATTCCCGCCATCGCGCAGATGGTCTGGGCTATGGGGGCTGGCTCGCAGATGCCGCTCGCCTCGATGACGATGTAGTCAAACCTGCCCGACCGGGCCAGCTGAGAGAGCTGGTCGATGAGGTCGGTCTGCAGGGTGCAGCAGATACATCCATTCTGCAGGGCAACGAGGTCTCCGTCATCCTCCTTCTTCCCTACCACGCCCCCTTTCTGGATAAGCGACGCGTCAATGTTGATCTCGCCGATATCGTTGACAATCACCGCGAAACGTATTCCTTTCTCATTGCGCAGTATCCTGTTGAGCAGGGTGGTCTTGCCGCTGCCGAGATACCCCGTGAGCAGCAACACCGGTATTTCTTTCCTTTCCATTATCATCTATGGTTTTGTTTCTGCAGACAAAGTTACCCTTTTAATACAATCCGCCAATTGTTAATTACGGTTTGAGAATCCACCTATTAATATATTTTAACAATTGAGCAACCTGTATTACAACCTCCACGGACAGCGCATGAATGAAAGCCTCCCCGGCTTCCATCACTGGCCCTGTTTTCTTATTCCGCGCAAAAAGCATATCTTTGCAAGATAAAGTTCCGCCGGATGAAACGAATCGCCATTTTTGCCTCAGGCAACGGCTCAAACGCCGAAAACATCATAAGGTATCTCAGGGACTGCCCCGCTCGGGAAGCGACGGTGGCCGTGGTGGTGTGCAACAACCCCTCGGCGGGGGTGATAGGCCGCAGCCGGGCGCTGGGAGTCGCGGTGGAGGTGATGAGCCGCCAGGAAATCAACGACCCGACCATAATGGGGCCGGCCCTTGAACGCCACGGGGTAGACGCCATAGTCCTCGCCGGGTTCCTACTGATGCTGCCTGGATTCCTCACCTCCGCCTACCGCGACAGGATAATAAACATCCATCCCTCTCTGCTGCCAAAATACGGAGGGAAAGGGATGTATGGCTGTCACGTCCATGAGGCCGTTGCCGCCGCCGGGGAGAGGGAGACCGGCATCACCATCCACCTGGTCAACGAGAGATATGACGAAGGGCGCGTCATATTCCAGGCCTCCACACCGTTGGAGCCGGGCGACACCCCCGAGACAATCGAGGCGAAGGTACACCAGCTCGAACGCCGTCATTTCCCCGCCGTCATTTCACGGTGGCTCGCGGATTTTTGAAAAATATCGCCTCCACCGGAATGGAGAAACGGAGAAAAATCCGTAATTTTGCAACCCGTTATGAAGTATGGTTTTGACAACGAGAAATATCTCAGGATACAGTCCGAACACATAAAGGAACGTATCGCCCAGTTTGGCAACAAGCTCTACCTCGAGCTCGGGGGGAAACTGTTTGACGACCACCACGCGAGCCGCGTCCTGCCGGGATTCCAGCCCGACAGCAAGCTCAGGATGCTGCAACAGCTCAGCGACCACGCCGAGATTGTGATTGTCATCAGCGCTGTCGACATAGAGAAAAACAAGGTGCGCAACGACCTTGGCATCACCTACGACATGGATGTGTTGCGCCTGCGTGACGAGTTCCAGAAGCGAGGTTTCCTGGTAGGCTCTGTGGTCATCACCCACTACAACGGCCAAAGCAGCGCCGTGGCCTTCCGCCAGCGTCTCGACCGCCTGGGCATCAAGACCTACTGCCACTACACCATCGAGGGTTATCCCAACAATGTAGCCCTCATCGACTCAGACGAGGGTTTCGGCAAGAACGACTACATCGAGACCTCCAGGCCGCTGGTGATCGTCACCGCCCCCGGACCCGGCAGCGGCAAGATGGCCGTATGCCTCAGCCAGCTCTACAACGAACACAAGCGCGGCGTAGAGGCCGGATATGCCAAGTTCGAGACCTTCCCCGTATGGAGCCTGCCGCTCAAACATCCGGTCAACATCGCCTACGAGGCGGCCACCGCCGACCTCAACGATGTCAACATGATCGACCCTTTCCACCTGGAGGCCTACGGCAAGACGGCCATCAACTACAACCGCGACATCGAGATTTTCCCTGTCCTCGACGCCCTCTTCGAGGGCATCTACGGCCACAACCCCTACAAGTCGCCCACCGACATGGGGGTCAACATGGTCGGGTTCTGCATCAACGACGACGAGGTCTGCCGCGAAGCCTCCAAGGATGAGATAATCCGCCGTTACTACACCGCCCTCAACCGCCTGGCCCAGGGGGGTGACAATGAGAGCGAGGTCAACAAGATTGCCTTGCTGTTCAAACAGGCCCATATCGACACCACCTACCGCCGCACAACCGTCGCCGCCCGCGAAAGGGCCGAGAAGAGCGGCGTCCCCTCCTCCGCCATCGAGCTGGCCGACGGCACCATCATCACGGCCGAGACCTCGGCGCTGCTGGGTCCGAGCGCGGCGCTGATTCTCAACGCCATCAAGCACCTGGCCGGGATAGACCACTCGGTGAAGCTGATTCCGCGCGACATGATCGAGCCGATACAGTTCACCAAGACCAACTACCTGCGCAGCGTCAACCCGCGCCTCCACACCGACGAGGTGCTGGTGGCCCTGTCTGTCCTCTCGACCCACGACGACAACTGCCGCCGCGCCCTCGAGAAGCTTCCCGAGCTTTACGGATGCCAGGTACACTCCACGGTGATGCTCGGCGAGGTAGACCACAAGATTTTCAAGAAACTCGGCGTGGGCCTCACCTGCGATCCCGCCAAGAAAAAGAAATAATCCCTACGACACAGCATATACAAGAGGCGCGCCTCTTGTATTACCGGTACGGCCCGGCGACAGACGCGACCATAATTGCCACCGGGACAACTCCCACCCCCCTCACAAAGGCCACGACATGCTATGTCGTCCCCTCGGGAACATCACTGTCACCGATGGCAGCGAAATCGAGGACACGGCAACCAGGCATGCCGCCACCGCGACCTTCGAGGGGAGCGGATTCGGCGATTTCTCAAACCTTCCCCTCGAAATACGCGGACGCGGCACCTCCACCTGGACCGATTTCGACAAGAAGCCCTACAAGCTCAAATTCGACGGCAAGCAGATGATGATCAACGGCGTGACAAAGAGCAAACATTATGTGTTGCTCTCCTGGGCCGCCGACACTGAGCTGAGCTACCTGCGCAACATCGCCGGTCACGCCGCCAAGGCCCGGCGGCGGTGAAGGTGCTCATCCCCTGACAGCGCCATCCCGGATTCCGGCATGAATCCGGGTGATACATACGGGAGGCCATCGGTGATATTCGCCGATGGCCTCCCCTCTTCATATTCAAGGCGGTCGCTCCGCCGTGTCGACAGCCACGCCACACAGCGGCGGCGGATTCTGACACCAGGAGTTGCCACAGATATTTTGCAACTTCCGGAAAATTGCCTAATTTTGCATCGTGCAGACCCTCTCAGTGAGGCCCTGCGCGCGACATAACACATCGTAGTAACACGAAAGTGTCATACTGATTCTCATGTGTCTGAAGTGTGGAAGCTCAGAGACCGAATGCGAGGAAAGGTGGACACTCTTGCGTCGTGCATCATACGGCGCGGGGGTCATCCTGTCTGTTCCGAGCATTGAGGGCTTCTTCCACCGCCTGGACACATTCGGAACAAACAAATGGCTCCTGCGCATTTTTATGGAAACCCGACAGTTATCCTCCCACATACAGTCCCTCAAAAAAGAGGTCGCCGGCAAATATGGACTTCCGCTGGCCACTTCGGCCGACTTCAAGCGGCTGTCATCGGCCATGATGGAGGCCGGCGCCGGCTATCTGTCACAGTCGACACTGAAACGGCTGTGGGGATATGTCAAAGACACACAGGCCAAGCATCTGACCACGCTCGACATCCTGGCGCGGTATGTCGGATGCGATGATTTCCACTCATTCTGCAAAGACCGTTACCCCGGCGACAGTCCCGAGAGCGGATTCACCTCGGGCGACACCCTCGGAGTGGAGAGCATCAGCCAAGGGGAGACCGTCGCGCTCTCCTGGGCCCCCAACCGGGAAATGACCCTGAGATACCTCGGGGATATGGCATTCGAGATTGTGGAGTCGGCCAACACCCGCCTCGCCCCCGGCACACGGGTGAGATGCCTGCGGTTTGTCGCCGGGGAGCCGCTGCTGCTTGACCTGGTCTCAGACCATCACGGCGAGTCGATGGTCTACATCGTCGGGAAGCACGGGGGTATCAGATGGAGTCGGCCCGGTTGCTGAAATCCTCCAGCATCCGCTCAATCCGGCCGCGATGGGATGAAAGGGCCGGGTCGAAAATCGTGGCCCATCCCGGAGCCTGGCGCGATATGAAGTCCGTAGGGCATCGTTCCAGCAGGGGAGCGAACGCCGAGGCGATCCTGCGGTCCATCGCGAGGCACACACGGCCTATGCGCGCCGACCTCGCATCGCGGGAGAGGGTGGCATCAGAGGCAATCGCGGCGACCGAGTCGGCCGACGCGCCCAGCTCCACAAGAAGCTCCCTGACGATGGCGTCATGGTCGGCAACCAATCCGGCATGTTCCCGGGAAACCACATCGGACTGAATGGCGGCGGAGGGGCATGGCGCGGTTTCACCCTGCGTCTGCGGCCCTGAGCCTGCCAACTCCGCTCCACGCCCGGCCTGGAAGCATTCCGCCACTGCGGCGGAGATTGCCATTCCTTCACCATCTCTTTCAGCATCGCGCGTAACCAGGAGGGCAACCATACCTGTCACCGCCACGGCCACACCAAGGGCCATCAGAGCGACACGCCGCCTTGCCCGCGCGGCAATCCCAAGCAACACACCGGCATCGGCGGGGCGGCGCGCGCAATCGGCCGTCATCGCCTTGCGGGCGGCCACGCGGAGCGCCCAGCCGGGGCGCATCCAGGCCATCATTTTCCCGAGGCTCCAGACATCCGCCCTGGGATCACAGCGGTAGCCGGCCTCAAACTGCTCGGGCGCGCCGTAGCGGCGGTTGCCGCCAACGCTCTTGAACATCGCCTCCCCCGCGCAGTCGGCCATTCCGAAGTCGATGATTTTCACCACCGGGCCATCGCCGTGGCCGCTGACCATCACATTCTCAGGCTTGAGGTCGAGATGGCATACCCCCTTTGAATGCATGTATGCCGCAGCCTGGAGCAACCTCACGGCCGCAGCCGAACGCTCGCGGCGCGTGGCACGGCCTGCAAACTCCCCCAGCGTCTCCCCCTCGACCAGCTCCATCAGTATCACAGGGCCGGTATGGACGGTATCCTCCATCGCCGCCACCCTCACGATGCCGGGATGATTGAGCCTGAGCATTATCTGGTATTCCTTGCGCAGCCTAAGGCGGCACTCCGCCAGGCCTCGGTGGCTCTCGTCGAGCCATTTGGCGAACCACACCACACCGTGGCGCGTCACCCGCCCCACCACCGACCGGCCGTGGCGGCCCGTCTCGGTGCAGCGGTCGGCAGCAGCCATAGCGGCGGCATCATCCCGATGACACAGCTCCGACGAACTTTCTGCAACAAACAAATCCACACGCAAATATACGCATTTATGCAGATTCCCGCATCCTGCAGTCAAGGATTCCCGCCAAAAATGAACCAAAAAAGAACCTGTCGCCCCCATTCCCCGTGGAATTCTATTTCATAATTTTGCAGCCGGATTATAATCGCAAAAACGAAACGTGCAACTTTCAAAAACGAAACGAGCAAATCTTCTCTTTTTTCGCTTCCTTTTTTCTCTTGCTCTTTCGACCGCTTAAACACCAGTTAAAAGCCGATTTCAAGCCGCTTAAACAGGCTTAAAATCGGCTTTGCTTTTGTTCTCCGGCTTCTGTCGTCGCTCTTGCCTCAGACATTCAGGTCAAACCTCACAGCTTCATTTCCGGCCAAAAGTTCGCGTGTTCTCTCTACGTTGTTAGCGTAAATGTGAACGTTTCCCAGATTCAGCGTGATAGATTTTAACGGCGCTTCTATTTGTCGCGCTATCAAATACAAATGGTAAATGTCAGCTGGTAAACCTAAGTTTGCGTCGCTGCTTCGCTGATAAGCCGACAAAACCAATTCGCCGTCTTCGAGCTGGAACTGAATAAGGCTTAAACATGGTGCTTGGTTCGTTTCCGCTCCTGTTGAGCCTAAGAAGAGCACATAATTTTTGCTGTTTCGCTTTTCCCGGTTAATCTGCTCAATCAAAGCCGGCAATTTCTCAAAATAGGTCGGATAACTGTTGATGAGAATTTGCCCGCAATAATCCCACCAGTTTATCCCGGCTTCTCGGTACTTGGTCAGGTCTCTTTCGCCTGCCATAAACAGGCTAAGTTCGTTGCGCAGCTTTTTGCGTGCGATGTTGTGGCTCTCGAAAATCTCCAGCAGGTCATAAGGCGACAAACTCAGCTGCTCATTGAGCAAATAGATTATGTCGCCTTTTTTATTACTCTGTCGTTTGCCGTGCTGCAATATCTTGCCGAGCATGGCGTAATACTTGTTTGGTGTCATTCGGCGCGAATTTAGCCCGTTTCTGTGAGTTCTGGGGCATTTCTCGGCTGCATCATAGTGAAGCAGCTTTGCAGTCATTTCCCAGACGCTTCACAATGTCGTAAACACTGCGCTCACTCATATTGTACTGCTTGGCCAGACAGGCGACAACATAGCTTATCTTTTCACCTCGCTGCTTTGCCCTGCCGAAGTCCTCGAACATGGCAATATATTTATGATCCGACGGCTTTACGCCGGCTTTTTCCAGCTTTTCAATCACTCCACCGCACAATTTTAATGCTTCGTACACTGTCATTCAGCATTTTTTCGTAATTTTGCAACTCCTACGACATTCAACAGTAACACCCAAAGGGCGTCGAAGGCATTTTGCCCCCGGCTTTTGCCCTTTGGGTGTTTGTATTTGTATGTCGTAGGAAAACTGCAAATCAAGCCGGGGGCTTTTTCTATGCCCCAGCGCTTGGCTGTGTCGGTCAGAGCTTGGTTATCATCATATCGTTAAATTTAGCCTGATAGTTCAGGGTGTTTGTCCTCATGCGGACCGTCGCGCCATACATGGGCGCTGCTTCGCCGTATTCCTCGGCCATGAACTGGCAGAGCTCCACGATTTGCGACTTGTCGGAAGTGAAATAAATGTATTTCGTGCCCCGGAGCAGACGCAACACGCTGAGATAGTCGGTCAGCTTCCAATAGTTCTCATACATTCCGCACTCGGTCGTAAGATACGGCGGATCCAGCACGAACAACGCCCGGCTGTTGCCGCGCTCACGCTCGAACAGTTCCCGGTAGTCCATGTGAACTATTTCCAGCCCGTCCAGATAGCCGTCGCACTCATACGCGCCCGGTCTTACGCGGTTATACATAGTATGCTTGCGCAGCTCGTCCAGACTTGTAACCCATTTGCCGGAGAAAAGCACCGACCGCCCAATTGTCAGAATGTCCACCCAGCCGAGGCGGTTCTGCGCGTCGTTGACAATAGCCAGAACATCGGCACGCTCCCAATCTGTCAGCCGCTGGTTAGGCTCCAGCCCGGTTAAACGCTCTTTAATGGCCGCTAAAATGGCGTTTGTGTCCTCCACTGCCGCCAGGCGGCGGTCGTAATGGTCAAAGTCGTTATAAATCACCTTGCACCCCGGCAACACCCTTTTGGCCGTGTGCGACAGCAGCCCGGAGCCTCCGAAAAGGTCGACCACTGTGTCAATCTGTCCCTCCACCCGCTCCAGCACCTCGGCGAAGTCCCGGAGAAAATAGCGCTTTTGCCCCATGAACGGAAGCGGTGCGCATTTGTAGGTCCTACTCATTCAGCATAATTTCATTTTTTAAGTTTGGCGCGCTGGGGCGGCAGCAATTACCCCCCCCTAAAAATTCGCGCGTAATTAGCAAGTTTCCTGCTCATTATTTTGTGGTGTTATCAATTATTATTAACTTTGCACCAAAGTTAGAACATCTTCAAAAGTCCGTTTGTAGCCCCGATATGCACCGTTTTACTCCTTTCCCGTTATTGAAAAGTGTTTGTTAGCTGAGGCGACGTTCAAGTCCCTGGATTGGGGACTTTCGACAAATGAAGCGTTTACCCTTTCAGGTTCATAGGGTATTTCAACCTTTGGGTCCCTTTGCTTGCTGTTCTTCTCCGCGTGGCGAAGATGCCACCGAACGATGTTGAACAGTCCGACAGTATCAAAATTTTTATTCTGTCCTGATGTGCGTACAATGTGTTTCGACCGCAGGGACTTAAAAGTGGAGTTCATCACCCCACTTTTTTTATGCCCTTATTTATCGATTGATTAGTCAAGCGAGAAAGTGCGGAGAAACGAATAAGTTGCCGTTTGAGGCCCTAACACTTTGGATTTATACTGGCTTATGCGGTATTTCATGCGCACTATCTCGCCGCCGCTGTCCTTGCCCCCCGTGGGCTTGAGCCTGGCTATCTGTACGCCGATAGGCGCATAAGCCTTGTGGCACGTTCCTTTGGTGTTCTTGGTCGTTTTCAGCACTATTTTTTTGCGGTTGCCCTGTATGCGGTAGAAGCCACCTGTACCCACATAGAAAAGCGACGCGCAGAGCGTCGGCAGCTCCTTGCCTATCAGGTTGGAGTCAGTCTTGGGGTCGGCCACGCCTATGCACTTGGGTACATACCATTTGCCGGGCTCGCCTTTGCTCAGGCGTATGCCCTTGAAATGCACATACTGGCTTTTCGGCTGTCTTTTCTGGCGCTTCCCTTTGTTCTTGGTGTATGACTTTGCACCGCCCGTCCGACGGTAGGAGCTGCGCTTTTTCTTGCGCAGCAGCACGATGTCGCAGTCTGCACCCAGCGCGCCGTGCCGCAGATACACGGTCGACCGAACGATTTTAACATCTAAGTGCATGGCTGTTTCAAGCTGCTGGCTCCACGCACCCCAGGCCGCGCCGTTCCATGTGCGCACGTAGTGGCAGTCGTCGCCCTGGATTATCTCCTGGCGTACTCTGGCGCTGCCTTGGGCTGTTACCACGACCGTATAATCGGCAGACCCGAAAAGCGACACGCTCCCGGTGCATGACAGCACACACGCCGTTTTAAGCCCGTCGAGCTGCTTCTGCGTAAGTCCTTGCACGGTCTTGGCGGTCAGCTTCTCGGCCAAAACATCTTTCAGGTAGGTTAAAACCGTCTGGGGCATGTTCTTTATCTGGCCTGCCAGCACGGCATTGGTCGGAAACGCTTCCAGCTGTCTGCCGTTCACGTTCACAAAACTGTTGATGTCGTAGCTCTCCGCGCCCTTGGCGGTAGTGAACTGTGCCACGCGCAGTGTCCGCGCTTCCTTGTAGGTTTCCGCGTCAGCCTTGATGTCCTCGGAGGTGGTCGTTATGGTCAGGTATCTGACCGAAATACCGAACACGGGGCGCGGCGCTATTTCCACGACCTCGGTCTGCTTGTCGGTGTTCTCTATGACAGCCACACCGCCGACGGTGCCGTTGGGGGCTTTCAGTATGTAGTTGACACCTCCGACACCGGCCAGCAACTCCAGCAGTTTTATTTGATCCTGGATAAAGTCGAGTGTTTCGGTCGAAAGGGGGTATTTGCCGACGCCGCCCGTGGCGGTTCTGGTGTCGGTGTAGCTTGCTGTTTTCATTTTTTCCGCGTTATGGGGATTATCTCACTTGTAAACGGATTGCGGCCTATGACAATAGGGTTGCCCGTCTTGACATAGTGCGCCCGTTTTGTTATAAGTTTGTATTTATCCACCATCGCTTTAATCTCTGCGAGTTTTGCCCAGGCACGGGCAGGCACAAACACAATGAAGTCGTTTTGTGCCATATTCAGCATTTGCTCACTGTAAACGACAGGCACACCCGGACCCGGCTCGCCCACAGTTACGGGAATTTGTTCCCCGCTCTCGGTAACGGCATAGAGCCACTCGCCCTCCTGCTTCATGCTCCCTATCTTGAAGCCGTTGCCGAAATAATGGTTAAGCACGCCGCGCAAATAACACACTTGCCCGTTGTGGGTAAGCCTGAATATATGCCCGGCACGCGCGTTTGTAAACTCGCCATAGACGCGCTCCACTCCCACCGCCCCGGCACGCAGCAGCCCGAAAATCAACGGGCGCCGGAGCCAGGACGGCAGCAGCAGGACGATAAGACGCTTAAAATCTATTTCAAACATCATTCTATGGCATTATAGGGTTGATAGTCCACTGTGAGCGCGTCGATGCTGTAATAGCCGCTGAACGGGCGGTCGTAGCCCTCCACGGTCTGCCACTCGGCACCGTTGCGCGGCTTCACTTTTACGCTCTTGATGTCTGCCACCTCCACGCACGGCAAAGCCTGTAACGCAGCCATGAGGTCGCTCTTGCGGAACATGCCGTTAAACGGCAGGTTTTCGATTACCTGTTTTGTGGTCTCGCGCACGGGGTCTTTGCCGTTCTGGCTGCCGTTGCCGTTGGCGTCGATAATCAGTAGCGTGGGGTCGTAGTATATCAGCAGGGAAATGCGCATCTGGTCGGCCGGCTCATTACGGAGCTGCACCGACACGCCGGCGTCCTTAATCTCGTTCATGTAAGATGTCAGGCCCTCCAGCTGCCCGGCGGTAAGCGCCGCGGGGTTTCCGTCCACCTCTCGGGCGACCTTGATATAAACCACCGTGTTGCTCTCCGTCGCCACGGCATATTTTACGACCTTGGCGGCGGCGATGTCCTGTTCAGTCATGCCCTCCGTGTCGTAATAGTCGCAGTCCGTTACGAGCTTCTGCCCCTGCATATACGCCTTGGCCTTGCTCACATACCACCGCAGCGTGTGGGGCTCCAGCTGTTCAATCCGCGCGTCAACATCTGCACGGTGCAGGTCGAACAGTTTCTCAAGCGCCCAGACCGCAACGGCGAAAACATAAAAGATTATGTTCTCCAGACTGGCCATGCTGAAACAGTCGGCAAAGCTCTTTGAGCCGTCAAGCCCATAACGGGACTTGACCGCCTCCATTTTCATGAACTCGGCGGTCATGTCCTTTTTGATTTCCTCAACAGTCCGGGCCATATCCGTGCGGTTTAGTTACGGGCCAGCAATTCGTCCACCTGTGCCTTGCAGCTGCTCCGCACCTGCGCGAATTGCTCCAGCTCGGCGGCGTGTTCCGGCGTGTCCGTGCCGTTGGCCAGCACGGCGATCTGGGCGTCCATGTCGTAATGCGTCCCGATTAGTCCGGCCACGAATTTGTCGCGGCGGTTCTCGGCCGTTACGCCTGTCGCCTCAATCATGGTGCCACCGTCGGGCATGTCGCCCGAATAGCTGAATCCGGGCGTGCTCTCGCCCGTTTCCTCGTTGGCTATTTCGGCCGGCTGCTCGTTCAGATAGAGCAGCACGTGGCCGTTGTCGAAGATTTCAAACTTTTTGCGCTCTGTGTAGCTTGCTGTCTGCTTCATTGTTTTTTTGTTTTAGTCGTCGGGGTCCACGAGTTTATAAAAACATCGCTTTCCGTCGCCGATCGGTTGTTTGATTAGTTTGGCCCTGAGCGGTTCCGTTATCTCCACGCCCTCCAGCTGGCGGATCAGCGCCTGGCTGCCGGTGAAGGTGATATGCTCCACCCAGTCAGTTACCGGCTGCCCCGAGTCGTCGATTACCGGGCGGCTCTGCCCGTCCGGACCCGTTTCCGTCAGCGGCTCCTCTATTGAGTATTGCAGCGTCAGGCACGGTTCCGAATTGTGCTTCGACGGGGCCAGTTTGTAGCCCGTCAGGTGGATTTCCCGGTTCAGGATTGCGTCGACATGGTACTTGGTACCCGTCAGGTTGCCCGATGTCTTGGGCACAAGATCACTAAATTTTTTCATATTGAGAACTTTGAATAAGTGTTTACTGTCGCAGTGTAGCATGAAGCCCGCCCGGCTCGCCGTCAGCAGCATTACTTCAGCCTCCGGCACCCCGGCTTTCCTCAGCTTCGCCAGCTCTCTGCATAGTCCCTGCTTGTTTTTCTTGCGTGCCAGGCAGTGAGTGTGAAACGTAACGTAACCCACAAAGTCAATGCCCCGGCTTTCCACCGGGAAAACCTGGTAATTGCCTTTAAGGTCCACATGCCGCTCCTCGTTCAGCCAGTCGTTGATAAGCACCAGCCAGCCGTGCAGCGTCGGTTTGTCCCCGGCAAGCAGCACCATGTCGTCGGCGTAGCGGTAATAATACCGCACCCCGGCCACCTCTTTGAGCAGGTGGTCGAGTTCCGACAGGTAGAGATTAGCGAAGTATTGGGAAATATAATTGCCGATTGGCACCCCCGGCGCGCTGTCGATTATGCCGTCAAGCAGCCAGAGCACCTCCGGGTCCTTGATTTTACGACGCACCACGGCTTTCATCTTGTCGTGGTCTATGCTCGGGTAAAACTTGCGCACGTCCAGCTTCAGGCAGTACGCCGTCCCCTCCGGGTCGTTCCTCAGGTCCTCGCGCAGCTTCCGCAGCAGTGAGTGCATGCCGCGCCCCTTTATGCAGGCGTGCGTGTCGGCGGTAAACTGTGGCGTCCATATAGGCTCAAGCACCTGCATGATCGCCCAGTGTACCACTCGGTCACGGAATGGCAGTTTATAGATTTCACGGCGTTTGCCCTCGTATTTTATAAAAACATCATAGGGGCTGGTCTTGTACCGTTTTTCTGTCAGTTCCCGGTGCAGCTGCGCCAGGTTCTCCTCCAGATTGGTGAAAAATGCCGTTACCTCATCGCGCTTGCGCTTGCCGCTGGCGGCGTTGTGCGCCGCCTCCCGCAAGTTGTCTATGTCGCAAATGCGCGCATACAAATTGCCATATCTTTTCATTTCGGGTCATCGGGTCTGTCTTTGGGTTTTGGGTCTGCAATGCTCGCTTCGGAAGCTGTCGAAGCCGCCACATTCGGCGGCCCTACCGGCACCCTCTGCATCGGTTGTTATCTTCTGCCATGCGGCACGGTCCGGCCCCTCTGTCGCGTTTGTTTTTGTTCGAGCCTGTATAGGGGCGACGAGTAGTTCGCATTCGCATTCGTAGCCGTGTTGTTCGCATTCGCATTGAACGCGCCCGCATTCGTGCCATTGTTCGCGTGACCGCCAGCAGCACGGACCCGGAGGCTCCCTACTGCCGGGGTCGCAACCGGTCAAACCGTCGTTTGACACTGCAAATTTAACAATTTTTTTTGCAGACGGCCACGCCCGGAACTGATTATCCCGATTTTCCAAAAATTTTCGCCCGCCTGCGGCGGGGTTGGGATTGCTCCCGCACACCCCGCCGCAACTGCGTTTCTCTGTTCTCTCTATTCCAAAATTTCAATGAACTTCTGCGCGCTCCCCGGCTCTCCGGCTCCCGCGCCCTGCTGTCCTTTCACTCCGGCTCCCGGTCCGGTCGTTTTCGTTTTGCGCTTCGCGCCGTTCACGCTTCAATCGTTGGGTCGTCCACGAAAACGCAGAGGGGCGACGAGCCGTTCGCATACGCAGACGCAGCCGTGTGGTTCGCAGCCGCATCGAACGCGCCCGCATTCGCGCCAGAGTGCGCGTGACCGCCAGCAGCACGGACCCGGAGGCCTGTCTGCGTCGCTCCGTTGGTCCAGAAATAGTCGGCGTAATAGGTACTTGTGCTGCCGCCTACCGCCGTAGGCATCATACACAGCCCCTTGGTGCTCACGCGCTTTATGTACCCCTCGGCCTGGGGACACTCCGCCACTTTCAGCAGACCCTCCACACTGTTGGGGTTGAAGTCCGCATACATCGACGGCGCCACATACACCTCGGTCTTTACCCCCGCTTCCTGGCTCACGGTCAGCCCGCGTGTCCAGCGCCACAGGTGCCCGTAGCCCGCATGTACCAGACCAAAGAACACCGGCACCTGGAATGTCTTGTACGGTGCCGCCTGGTCCTCGGCCGCCTCGCTTGCCGGCAGCCCGTATTCAACCAGCCCCGTGCCATCGCCCATTTCCAGGCCCACGCTCGTAGGGATCACGGGATAATAAGCGTTATAACCGTCCCAGTCCGGCATGTCGGTTACACCTGTGCCGAAGCCGCCCTGATACAGCCCGTCGGCGTCCTTTTCGGCGTTATAGGGCGCCTGGCTGTTGCGCGTGCCCATGATTACGGCAAACAGGATTTGCACCGCTGCCTGTGCCACAAACCAGTTGGCCTCCCAGCCCTCGCCCCGCTTCCGCGCGTTGGTGCCGAATGCCGTTGTGCTCAGGTTCGTGGCCGCCATGCCCAGCATCGTAACCTGGGGAGCGTCCGCGCCTGGGTGTTTGGCTTTGTTCGCCACATTCAGAGCCGCCCCGGCGCCGCCGCGATAGCGCTCCGCCTCGCTGATTACCGAGCACAGCTTCTGTTCCGTGCGGTCCATTACAGCCGCACCCAGCCAGCTTGTGCCGCCGACGGGTATCTTCACGCTCTTGTACCCCTCCAGCGGTTTCAGGGTGATCGCCCAGTATGTGCGCGCCGCCGTTACTATCTCGGTGAAATACCACGCGCGGCTCCAGCACCACATGCACTGTCCCATGCTGCCGTCAAGTGCCGCCGGGCTTCCGTCCGCAAACCGCGTGCTGTCCTTGGGGTCCAGCTTGTGCAGCTCCCGGTCGTCTGTTACCAGGTAGCGGCCCAGTCCCAGTGTTTCCGGCAGTCGCTTCAAAAAGTCAAGCGACCCAAACCAGCCGCCGGCCGTCGGCGTAGCCTGGTCGTTGGCCCACCAGCGGCCCGCTATCGGGTTGCCTGCTTCCGCAACGGCGCGCTCAAGCTCCATGCTCCGCGTCTCGCCGCTCGCGTCCATTACCTCTATGCGCATGGCTCCCGGCTCACCCTCGGCGGGGTCAAGCTCGTTTATGCGCTTGCCGTTCTCAAAGGCCGCAAGCAGTTCGCGCACCTTTGCTTCTTCCTGTTCGTTAAATGCCATTTTAATGACTGTTTAAGGGTTGTTTATTTATTCAGTTTAATACTCGTTGCTGTATATCTCATAATCTTCATCACTAACCGCGCTTATGCTCACGGCTTGATAGTTCGCTTCGGTCATTTGCGTGGCCGCATAGCTCTTTATCACGATTTTGGTAATGTCGAATATTGCCAGGAACTCACTGTGCACCTCGATTGCCGTTTTGGTGTCAAGCAGCTGCCGCAGTGTCCGCAGTTCGTCCCCGGGGTATTCGTCTGCGATCACGCCGTCGCGCACCGCCTGAACGCCCACAACCAGGTTGACCGCCCAGTCCCCGGAGTTGATGTATTCCTTGACAGTGCCGTCCCGCCCCACAAGCGCCGTGCTCACTATCCGGTTCTCCCGGCTTACCGCCGCCACCGCGTCGGGCAGCTCCACCTCCAGCGTCCCACTCTCGGTCTGCGCCCGCAGCTTCACCGGGCACAGAACATAACGGCCCTCCCACCACGCGCGGTCTGTTATCGGCACGCCCCGGTCCTGCGCCTTGATTGCTTCGCCGCGACCCTCCCAGCTCGGTGCCTCGCCCTGGCGTCCCTCGCCGAAGCGCACAAGCCGCTTCGACATATAGTTCGCCCAGCTTATCGCTGCCAGGTCTATGCTGAACGGCATTTTTATGCCGCCTAAGCTCGGTTGTGGAATTATGCTCATGAGGTTGCCAGTTGGGTATCGTTGAGCGCACCCGTCAGGGTTTCAAGTATTACCGCTTTGACCTGCTCGGCACTTTCGCCGACAGTCGCGCTGTGTATCTCGAAACGCTCAACCAATTTTTCAATGTTGATTGTGATATTTTTGATTTTGCCGCCGCTGTCGCTTCCACTGCCGGCACCTGTTCCGGACGCGCCGGAAAGGCTGCCGCCGGTAGGATCTACCGTCGGGACTGTAACCTCCGGCACTGCGGCGGCTGTTGTGTTGGCTGCCGGCTTTTTGCCTTTTGACTTGGCTTTGTCGGCGGCTTCTTTTTTCGCGGCTTCGCTCATTTCGGCCTCGTAGGCTTCATTAAACGCCTGCCCGATTTGCTTGCCGTAGTCGCTGAATCCGGCTTTCAGTTTTTGCAGGGCTGCCGATATGCCGCCGGCGTCCAGACTGAACGCCGCTTTAATCAGGTCGCCCAATGCTCCGAACACCTGCTTTGCCATGTCGCCTATGCCCGTAAAACAAGCCTTGAACGCCGCCCATGTGCCTTTGAGAACGGCACGGAATTTTGCCGAAGTGTTCCAGAAATATGCGCCTATGGCTATAAGGGCGGCAATGGCAGCAGCCACCCAGCCAATTATCGGGATATTCATGATCGCAACACCTACGGCCCGGCACGCGGCGGTCGCGGTGGTGGCGAACACGCCGAATGATGTTGAAGCAATGCCGGAGAACGTGGCGGAAGCGGTGCCTCCGGTTATAAATGACAGTACCAGCGCGCCCAGACCTTTGAGAGCGTTAAAAATGCCGACGGTGGCAAACCTTACCAGGCCGATAGTCGCACGCCCTATATTGCCGATAAAGCCCAGCGATATCATGTTGCTTGTGGATAGGGTGCCGTTCATCAGCGCGACACTCACGGCGGCAGACCTTACCCAGCCGACAATGCCCGCCCACATGCCGGACCAGTTAAGCCCCTTGATTAAGAGCATGCCTTTCCACACGGCCGTAATAAGTGGCGCGAGCTGTGCCAGCGGCACCAGTGCCGAAGTCAGCACGCCGCACCAAAGGGAAAAATCGCCGGTCGCCTGGAATATGGAAATTTTCAGATCCTCAAACTGCTGGTTCACCCGTGCCTGCCGCTCGGCGTAACTGTCCATGACAATAGCGGCCTGTTCGGTCGCGCTGTTGGTGCCTGTAACGGCGTCCGTAAAGCCTTGTAATGCGTCGGTGCCCTGGATAAGCGCACGGGCGGCGTTGGCGTTTTCAACACCAAAGAATTTCGACAGCAGCGCGGAGTCGTTAAGCATCGGTTTCAGCATTTCGAGGCGCTCTTTAAGGCTCTTGGAGTTGTCGCCCAGGGCTACAACATCAATGCCGGCCTTTTCCAGTTCCTCGCGCGCCTGCTTCTCAACGAAGCGGCCTTTGCTGAGCTGACCCAGAACGTTGCGCAGTGCTACGCCTCCCTCGCTGGCCTTTTTGCCTGCTTTGTCAAGTACCTGGATAGCGGCGTTGGTTTCCTCGAAGCTGACATTTGCAGCCTTGGCGGCCATACCGCACTGCTGGAGTGCGGCGCTTATCGCCGGAAGTTCTGCGGAGCCTGCCTGTCCGGCCGCCGCCATTACGTTCATCATGCGCGCCATTTCCCCGGCTGCCGCTGTCGGGTCCTCCATGCTCACCCCGTACTGGTTCATCGCCGTGGTAAGCACCTGAGCCGCTGCCACGCCGTCCCCGCCCATCAGCTTGCTGGTCGTCTGTATGCAGTCGCCCATCTCCCTGAGCGCGTCCGGATATTTACCCAGTTCCGGCGTGAGCTGTGAGAGCAGCAGCTTGTAACCCTCGACGGCCACGCTGGCGTCGGTGCCGAACGCTTTGGCGCTCTGCCGTGCGAATGTCTCAATCTGTTTCAGCCCGTCGCCCGTAACACCGGCCACCGCGCTGAGGTCGTGCATCTGGCTGTCCAGCTTTATGCCGGCGCTGCTCAGCTGGCTAACCCCGTCGGCGACATTCTGAAAAACATCTTTCAGATATGAGAACGTGGCAAGCGCACTCGTCAGACTCATGGTCCGGCTCTGCGCAACCTCAGCCTGGGCGGAAAAGTTGCCCGCTGCGGCACTCATGCCGCTTATCTGGGCTGTGAAATTGCCGCCTATGTTGAAAATGTAGTCGAATACGCTTGCCATGTCGTTTTTATTTGTTATATTTGTAGCGAGTTACACAAGTAACCGGTTTTTAATATGTTCAGCTTCCTGTTGAAAGTCATTTGCTACGGCGCGCTCCTCGCTTATGTGGGGTGGGCTATTTATGCGCTTTACCGGGCTGTTTTCAAAGCCGGCAAAAACGGGTCGCTCCCCTGGCTTTAATGCTTCTCTCCGAACAATGACGCTATAAGCTCCGCCCGGTTGCGGTTGCGCCAGCGCTCCAGCCATAAGGCCTGACCGTACAGCGCCGCCCAATCTTCCTCACTTTCGATTTCATCGGCATTTATATGCAGGTTCGCCCGGATAAGGGCGCACCCCTTGGCGAATGTATCCTCGTGGTCGTTCTCCGCCAGGGTGTGCGCCTCTACAAGTTTTTTAGCGACCCCATGCAGCCGTTAAGCAGTTTGTTGAGCTGCACCTGTGCGGCCATGAAAAGCACCATGTCTTCACGGACATATTTACTGCCGCCCAGGAAACAGTGCTCGAACATCACACGCCCAGACTCGACCTCATCGGTCTTTGCTATTTTGGTCGTTGTCTTGACTGTGGAAAAGTCCGGGCGCTTGAAATACACGATGTGCGTTTCGTCCCCGTCCACTATGTCCACGCGGAACACTTTGCGATGTTTGGCTTTCCATTCTTTTATGTTGGCTTCACTCACGCCCCCGTCAAATGTTTTGGCCTCGGGTGCTGTCTGTTCCTGATTTTCCATACTGTTTTAATGCTGTTTAATCGGTTTTTAATCGGAGTGATTGTGTGCCCCCGGTTTTCTCCCGGCGGCACACTTGTTTTGTTGCTGTTTAGCCGCTTGCGGCGACTTACGCGGCTTTGCCCCATTCGATGTGTGAGGGTACGCCGGGGAGTTCCACCTCCTGGCCGGTGTCCCCCTCTTTCCATTTGCGGGCGTTTTCCGAAAAATGGATATTGCGGATCTTGTCCGTTACCAGCTGCCCGCTGTCGGGGATATACTGCACTATGATATCCACCGGAGGCAGGTCTTGAAGTCGGCCCGTCGGACTCTGCGCCGACAGTGCCTGCACCTCTTCCTGGTACAGTATAAGTTTGCAGCTCGGCGTGATTCTCCCTTTGGCACGGCCCACAGGGTAACGCCCGGCGCCCCACTTGTTCACTATCTCCTGACTTTCGCTGTACTCCACGCCGGTAATGCCCGTTACAGGCACACCGCCGACAAGCACCACGATGTCGGCCCATGATACCAGCATACCGTTGACCATTGGGATGCCGTTGTTTATTACACTTGCCATTGCTTTGAGTGTTTGGGGTTATGGTTATACGGTCTTTGCAAAACCGATTTTAATTCTCACGTGGCGCATTACAGGCACGGCCACCTTCTTGAGCACGATGTCAACCGTGCTGCTGGCGGCTACGTCCTGGTCGGGGTCGATCTCGGCTTTGTAGCCGCTCAGTTCTCCGGCTTTTTCCATATCCTCCAGCGCGTGCCCCGCAACTGTTTCCAGATGCGCCACGGTATAGCTGGCGAGTTTGCCGGTGTCGGCGTCCACATACACGTTGCCGCCGAGTTCCGGTATCAGGTAGGCACGCACGCCGCGCGCCCCCTTGTCCATTGTGCGCACGCTCTCGATGCTGGCGTAGTCGCTCTTGGCGTCGTCCATTGTGTGGCTGTCGTTCATATAGCTGCCGCTCTGCCCCTGCTGGGTTACAAAGAACAGGTAGCGCGCCGTGTCCAGCTGCTCCACCAGGGCTTTGTCCAGGTCGCGCAGCAGGGTGCCGTCGCCGAACGCCGGCAGGCTTATGCCGGTGGGAAATTCCTTGACCCATGCGATGCACTGGTGCACCTTGGCTTTGCTTATCAGTCCCAGCACCACGCCCAGACCGCTGACACTCGCTTTGGCGGCATTGGTTTTGTCCTTGTACAGCTCGGCGCCCACACCGCTGCCAGCCTGGCCGATTACGACGCTGACACGGCATTTGCCGCCGCCGGCCAGCTTGGTGGAGATTTGTTTCACGTTGGCTACTTTCGGCGCATACACCACCGACAGCTCCGCGCCCTGCGCCTCCAGCGTGTCGGCCTGTCCCTGGAGTGCCACCAGGTCGTCCTCGCTCGGCACGCGGTCGCCGCACCAAACGCCGAGCTGGCGGATGCGCCCGTCGGCGAAGTTCTGCA
>ERZ778503.29-NODE-29-length-120229-cov-17.259349_pt1 | contig 120229 bp, 127 predicted proteins | sample MGYA00510047_ERZ778503 | MGnify/ENA primary metagenome ERZ778503 (study PRJEB29527, sample SAMN07138965) | mouse gut metagenome | material: feces | host: mouse | place: China:Nanjing | collected 2016-01-25 ... | reverse complement strand
TGCAAACCAAACTGCTAAGATTTTAAATGCAGAAAAAGAGGGGGAGAAATTATTACAAATCTTAGAGAAAGTGTTGGGATAATATTATAGATTGCTTCGTTCGTTTCACTCTCTTGTGATAACACATTAACAAAATTACAAAGAAAATCCATAAAATACACGATACAATAAAATATTCTGTATAATTGCGAATTTATTTTAAGGAGTTTATATGAAATATCAAGTTTGTAGTCGTTGTGTAATGGATACTACTGACCCGCAAATAACTTTTACCACTAGTGCGGGGGGGGGGGGGCAATTTGTAGCCATTGTAGAGACTTTGATAATGTAATAAAGCCATATTGGCAAGGCTTTAGCAAAGAATGGCTTGAAAAAAAGATTGCATTTATTAAGGAGGAATGCAAAAGTAAGCCTTATGATTGTATTTTGGGTTTGAGTGGTGGAGTGGATAGTTCGTATTTGCTTCACTATATGATAAAGGAATATGATTTGAGGATTTTGGCAGTGCATATAGATGCAGGGTGGAATACGCATACTGCCAAACGCAATATAAGCAAACTCACAGAAAAGTTACAAATCCCACTACATACGATAAAAGTAGATTTTGATGAAATGCGGGATTTAACGATAGCGTTTCTAAAAAGCGGAGTAGCAAACTGCGATGTGCCTCAAGACCACGCGTTTTTTGCCGCACTCTATGGTTATGCAGTGCAAAATGGTATCAGATATGTTTTGACAGGAAGTAACTTTGCCACAGAATCCATTTATCCACCATCTTGGGAACACGATGCTATGGATTCCATACAGCTAAGAGATATTCATAAGAAATTTGGCGAAGAGCCACTTGTAACTTTTCCTGTTGTCAGCTTCTTTGATTATTATATTTTGTATCCTAAAATCTATAAAATGGAGGTTTTGCGCCCATTAAACAACATTAAATATGGCAAGAAAATTGCCATTGATACACTTGCGAAAGAATATGGTTGGGAGAATTATGGCAATAAGCATTGCGAATCTCTATGGACGAAGTTTTTTCAAGAATACTTCTTGCCCACTAAATTTGGATATGATAAAAGGCGACCACATTTTTCAAGTATGATTCTAGCAGGAGAGATGACAAGAGAAGAGGCATTAGAGAAACTAAAAGAGCCACCTTATGCTAAAGAATCCCTAGAAAAAGACTTAGCGATCATCTTAGATAAATTACAATTAAGCAAGAATGAATGGGAGGAGATTATGCAAGTCCCTATAAAAAGCTATAAGGATTACAGAAATAATTTAGAATTATTAGCAAAAAAGCAAACTTTTGACATATTTTTTGAATAATTTTTGGTAAATTGTTAAAAACCTGCTAAGATTCCCTATTTACTTTATTGAAGTTTATATAGAGTCTTGGAGGAAGTGTTGGGGTGAATTCTATCAAAATAGTAACGATTTTAGGGGCTAGACCGCAGTTTATTAAGGCGGGTGCATTAAGTCGCGAATTCAAAAAAGATAAAGAAATAGAAGAAGTTCTTGTGCATACGGGGCAACATTATGATAGTAAAATGAGTGGAGTTTTTTTTGAGGAATTACAGATTCCCAAGCCCCAATATCATCTTGCTTTGGGTGGTTTATCGCATGGCGCAATGACAGGGAGAATGATAGAAAAGATAGAGGAAATTTTAAATCAAGAAAAACCTCATTTTAGCCTTGTATATGGAGATACAGATTCTACATTAGCCGGAGCATTAGCAAGTGTGAAGTTGCAGATTCCCATTATCCACGTTGAAGCGGGTTTGAGAAGTTTCAATTTAGCAATGCCAGAGGAAATTAATCGTATTTTAACAGATAGAATTTCTCACTTACTTTTTACTCCAAGCTTGACTGCAACGCAGAATCTCAAGAATGAGGGTTTTTTGCATTTCCCCTGTAAGATTGTTCAGAGTGGAGATATTATGCAAGATGTTGTTTTGCATTATGCCAAAATTGCGAAAAAGCCTGCCTTTGAGGTTCCACATACTTTTGCTCTTTGCACAATTCATCGCGCAGAAAATACGGATTGTCTTCATCGGTTGCAAGAAATTTTTTCGGCTCTTAGGGGAATAGCAAAGCAAATGCAAGTGATTTTGCCTTTACACCCAAGAACGCAAAAGATTCTAACGCAAAAGAATATCAGCATACAAGGTATTACAATATTAGAGCCTGTCAGTTATCTTGAAATGATTTGGCTTTTGCGCTCTTGCAAAGTAGTTTTGACTGATAGTGGAGGCTTGCAAAAAGAAGCTTATTTTTGCAAAAAGCCTTGTTTGACTTTGCGTGATGAAACAGAATGGGTAGAATTGGTAGAAAAAGGATACAACACGATTGTAGGAGCAAATCAAGAAAAAATTATTCAACATTTTTCAAAAATAGCCGATAATAGTTCAATAGAATTTTGCAAAACACTCTATGGTAATGGTAGAGCAGCAGAAATCATTATGCAAACAATAAAAGAAAGTCTGTAAAGGATTGTAAAAAGGAGAGAGAATGAAAAAATTTGGCTTAATTGGTGTGGCAGGTTATATCGCCCCTAGACATTTAAGGGCGATAAAGGACACAGAAAACACTCTTTTATGCGCTCTAGACCCAAACGATAGCGTGGGGGTTATGGATAGCTATTTTCCTAATGCGGATTTTTTTACAGAATTTGAACGTTTTGATAGGCATATAGATAAGTTGAGACGTAAAAAAGGGGGGGTGGATTTTATCTCTATTTGTTCACCAAATTATCTGCATGATAGCCATATTCGCTTTGGACTTAGAAATAACGCTAATGTAATTTGTGAAAAGCCTTTGGTATTGAATCCTTGGAATTTGGACGCATTAGAAACAATAGAGAAAGAAACCCAAAGAAAAGTTTATAATATCTTGCAGTTGCGATTACACGAAAGTATCCTTGCATTAAAAAGAAAGATTCAACAAGCCTTGCAAAAAGAACCTAATAAGGTTTTTGATGTAGATTTAACTTATATCACTTCAAGAGGGAAATGGTATTTCATCTCGTGGAAAGGCGATATTACCAAAAGTGGTGGGGTAGCAACAAATATTGGTGTGCATTTTTTTGACATGCTTTCTTGGATTTTTGGAGAGGTGCGGGATAGTCAAGTGCATTTATTAGACGCACAGAGTGCAAGTGGAATCCTAGAGTTAAAGCATGCAAGAGTGCGGTGGTTTTTATCTGTGGATTCTACAACACTACCAAAAGAGGCATTAGAACAAAACAAACGCACTTTTAGACTAATTAGTATTAATGGGGAATCTGTAGAGTTTAGTGAAGGATTTACTGATTTACATACACAAAGTTATTGTGATATTTTAAAGGGGGGAGGCTTTGGATTGCAAGATGCAAAGCCTTCTATCCAAATAGTGCATCAAATCCGAAATACCGAGCCTTTAGGGTTAGTGGGTGATTACCACCCCTTTTGCAAAACAATTTCAAAATAAAGGAAATAAAATGCAAAGATTTCACAAAATAGGCATTATCACCTATCAATCTCCCCATTTAAAAACAGAGCAGGTTTTAAACAGCTTCTTATTAAACGATTCTGCGGGGGGGGGGGGGATTTATGCTTATATGCCCTGCCATTTGTGAGTAGGGAGGAAAGAGCAGTGCTATTCTCCCATAGACCAAAGCAAAGCGAAGCAATAAGTGCGAAAGAAATTGCAGCAAAATGGAATCTCAAATATCAAGAATGCGCTAGTGATGCAGAGATTCCAAATGAATGCGATATTTATGTAATCACAGGCTGCGGAATCCTCTCGCAAGAATGCTTAAAGGGCAAGAAAGTTCTAAACGCTCACCCCGGAATTATCCCCAATTCGCGCGGATTGGATTCGTTTAAATGGGCGATTTTAGAGGATAGACCTTTGGGCGTAACATTGCATTACATTAATGAGGAAGTAGATAGCGGCGAGATTGTTGCGGTAATGCCTACGCAAGTGTATGAAAGCGACACACTGCATACACTAGCGCGGAGGCATTATGAGAATGAAATCGCACTTATTGCTAATTTTAAATACCATTTGCAAAATCCTAGCAATCCTTATGATGAGATTCCACAAATGCAAAGCACCAAAAGAATGAAGCCCATAGAGGAAAAGGAAATGATGAATCATTTTGAAGCTTATAGACAAAAATGGCAGTGCAATGAGTGAGAAAACAAATTATTTTGCCCATCATACCGCTATAATTGATGAGAATGTCCGCATAGGAAAGGGCTGCAAGATTTGGCATTTTAGCCATATTCTAAGTGGAAGTGAAATCGGAGAGAACTGCTCCTTTGGGCAAAATTGCGTGGTGGGTCCAAAGGTTAGAATCGGAAAGGGCGTAAAAGTGCAGAATAATGTCAGCATTTATGAGGGCGTAGAATGCGAGGATAATGTGTTTTTAGGACCTTCTATGGTTTTTACAAATGTCCTAAATCCGCGCAGTTTCATCAATCGCAGAGAGGAATTTAAGAAAACTCTGCTTAAAGAGGGCTGCTCCATTGGTGCAAATGTTACGATTGTTTGTGGAATCACGATTGGGGAATACGCGTTAATCGGTGCGGGAGCAGTCATCGTGCGTGATGTGCCACCTTACGCGCTAATGGTAGGGAATCCTGCGCGTCAAATTGGCTTTGTAGATAAGGCGGGAATGCGCTTAGAGTTTGATGAATGTGGAATCGCAAGAGATAGTTTTGATGGTGGTTGCTATAAATTGCGTGATTCTGTTTTGGAAGTTTTAGATAAGGAAACGAAATGATTGATTTTGCAAATTTAAAAGAATCGCATAAAGCACATAAAGAGGAGATTGAAGAAGCTGTTTTAAGAGTATGTAGAAATGCGCAGTTTATTATGGGAAGCGAAGTGGAATCCCTAGAGAAAGAGTTAGCGGAGTTTGTTGGTGGTGGCTATGCGGTGAGTTGCTCTAGCGGAAGTTCCGCGCTACTCCTTGCATTAATGGCTTTAGGAGTTAAGGTGGGTGATGAGGTGATTACTACCCCTTTTACTTTTATTGCCACTGCTGAAATGATTGCGCTTTTGGGGATTAAGCCTGTTTTTGTAGATATATCCTTAGAGGATTATAATTTGGATTGTGATTTGATTGAGCAAGCAATCACGCCTAAAACAAAGGCGATTCTAGCCGTTAGCCTCTATGGGCAACCACCGAATTTAGAAAAGTTAGAGCACATTTGCAAGGAGCGGAATCTTAAATTAATCCTTGATGGCGCACAGAGCTTTGGCGCAGAGTTTTTAGGTCGCAAGGATTCCACATTTGGCGCGATTGCTACAACAAGCTTTTTCCCTGCGAAACCTTTGGGCTGCTATGGAGATGGAGGAGCGGTTTTTACTCAAGAGGAGAGTTTAGCAAAGAAAATTGCAAGCTTGAGATTGCACGGGGAGAAGTCAAGATATGTGCATCAATTTGTTGGAATTGGCGGGAGATTAGACGCATTACAAGCTGCAGTTTTAAGGATTAAACTAAAGTATTTTGCGCAGGATATTGCAGCAAGAAACAAGGTAGCTAAACTTTACAATCATTACTTAAGTAGCGCAAATGTCGTGATTCCTAGAGTTTTGGAGGGGCGAAGTAGTGTGTTTGCGCAATACACTTTGCGCGTGAAAAATCGCGAAAAAATACAAGAGAAGCTAAAAGATAGCGGAATCCCAAGTGCGATTCATTATCCTTTGGGCTTACATTTGCAAGAATGTTTTGCGCCTTTAGGCTACAAAAAAGGCGATTTTCCTAATACGGAATTAGCAAGTGAGGAAGTTTTAAGCCTGCCAATGAATCCTTATTTGCAGGAATCTGAAATCAAAGAGATTGCGCAAGTGGTGCAAAAAGTAATGGAATCCTAAACTAATGTGTAGTATTTGCGGAGGGAATTATGCGCTAGAGGTGGTGCAAAAGGCATCTGAAATTATGCTCCATAGGGGATTAGACGCGAAAGGGAGCTTTAGTGATGAGAATTTTTCCTTTGCACATAATCGCCTAAGCATTATTGACTTGCAATGTGAGGCGAATCAGCCCTTTACTTCGCCCTATTGTCCGCATTTTTTGCTTGTGTTTAATGGAGAGATTTATAATTATTTGGAACTAAGAGCAAAGCTAGAAAGTCTAGGAATCCCCTTTTTTACGACAAGTGATACAGAGGTTTTACTACATTCTTACGCAGTTTGGGGGGAGAAATGTTTGCAAAAATTCAATGGAGATTTTGCCTTTTGCATTTATGATAAGCGGGATTCCTCGCTTTTTTTGGCGCGAGATAGATTGGGTAATAAGCCCTTGTTCTACTCTTTTAGGGGGGATAAATTCTTTTTTGCCTCCGAGATTAAGGCGTTTTTGGCTGTGGAATCTTTTAGTTTTGATTTAGATGAGGTCGCAAAGTGGCTGCTCTTTAGTAATGGGGATTCCAAAAAGAGTATTTATCAAGGAATCTTAAATTTTCCTCCAGCGCATTTTGCACACTTGAAGCTAGGTGATAGCAGTTTAAGATTCCAAAAATATTGGGATTTTGAGCCGAATTTTGAGGCGATTAAAAGCGTTCCAAGTGATGAAAAGACTCTACAAAACGCGCTAGAGGAGTTGGAATCTTTGCTTTTTGATGCGACAAAGATTCGTTTGCGCTCTGATGTTCCGCTTGCTCTTTGCGTTTCAGGCGGGGTGGATAGCTCCATCTTGGCGCATTTTATTGCACGAGAAAAGATAGATTGTCGCTATTTTGGGCTGAACTTTAAGGACAATACGCAAGGTGATGAGAGTGCGCATATCAAGCGACTTGCAGAGGATTTAAAGATTCCAATCCATTTTGTTTCTCCGAGTTTGGATTCTATTGCAGAGGAATTGCAAAGTTTGTGCTATACACAAGATGAGATTTTTCGTAGTTTTTCAATCTATTCGCAATATTTGCTTTTTAAATCTATTGCTCCTTATTGCAAGGTCGTCTTAGATGGGCAGGGGGCTGATGAACTTTTTGGTGGGTATTATCATTATGTGGGACGCTATATTTTTAGCGATTTTAGCGAGTTTGAGAATCGCATTCAACTCTATGGAAATGCTGCATTTGGGGAATACAACTTCGGGCTTAAATGTGCGTTGAATACAAATTTAAAGTTAAAATTATTTGCAGAGGATAATGCAAAGGACATAGAGAAAATGCGAGATTTTGGGCTTCCGATTCCGACTTTGGAAAACCTTTTGGAGAGATTTTTGCCCGATTTTTCTCAAGGGCTTTGGCTAGATACGATTAGCTTTAATCTCCCCAATCTCCTGCGCTATGAAGATAGAAATGCGATGGCATTTGGGATTGAAAATCGCACGCCTTTTACAGATTTTCGTGTGGTGGAATTTGCCTTTAGGATTTCGGAATCTTTTAAAATATCCAAGGGATATAGCAAATTTATTTTGCGTTTGCTTTTAGAGAAATTGGGAAGTAAGGAGTTGGCTTGGCGGAGAGACAAAATAGGGTTTAGTGCGCCTGAATTTTGCTTAATGCAAACTTTAGGATATAATGCAAGCTCTCTTTTTGATATTCGTTTGGTAATTTTTGAGACTTTAAAGGGTAGATTATGATTTGGATTGATGTCGCAACCCCCAAATATGCAATGTTTTTTAGCGTGATGATTAAAGAATTACAAAAAAGAGGGCATAAAGTGTTTGTAACTACGCGCTACGCGCCTCATTATACAGAGGCTAAGGAGATTTTAGAACTACACAAGATTCCACATACCGTGCTTGGAGAATATGGCGGGGCAACTTTGCTAGAAAAGTTTCAAGCAAGAATATTCCGACAAAAAGAGATTTTGGATTTATTTAAAGTGCAGGGCGTTCCTAGATTACTAATCTGTGGTGCAGTGGTAGATAGCGTGCAAGTAGCGTATGGAATCGGGATTCCGGTGGTGAATATTTATGATACACCTGCATTTACAAAACCCGGCGATGAAGAATGCCCGCGTGAATTAACCGCAGTTGCAAGGCTTACTTTGCCTTTTTCTAAGCTTTTTTTCTATCCATTTATTTTTCCAAAAGAGCTTATGTTACGTTTCGCACTAGATGAATCCCAAATCGTGCCTTATCCTTTTATTGATGTAGCTTTGTGGATAAATGCGATTCAAAAGGAATCTAAAAATGACTTTAGAATCCGCTATGGGCTAGACACGACAAAACCCACGATTCTTGTGCGTGAAGAGGAATACAAAGCCCATTATGTTAAAGAGCAAATCCCTGTGATTTATCAAGTGATTCCTTTGCTTAAAAAAGCAATCAATGCGAATATTGTGATTATGCCAAGATATGAAAAAGACAGGTTAAAAAGGGATTTTGGAGGAATCGCGACCATTTTGGAGGAGAAGCTAAAGCCAGAGGAATTTTATCCTTTCATTGATTTATTTATCGGTGGAGGAGGAACGATGAATCTTGAGGCGGTTTGCTATGGGATTCCAACTATCTCTACACGTTCTCTTTGGCTGATTCACGACCAATATTTGATTAAACACAAACTAATGTTTTGGAGTCAAGATTGTGAGGAAATTTTAAAAATTGCTCAAGAAATGTTAGGTAAAAAAATAGAATCGCAAAGTTACTTTGTGCAAGGAGAATGCAATTTTAACGCAATCCTTGATACAATAGAATGTAGAATCTTAAAGGAGAAAAAATGTTAGGTGTAGCTTTACTTGGTTGTGGGAGAATCGCAGTGCGCCACGCGCAACTTTTAAGCAGCAGCGAAATTGCAGGAGCTAAGCTTGTAGCCGTGTGTGATATTGATAAAGTCCGTGCGGAAGCTTTTGGGATAAAATACAATGTGCCTTATTTTGTAGATTTAGATTCTATGATGAAAGAGTGTGGCGATAAAATTGATGTAGTCTCTATTCTCACACCAAGTGGCAAACACGCGCAAAATACCCTAGAGGTCGCACCTTATCAAAAACATATTATCGTAGAAAAGCCTATGGCTTTGACTTTGGAGGACGCTGATAAAATGATAGAATCTTGCGATAAATTTGGGATTCGTCTTTTTGTTGTGAAGCAGAATCGCTACAATTTACCCGTGCAAAAATTACGTGAGGCATTGGAATCTGGGCGGTTTGGTAAAATCGTAATGGGCAGTGTGCGGGTGCGTTGGTGTCGGGATAATGCGTATTATAAGCAAGATTCGTGGCGTGGCACTTGGGCGCAAGATGGAGGAGTATTTACCAATCAGGCGAGTCATCATATTGATTTGCTGGAATGGATGCTAGGTGATGTGGAAAGTGTGTTTGCAAAAAGTCGCATTGCATTAAGCGACATAGAGACAGAGGATACAGGGGTTGCGGTGTTGAAGTTTAAGAATGGGGCTTTGGGTGTGATTGAGGCGACGACTGCTACGCGTCCAAAAGATTTGGAGGGTAGTCTTTCTATACTCGGAGAGCTTGGAAGCGTAGAGATTGGTGGATTTGCTGTCAATGAAATCAAGCATTGGAATTTTACAAACGCAATGGAATCAGACAAGGAAGTAATGGAAAAATATTCCGTCAATCCCCCAAATGTCTATGGGTTTGGGCATAAGGAGTATTATTTGCATGTGGTAGATTCTATCTTAAATGGCACAAAGGCTTTGGTTGATGGACTAGAGGGACGTAAAAGCTTAGAACTCATTATCGCAATGTATGAATCCGTAGAGACAGGCAAGGAAGTGTTTTTGAGATTCCACCCAGAGAAATGTAGATTAGGACATAAGGAATGAAAAAAATCGTGTTTTTAGGCGCAAAAGAAATTGGCAAACAATGTTTGCAAGAATTGTTTGCTAGGCAAGACACGTTAGATTTTGCGCTTGTCGCAGTGGGGACATCTCCTAGAGGACAAGCGGTAAAGGAGTTTTGCATACAACATAAAATCCCACTCCTTACAGATTTAAACGGGCTTTTTGAGCTAGATTTTGATATACTTTTTTCTGTGCAGTATCACCAAATCTTAAAACCACAGCATATTTTTTGCGCTAAAGAGATTGCTTTAAATCTCCACCTAGCACCTTTGCCAGAATATAGAGGGTGCAATCAATTTTCTTTTGCTATTTTAAATGAAGATAAAGAGTTTGGTGTAACAATACATCAAATGGACGAAGGGATTGATAATGGTGCGATTGCTTTTCAAAAGAGGTTTAAAATCCCTAAAAACTGCTTCGTAGAGGAGCTAGTAGAGTTGGCAAATACTTATGGAGTAGAGCTATTTTCTGAAAATTTAGAAAAAATGATTAAAGGAGATTATCGGCTAATCCCTCAAGATTCCATTTTCTCGCCTCGTAGAGAGTTTCATAAAAGAATAGAAATAGAAAGCTTAAAGCACATCAGGCTAGAATCTTGCGGGGGGGGGGGGCTTTAATTGAAAAAATCATTCGTGCCACTGCAATGCCCGGATTTGAACCGCCCTATTGTTTCATTGGGGGCAGGAAATTTTACTTTATACGAGAGCAAAATAAGGGAGGTGAAAATGGGGGCTGATGTCAAGATTGTAGAGCCTTGTAATCTCTATGAATGTGAGCTTGGAGATGAGGTGTTTGTGGGTCCTTTTGTAGAGATTCAAAGAGGGGTGAAAGTGGGTGCAAAGAGTAGAATCCAAAGCCATAGTTTTATTTGCTCACTTGTGGATATAGGAGAGAATTGCTTCATAGGACACGGAGTAATGTTTGTCAATGATTTATTTAAAGAGGGCAAGCCAGCAGGTGGGGATTCTACAAAATATAAAGAAACAAAAATTGGGAATTGTGTAAGCATAGGCTCAAATGCTACGATTCTACCTGTGGAGATTTGCGATAATGTCGTGATTGGCGCAGGAAGCGTGGTTACAAAAAATATTGTTAAAAGCGGAATCTATGCAGGGAATCCCGCGCAATTAATTCGGGAATTATAAAAGGAAAAAAAGATGGGATTTGAAGAGATTACAAGCAAAATAGAATCGTATCGTGAGCATCTAAAGCAAAAGACAACTTTGATAGAAGTCATAGATTATGGCGCAGGGAAGCCAGAGGAAAAGCGCACAAAGGAACAAATGGAAGCAGGCGTTTGCGTTGAAGTTCCACTTTGTGAATTGGCAAAGATTGGTGTCAAACGCGAAAAAGCGGAAGTAATTTTTGAGATTTTTAAGAGTTTATTGCCGCAAAAAATCTTAGAGCTTGGCACTTGTTTGGGATTCTCTAGCTCTTATATGGCTTCATTCGCGCCAAATGCTCAAATTTGGAGCATTGAGGGAAGCCCAAATGTCGCACAAATTGCTAAAGAAAATCATCAGCATTTTGCTTTAAAAAATATTGAAGTGTTGGTTGGACGCTTTGATTTGATGCTGCCAAATCTCTTAGAAAAAATCAAGCCCATTGACTTTGCTTTCATTGATGGACACCATAATAAAGAAGCCACAATAACCTATTACAAGCAAATTTTGCCTTTTGTGGTGGGGGGGGGTATTATGTTATTTGATGATATTGCTTGGAGTAGCGGAATGCAAGAGGCTTGGAGGGAGATTTTGGAATCCCATTGCTACACAAAAGCGCAAGAGTTTGGAGAGACTTGGAAGATGGGGGCATTATGGCTATAAAATTTTTAGACTTAAAAAAACAGTATTTGGACATAAAAGGCGAAATAGAAACTGCAATTTCAAATGTAGTGGAGAGTAGCGCATTTGTGGGTGGCAGTGAGGTGAGTGCATTTGAGGAGGAGTTTTCGGAGTTTTTAGGCGGAAGTGTGCGCACTCTAGGCGTGGCAAATGGCACGGACGCACTTGAAATTGCGATAGAATCTCTTGCCTTGCCCAAAGATTCGGTGGTTTTAGTGCCTGCAAATACTTTTGCGGCGAGTGCAGAAGCGGTTGTGCGCAATGGCTTAAGAGTGCAATTTGTGGATTGTGGAGCGGATTATACAATGGATTTAGCGGATTTGGAATCCAAAATCACAGAGCAGACAAGCGCGATTCTAGCAGTGCATTTGTATGGGCAGAGTGCAAGGATTGAGGAGATTTTGGAGATTGCAAAAGAAAAGAATCTCCGCGTAATTGAGGATTGCGCTCAAGCACACGAAGTAAAGTTTAAAGGGCAGTGTGTGGGGACTTTTGGCGATATTGCTACTTTTAGCTTTTATCCGGGCAAGAATCTAGGGGCTTATGGAGATGGTGGAGCGATTGTAAGTCGTGATTCTGCGCTTTTGCGAAAATGTGAGGAGATTGCTCATCACGGAGGATTGAAAAAATACGAACATAGAATCGTAGGGAGAAATTCGCGACTTGATAATCTACAAGCAGCGATTTTGCGCGTGAAATTGCGACACTTAGCAGCTTGGAATACTAGACGCAGGAAGGTAGCGAAGCTCTATTTTGAGGGGTTTAAGGATTGCGATTCCATAATCTTACCAGAGGTTAAGGATTCTTGTTTTTGTGTGTGGCATTTGTTTGTGATTCGGATTAAGAATCGCGACGCAGTGATGACATATTTGAAGCAAAAGGGGATTGAATATGGATTGCATTATCCGATTGCTTTGCCAAATTGCCCTGCCTTTAGCCATCAATCCTATGTTGTGGAATCCTCCACACCCAATGCTTCTGCGTGGCAAGAGGAGATTCTATCTTTGCCAATGGGGGAACATTTGACTGATGAGGAAGTGAAAGAAGTGATTGAAGCAGTCAAGGACGCAGTATGTGGGTAAAAAATGGCAAAGGGCTTGTGTTGTGGCTGTGCGGCTTGGCAGGGAGTGGGAAAAGCACGATTGGCAAGGCATTGTATGAGAGGATTAAGCAAGAGATTCCCAATATTGTGTATTTAGATGGCGATGAGTTGCGTGATTTACTTGGGCATTACGCTTACGATAAACAAGGTCGGATTGAAGTTGCACTCAAGCGTTCAGCTTTTGCGCATTTTCTAAGCTCGCAAGGTTTGGTGGTAGTGGTAACTACGATTTCGCTTTTTGATGAAGTGTATGCTTATAACCGCAAGACTTTGCAAAATTATTTAGAAATTTATATAGAATGTTCTATGGAGGAGCTGCAAAGGCGCGACCAAAAGGAACTTTATAGCGGTGCGCTTAAAGGAGAGATTCAAGATGTCGTGGGGGTGGATATTCCATTTGTTAAGCCAAATGCGGATATAATCCTACCCAATGATACGACGAATAACTTAGAACAAAAGGTGCAGAGTATCTTAACTCAAATCAAAGGAAAGGGAAGCAAATGAAACAAGGTGATTTTACACAAGTGGCGAAGCATTATCATAATCGTCCGGCATATAGCCCGATGTTGTTAGAAAAGCTGATTGCTTGTATCAATGATGAGCAAAAAAATCTCAAAGATTTGCAAATCGTAGAAGTGGGCGCAGGGACAGGCAAGCTTACCAAAATGCTAAGTGAGTTTGGAATGCAAGTCTTAGCCGTAGAGCCAAATGATGAGATGAGAGAAGAGGGCATCGCCTATACAAAAGACACAAATATCAAATGGCAAAAAGGAAGTGGCGAGGAAACAGGCGTGCAAAGTGGAATCGCGGATTGGGTGATTATGGCGAGTAGCTTCCATTGGACTGACCCTAAGAAATCTTTGCCCGAGTTTGCGAGAATCTTAAAAAATTCTGCGGCTCAAAATAGCTCTGCCCATACTTCTACCCACAATACTTCTGCGGGGGGGGGGGGGTATTTCACAGCTATATGGAATCCTAGAAATATCCTAGAGGGTTCAGTATTCTATGAAATTGAACAAGAGATTAAGAATATTGTTCCAGAGCTTGCTAGAGTGAGTAGCGGGACACAAAATGTCAAAAAATGGGAGGAAATCCTCATCTCCACAGGGGATTTCACAGACTGCTTTTTTATGGAGTGCGATTATATAGAGATAATGGACAAGGCGCGTTATCTTGGAGCGTGGCATTCTGTAAATGATATACAAGCCCAAGCAGGGGAGCAAAGATGGAAAAAGATTTTGGAAATGATAGAATCCAAAATCTCACATTTACAAACTTTAGAGATTCCTTATAAAATTCGCGCTTGGACGGCTAGAAAGTCCAGCAAAGGAGGCTCTAGGGCGTAATTCTCTATTCTTTTTCTTTTGCATTGGGCAACATAATAAGGAAACAACAATGCAAGAGAATAAGACAAGAATAGTAGAACAAGTTTGGGATTACACCAAACACGCGAAATATTACAGCTACCGCCCGAATTACGCACCCAAAACGATTGATATGCTTATCACTTTGGCTAAGGGAGAAAAAGCGGGCAATTTGAAAGTCGCAGATATTGGTGCAGGGACAGGAAATTTAAGCATTATGCTTTTAGAGAGAGGTTGTGAAGTGGTGAGTGTAGAGCCAAATGACGCAATGCGTGAAATTGGCATTGAGCGCACAAAAGGTGCAAAAATTGAATGGGTAAGGGCTACGGGCGTGGATTCTACGTTACAAAGCGGGAGTTTTGATTGGGTAACCTTTGGCAGTAGCTTTAATGTAATGGATAGGACAGAGGCGTTAAAAGAAGCCCATAGACTGCTTAAAGGCAATGGATACTTTTCGTGTATGTGGAATCATAGAGACTTAAACGACCCCATTCAGCAAAAGGCAGAAAATGCGATTCTCTCCATCGTGCCAAACTACACAAGAGGTGTGAGACGCGAAGACCAACGCCCGATTATTGAAGCACACAAAGAGCTTTTTGATAATATTATCTACATTGAAGAGGATTTTTACTTTCACCAAAGTTTGGAAAACTATATTTTAGCGTGGCAGAGTGTGAAAAATCCTTATTGGGATTTAGAGACCAAAGAAGGGCAAGGGATTTTTGATAAAATCACTGCAAAAATGCGAGAAGTTCTCCCTCAAGAATTTGACATCAAATACACTACGCGTTGCTGGAGTGCAAGAAAAGTAGGATAAAGAAAGTATGATGAAGTAGGGTGAAATACAAGGGGGCAAAATGAGCAAAAGCAAGACATTAGCAATTCTAAAGCAAAGTGGCGTATTAAATGCCTTAAGATATGTGGCAGATAAAAAGGCACATAAAGGCAGAATTTACGCACTGCTTCAAAAACTACTAATGCTTCTTACCCTCTATCACCTTGATAAACCCCGCGCGTATGAGATTTACCGAGCTTTAAGGAGATATAATATTTGTGTTGCTGATTTTTCATTTCTTTCGTATTTTGCTAAAGAATACGACAATGTAAAGCAGTGGTTAGAATCTAAGGAATTTAAAGAGACTTATATTCTGCCCCCCCCCCCCCATTATATACTTATCCTCCGCTGCTTAATCCTAAAGAAATAGATTACACAGACATTCCCCCCGAATTTGCGTGGAAGTTAAATATTCCTTTGCCGCCTTATTATCAGTTCCTCTATTTTGGTAGCCACGCCACAGGTAACACAGGATTAGAGAATCTTATCCAAAGATGCGGGGGCTTATCTTATTATCAAGGCGATGTAGATGTAGAGGATAGGGCAAAAGCAGCGTATATTACATTATTTACTTTAATTATGGAGCATACAGATTTGCAAGATTATTTTAGCTACATTGCATTAAGAAACTATATACCGCATAATAAAAAAGAAAATGGAGAAAAACTCTGTGCGCTTATTCCCAATACCCCCTCTATTTACCTTGTCCGAGACCCAATTAGTGCATTAAAGAGTGCTTGTTCTTTAACTCCTTGCAGAGAAGTGTATGTAGAGATGAAAAAGCTTGTCAATCCAGAGGATTTATTGCATTTTTTGCAAAATAGAGGCAAGGGAGATAAAGAGGATTTAAGAATCGCAGAGACGGATACTTTTGCGCATTTAATGGAGTATTTTATTAAAGACATTTATTATTGTTTCCACGATACGCAGCTTTGGGATTTTCTAATCAATTTTAAGGAGAGTATAATACTTGATATGGCTGAAATAGTAGGTGATAGGGCATTTGAGACAATCCACACTCTAGCTAAGCAGCTTCATTTCCCTCCGCCAAAGCCCGAAGATAAAGAGATATTTGCAATGGGTATATCGGAGTATCAAACGATTTTGCCCCTTACTTTGGAGTTTAAAAGCCACAATCAAGTGATTGCCATTACTCTAATGGATAGGGTATTTTGTATGGATAAGAGAAAATATATCTTTGATTATAATTCTCAAAGATGCTCTAGCTACCATAAACAGGCTTTGGAGGAGAATGCAAATTATAAAGATATTACTTTTTCTCTTTTTGGGCAAACTTGCTTTTATGGCAGGATTATTCTTTGCATTCATTCAAAAGATTGGGCAATTCTTTTTGAGAATGAAAATCTCTTAGGGTTGGTTAAAAAGAGATTGTTAGAGATTATCCCACTCTTAGAAAAGCAAAAAGAGATGAAGAATGCTAAAAAACTCACCGAAAAAGACATTTTAGAATATCTCAAATCTCACAAAGATTTATGTCTTGAAGCTAAAGCAGTCTTTGAAAAACATCTCACATTTCTAGCTTCTGTGCGTCCCGACATAATAGAATCTTGGAAGTATTATCAGGAGTTTTTAGCAATGTGTGAGGAGATGAGCTAATTTCTTTATAATTTCCCGCATATTTTTGAGTGAATTATTAAAGGTAAGTTTGGTATAATTTTGCGTTTGTATTTGTAGTAAAGGAATGCAATGGCAAGAGATGAGGTAAAAACAGATTCTTGGGTAAGAGATTTATTAAAAGTTGCAAAAATACCTTTTACAGAGCAAGGGGGAGGGACAAAAGAGCTAGATAATGCTTTTAAAACTGCTTCCAAATCCCTTAGCGGTAATGTAGGTTATCCAGACTTTTGTGCAATAGTCAAAGATTTTGTATTTGTCTTTGAGGATAAGTCGGACATAGATAAACATTGCAAACTAGATTCAAAAGGTTGTATTGATTTAGAGAGTGCAGATTCTGTTAAAAACTATGCCACTAATGGCGCAATTCATTATGGCAAACACTTAGCAAGAAATACAAATTATAAAAAAATTATCGCCATAGCTGTAAGCGGCAATGAAAAACGACATAAAATTACACCCTATTTTATCAATGAAAATGGTTTTGTAACCAAAGATTTAAAAGAATTAGAAGATTTTATTGTTTTTAATGAAGATAATATTGAGGAATACTATACAAAAGAAATTCTAAAAGAGCAGACCGATAGAGAAAAAACCACACAAGAGATTATTAAAGACGCGGCAACCTTGCACGAAGATTTACGAAACTATGGCTCACTTACAGACCAATCTAAACCCTTAATTGTTTCAGGCATACTTCTAGCTTTAGAAGAAATAAAACATAAAAACTTTGATATAGAAAGATTAAATGGTGATAAGGAAAAAACCGATGGGCAAAAAATATATGAAGCCATTAGCGACAATTTAAAACGCGCCAATGTTCGCCCTGAAGTAAAAAAAGATAAGCTTTTATCGCAATTTTCACTGATTAAAGATACACTTAAAATTAATGAAATTAATACTCATTTAGGTAAAACACCTTTGAGGCATTACACAGATTTTCTCTATAAACACATTTATCAAAATATCAAATACACACAAACAAGCGAAGATATTTTAGGCAGATTTTATAGTGAATTTATGAGTTATTCAGGTGGCGATGGACAACTCTAGGCATTGTGCTAACCCCCAAGCATATTTGCGAACTCTTTTGTGATTTGGCAGATTTAAAACACGATGATATTGTATTTGACCCCTGCTGTGGCACTGCTGGATTTTTAATCGCTGCTATGCACAATATGCTTTCAAAGGTTACAGATAGTGCGCAAAGACAACATATCAAAGAAAATCAACTTTTTGGTATAGAAGACCAAAGTTATATGTTTTCTATTGCTACAACAAATATGATTTTACGAGGGGACGGCAAAAGTAACTTAGACAACAAAGATTTTTTAAAACAAAATCCTGCGGATTTACAAAAAGAAATAGCTGCAACGATTGGAATGATGAATCCACCCTATTCACAAGGAAGCAAGGCAAATCCAAACCTTTATGAAATCGCATTTTGTGAGCAGCTTTTGGATTCTTTAACAAAAAAAGCAAAAGGGATTGTCATCATTCCTCAAAGTGCAGTTACAGGCAAGAGCAAAGAAGAAAAAGCCATTAAGGCAAATATTTTAAAGAAACACACTTTAGAGGGCGTAATAACACTTAACAAAAATACCTTTTATGGCGTAGGCACAAACCCTTGCATAGCAATTTTTACAGCTGGGATTCCACACAATAAAGATAAAATCTGCAAGTTTATAAACTTTGAAAACGATGGCTTTGAAGTGCAAAAGCACAAGGGCTTAGTAGAGACAATCCACGCTAAAGATAAAAAGGCGCATTTGCTTAAAGTCTGGAAAAATGAAATGGAAGCAGAATCTAAATTCTGTGTCAAGACAACCATAGAGGCAGATGATGAGTGGTTGCATAGTTTCTATTATTTTAATGATGAGATTCCAAAATATGAAGACTTTGATAAGACAATGGCAGATTATCTCACTTTTGAATTTAATATGATAACGCACGGGAGAGGGTATTTGTTTGGACTAAATGATGAAAAGTTGCAAAATATGGAGCAAGGCAATGAATGAGAGTTTAGAATCTGTAAAATGGGGAGAGTTTGCCATAGGAGAGATTTTTACAATAACAAATTCAAAACCTTACCATAAAAATAATTTAAAATTAGGAAAAGGAAAAACTCCTTATGTTACGAGAAGTTCCTTTAACAATGGTTTAGAATATATTGTAGAAAATGAAAATTTTACCCTTAATCCAAAAGATACTATTAGTTTAGGTGCAGAAAATGCAGATTTTTTCTATCAAGGCATAGAATACATTACAGGCAACAAAATGTATTGTCTCAGCAATGGAAAAATTAACAGATACACAGGACTATTCCTAACTCAAACCTTAAAGAAAAGCATTGAAAATTGTGGCTTTGGCTATGGAATAGGATTAACAGGCACACGATTATGCAATAGAAAAGTCTTACTGCCTAAAGATTCTAATGGCAATCCACATTGGGAGTTTATGGAATCCTTTATGCGTGAGTTAGAGAAAAAACATTTAGAAAAAATCATAGCTTATTATAAAAACAAACTCGTAGAGTCTATCGGGGGGGGGGGGGTAATACCTCCTTATTTGGCGAAAAAATATTGCTATTCTAGCCAAGATAAAAATATTTCAAACTCTGCCGCATTTGCAAACTTCATTGAGGGTAGCTTAATGGAAATTGCAAAAAATGAGCTAACTTTAGAATCTATAAAATGGGGTGAGTTTTATTTCTATGAGATTTTTCACAAAATAAAGCGAGGTAAAAGATTAATTAAAAAACATCAAATAGAGGGTAAAATACCTTATATTTCCTCAAGTGCCATAAATAATGGGGTAGATAATTTTATTAGCAATGATAAAAGGGTAAGAAAATTTCAAAATTGTATTAGTCTTGCCAATAGCGGAAGTGTAGGAAGTGCATTTTTTCATCAATATGAATTTATAGGAAGCGACCATATTACAGCACTTGAAAATAAAAAATTCAATTTATATATTTATTTGTTTATGTTGCCCTTGATTAAAAGATTAAGCGAGAAATATAGCTTCAATCGTGAGATTAACGACTCAAGAATCAAAAGAGAAAAGCTGATTTTACCCATAGATTCCAAAGGAAAACCAAACTACAAATTTATGGAATCCTTTATGCGCGAATTAGAGAAAAAACAGCTATGCAGAATCCTTAAATTTTATCAACACAAATTTGTTGCTTAAGTTGTTGCACAAAGGGCTAAGTTGATAAACCTAAATAAGCAAAAAGCGCAAAATAAAGAATCTTGAAGTAAGTTTAAACTATAATATCGCCTTTATTTTGTAGCATCTAAGGTTTATTATGCAATTATCTTTTCAAACCAAAGCGCGTAATTTGCTAGCTTTGCAAGGCATATTAAAGAGTGCAAAAGTCTTGCCCTTAATGCTCACTTCTCTTAAAGAGTTGGAAGCGAATGAGGCGGGGGTATTAGAGGAGATTCAAAAATGCTTCAGCGGTGAAAATGCGTGTGAAAAGCTTATCGTTCGTAGCAGTTCCAAAAGTGAAGATAGTGCGCAAACTTCTAATGCAGGAGCGTTTTTAAGTCTCTCTAATGTAAATGTGGAATCCCAAGCGATTTTAGAGGCGTTGCGCAAAGTTGGGGCGTCTATGCCAAAGCTTGATGATGAGATTCTCATTCAGCCAATGCTAGAGCATATCGCGACGTGCGGTGTGGCGATGAGTGCGGATAAAGATACGCTTGCGCCTTATTATTGCATTGAGTGGGATAAAAGCGGTTCAAATAGTGCGATTACCGATGGAAGCGCCAAAGGCTTAAGCTTTTTTGCTCATAAAGAAGCGGAATTGCCAAAAGATAGCACTTTAAAAGCTATTATTGTAATGCTAAGGGAGTTAGAATCTCTTTTTGACTATAAATTCTTAGATGTGGAATTTGCGATAGATTCTAGCGGGGATTTGTATTGTCTGCAAGTGCGTCCGCTTGTAGTCAAAGATAAACTCAATCTCTATGAATCCCTGCCATTTAGCGCGCTAGAGAGATTACAAAAGCGCATTGTTTCTTTGCAAAAGCAAACGCCAGATATTTATGGCAAACGCGCAATTTTTGGTGTAATGCCTGATTGGAATCCTGCCGAGATTTTGGGGTTGAAGCCTAAGCGATTAGCCCTAAGCCTTTATAAAGAAATCATCACGGATAATATTTGGGCGTATCAACGGGATAATTATGGTTATCTTAATTTGCGCTCTCACCCGCTAATGCACTGCTTTTTGGGCATTCCTTATATTGATGTGCGTCTTTCTTTTAACTCCTTTATCCCCAAAGCTTTGGATAAAAAAATCGCAAGTAAATTAGTGGATTATTATTTGGATACTTTGGAGGCAAACCCGCATTTCCACGATAAGATAGAGTTTAACATTGTCTTTTCTTGCTATGATTTAAATATCCCTCATAAATTAAAAAGTCTGCTTTCAAAAGGCTTTAATGAAAATGAGATTAAAAGGCTAGAATTTGCACTTTTGGAGCTTACAAATTCTATCATCAATCCTAAAAAAGGCTTGTATATCAAGGATTTAAAAAAGATTGCAAAGTTAGAGCAAATTTACAAAGATTTAGAGGATTCGCACTTGCCGACTTTGGATAAGATTTATTGGCTTTTGGAATCTTGTAAGAGATACGGGACTTTGCCTTTTGCAGGGATTGCAAGGGCTGGGTTTGTGGCGGTTTCTATGCTTAATTCTCTTGTAGAAATTGGATTTTTTAGCTTGGCGGAAAAACAGGCATTTTTAAATTCTCTTAACACGGTGAGCAAGGAGCTAGCCTCAAGTGTTGCCACGCTTACGGAGGAAACAAAAGAGGAGTTTTTAAGCAAATTTGGGCATTTGCGCCCTAGCACTTATAATATCTTAAGTCCGCGCTATGATGAGGATTTTAGAGCTTACTTTGATTTGGGTGCAAGAGAGTGCTTGACATCAAATGAAAGTAATTTTGTGCTTAATGCTAAAAAGCTACAATCTCTTGATACGCTTTTAAGCGAACACGGGCTAAAGATTAGCGCAAAAGAGTTTTTAGAGTTTTTGAAAAGAGCGATTGAGGGGAGAGAATATGCGAAGTTTGAATTTACCAAACTGCTCTCCCGTGCTTTAAGCCTCATTGGCGAGCTAGGCGTTTATTATGGAATCCCAAAAGAGGAAATGGCGCATTTGGATATTCAAAATATTTTAAACCTTTATGCCTCGCTGTATTCTAAAAATCCAAAGGAAAGATTTTTAGAGGAAATTAAAAGGCACAAGGAGGAATACGCCTTGACTTTGAGCGTGAAGCTTCCTGTGCTACTTACCAATGCAGAGCAGGTTGTGAGCTTTTTAAGCGCGGAGATTGTGCCAAACTTCATCACGCAAAAGTCGGTGAGTGCGCTCATTAGCGATTTAAGTGATACGAATTTAGAGGGCAAAATTGTGCTGATTAAATCCGCTGACCCCGGATTTGATTATTTATTTACGAAAAATATTGCGGGATTGATTACTTGCTATGGTGGGGCAAACTCGCATATGGCAATTCGCGCAAGTGAGCTTGGATTGCCCGCTGCGATTGGCGTAGGCGAGGAAAACTTTAGCAAATTTCTAAGCGCAAAGCGCATTAAGCTAGATTGTGAAAGTGGACAAATCGTAGTCTTATGAAGTTTATTGGTATTACGCAAAGATTGCTAGAAAATACGAGTTATTACGAGGTGCGCGAGGCTTTAAGCGTAGAGTGGGGCGAGTTTTTTAAGGAGCATTTGCAGGGCTTTTTGCCTCTGCCTTTAAGCTATGCGATGCCTTTTAGCACTTATGCGCAATCTCTAGGGGGGAGTTTAGGTGGCGTGATTCTAAGTGGTGGGAATGATTTAAACTCTTTAAATCCTAATCCGCTTTCCTCTATGCGTGATGAATATGAGGCGCAAATACTCACGCATTGTTTGCAGTATAATGTGCCTTTGCTTGGAATCTGTCGTGGTGCGCAGAGGATAGCAGAATATTTTGGTGCGAAATTGGAGCTTTTAGAGGGGCATATTGGCAATCATCAAGTTGTAGATGTCCGCAATCAGGAGAAATTTGAAGTCAATTCTTTTCATAACTATGGTATTAGGGCTTTAGGGGATTGCTTAGAGCCTTTGGTGAGAGCAGAAGATAGGAGCATAGAGGCTTTCAAACATAAACATAAGCCTATTTTTGCGCTGATGTGGCATATTGAACGAGAGGGAGGAATGCAAGCGCAAGAGGGGCAGAATCAAAGCTTTGATGAGTGGCTAAAAATTGTAACAATAAGAAAGGAGAAGGAATGAAAATTTTATATGCACCAAGCAGCAGGGAGGCGAGTGATGATTTACATAGGAATGTCGCTTGCGGGTTTGATGTTTTGATATTAGAAGCTTTAGTCAGTATGAAGCAAAAGGTATTTTATCTGCCAAATATTAAGACAGATAAGGCGGTGAAAGATTCTATTTTGGAGATTTTTAAGGATTCTATTACCTGGGCGAAAGTCGCCCCCAAAAGTATAGATTTATGCGTGAGTGATATTTCAAACATTGCTTTAAAATACGCCCTATGGACACAGAATCCTAGCATTTTATGCTTTTTTGGTTTCACTAGCGTTTCTTTTCCGGCGGAGGATAAATATTTTTCTTTAATCCAATCCTCAACACATTGTGTTTATTCGTTAAAAGAGCTTAAAGAATCCATTTTGCAATATCCAAAGTTGAAACAAGAAAAAACAAAAAGAATCCAAGAAGTGGTAAATGGAGAGATGATATGAGCGTAGAAGCACAAATAAATCAGTTTATCCAAATGGCAAAATCCAACATAGAATCGCATTTGAGCAAAGAGCGTCCTAATATCCTAGTCATTTCTTATTATCCTACTTATCGCAAGCACTATGGCAACTTAATCACTCGCTTAAAGGAAAAATATAATGTCATCACGATAGTAGAACGAGAATTAAAAGATGAGTTTGAAAGAAGTGGGCATCATAATGTCTTCTTTCCTTGGCGTATCACAGAAAATGGACAAACTTATTATTTAAATACCGATATTAGCGGGATTGATTTGATATTGACTGCCGATCAAGTGGGTTATGAGAATGGCAAGATTGATAGGACATTTTTAAGCACCACAGCCAAGCGCATTTATTTTCCACATAGTTTGATAGAGCAAACAGGAGCTTGTGAGGTAGTGGATTATATTTTAGTGCCATCAAAAGTCGCAATGAAAGAATTTAAGAAGGCATTGCCTAAAAGCAAGGTTAAGCTACTAGAGAGCGGCTATCCTAAGCTAGATAATGCAATTTTTGCCTATGATTATAAGCCGAGCAATACGATTACCTATGCTCCTAGCCTGCGCTATGGCACAGGAAGTAATGCAAATAACAATCTTTTGAGCGGATTTGAAAATATGATGGTAGAATCTTTGCTAGAAAATACAGATTATAATATTTCTTTTCGCGCTCACCCGATGAATTTTCAAAACAAACACCCCTTTTACCAACTTATCAAAGCTAAATGGGCGGGAGAGGCGCGCGTGAAGTTTGATGAGGCATTGGGCAATGCGTTTCATAATTTCAGTGAGCTTTTTATCACCGATATTTCCACGGCGGCTTTTACTTATTCTTTCAGCACTTTGCGTCCTAGTCTATTTTTCTCCCCATTAAAAATGCAAAATCCGATCACGGAATATGCTAATCAAATAAGTGCGGGGGGGGGGGATATGTCGCAGTTTAACAGAAATAAAAGAGTGGCTTAAGGCATTAGACTTTGCACAAGATTTTGAAAGGATAGAGAAATTTAGAAACGAAGCAATTTATAATGTAGGGCATTCAGAAGAGGCTATTGTAGAGCAAATTGATAAAATTTTACAAGGAAAGTTATGAAAGCAATGATTTTAGCGGCGGGATTTGGTTCAAGGCTAATGCCTCTTACGCAAGAGAATCCAAAGTGTATGGTGGAATATTGCGGCAAAAAGCTCATTGATTATGAAATCGGGGCTTTAAAAGACGCTGGGATTAAGGAAATTGCAGTGGTGGGCGGATATTTATTTGCAGTTTTAAAAAACTATGTGGAATCACAATTTAACATAAAAAATATTTATCAAAATCTTGAATTTAATAAAACAAATATGGTGCAAACGCTCTTTTGTGCAAGGGAGTTTATAGAATCTTGTATCACACACAAGCAAGATTTGATTATTTCATATGCGGATATTGTGTATAGCGCAGAGATTGTGCGTTCATTAATGCAATCTGATGAGCCTTTAAGTATCGTGGTGGATAAAAATTGGCGCACATTGTGGGAGAAGCGATTTGAAAATCCTCTTTTGGACGCAGAGACATTAAAAATAAGAGAGGGCAAAGTCATAGAGCTTGGCAAAAAGCCTAAGAGTTATGAGGAGATAGAGGGGCAGTATATTGGGCTTTTTAAATTTTCTTACCACTTTTTGCCACAAGTTTTAGGATTCTATGATAGTTTGGATAGAAATGCGATGTATGATGGCAAAGATTTTGATAATATGTATATGACAAGCTTTTTGCAAGGCTTGATTAATGCGTATGGTGGCGCACAAGCGGTGGAGATTAATGGCGGTTGGTGCGAGATTGATTTTAAGAGTGATTTGGAGGTAGGATATTGAAAATTTCTATTATTATTCCTCTATTCAATACTGAAAAATTCATTGCAAGGGCATTGGAGAGCTGTATAAAGCAAACTTATTCTAACATAGAAATCATTGTTGTAGATGATAAGTCAGAGGATAAAAGCATAGAAATCGTTAAGCAATTTTGTCAAACAGATGAGAGAATACATTTGATAGAAAATGATAGCAATCTAGGTCCCTTTGTGTGTAGGAATAAAGGGGCAATATATGCTAATAGAGGGGGGGGGGCAGATTCTAATGTTTTTAGATTCTGATGACACTTTGGAGAAAAATGCTTGCGAAGAAGTTGCTTTGAGCTTTCAAGAGGAGATAGATTTATGTATTTTTCAATTTAAGCGTCAAGAGGGAGAAAGACAATATCAAGAAAACTCTTGGTTTAATCGGGATTTATCTTTAAATCTTGATGAATTTGAGAAATTGTGGATTGATAATGGAGGTAGCAATCTCATTAACTCTCTGTGTAATAAGGCATTTAGAACAGAAATTTTTATCCAAAACTTTGAAGAAAATCTAAAAAATATTCAAGAGAGGCTTTTAATGGCAGAGGACGCAATCGTGAGTGTATCTTATTTATCCTATGTCAAAAAAGTCAGGCTTTTAAACCAGTCCCTTTATATTTATTATGTCAATGAAAATTCAACAACTCAAGAAAAGACGAATTTATCTAAAATTGCTTTATGTTTGCAAAATTTGCTTTTTGCAATAAATTTTTTAAAGCATTTGCCACAGATTCCTTTGAAAAGTCATAATGTATTCATTGGAATAGCAGTTTGCAACCTTAAAATTCATTATTTAGATTTGTAAAAGAGCATAAACAAAGGCTTTTTCTGTCGTTTAGGGCTTAAAATCAAAAGAAAAAGAGTAAAGATTCTTAAAAGCAGATTGCTTAAATCTCCATTTTAAAGGTTTTTTGAATGTTTCATATTGTTTTTAGTGCTGATGAAAATTATATTCCATACACTACGGTTTTGATTGCAAGTATTGTCCAAAACACCGATACTTCAAAGGGTTTTGAAAGACTTTGCCAATCCTCTAATATGGGGGATAATAGCGCAATTAGGAATCTTAAAGTGGAATCCTTGAGCAAGAGGCAAGAGGGTTATATTTTTCATATTTTAAGCGATTCTGTGAGTGAGCAAGCAAGGGAGAAGCTAAAGGGGCTTGAAAAGTCCTTGACTGAAATTTATCCTTGCACAATCCAAGTGCATATTATGCAAGAGTTTGATTTTAAGCAATTTCCCAAGTGTGGTGCGGCACATAGCAATTATTTGCCTTATTATCGTTTAAAAATGGACGCTTTTTTGAATAGGGAAGTTGAAAAATGTCTTTATCTGGATTCGGATATGCTATGCTTGTTTGATATTAGGGAGTTGTTTGCGCTAGATTTAAGTGATAAGATTGTCGCTGCTGTGGGGGATTGTGGCACGAAAAACCGCAAGATTAAATTTGTGCAAAAAGGGCAAAAAAAACTTCATTTTTTTGACGAAAATTACTTTAATTCCGGATTTTTGCTCCTCAATGCCAAAGAATACAGAAAAGAGAAAATAGAAAAAAATGCGAGGAGTTAGCCTCTTGCTGCACTTATATTACTGCAGCAGACCAAGATTTACTCAATGCTACGATTCCGCAGGATAAAGTGCTGAAACTCCCTTTTGCCTATAACTTTCAGACGATTTGCTTTTGCTATTGTATTTGCAAAGATGAGAATCCCAATCGCTTAAACTACACAAGGGCAGAATTTACAGAGAGCTTCAAAAGCCCAAAGATTCTACACTTCGGCGAAAAGCCTTGGAAATATCTAAAGTCTTATGCGGATAGCAAGGGCAGAAATATCAGTGCGCTTTGGTGGGATTATGCGGCTAAAACCCCTGCATTTGGGCAAGAATTGCTAGCAAGCAAAGAGAAAGCGCAGGATTATTTGATTCAAGCAGGGCTTGGAGCGGAGGCTTTGGAACACTATAAAAGCCTATTTGGTATTTTTAAAATCCGCTCATTGATAGCCAATCCGCAAGAGGATTTGAAGGTGTTGCAAAGTGCAAATGGAATCCCTGATGAGGCTTTTGGGCTTTGTCTGATTGTGGGGGAGATGATTTTCTATGCAAGGAGGAGAAAACGGGGAGCATTAAGTGTGCTTTTGAAAATCCACAAGGTGCAAAAAGCCTTTTTGAAATATCATCATCTCTCAAGAATGGAGTAGGCTTTCGCACCCTTGCGCGTCATTGCAAATGCAAGTTTTGCAATCCATAATATGATATTTCGTTTAGGGGCGCAAAGTATTATTTGGAGTTAAAGAGGGTATTCCATTGCTGCATTATTTTTTCTTTAGAAAATTTTTCTTTTGTGATTTCTTTTGCTCTTTTACCAAAGGTTTGACGCAAGGTTTCATCGTACATTACAAGTTTCAACTTGAGCGCATAGGCTGACAAATCGTTATCTGCAACCAAAAAGCCACTTTTGCCATCTTCTATGATGTCGCTTGGACCTGTTAGAATATCAAAGGACACACAAGGCATTCCATAAGAGCTAGCCTCCAAAAGCACCATACCAAAATCCCTCGTATTTGCTTGTCATTGCGTAAATACTTGCGTTTAGATATTCCTTTTCTATTTCTTTTGTGAAAGGTTTGAGGATTACGGAATCTTGGAGGTTGAATGCCTTAATTTTTCTTGTATTGATCCTTTTCCTTCTCCCTCACCTACAATGTGAAATTTCCATTCTTGAAGGCTTTTGTCCTATTGAAGTAGTCGCCAAATTTCAATTAAACCTGTGAATCGTTTTTCATCGCCTTTGCTCATTCTGCCTATGGATAAAATGACTTTTTGAGATAAATTAGTGTTTGTATCAGGGATTTGCGTTAGGAAGTTTGGTATGATTTGGACATTTTTTATTTTGCTTTGCCATAGGGCGAGTTGTTTGCTTGTTAAAATAATGTTAGAATCAAAAAGCTTGTTTTTGTATGTCCAACTTCTTTTAAAGACTTGATGATGAATCTTAAAATACTGCGTATTTTTGTTCTTAAAATAGGGGAAAAAGTAGCAATTATAGAGGATAATATCTTTATCTTTAAACATTTGTTTCATTTTGTAAGCGATAAAAAGCCGATAAGTTGTTTTATTAAAAAGCCTCTTTAGGGGCTGTTTGGTGTGAATATCAAGGGTATTGGGAAAGAATGTTATTGGACATTTGGATTTAAAAAGTAAGGGCATTTTTCGTTGTTTTTATAAAAACTTAGAATCTCTACTTCAAACCCACTTTCATCAAAGGCATTTGCAAGGTTGCAAACCACTCTTTCCACGCCACCACCGATTGTAATATCATTTGCTGTGATGAGAATTTTCATTGAGGATTCCATTGGATTGTTTTATTTTTTAAAGTCTGTAAATACATTTGGTGGTTTTTGGGATAGATTTACCTTGTTGTTTTCTTTGTGGTAGAGATGATAAGCGATTCCTTTAAACTTTAGTCTTCTTAATTCTCCACTATTAAAAAGGAATCTTGCGACAAACTCGCTATCCTCCCGCCCCCAACTTTTAAAGTTTTCATTAAAGTCATTTAAGTCTTGCCAATCTTGTTTAAAAAAGCTCATATTGCAACCTCTAACGCCCTTGATAAGCTCACTTTTATCAAAAATATTTGCTTGGACTTTGGAAGTTTTGTAAATAAGGCTAGAGAGCAAGGCGCATCGTTTGGATTTAAAATGATGAGAGAGTTTCTCATTCTGCCCCCCCCCTTATTGCTTTTTCGCTTGTTTGCTTATCTAAAATAACCCTAGAGCCTTGCAAAAAGACTTTATGCTTTGCAAAATCCAAATGGTCTTTAATAAAATGGGATTCTAAAACCATATCCCCATCGATGAGAATAATGTATTCTCCGCTTGCGGCATTGATTGCCTTATTGCGTATGGTATTTAAGCGGAATCCTGCGTCCTCTTGCCAAATGTGTAAAAGCGGGCAGGGAAAAGCTTTTTGATATTCTCCGATGAGTTGTGCGGTATCCTCTGTGCTACCATCATCGGCGATGAGAACTTCAATCGGCAGGTAATCAAGATTCTTGACGCTCTCTAGCACGCAGCGTAAAGAATCCTTGCTATTATAAGTCGTGATAATCAAAGAACAAGTGGGAATCTTGTGTGTTAGCTCATAGAGTTTGGCATATTTGAAAAACACGCCTAAGGCATTACAGAGGCTAATTACAAAGCCTTTGTAACCATACAAAAATCCTTTTTTTAAAAAATAATCCCTAAAAAATTTCCACACACTCCGCACACAAGCACTGCCCATAGAGCTTTTTCTGTGCAGATTCTGTTGTGCCCACAGATTGGAGTATTTTTGCATTTTTTCTAGTAAGCCATAAATGCTATCATAAGCGTAATGTTTCAAGCCTTTTTGCACTTTAATGACTTTTGTGTTTGGGCTTAAAATCAGGCTTTCATGCACGGCATTGTCGTTAAAATGTGTAAAAGTTTTGTTAAAGACGCGCAAAACATAATCAGGATACCAACCACAAGCCTTAATCCATTCGCCTTTATAAAGATTCTTTCGTGGCAAGGCAAGGATATTTTCTTTTGCAAGCTGCATTTCTCTAAGTTCGTTTAAAAAATCTTGCTCCAAAACTTCGTCCGCGTCAATGAGTAAAATCCAATCGTTTTTCGCATAAGAAATCGCGAGATTTTTTAACGCCCCAAAGCCGATAAATTCACTTGTGTGAATGTGAAGATTGGGGAAAGATTCTTTGAAAGAGAGAGCAATTTTTAAGGTATCATCATTGCTTTGATTGTCTAGTAATATGATTTCATCAAAGCATTGAATAGAGCGGAGGCATTCTTGCAAAGTCGCTTGTGCATTTTTGACAAGTATCACAGCAGAGATTTTTGAAAAATCCATTGTTTTTATCCTTGTTTTTGTTGTGCCATTGTAGCAAATTTCATAGCAGAATCTCTTAAAATATGGAATCGTAAGGGCGGGATTCTATAATAGAACTATTTAAAAGATTCTATTGTAGAAATTGATTTTTGCAAGATTATGGATTGCTTCGTTCGTTATCTCTCTCGTAATGACGCAGTGATTAGTCTTTTGTCATTGCGAGACTTCGTCCGAAGTCGTGGCAATCTATAATTTTGTATTAAAAAATAAACAATAGAATCTTAATACTGGCATACTTTTTGCTTAAGATTCTACACATCTTAATTTTAAGAAGTTAAAATGACAAGAAAATTTTTAAGTCTTGCGTTGGCAAGTATTTTAAGTTGTGGAATCGCATTTGGTGCAGATAGCAACTATACCACAGAGGGCAAAGAGAAAATTACACGCAATGGATTAACGCTTTATGTAGAGGCAAACTCACCACATAAGCAAAAAAATTCTGAATGGCGATTTTGATAAAACTTTGGAAAAAATGAAAAAGGCGTATGAGGCAAATAAAAACAATAAAGCAGTCAAAGCTGCAGCTCCTCCTGTATCAGAAGTGGGCATTATGGCGGTTTGCTCTCAACAGCAAGTGGGGCAACTTCAAGATGGTTGTGAGAATATTCAGGACAATCAAACAAGCACAAATTTTAATCACGGCGGTAATCCATTTCAAGTTGTAACAGGCGTTGTAGGCTATGGTGGAAGGAATACTGATAGCGCAACTTTTGCAGGAAATCAAGCAACAATGATAGATTGCGTTGGTATTGCTGGAAGCGATAATGTAGTATTTGGTTGGTGGGAATGGTGGGATATTTCCAAGCCTAGCAATTCTAGTGGTGAATTTGTTTATACTGCTCGTTCCATTAATGTTGGTCCCACAATGAGCACAAGTATTTATATTGAGTAAGGATTCCTATGCAAATAAGCAACAATTATCCTTATAATATTTATTATCCGTGCGGGGATTCTTCTCGCGCGGAGAATCCAAAAGAGCAGGAATCTCCAAAAACTTATGGGGAAATCCTCAATGAAGCCATACAACAAGAAAAAGAAAGCAGGGAAGATTCCATCGCGAAAAATGTATCCAAAATCTATCTTGCTAATCTCAATACTGCTTTACTTGAGAGTGAAAGTCTTTATGGTTCTCTTAGCTTTAGCAATATGAAAAAGGTTCTTGCAATGCGTAATTTAGAAATAGATTCCGACAAAATTCAAAATCTTTTGTCTGATAATATTGCTTTTTTACAAGAACAAGACAATCACGAAAGTAGATTAGATGAATTTGGAAATCTAAGCTCATTGCCACAACACATTTTTGAAGCGGAGAAAAGCAAAGCTGTGGATATTTTAAGTGAGATTCTGCAAGGAATTAAAGCGTAAGATTCTCTCTCCTAATGGGGCAGGGGGCTCTACTTGCGAAGCGTACCCCTTAACCCCCAACCCCTAGCACGCTTTTGTGATGGAAAATTTAAAGTAATTCAAGATTATAGATTGCTTCACTGCGTTCGCAATGACGCAATGGAATCGTAAAATTTTATCCTTAATTTAATGCAAATTTTGATACAAGTTAAACTTACAATCAAAGGAATGACAATGCAAGAATTACTCTATCAAAGTGCTTTGAGCGCGCTTAGGGCGGGGGAGTTGGTATTAAAATATTATGGTTTGGAGGAGTTTGCGTTAAAGTCGGATTCTTCGCCTGTTACAAAGGCGGATTTGGAATCTAATGCACTCATTACGCAAGAGTTGTTGGCAAATTCTCCTTATAAAGTTTGCTCCGAAGAGGCAATTTTGGAGTATGAGGAGCGCAAGAATTTAGAATATTATTGGCTGATTGACCCGCTTGATGGCACAAAGGATTTTTTGGCGCAAAATGGTGGTTGGACGATTAATATTGCCCTTATTCACAAGCAACGCCCAATCTTAGGCGTTGTGTATGCTCCCGCGTTTTATCAGCTTTTTATCGCTTTGAAGGGCTTTGGAAGTTTTACCTTTGAAATTGCCTCTCTTAAAAGCGCACTAGAATCGCAAACCTTAAATGCTCTGTGGCTAGAGCAAAACAAGCAAAAACTAAAGGGTGATAGAATCCTGCAAGAAGCGCAAATTCTTGCTTGTGATTCTATGTTTCATAGCACGCAGCAGACGCAAGAGTTTTTCCAAAAATACAATTTAAAAGTGCAAAAATATGGCTCTTCGCTCAAGGTTTGCGTGCTTGCAGAGGGCAAGGCGGATATTTATCCGCGCTTCAATGGCACGAGCGAATGGGATACCGCAGCGTGCGATATTGTGCTAGAGGAAGCGGGCGGGGAGATGTTGGATTGTGAGACAAAAAAGCCTTTAGAATATAACAAACCAAGTGTGCGGAATCATTATTTTATTGCATTTGCAAAGTCGCAAGTCGGAGGGAAAATTTATCAGGATTTTATGAGGGGATAGGGCTAACCATTGCGTCCTTGCGGGGTGTTAGCTGAAGTAATCCATAATCTAAAATCTCCCCTGATTTAGGAATTTTATTGTTAAGGTTGCTTTTTGCGGGACTATGGATTGTCGCGAATGCTGCGTAGAATCGCAAGAATGTGGCAGAAAATTATCCAATCAAAGATTAAAAAAGAATCTTGAAATTTTGGTATAAATTTTTGTATGATTAGCAAAATTTAAATTACAAACTTTAAGGCGGAGCTTTTGAAAAGTTTAATTATTGTAGAATCGCCCACAAAAGCGCGGACGATTAAGAATTTCTTGGGTAGTAAATATGAAGTGATTGCTTCTAAGGGGCATATTCGTGATTTGCCTAAACACACTTTTGGGATTAAGATTGAAGACCAAAATTTTATTCCAGAATATAAAATTGATGAATCGCATAAAGCCGTGGTGAGTGAGCTAAAGAAACTAGCAAAAAGTGCGAAAGAAATCTATATCGCAACCGATGAAGACAGAGAGGGAGAAGCGATTGGCTATCATATTGCCACAGCAATTGATAAAGACCCGCATAAGCTGCCTAGAATCGTATTCCACGAAATCACGCAAAAGGCGATTGAGGATTCTTTGAAACACCCGCGCCTTATTGATATGGACAAAGTCAATGCGCAACAAGCAAGGCGACTGCTAGATAGAATCGTAGGCTATCGTCTAAGTCCATTGATTGCTTCTAAGATTCAGCGCGGGTTAAGTGCAGGTAGGGTGCAAAGTAGTGCGCTAAAGATTGTCGTAGATAGAGAAAAAGAGATTCTAAATTTCAAACCCATTACCTATTATACAATTGAAAGTAGTTTTGTTACATTGGATAAAAAAGTCAATGGTATAGAAGCGGAATTGGTAGAGTTTAAGGGAAAAAAGCTAGACAAATTAAGCATTAAAACGGAAAAAGAGGCAAAAGGAATTGTAGAATCTCTTAAAAAATCAAGCTTTAGCATACAAAATATAGAAACCAAGCGACGCAAAACCGCTACCCCACCACCTTTTATGACTTCTACCTTGCAACAAAGTGCAAGCTCACTGCTTGGATTCTCTCCCTCACGCACGATGCAAACTGCGCAAAAACTCTATGAGGGGGTGATGACGCATCAAGGCTCTATGGGCGTGATTACTTATATGAGAACAGATAGTTTAAATATCGCCAAAATTGCGCAAGAGGAGGCGCGCAAGTTGATTGTTAAAACTTATGGTAAGGAATATGTGCCAACCAAACCCAAGATTTATGCAACTAAAGCAAAAGGCGCGCAAGAGGCTCACGAGGCGATTCGCCCAACTTTAATGGATTTCACACCGCAAATTGCTGCACAATATCTTAAAGGAGATGAGTTAAAGCTTTATACGCTTATTTACAAGAGATTCTTTGCTTCTCAAATGAGTGATGCGGAGTTTGAGTTGCAGAATCTTTGGATTGGTAATGACATAGCACTTCTAAAAGCAAGCGGGCGTAAGCTGCTTTTTGATGGTTTTTATCGTATGTTAGGTAATGAGGACAAAGACAAATTATTGCCGACTTTAGAAGTTGGAAGTGCATTGCGATTAGAAAAATGCAAGGACGAAAAGCGTGAGACAGAGCCCCCGTCAAGATTCTCTGAAGCAAGCTTGATTAAAACTTTGGAATCCTTAGGAATAGGGCGCCCAAGCACCTATGCCCCAACGATTTCTTTGCTTACCTCAAGGGATTATATCACGATTGAAAAAAAGCAAATCAAACCTCAAGAAGTGGCTTTTAAAGTAGTGGAGTTATTAGAACAGCATTTTAATGAAATTGTGGATTCCAAATTTACTGCAAATTTAGAGGAAAAACTTGATGAAGTGGCGGAATCCAAGCAAGATTGGCAGCAACTCTTGTGGCATTTCTATGAGCCTTTTATTCAAAAGATTAGCGAGGGTAAAACAAAGATTCAAAGCCAAAAATTAGCAATTCCCATCGGAAAATCTTGTCCGCTTTGTGGTAAGGAGTTGGTGCGTAGAAACAGCCGATATGGTGAGTTTGTGGGGTGTAGTGGGTATCCTAAGTGTAAATATATTCAAAAAGAATCTAATCTTTCTAATGAGGAATCGCAAAGCTTTGGGATTTGTGAAAAATGTGGTAAGGAAATGGTGAAAAAACGCGGTAGAAATGGAGAGTTTCTCGCTTGTAGCGGTTATCCAGAATGTAAAAATACAAAGCCTTTGAATCCAAGTCAAAGGAGCGCACCACAAGCTTTGGAGGGTGTGAAATGTCCAAAATGTGGTGGAAATATTTTGGAGAGAAATGGGAGATATGGGAAATTTTATAGTTGCAGAAATCACCCTAAATGCGACTTTGTCGCTAAATTTCCACCAATAAACCAAAAATGTCCCAAGTGTAATTCCTTGCTTATGCGCAGAACATTTAGAAATAAGCCCATTTTAGAATGCTCCAATCCCGAGTGTAAAGAAAGAATGGACGATATACAATCTACTTAAGGAGAGAAAATGACACAAGAAATTTTAGATTTTTTAGATAAAAATGTAGGATTTTTGGCAACCAAAGGCACTTGCGGGAATCCTCGCGTGCGCCCGATTCAATCGCCATTATTTTATCAAGGCAAATTGTATTATTGCACTTCTAAAACCAAAGGAATGGTGAAGCACATACAGAATTTTTCCAATGTAGAACTTTGCGCTTTTGATTCTAAAGAAACTTGGATAAGAATCCGCGCGGAAATTATCTTTGAGGATAATGCGGCAGTCAAAGAAGCAATGTTTGTAAAATATCCTTTGGTAAAAGAAATTTATACAAGTCCGACAAATCCAGATTTCGCTGTTTTTTATTTCAAGAATCCAAGCATTAAAATCCAAAACTTTAGCGGACGCGAAGAAGTCATAAAGGATTAAAATGCAAGAGATTTTTTTATGTAGCATTTGCAATGTCTCTAGCGGAAGCTGTGCAGAGGATTGCGCGTATTGTACTCAAAGTGCAAAATATAATGCGGAGATTGACAAGTATAAATACAAGCCGATTCCACAGATTTTGGAGGAAGCAAAGAGGGCAAGCAAAAATGGTGCATTGGGATTCTGTCTTGTTACAAGTGGGCGCACTTTGGATTCTAAGCGAACAGAATATATTGCAGAAGCTGCCCGTGCGATTGTCAAAGAGGGATTGCATTTGCATTTAATTGGTTGCAATGGAATCGCAGATGTGGAATCCTTAGTAGAACTGAAGAATGCGGGAATTGCGAGTTATAATCATAATTTGGAAACAAGTCAAAACTTTTTTCCTAATATTTGCACCACGCATAGCTTTGAGGAGCGATTCCAAACAAATGAAAATGCCAGAATTGCAGGGCTTGGACTATGCTGTGGTGGAATCTTTGGAATGGGGGAGAGTTGGCAGGATAGAATGGACTTTCTCTATGCTCTGCAAACGCTAAATCCGCATACTACGCCTATTAATTTCTTTATCCCAAACCCAGCATTGCCCTTAACTCAAGAGATTCTAACTCAAGAGGAAGCGTTAGAGTGTGTGAAGTTAGCGCGTGAATATTTGCCAAATGCTAGGCTGATGATTGCAGGAGGGCGAGAGCGCGTGTTTGGAGAGGAGCAAAAGACACTCTTTGAATGTGGGATTAATGCGGTGGTGCTAGGGGATTATCTGACGACTAAAGGCAACACACCAAAAGAGGAAGTGGAGCGGATTAAAGCTTATGGATATGGAATTGCAAAAAGCTGTGAGTAATGAAAGCAAATAACATTCAAAAGTCAGAATCCTTGCAAGACTTGGAATCCCAAGAAACAAAATCAGAAGTGAAATCCAATGCAAAGGATTCCTTTATAAAGCTGTTGGAATTACGAAAGCTATGCAGTTTTGGCTTATTCAAAAGTATTTGTGCGAAAATTTGGTTGCTTGTGCGCTATTTGTATGTGTTTTTAAAAGGCGATTTGCTGTATTATGCCTCAAGCCTTAGTTTTTACACGATTTTTGCGCTTTTGCCTATGCTTTTGATTGTGTTTTCGCTTGTTGCCGCAATGCCAGAGTTTAGAGAAAATTTAGAAAGTTTTAAAAATCTCATCATTACAAACTTTATCCCCACACATTCCGATGTTTTTTTAAGTTATATGGATAGTTTTTTACAAAACTCCACAAAGCTTGGTGGAATGGGATTTATCTACGCTTTTGTTACTTCTATTTTGTTTTTTAAAAACTATCAAGATATTGCAGGAAAAATTTTTCACTCCCACACACGCGGTTTTTGGGATTCTATTTCTGTATATTGGACTTGTATGACGCTTTTTCCATTAGGGATTCTATTTTCTATTTATTTAAGCACCAAAGCGTATGCATATTTGCAAGAGTTGGGTTATAGCACTTATATTGCTTGGCTTTTTCAGCTGATACCTTATTTGGTAGTGTGGGCGGTGTTTTTTATGCTTTTTAAAATTTCTGCAAATACTAAGATTAGCAATAAAAATACCTTGATAAGCTCCCTTATTACCGCACTTTTATGGTCTATTTGTAAATGGGGATTTGTTTATTATGTGTTTTATAACAAAGCTTATTTAACGCTTTATGGTTCTTTTAGTATTCTACTTTTTTTGTTTATTTGGGTTTATCTCTCGTGGGCGATTCTACTTTTTGGAATGAGTCTTAGTCGCGGGATTGATGAAGTTTTTATTCAAGAGTTAGAATCGCAAAGTGAGTAGGGGGAGTTTGTAAGCAACTCACTACCGCCTTCTTATGGGATTCTGCCCCTCTTGTCATTATGAGACTTCGTAAGAAGTCGGGGGCAATCTATAGTTTTGCATATAATAATTTTTTCAATGGAATCGCGCAAGTATGCTTGATTATGGATTGCAACACTAGTGTTTGCAATGACGGAGGAAATGGAATCTCGCAATGACAAAATCAAACTACTACGCAATGTGCGCTTTGTCTCTTGCTCCGCTCATTCCTTGTAATGACGCGGTGGTTGGCTTTATGTCTTTGTGCGATTCCATATTTAAAAGCAAAAATCTAAAATTTTAAATACCCATTAGGAAAATATGCTAAAATTACAAAATTTTTTATTTTTAAAGGATATTTTTTGGAAACAGAGTCGCTTCTTTTGGCTATTTTCGCACTCTTTTTGGTAATGTTGAATGGTTTCTTTGTGCTTTCTGAATTTGCAATCGTCAAGATTCGCCGTTCTCGTTTAGAGGAATTAAGTAGGAGAGAAGTTCCGAGTGCGAAATTAGCACTTAAGATTACAGGCAAGCTAGATTCTTATCTTTCTGCTACACAGCTTGGCATTACGCTTTCCTCTTTGGGGCTAGGTTGGGTTGGCGAACCTGCGATTGCGCGTCTGCTTGAAAAGCCTTTTAAATACTTCATAGGTGAAAATCCTGTTCTACTACATTCTGTTAGTTTTGTTGTTGCGTTTAGCTTTATTACGCTTTTGCATGTTGTAGCAGGAGAGTTGATTCCAAAGTCTGTTGCAATTGCGAAATCCGAAAAGGCAGTGTTGTTTGTGGCGAAGCCTCTACATATGTTTTGGATTCTCTTTTTTCCTCTGATTCGTATTTTTGACTATTTGGCGGTTTTTTCTTTGCACAAAATGGGCATTAAACCCGCAAGTGAGGGAGAGGAGAGTGCGCACTCCGAAGAGGAGCTTAAAATTATCGTAGGAGAAAGCTTAAAAGGTGGCTATTTAGATACGATTGAAAATGAGATTATCCAAAATGCAGTGAGTTTTTCGGATACGATGGCAAAAGAGATTATGACACCTAGAAAAGATATGATTTGTTTGTATGATGATAATTCCTATGAGGAAAATATGAGAATCGTAACTTCTACAAAGCACACGCGTTATCCTTATTGCAAAGAGGGCAAGGATAATATCATCGGAATGGTGCATTTACGAGACTTGCTTGAGACGATGTTGAGTGAGAATCCCTCCAAAGAATTGGAAAGTTTAATTAGAGAAATCATCATTGTTCCAGAAAGTGCTTCAATTTCAAATATTCTAATTCAGATGAATCGTCGCCAAATCCACACCGCTCTTGTTGTAGATGAATACGGAGGCACGGCTGGTTTGCTAACAATGGAGGATATTTTAGAGGAAGTCATTGGAGATATTAGCGACGAACACGACAAGAAAAATGATGATTACCACAAGATTGATGAAGATTCCTACTCTTTTGATGGTATGTTGGATTTGGAGCGCGTTGCAGATGTTTTGGGGATTGAGTTTGAAAAAGACACCGAGCAGGTAACGATTGGAGGTTATGTTTTTAATCTTTTGGAGCGAATGCCTGTTGTAGGTGATGTGATTAGCGATGAATTTTGTGATTATGAAGTTTTAGCGACACAAGGAGCTAGAATCGTGCGCTTAAAAGCCACTAAAAAATCTTTTAAATTGAGTAATGAGGAATAAATGTGCTTGGTTGGTTTTTAATGCTTTTGCAACTTTTATTCATTGGGTTAAAGCTTGCAGATAAGATTCAATGGTCGTGGTGGCTTGTGTTGTTGCCAACTTTTATTTATTTGTTTTTGTATTTATTTTTATTTACTTTGATAATGAGTGGATTGTTTATTGGGCTTGGTTTGTCCTTATCGGTATTGTAAAAAGGAGAAAAAATGGAATTTGTGGCAATTTTGATGGGAAGTAAAAGTGATTACGAAGTGATGAGCGCGTGTATCAAGGTGTTAGAAAAGTTTGATGTTGCGTATGAAGTCATTATTAGTTCGGCACATCGTAGCCCGAATCGCACAAAAGAGTATGTCAAAAATGCAGAGCAAAAGGGCGCAAAAGTTTTTATTGCTGCAGCGGGTATGGCGGCACATTTAGCAGGAGCGGTGGCATCACAGACGACAAAACCTGTGATTGGTGTGCCTCTAAAAGGTGGAGCTTTAGAAGGTTTGGACGCTTTGCTTTCTACCGTGCAAATGCCCTCTGGTATGCCTGTTGCCACTGTGGCTTTAGGGAAAATTGGCGCAGTCAATAGTGCGTATCTTGCGATGCAAATCTTGGCATTAAGTGATGCGGAATTGGGCGGAAAACTCAAAGAAGACCGCGTGATGAAAGCGAAAAATGTGGAATTGGATTCTAGCGATATTGAAGTGATTTTATAAGGTAGAGAATGGAAACTTGGGTTGTAATTGATGAGTTTGTAAAGCTTGCGCAATTAGAAAAAGAAAAAGTTTTGGAAATGGTGGCAAAGGGAGAATTAAAAAGCAAACAAGAAAATGAGCAATTCTACATTGATGCAGGAAGTGGCACACACGCATTAGTTAAAAGCGGCATTACAAGTGGTGGTGCGGTGATAGTGCAAGGAGAAAATGCTGTAAGTAGTGCCGTAGATAGTGAGTTTGTGGAAAAAACGATTGGCACGATTCTAAGTCTGCACGAAAAGGTTGTAAGTTCTAAAGAGGAAACTATTTCAAGCGTTAAAAACGAAAATCAATTTCTTAAAGACGCGCTTTTTAACACCCAAGAAGTCTATGAAGACGATAAGAAAACGATTGCGATTCTTAGAGAGCAATTACGCGCCGCACAAGAAGAAATTGACTTTCTTAAGCGCAAATATCGCTTGATGTGGGGTAAAGCAATTGATATAAAAGCAAAAGGAAATGTCCAAGAACAGGAGAGCGAAGAGCAAACCACAAAAGATTCAGCCAAAGCCAAAGAATCGTAAAATCAAGGATTTTCTCATTAATTTAACCTACGAATGCCTAGAATGTTTGCTCAAACAAGCGCAATCTACTGCGAAGATTTATTGTGCGCAATTCCATAAGGATTCCAAAGAATCTGCGCAAATAGAGCAAATGACTTGCAGTGTTGTCAAAGACTTATTCAAGACTTTAGAGGATTTTCAAGATTTAAGTTTGGAAAATTTAAAGAATGAAAACAGAAATCTAACGTGCAAAGATAAGGCAAAATTACAAGACTTGATGCGGGAGTTTTTCAAGCAAAAATATACCCTCTCTTTTGATATAGAATCCCAAAATCATATTGAGATTCCACCTACAATGTTGGCGGTGCTTGTGTATGATAGAATTCATAAAAGCTTAAATTGCTTTTCTCCTTATGGAAAGATAAAAGAGGCAAGTATCCAAAAGGCAAGATTGTATAAGCAATATTTTTTGGAATCTCTCCACAAGAAAATAGAATCTCAAGCAAGCGTTGCAAAAATTTTAGAGTTTGCAATTCGCATTAGTGTGCTTGGAAATGTTTTAGATTATGGTGCGCAAATGTCTTTTGATTTGGAAGAGCAAGCACAAAGGATTCTTGAAGTCCCTTTTGCTTCTTTTGATTTGGAAAGTTTTCTGTGTCGCTTGAAGTCTGCGAAAAATCTAGTGATGATAGGAGATAATGCGGGTGAAAATGAGTTTGATGAGATTTTGATTATTGCGTTAAATTTGCTATATCCGCATTTAGAGATTTTTTACTTTGTGCGTGGGGCAGAGATTATTAATGATATTACTTTGTCAGATTTAAAGCACACAGACTCTGCGATTTTTACTCTTGCAAAAGTTGTGGATAGTGGCGTGATGAGTCCGGGTTTCATAGAATCTTTAGCAAGCGCAGAAGCAAAGGAAATCTATCATAATGCCGATGTAATTTTGGCAAAAGGAATGGGAAACTTTGAATCTATGGAAAATTCAGCAAAACAAGATGAAAGAATCTTTTTACTTTTTAAGATTAAATGCGATGTGGTAAAAAATTACTTGCAAAAAAATTTGGGGGATTTTGTGTTTTTTAATCCAAATTTATATGCGATTCCATAAGTTAATCTTGAAAACTCCTATTAATTTTAAGTTTTTATTAAGTAAAATACATCTTAATTCTCTAATTCAAAGGCGATAAATGCTGACAAATCCGGTTGTAGTGTCTATTTTGGTTATGGGTGTGCTGTGTTTAGCGCGACTGAATGTGCTTTTGGCAATTTTGATTTCTGCGCTAACAGCGGGAATTTTGGGTGGAATCGGTGTAGAAAAAAGTATCAATCTATTAATTTCTGGTATGGCAGGAAATCTTGAAACTGCCTTGAGTTATGTCTTGCTTGGAGCACTTGCAAGTGCGATTGCGCGCACGAATTTGACTTTGATTCTGATTCATTATATCGCTAATTTTGTGCAAAATCGTCGGTTAATGTTTTGTCTTTTTATCGCTTTTTTTGCGTGTTTTTCACAAAATCTTATTCCAGTGCATATTGCCTTTATACCGATTTTAATTCCACCTTTGTTGCCATTAATGAATCGCTTAAAGATTGATAGACGCGCAGTCGCTTGCGCATTGACTTTTGGTTTGAAAGCTCCTTATGTAAGCTTTAGTGTAGGATTTGGATTGATTTTTCACACAATTCTGCGCGACCAATTGAATCAAAATGGTGTCAATATAGATTTAAGTGATGTTTCAAGTGTGATGTGGATTGGTGGGCTAAGTATGCTGATTGGCTTGTTGCTTGCTATTTTTGTGTTTTATCGTAAGCCTCGTGAATATCAAAATACCTATTTGAGTGAAGAATCCCTTGAGATTTTGGAGCGTCCAAAAATGCAACGTAGGGATTTTGCGGTGTTGCTTGGGGCGATTGTGGCTTTTGTTGTGCAACTTTGGGCTGGTTCATTGCCTCTAGGCGCGTTGTGTGGAATCATCTTAATGGTGTTACTTGGCGGAATCCAATGGGGAGAAATTGACGAAGTAATGGAAGAGGGCTTTAAAATGATGGCATTTATTGCATTTGTAATGCTAGTTGCTGCAGGATTTGGTGCAATCTTAAAGGAGACAGGAGCAATCCAATCACTCGTGAATTATGTTGCTACGCTTGCCGGAGGAAAATTTGGCGGGGCATTGATGATGTTGCTTGTAGGATTGTTAATCACGATGGGAATTGGAACTTCTTTTGGGACGATTCCAATTATTGCGGCAATTTACTGCCCTCTTGGATTGGAGCTTGGTTTTTCTTCTTCTGCAATTATTTTGTTAGTTGGAATCGCAGGAGCATTAGGCGATGCAGGAAGCCCTGCAAGTGATAGCACATTGGGACCGACAGCTGGATTAAACGCGGATAAGCAACACAATCATATTTGGGATACTTGTGTGCCGACTTTTTTAACCTATAATACTTCGTTAATTATTGGTGGAACGATAGGTGCAATTTTGTTGTAAGGAATAGCAATGCAAGATTTTACAAAGATAGCGAAAGAGGTTTTTGATTTGGAATCTAATGCGATTTTGGGATTAAAATCATTCGTCGGTGAGGATTTTAATGCAGTGATACTTAAGATTTTAAATCTTAAGGGGCGTTTAGTAATCAGTGGTATGGGAAAGTCTGGGCATATAGGGGCAAAGATTGCCGCAACTCTTGCAAGCACAGGAACACCTAGCTTTTTTATGCACCCTGCTGAAGCTTTACACGGGGATTTAGGTATGCTTACTTGCGAGGACGCCTTGCTTGCGATTTCAAATTCTGGAGAAAGTGAAGAAATTTTACGCTTGATTCCCTCCATCAAAGTGCGTCAGATTCCATTAATTGCAATGAGTGGTAAAGTGCATTCTACGCTCGCAAAAGAAAGTGATTATTTTTTGAATGTTAGTGTTGAGCAGGAAGCTTGTCCTTTGCAGCTTGCTCCTACGAGTTCAACAACGGCGACACTCGCAATGGGAGATGCGATTGCAGTGGCTCTAATGCGTGCGCGCAATTTTAAGCCAGAAGATTTTGCATTGTTTCACCCAGGAGGTAGCTTAGGGCGCAAACTCCTCACTCGTGTAAGAGATATTATGGTGAGTGAAAATTTACCGCTTGTTATGCCTAATACGCCCTTTAAAGAATTAATTGCTGAGATGACTTCTAAAAAGCTTGGTATGTGTTTAGTAGTAGAACAAAGTAAATTATTGGGTATCATCACAGATGGTGATTTGCGCAGGGCTTTGAGTGCAGAAAAATTCAATGCGTTTGCTTGTGAGATTATGACTAAAAATCCTAAAACAATTTCAAGTAATGCGATGGCAACAGAGGCAGAATCTCTTATGCTAGAGTATAAAATCAAAGAATTGATTGTCCAAGATGGCGAATGTCTAGCGGGAATTGTGCAACTTTATGAAATCAGTAGAGTTTAGCGGCGATTCTCTATTAGGGGTGGGTAAATTACCGAATTAATAAATGCCTTAGGGTGTGATTCTATTTTGTTTTATTTAAAAAATATTAAGATTTTAAAAATCTAAACACTTTCTTTTATTTCGTTAGCTATTTGTTGTGAATTTTAAGCTAGTAATTATGCTTTATTTTATAAAATATTGGGATTCTCTATAAAAATGTAAGGGAAATCTTAGAGGAAGGAGCAAATATGCAATCAAATCCTGCGTTAGAGTATGATTACTCCATTGCAAAATTATTTCTTTTTGCAACGATCGCATTTGGTATTGTTGGATTGTTGTTGGGTGTTGTGATAGCTTGTCAAATGGCGTTTCCAGACCTTAATTATTTAGCCGGTGAGTTCGGAACATTCGGACGCTTGCGCCCTTTACACACAAATGGAATCATCTATGGATTTACATTGAGTGGTATTTGGACAGCATGGTATTATTTGGGGCAAAGAGTCCTAAAAATTTCTTATAATGAGCATCCATTTTTAAAAGTGGTCGGTCATTTGCATTTTTGGGTTTATATTGTGCTAATGGCACTAGCGGTTGTTAGTTTGTTTGCTGGTATGAGTCAGTCAAAAGAATATTCTGAACTTGTGTGGCCATTAGATTTGTTAGTTGTTGTCGTATGGGTGTTATGGGGAGTTAGTCTCTTCGGTTCAATGGGTGTTAGACGCGAACAAACCATCTATATCACTTTGTGGTATTTTATTGCGACATTTGTAGCAATTTCTGCACTTTATATTTTTAATAACCTTTCTATTCCAACTTATTTAGTTGCTGGCGTAGGGTCTGTTTGGCATTCTATTTCTTTATATGCAGGAACAAATGACGCAATGGTGCAATGGTGGTTTGGGCACAATGCGGTTGCATTTGTTTTCACTTCAGGAATTATTGGTGTGATTTATTATTTCTTACCTAAAGAATCAGGACAACCAATTTTCTCTTATAAATTAACTTTATTTTCATTTTGGGGATTAATGTTTGTTTATATTTGGGCTGGTAGCCACCACCTTATTTATTCTACCGTTCCAGATTGGATGCAAACAATGGGTTCAATTTTTTCAGTTGTTTTGATTTTGCCATCTTGGGGAACAGCAGTAAATATGCTATTAACTATGAAAGGGCAATGGCATCAACTTAAAGAATCTCCGCTCATTAAATTTTTGCTTTTAGCTTCTACTTGGTATATGCTAACTACTTTGGAAGGACCAATTCAATCTATTAAATCCGTTAATGCTTTAGCACACTTTACAGATTGGATTATTGGACACGTGCATGATGCAGCGTTGGGTTGGGTTGCTTTTACAATCATTGCGGCTTGTTATCATATGACTCCAAGATTATTCAAACGTGAAATTTATTCTAAAAAACTAATGGATATTCAATTTTGGGTACAAACTGTTGCGATTATTCTTTATTTCTCAAGTATGTGGATTGCAGGAATTACACAAGGTATGATGTGGAGAGCAACGGATGAATTTGGAAGTTTGGCTTACTCATTTATTGATACTGTAACTGTGCTAATGCCTTATTATACAATTAGGGCAATTGGTGGAGTATTGTATTTCTTAGGCTTTATCATCTTTGTTTATAACATTATTATGACCATTGTTGCTAGTAGGGAGCTTGAGAGTGAACCTAAATATGCAACTCCAATGGCAGCGTAAAGGAGGCTTGTGATGTTTCATTGGTTGGAAAAAAATCCGTTTTTCTTTACGGTAGTCTTTTTGTTAGTGTTTTCAATTGCGGGACTAGTTGAGATTTTGCCAGATTTTGCTAAGGCTTCACGTCCGACAGAGAATCTCAAACCTTATACGCTTTTGGAAACAGCAGGGCGTCAAGTTTATATTAGCGAAAGTTGTAATGCATGTCATTCTCAATTAATTCGCCCATTTAAGGCAGAAACAGATCGTTATGGTGCTTATAGTCTAAGTGGTGAATATGCTTATGATAGACCATTCTTGTGGGGCTCTAAAAGAACGGGACCAGATTTACATCGTGTAGGTGATGTCCGAACCACAGATTGGCATGAAGAACATATGTTAGACCCAACTGCGGTAGTTCCGGGTTCTATTATGCCAGCATATAAACATCTATACAATAAAAATGTAGATGTAGATACTGCTTATGCGGAAGCTTATACGCAAAAAGTTGTTTTCTCAATGCCTTATGACACAGAAAATAATCCTAAGTTAGGTGATTTAGAAGCGGCAAGAGCAGAGATTTTAGCAGAAGCAAAAATTCTAGCGGAGGATATGAAAGATCCAGAAATAAAAGCTGCACTTGAAAGAGGTGAAATTAAGCAAATTGTAGCATTGATTGCTTATTTAAACAGCTTGGGACAAAAAAGAAGGGCTAACTAATCGTGGAATATGAAACGATAAGAATCATTCAAGGTTATGCTTATTGGTTTATTACAATTCTATTAGTGTTTTTGTTGTATGGATATGTATTTCATCTTTACAAAAGCCAAAGAAGTGGAAAAATTGATTATGAGAAATACGCAAGACTTGCGTTAGATGATGACCTAAATGATGCTTTAGTGGAAAAACGAAATAATAAAGACGAAAAGAAGGAGAGCTAAATGGAATGGTTTAACTTGGGCGACAGTGTAAATCAACTTGGATTACTTGGCGCCGTAGCAATTTTAGCTTTGACTATTTTCATTGTCGGTGGTTACATCAAAAAGATGAAAGATAGCAAGGCAGAAGGTGAATTAACAAGTGAAGATTGGGATGGTATTAAAGAATTTAAAAATGATATTCCAATTGGATGGGGTGCTACTTATCTTGTATTGTTGATTTGGGGTTTGTGGTATTGGTTTGTAGGTTATCCTCTCAATACTTATTCACAAATCGGAGAATATAATGATGAAGTGAGAGCTTATAATGCAAAATTTGAAGCACAATGGCAGAATATTGATGCTCAAACTTTAACAAAAATGGGACAAAATTTATTTTTGGTTCAATGCTCACAATGTCATGGAATCACTACGGAAGGGATGAATGGCACAGCAGCAAATTTGGCAGAGTGGGGTAGAGAAGAAGGAATCATTGCAACAATTAAAAATGGTAGTAAAGGTTTAGGTTATATGTTGGGAGATATGTTGCCTCTTAGCGAAGTTGCTCCCGGCGTAGTAGATTCTGAAGAAGCACAAAAAGCAGTTGCTGCTTATGTAATGGCGGAAATTTCTGAAGTTAAAAATACAAAATATCCAGACTTGGTTGCAAAAGGTAAAGAACTTTATAGTGCTGCAACATGTAATGCTTGTCATGGTGAAGATGGCGCAGGAATGGGTGGTATGGCACCAGATCTTACTAAATATGGAACACCAGCATTTGTGGCTGAAGTGCTTGAAAAAGGCAAAAAAGGACATATTGGTATTATGCCAACTTTTAAAACTCAAATGCTAACTGATAAGCAAAAAGAAGCTTTGGCACATTTTATCTATTCAGAGAAAAACTAAGGAGGTTTGAGTATGAATGGTTTATTTGGAGTTAATGGACTTTTGGGCTTTATCGTAGCAGTTGTTTTGTTGCTTTCTGTTGTTTTCTGCCTTGGCTATACAGCAGTAATAACACAAAGTGCTCAAGCAAACAATCCTTATACGATTGAAAATGCAAACACTTTGCAAATGAGAAGTGCTGACAATGCTCAGCATTATAAAGAAGTAGGAGCGAAATAATGGTTAAATATAGCGGATTGGAAAAAATTCTTTTTGTAGCTCATATTGTAGTGATTGTTGCATCTATTGCAGTTGCTTTTATTCCTAATATGCTTCTTTATGTTGGTTAATGAATGTTGAAAGCACTTAAAATAGGGATTCTTTCCCTATTTTTTTGCACATTGGCTTTGGGCAAATCTTATGTGTTGGAAAATCAAAATCAGCTCATCAAAAAAACAACAGATTTTATAGAAGTGTTATCTGATGAAGTGTTTGAAAAAACAGGCATTTCAATGTATGTTGTTGCTCTTGAAGGTTTAGAGGGAACAAATCTTGAAGAGAAAGAACAAATATATCTGCAAAACTTAAAAGAGCCTTTTGTTCTTCTTTTTTTTGTGCGTAAAGAAAAAAAAATAAACATCATTGCGAGTGCGGAGGCTGAAAAATTATTTGATAAGCGGGTAGTTTATTGGGATTATATTGTGCCTCTGATTCCAAAATCTGATAAAGACCTTACACAACAAAGTATATCTGCCTTTTTACTCAATGGTTTTGTAGATATTGCCGATAGGATTGCTCAATCACAAAATGTGGAGCTTGAACATAGTTTTCCGAAACAAAACAAAGGACAAAGTGTTGTGCGTATAGTGCTTTATGTAATGTTATTTGTTTTGCTTTTGCTTTTTGTTTTTGTGTATTTGAGGAGAAATAAATGAAAAATTATTGGCCTTTTGGAATCTTTTTGCTTGCAATGGTAGTGGTAGGGCTTATCGTGCTAACTATTAAAGTGGCAGTTATGAATCCTGTTGAATTACAAAGTATATGCCAGCGCAGTTCGCAAGAGATTGACGCAAATATTAACGAGATTGTCAAAAGTCGCGAATCGTTTTTAAATAAATATAATGTTTCTTTTGAAGGCGCATTACAACAAGACACAAAGAGTTTTCGCCAAATCTTTTTGCGCTTAAGCAATAAAATAAATGGCAAGATAGAAACAGATGCCAAGGTAAGTTTTTTTCTTACACGACCAAATACTGTTAAAGAGGATAAGAATCTAGGAGAGGGTGAATTGGTTGAGGGTTTGTGGCAAAGCCAAAGCTTTGAAGTGCAAAAGGAAGGACGTTATCAAAGTGAAGCATTGATAGAGATTGGGGAGGACTCTATTTGCGTTACACAAGAATATTTTATTCAAAAATCCATTGATTAAAATCCATTGATTATTCTGGTTTTGTAGGCTAAAGTTCCATTATATACTTTGTTTGGAGGAATTATGCAGGATTCTCAAGCAAATCATTTAACCCATCATTGGAAAATGTGGCTAGCTGTTATCGCAATTAGTCTTGCGGCATTTATATTTAATACTTCAGAATTTGTTCCCATAGGTCTTTTGAGTTTGATTGCAAAGGATTTTGGTGTAAGTGAGGCGGAAGCTGGGTTTTTGATTAGCCTTTATGCTTGGGTGGTGGCACTCGCGTCATTGCCTTTGATGTTGGCTTGTTCTCGCTTTGAAATGAAACGGCTTCTACTCTTAGTTGTCGGGCTTTTTGTTTTGAGTCATATTGGCTCTGCATTGTCTAGTGGATATTGGACATTAATGCTATCTAGGATTGGAGTTGCTTGTGCGCACGCGTTATTTTGGTCTATTGCTACTCCAATGGCAGTGCGCGTAGCTCCTAAAGGCAAAGAAAGTGTGGCACTTAGTTGCATTGCGACGGGCACGAGTATTGCATTAATTGCTGGATTGCCTTTAGGAAGAGTGATTGGATTGCATTTGGGTTGGAGGATTAGTTTTTTAAGCATTGGAATCGTTGCATTTCTGCTTCTTTTGGTTTTGGTTAAGAGTTTGCCCAAAATACCTAGTGGAGGCGCAATTTCTCCTAGAAGCTTGCCAAAACTCCTCAAAACTCCACAATTACTTGGAATCTATGGAATCACACTTTGCCTCGTTAGTGCGCATTTTATCGTGTATAGTTATATTGAACCCTTTTTGATGCAGTATGCGAATTTTGGAGAAAATGTTATTACAATGGTATTGATTGTCTTTGGGGGCATTGGTTTTGTGGGAAGTTTTGTGTTTTCTAAATATTATAATGAATACAAAACATTTTTCTTAAATTTCGCAATTTTTGGGATTTTTATTGCGCTTGCAAGTTTAATTGGAGCGAAGTTTAGCCTTTTTGGGGCATTATTGATTTGTGTGCTTTGGGGCTTGTGTATTACATTATTTAATCTTACTCTCCAAGCAAAAGTATTACAATTAGTTCCTGTTGGTACTGCTGTGGCAATGTCAATGTTTTCTGGAATTTATAATGTCGGTATTGGAAGTGGAGCATTTATAGGTGGAATCGTGATTCAATATTTAGGAATTGCAAATCTTGGATTTGTAGGTGCGGGAATTGCACTTTGTGTTTATATTTATTATAGCAAGAAAATGTTTTTTTGAATAATAAAATTGTGGCGGGAGGAAAGCTTTAAAATGCGTTTCCTCATTGGAGTTTAAATATATTCTGCAATCACGCTACCCATACGCTCACAAGAGCAAACTTCCTTAGCACCGAAATTCGCAATATCTTTTGTGCGATAACCCTCTTTTAAGACAGTTTCAATCGCATTGTCTATCGCATCTGCTGCTTCTATTTCTCCTAAAGAATAGCGCAACATCATTGCAGCGCTTGCAATCGTGGCGATTGGGTTTGCGATTCCAAGTCCAGCAATATCAGGAGCACTTCCGTGAATTGGCTCGTAAATAGCAGCCTTTCCGCCGATAGATGCAGAGGGCAATAAACCAATAGAACCACTAAGCATACTCGCCTCATCACTCAAAATATCTCCAAAAAGATTGCCTGTCAAAATCACATCAAATTGCTTAGGATTACGAATCAGTTGCATTGCTGCGTTATCTACATACATATTACTAAGCTCCACATCGGGATATTCTTTTGCCACTTCACTAACGACTTCTCGCCATAGTTGGCTTACATCTAGCACATTTGCTTTATCCACAGAGCAAACTTTCTTGCTTCTTTTTTGTGCGGCTTTAAATGCTATGTGTGCGATTCTTTTGACTTCTTCTACGCTATATATCATTGTGTTATATCCACGATTCTTATCACGCCCCTTTGGAGTACCAAAATAGATTCCCCCAATGAGTTCTCGCACGACAAGTATATCTACTCCTTGCACAATTTCAGGCTTTAAGGTGCTTGCTTCAAGGAGTTCATCATAGACTTTTGCTGGACGAAAATTTGCAAAAACTTCTAGGCTCTTTCTTAGACGCAAAAGTCCGCTTTCAGGTCTAAGTTCGCGCGGTAGATTATCCCATTTTTCACCACCGATTGCACCAAAAAGAGTTGCATCAGATTCTAAACAACCCGCAATCGTTTCGTCCGGAAGAGGATTTTGTGTCAAATCATACGCAATGCCTCCCATCAAAAAGTCTTCAAAATGAAGTGTGAAATTAAACTTTTGTGCAGCAATTTTTAATATTTTAATCGCTTCATTGACGATTTCTGGACCGATTCCGTCCCCTTTGATAACAGCAATCTTGTAAGTTTTCATTTTTTGCCTTTTTAAAAGATTATTTGGTTAGATTTTGCGCTTTGGCATAGGGGATTAATCCGCCACTTGTCAATAATTCAAGCATAAAAGGTGGAATCGGAGCAAATTGATAGGTGCATTTTTGGGTGAGATTCTTAATCACCCCGCTAGGCAAGTCTATTTCTAATGTATCTCCCTCCTTAATGGAATCTGCTTCCTGAATCTCTAAAATTGGCAAGCCTGTATTGAAAGCATTGCGATAAAAGATTCTTGCATAACTTTTAGCGATTACTGCACTAATCCCTGCCTCTTTAATTGCCACAGGAGCGTGCTCTCGGCTAGAGCCACAACCAAAATTTTCACCCCCTACGATGATGTCGCCTTGATTGATTTCATTGACGAATCCCGTGCGCGCATCTTCCATTAAATGTGAAGCTAGAATCGCTGTATCACTTGTGTTTAAGTATCTTGCAGCAATGATTAAGTCTGTATCAATATTATCTCCAAACTTCCACGCCTTACCGCTAAATTGCTTTTGCATAAAATCCCCTTAAAATTCATAAAAATAACGCGTATTATAGCAAAGAGAATCTAAATTTTAGGTATTGACAATCGTTATATATTAAAATATAATTTGCTAGTTTCGTTTGGAGATTTAAGCAAGATTCAAGCGGAAAAGCAAAATGATTTGAGTTTGGAGGCTAAAATGAGAGTGCAAGGAAGGTTTTGGATTAGAGAGCAGGACAAGAACTTCTTAGGGCACGGCAAGGTAGAACTGCTAGAGAGAATTGCTCAAAGCGGCTCTATTTCCAAAGCGGCAAAAGAAATGCGAATGAGCTATAAAGCCGCGTGGGATAGCATTGATTTGATGAATAATGTCGCGAATGAGCCTTTAGTTGTACGTGTAACAGGAGGCAAAGGCGGTGGCGGCACACAAATTACACAAAAAGGATTAGAGGCAATCCGAATCTTCCGCGAAATGGAACGCGTCCAACAAGAGCTTTTTACACTTTTTGAGAGCAATTTAAATGATTGGGATTCCATAATGGATTATTCCAAGTGGAGTGATAGTGCTAAAAGGAGATTTATGATTAAAACGAGTGCAAGAAATCAGTTGTTTGGTGAGATTGTATTAATTACAGAGGGCAAAGTCAATGCTGAAGTGGTGTTAAAAATCAACGATTCTATGCGTATTTCTAGCACGATTACTTTGCATTCTCTCAAGGATTTGGGGCTAAAGGTTGGCTTGAAAGCCTATGCACTGATTAAAGCAAATTGGATTGTGGTCTTTAGTGAAGAACCCAAAGGCATTTCTATGCAGAATTGTATTAGCGGCGTGATAAAGCATATCACAGATGGTGTGGTAAATTGTGAAATAGAAATGGAATGTGAAAATACAAGATTCTCTGCGGTGATTACCGAAGAATCCCAAAAGAACCTTGCATTGAAAGTAGGGCAAAAAGTTTGGTTTGGATTCAAGTCCAACAATGTAATTTTGGGTATTTAAGGAGAAAAAATGAATTTTACAAAAAAAATTTTGGTTGTTGGAGTTTGTGGGTTAATCTTGTCTTTAAGCGTGCAAGCAGAGGAAATCAAAGTTTTGGGCGCAGCATCACTTAAATATGTATTAGAAGAAATCAAGAATGATTTTCTAAAAAATAAGCCAGAGGATAGGATTGAGATTTCATATATTTCAAGTGGTAAGGCTTATGCGCAGATTAAAAATGGGGCTCCTATTCATTTATTTGTCGCCGCAGATGTAAGTTATCCTGCAAAACTATATGAAGAAAATCTTGCACCTGCAAAAGAAGAAATCTATGCAAAAGGTACATTGGTGCTTTGGAGTAATAATGAGAATTTTAAACTCAAAGAATTTAAAGATATTTTGAATCCTAAAATCACTCATATTTCTATTCCAAATCCAAAGGTTGCACCTTATGGCAGGGCTTCTGTGGAGGCATTGACGACTACAAAAATGTTAGATAAGATAGAGTCCAAATTCGTAACAGGTGAAAGTATTGGTGCGGCGACAACTTATGTAGAATCCAAAAACGCAGAGGTAGGCTTCACTGCGCTTTCAATGCTTGGAGAATATGGAATCCATACAAAAGAAATGAGCTATGTAAGCATTGATGAAAGCCTTTATCAACCGATTAATCAAGCACTTGTGATTACAAATTATGGGAAAGACTCTAAACTTGCAAAAGATTTTAAAGCTTATATTTTAGGCAAAGAGGCAAAAGAAAAATTCTTAAAATTTGGTTATAGCGTTGAATAAGTTACACGGAATCTTAGAATCTTTTACCGAGCAGAAAGGCATTTTGCGCCTTTTTGTGCGTTTGGATTCTATTTTTAGTTTGCAAGGATTTCAACCATCACAAAATGTGGAATCTCAAAGTCATCTTTTTGTGCTACTGCTAGAAGATTCTGCATTTGTTTCTCATTTGTTGCATCAGCCCTTGCAATTAGGATTCAAAGAAAACAATATCATTGTGGCAACCAAATTAAAAGGCATACACAATACTTTTAGGGCTGAAATTTTAAAAATTACTCAAGATAGTCTTTTTGCACGATTGACGCTTGCTTCAAATTATGCAGAAAACGGCACGCTTAATGTGCTTTGTGCTTTGGATTTTGTGAGGCACAATGGGCTTAAAGTGGGAGATTCTATCTTTTGGCATATTCCCGAGAATGAGATTATGCTCTTTTTTGATACAAAAATTTATAATTTAAGGTAGCAATAGAAAGGAATACAAAGGAGTGGAAAGTGGAAAATTTGAATGATTTTGCAATCACAATGCTTTTGACTTTTAAGGTTGCATTTCTTACAACTTTTATCTTGCTATTACTTGCGATTCCATTGGGTTATTTTTTGGCTTTTACGCGAAGTAGAATCGCGCCGATTTTGGAAGCAGTTGTTTCTATGCCTCTTGTGTTACCCCCTAGTGTGCTTGGATTCTATCTTTTGATTACCTTTAGCCCGCAAAGTCCTTTGGGAAAATTCTTATTAGATGTTTTTAATCTTAAACTTGTTTTTAGTTTTGAAGGTTTGATTGTGGGTTCTGTAATTTTTTCGCTCCCTTTTATGGTGAATCCTATTCAAGCAGGTTTTGCAGCTCTGCCCCAATCACTCTTTGAGGCGGCTTTGACGCTTGGAAAAAGTCGTTTAAGGATTCTTTATTCTGTATTATTGCCCAATATTTCACGCTCCGTGCTTGTAGGAGTAGTCGTAACTTTTGCGCATACGATTGGAGAATTTGGTGTTGTGATGATGATTGGAGGGAATATTCAAGGGCAAACACGCGTGGCTAGTATTGCGATTTATGACGAGGTAGAATCCCTAAATTATACATTGGCGCACCAATATGCCTTGAGCTTGTTTGCTATCACTTTTTCTATTCTACTCCTTGCTTTTTATCTTAACAAAAGAAGTGTGAAATGATATTTTTGGATTTTGAAAAGCAGCTCCATAGTGTGCAGGGCAATTTTACTTTGCAGGTTTGTTGTGAGCTAACACCCCAAAATCTTATTACATTTTTTGGTAAAAGTGGAGCAGGTAAAACCACGATTCTACGCATTTTAGCAGGATTGGATTCACCGGATTCTGGAGTGATTCAAGTCAATGATGAGATTTGGTATGACGCGTGTGCAAAAATCAATTTGCCACCTCAAAAACGTAGAATCGGGTTTGTTTTTCAGGATTATGCGCTCTTTCCAAATATGAGTGTGGAGGAGAATCTAAGTTTTGCTTTGCCAAAAAATGCTGATAAATCGCGTGTGGAATCTTTGTTAGAAATCACGGAATTGGGTGCTTTGCGCAAGTTTAAGCCAAATATGCTAAGCGGTGGGCAACAACAACGTGTGGCTTTGGCGCGCGCATTGGTGAGAAATCCGCAAATCTTGCTGCTTGATGAGCCATTTTCTGCATTGGATTCTGCAATGTCGCGTAAATTGCAAGAAGAATTGTTGCGTATCCATCAGCATTTCAAGCTGACTACTTTTTTGGTTAGTCATAATTTTAGCGAAGTGTTTTTTCTCTCAAACTTTGTTGTGCATTTGGAGTTAGGTAAGATTGATAAACAAGGAACTCCTGATGAAGTTTTTTTAAATGGCTTGCCAAGTGGGAAGTTCCGACAAAGCGGGACAATATTGGAAGTAGGCAAGAATGGATTGGTTTATATCGTGAATGTGCTTGTGGGTAATGAGATTGTCCAAATTACTGCGAGCGAAGAGGAAGTTAAAAATTTGCAGAGTGGAGATTCTGTAATAGTTGCTTCTAAAGCGTGGAATCCGATGTTTGTAAAGATAGATTCTTAATTCCTTGTAAGTCAATATCAAAGCAATCTATAATGTGAAATTTCATCTTAAAATTTTTTAAGATTCCATTGCAAATTTACTTTTGGTTTAAGTTGTGGATTGCTACGAATCGCACTTTTAAAGACAATATGCACCACGATTCCAAAATAGAATCTTGCAACGGCGCGAATTTGTATGATAAGGATAAACTTACAAAGTTTGAATCTTGCGCACAGCTTCTAGGGAATCTTTAACAATACAACTTGTATAAGATTGCAATAACTCCAAACTCGCATAGCCGCTTAGCACGCCTATGCTTTGGATATTTGCATTGTTTGCTGCTTGAATATCCAAAGGTGTATCTCCAATCATATAAATGTGGTTTTTCGTAATATCCTTTGGCATTGATTTTAGAGCCAATAAAATAGGTTCAGCACTTGGTTTTGCTTCCTTGACATCTTCTCTACCAATCACACAAGTGAAGTATTCTAGGACTTTGAGATGTTCCAAGATAATTTTAGAGTATTTACCTGTTTTTGTGGTTACAACTCCTAAATGTGCGAATGAATACGCTTCTGTAATTGCTTGTTGCGCATTGTTTAGCAAATGTGTTTTGGGGATACAAATTTTTCCATAATGTTCCCGATAAATTGCGATAAATTCTGGAATCTTGGGAGATTCTACATTAAAAGTTTTAAACATATCTTCAAGCGTGTGTCCAATTTGCAAGCTGACTTTTTCGTAGCTCGGAGTAGGGTGATTAAGAGATTCACAAGCTTTACAAATACCCTCATAGACTGCTTGTGTAGAGTCAATCAGTGTGCCATCTAAGTCAAATAAAACAATTTTATCTTTCATTATATTTTGAACCTTTAATACTATGAACTTAAGTTTGAAAGTGTAACTAATTTTAGTTTAAAGATTTAAGGCATTTTTGATTATAATTGTAAATTCAACTAGAAAAATAAGAGCAGAAAAAATGAAAAATATAGAATCCCAAAATATCCCTAAACTTGATGGAAATTTTGATAAAGATTTATTACAAAAGGCTGCAAAAGACTTTGGCACACCTTTATATGTTTATGATTTGGATAGAATCCAAGAAAGATATGTGCAGATGAAAGCGGCTTTTGGCGGAAGAAAAACAATGATTTGCTATGCATTAAAAGCAAACTCTAACTTAAGCGTTATCAAAAAGTTGGCTAGTTTGGAAAGCGGGGCGGATTGTGTTTCTTTGGGTGAGATTCAACGTGCTATTTTGGCAGGGATTCCAAAGTATAAAATCATTTATAGTGGCGTGGGCAAGCAAGCTTTTGAGATTCAAGAGGCTTTACGCATTGGCATCTTATTTATTAATGTAGAATCCAAAGAGGAAATGTTGCTTGTGGAATCTTGTGCGCAAGAGTTAGGAGTTCCAGCGAGGATTTCTATACGTGTCAATCCAGATATTGACCCGCAAACACACCCTTATATTTCCACAGGGCTAAAAGAAAATAAATTTGGTGTGAGCATTGAAGAGGCTAAGGGTATGTATTTGTTGGCACATCATTCCAAATACTTAGAGCCTATTGGGATTCATTTTCATATTGGTAGTCAATTAACCAAGCTCAAGCCCATTGCGGAGTCTGCACGCAAAATTGCACAACTTGCGCATAGTTTATTGGCACTCAAAATTGAGATTAAGTTTTTTGATATAGGTGGTGGGATTGGAATCACTTATAGTGATGAAACAACTATCAATCCTTATGATTACGCACAAGCAATTTTAGAGGAATTGCGGGGATTGGATTTAACAATTATTTGTGAGCCGGGTAGATTTATCGTGGGAAATAGTGGCGTGTTTTTGACAAAAGTGCTTTATCAAAAAATGCATCAAAATAAGCGATTCGTGATCGTAGATGGTGCGATGAATGATTTAATTCGTCCAAGTTTTTATGATGCGTATCATCAGATTGTGCCACTTAACACAGAATCGCAAGAATTAAGTAGTGCAGATGTCGTAGGTCCAATTTGTGAGAGTGGAGATTATTTGGGCAAAAACATTTCCTTACCTTCTTTGCAAAATGGGGAGGTGCTAGCAGTGCTTAGTGCTGGAGCGTATGGGTTCAGTATGGCAAGTAATTATAATTCTCGCCCGCGCTGTGCAGAGGTTGCAGTTGAGAATGGAGCTATACGATTAGTCCGCAAAAGGGAGTGCATAGAAGATTTGATTGTGTTAGAAAAAGATTATTTATGAAGGAATCTTAAGATGAATTTACAAAATTTTAGAAGAGAGATTGATAGCATTGATGATGAAATTTTGGGATTATTAGAAAAGCGTATGGAGATTGTCAAGCGCATTGGCAAAGCAAAGTTGCAGAGTAATACCCCTATTTATCGTCCAGAGAGAGAAAAAGAAATCATTGATAGATTGCATTCTAAAGGCTCTTTATCACTCAATAGAGCAGCGATTGAGGCAATTTATTCGGAGATTTTTGCAGTCAGTCGTAATTTGGAATCGCCAGAACGCGTGGCGTATCTTGGTCCTCTTGGAAGCTATACGCATCAAGCGGCAGAAAGCAGGTTTGGCGCAATGTGTGAATATTTTTCTCACAATACCATTACACAAGCCGTCAAAAGTGTAGAAAATCAATGTGCAAGTTATGCAGTGATTCCGATTGAAAATAGTCAAAATGGTGTCGTAGGGGAAACATTGGATTTGCTAAGAAGCACAGAGTTAAAAATTGTAGCTGAAATTTATATACCGATTCATCATTGTTTTGCAAGTCAGACACAAAAAATTCAAGAAATTGAGGTTATTTACTCTAAAGACATTGCTTTTGGACAATGTTCTAATTTCTTAAGTGAGCATTCTTTAGACCATATTCAGAGAATTCCGGTAGATTCTACTGCACGTGCGGCGCAGCTTGCAAAAGAAAATCCAAAATGTGCTGCTATATGCTCACCCATTGCAGCGAAACTTTATAGCACGCCAATTTTGTTTGAAAATATTGAGAACAATTCAGACAATAAAACGCGTTTTATTGTGATTAGTAATTTCAAAAATCAACCTTGCGGCAAAGATAAAACTTCTTTGTTTGCAATTTTGGCAAACGACGACAAGCCCGGTGCGATTCATCGTCTGCTTTATGATGTAAAAGATTTAAATATTAATATGACTTTTTTCCAATCTCGCCCTAAGCGCACAGGGAATGATTTTGACTATTGCTTTTTTATTGATATTGATGGACACATTGATGATACGAATGTGAGCGAATTATTTAGACGCTATCCAAACGAATTAAAATGGCTTGGAAGTTATTTAAAAATGTAAAACTTGAAAATTTAAAAAAAGATTTTATATAATAAAATTTTTATTAAGGAGAGGAAATGGCAGAAGAAGAAACCAAAAAAGAATCCAAACTTGAAGGCTTAAAACAGAATAAAATGCTACTTTTCATCATTATTGGTGTTGTTGCATTATTATTGATTATTTTGATTGTTGTTGCGATTTTGATTTTTAGCGGAGGAGATGAGCCAGAAGCAGGACCAACTGCTGCTCCTCAACAACAAAGTGCAGCAAATAAAGGGAGTGCCGCTAATCCCAATAGTAACCTCTTAAGTGTTGGACCAATGTATCCTTTGGACCAATTTATTGTCAATTTGATGACTTCAGGAGGTGGCAAACGTTATCTTAAAACTTCTATTTCATTGGAGCTTAGCATTGCTGAAATGCAAACAGAACTTGAAACAAAACGAGGCGTTTTGCGTGATGTGATTATTTCAATTCTTAGTTCAAAAACATTTGAAGAAGTGCAGACGGCTAAAGGCAAGCAGAAGTTGAAAGAAGAAATTGTAGAACGCTTGAACGAATTTTTGGTAGATGGTAGAGTGGTTAATATCTTTTTTACTGAATTTGTAGTGCAATAATGTTTGATGTGGGAGTAGATATTGTCAAAATTCAGCGTATAGAATCTTTAGTGGCAAAATTTGGAGAGAAAGGATTGCAAAGATTCTTGAATCATTCTGAAATGCAAATTGCTAAAAACCCTCAAAGTCTTGCAGGATTTTGGGCAGCAAAAGAAGCTTGTGCAAAGGCATTAAAATGTGGAATCGGAAAGGAATTAGGATTCCACGATATATGGATTTCCAAGAACCAAAAGGGTGCTCCGCTCTTGCATTTAAGTAATGAAAAAATGGAATATTTTAACCTCCATTCTCTAAGCCTTTCTCTTTCTCATGATGGCGGATTTGCTATTGCGGTTGTGGCGGTTAGTTTTAAAAATTAATGAATCTTATTAAAATATAATTTTAATAAGATTATAATTTTAAGTTTATCTTGAGGTGTAAGGAATTTTATGTTGCGCTTATGTTCTGCTTCCAAATCACGAAAGCAAATTTTAGAAGCGCATAGGATTCCTTTTGTTCAATGTGATAATGGGTTTGATGAGGAGCAGTTGCCTTTAGATAAGCCCAAGTCTTTTGTCTATCAAGCGGCACTTGGCAAACACAAAAGCGCGTTAGATCTTTATGGGTTAGAATCACCGCTTTTGATTGTAGATAGCGTGATTGATTGTGGCGGAGTTTTACAACGCAAGGCGAAAAATAAAGCAGAAGCAAGTGTGTTTTTGGAATCGCAAAATGGTAAAAGTTTGACGATTCTAACTTGCGCAATTTTGCATTGTGAGCAGTTTTTCTATATGGATTTAAGCCAGACTTATTTTGAGCTTTTTCCTTTTGCTCCACAAGATTTAGAATCTTATTTGCAAAGTGGTTTGTGGGCAAATAAGGCAGGCGCAGTAATGATAGAAGGTTTCCATCAAAACTATCTTAAGCGACAAGTTGGTGCAACCTCTAATGCGATGGGATTGCATATAGAATCCCTTTTGCCTTTTTTAAGGAAAATGCTATGAATACAACAATGGTTGCCGTAATGCTTGCGACAAGTATTGTGATTGGATTAATCGGTCTGATTGCTTTTTTGTGGGGCTTAAAAAGTGGGCAATTTGATGATGAAAAAAAAATGATGCAAGGCGTTTTGTTTGATAGTGAAGAGGATTTGCGCCACGCAGCAAGGGATAATTCAAAAAAGAATTCAAAGGATAATTAATGAAAGAAATTTATGATATTGCAATTGTAGGTGGCGGTCCGGGTGGAATCGCATCGGCAGTAGAATCAATGGTTTTAGGTATTAAAGATGTCATTTTGTTTGAAAAGGGCGAGGGACATTCTACCACGATTCGCAAGTTTTACAAAGATAAAAAACGCGTAGATAAAGATTACAAAGGACAAAAAGTTGAGTTGAATGGGAACATTTATTTTTGCGATGGCACAAAGGAAAGCACTCTAGATTTATTTGATAAAATCATTCAAGAAAATGGTTTTGAAGTACAATTTCAGACAGAAGTGGAATCTATCAAAAAAGAAAAGGATTATTTTCTTATTTATACTGCTAAAAATACGCAATTTAAAGCGAAATTTGTTGTGATTTCTATCGGAAAAATGGGGCAACCTAACAAACCAAGCTATGCGATTCCAAATAGTATTAAAAATCTCGTCAATTTTAATGCAAATAGTTGTGTAGATGGTGAGAATATTTTAGTTGTTGGTGGAGGAAATTCCGCGGTAGAATATGCGTGTGTGCTTAGTGAAACGAATCCTGTAACTTTAAATTATCGTAGGAAAGAATTTGCAAGAATCAATGAGACAAATCAGGAAAACTTGGATTTGTGTTTTACAAATGGCAAAATTCAGCCCAAACTCGGCGTAGATATTGAAAGCTTAGAAGACCAAGAGGGCAAAGTAAAGGTTAATTTCACCGACGGAACAAGTGCAATATATGAACGTGTAATTTATGCAATTGGAGGAATAGCTCCTGTAGATTTCTTGCGCAAATGTGGTGTAGAATTAGATGCTGATGGTGTTCCTCTCACAGATGACAAACATCAAAGTTCAGTTGAGGGCGTTTATATTGCGGGAGACATTTTATACAAAAATGGTGGTTCTATTGCAGCTGCACTTAATCACGGCTTTGATATTGTGCAGGAAATCAAAAAACAGCTAAATTAAGAGAATTTAAACTTTCTATTATTTAGTTTGAGATAGAATCCAAAGTTTATTTATTGGCAATTTTAATTTTAAGATTTAAAAGGTTAGGAAATGGCAAGAAAATGTTTTTTTACAGGTAAAGGTCCAATGGTTGGCAATAATGTAAGCCACGCAAACAATAAGACGAGAAAGCGATCTTTGCCGAATCTAAGAACCGTGAGAATTAAATTAGAAGACGGCAGGACAATGAAAGTAAGAATCGCAGCTTCCACATTGCGCACTATGAAAAAACACTCTTAATCCTTAGTTCAGGGTTGAGCTGTGGCTTTTGATAGGCTCAAAAAATTTCTCCATTGGGAAGGTACTCAAAAGCCAGATATTGATATGTCTGGTTTGCTCTATGAGCAATTAAAACCTTTCCGTGCGTCTTTTTTATTAATTTTTGCAGGTTTAATAATCAGCACACTTGGCTATTTAGTCTTTACAGACTATGGTTTAATTGACGCATTTTTTCAGGCTTCTTATACTTTTACTACAACAGGTTTTGGCGCATTAGATGAGGGTGAGTTTGATGACTTGACTATCTTTTATACCGCTTTTGTAATGTTGGCAGGTTCGCTTGTTTTAAGCTTCTGTGTTGTTAGTGTGATTGATATACTTAGTCGGGGAAAACTGATTCCAATTATTAAGGAACGTAATATGATTTACAAAATTGCGCGATTAAAAAATCATTTTATCATTTGTTATCACAATGAATACACGATACAGCTATCACAGCAATTTCGTGAGGCACACATTCCCTTTGTAGTGGTGGATCGTAACGATTCGTTAGAAGATATTGCGCAAAAATATCATTATCCTTTTTTTATTAACGAAGACCCACATACAGAAATTGCAATGCTCAAATGCCATCTTTCTAGTGCGCGTGGGGTGATTACATTGTCCAATAATATTGCAGATAATATTGCTCAAATTGCCTCTGTGAGGCTTTATGAGCGTGAATTGGGGCGCAAACCTTATTTTATTATTGGCAATGCGGATAATAATGAAGATGAGGAAAAGCTTAAAAAACTTGGTGCAAATTACGCTGTGTCTCCCTCAAAACTGTTTGCTCAAAGAGTTAATGCAATGGCAACGCGCCCAGATATGGAGAATCTTTTGGAGAGATTTGCCTATCAAAAGGATACACCGCTTGATTTAGAAGAAATTGTTGTGCCTCGTTATTCTTGGCTCGTCCTAAAAAAGCTTAAAGAAGCCCATGTGCGTGAGATTACACAGACTTCTATTGTGGGGATTACGCAAAAAGATGGCAAATTTATTTCTATGCCTAATGGGGACACTTTAGTAACAAGCGAATGCAAATTACTTGTGATTGGCACTTCACATGGTGTGCATCTAACAAAACAGCTTATCTTTAAAAAAGATAAGCCAGAGGAGTTAAAATATGTTTAGTTTTTTTCCAATACAAGGTGGAATCGCGGTAGCAAAGGGGTTTTATTGCGACGGAGTAAGTGCAGGATTAAAGCCCAATGGAGAACCTGATGTGGCTTTTATTTATTCGGATTCTTTGTGTGAAGTAGAAGCGATTTTTACACAAAACAAATTTTGCGCCGCACCCATTTTGCATTATCAAGAATATGATAAAAATTTCAAAACGAATTTCGTGTTAATTAACTCTAAAAATGCGAACGCCTTAACAGGTGATGAAGGTGTAGCAAATGTCAAAGAAATATTAGACGAAGCCAAAGGTAAATTTCCTATGATTTATAATCCGATTATGAGTTCTACCGGAGTGATTGGTGTGCAGCTTCCAAAGACAAAAATTGTAGAATCTTTTTTGAAATTTGATTTGACAAAAAAAGACGATGCAAAAGCGGCAAATGCAATTATGACGACAGACCGCTTTAGTAAAACCATTGCTTTTGAAGTTGTGCTAGAGGATAAGACTAGCTTTAAAATTGGTGCGATGTGCAAGGGCGCAGGTATGATTAATCCCTCTTTAGCAACAATGTTATGTTTTATCGCCACAGACGCGGAGATTCCAAAGTCGGATATGAAAGATCTTTTACAAAATGCTGCTGAAAACACTTTTAATGCAATTAGCGTAGATGGTGATACTTCTACAAATGATACGATTTTGCTTTTAAGTAATGGCAAGAGTGGAGCATATAATAAGGAAGCATTCGGCTTTGTGTTAGAAAAGATTATGCACAAACTTGCAACGGATATTGTGCGTGATGGCGAGGGTGCGACGAAGCTTGTTGCCTTTGAAGTAAGAGGTGCAAAAACCTCAAAAGAAGCGCAAAAAGTAGCCAAGGCGTTAAGTCAATCTTTGCTTGTTAAAACTGCATTGTTTGGTTGCGACCCTAATTGGGGTAGAATCGCATCAACGATCGGAGCAAGTGGGATTGAATGTAGTCCTAAGACATTAGAAATTTATTTTGATGAAGTGTGTGTTTATCAAAAAGGCATGATTTATTTTGATGGTGAAAATGAAAAAAAAGCTGCAGAAGTTCTAAAACGGGAATCTTTTAGAATTATTTGTGAGATTGGTAAGGGCACAGAATCCTATGTGGCATATGGTTGCGACTTAGGACACGAATATGTCAAAATTAATGCGGATTATCGTTCGTAAATTTAAGCAAGATTATCTAAAATTTTGCAAAAATGGTAAGCATTAAGGCAATTTTGTTTATAATTTACATATTAATTTATCTTTAAAAGGAGAGCCAATGTTACACGAATATAGAGATGAGATTAGCGTTTTAAAGCAAGAGAACGCGCATTTTGCCAAAATTTTTGATGAGCATAACGAATTAGACCAAAAGATCCAAGATATTTCAGAGGGTAGAGAACACGCTTCAAGTATGGAATTAGCCGAGCTAAAACGCAAAAAATTAGAGCTTAAAGACGAAGCGTATGCTATGGTGATGGAATACATCAAAGAGAACAAAAAATAATCCAAGCCCTTTTAGAAGGGCTCTACAAATAAAAACTGCAGTATTTTTCAAATTCTTTACCTTTTAGATTCTATTTTAATATTTTTAGATTATTTTTGTTGCCGTGATTCCAAATAATAATAATGGGTTATTTTTACACATTGGAAGATTTTTCTATAACTTATGAAACAAAAAAGTAATTTTTTTAAGCGCGTTTTCTTTAAAATTAAGTCGTAACTTTAAAAATTAAATTTAGGAGGCATTATGCTTGAAATTAGATGGCATAGCCGTGCAGGACAAGGTGCAGTAACAGGAGCAAAAGGTTTGGCAGATGTGATTGCAGGGACAGGCAAGGAAGTGCAGGCTTTTGCATTTTATGGTTCAGCAAAAAGAGGTGCAGCAATGACAGCGTATAATAGAATTGATGAAAGTCCAATTCTTAACCACGAAAAATTTATGAATCCAGATTATATCTTAGTCATTGACCCTGGTTTAGTGTATATCACAGATATTTGCGCAAACGAAAAAGATTCCACAAAATACATTATTACAACACACTTAAGTAAAGAGGAATTTTTAAAATCCAAACCAGAGCTTAAAGGCAAGGAAGTTTATATACTAGATTGTATTGGGCTTTCTTTAGAGGCTTTTGGCAAGTCAATCCCTAATGCACCAATGCTTGGAGCATTTTTGAAAATTTCGGGTGCGTTGGAGTTGGACTTTTTCTTGGAATCTTTCAAAAAAGTATTAGGCAAAAAACTTCCACAAAAAATCATTGATGCAAATATGGAAGTAATTAGAAAAGCGTATAACGAAGTAAAATAGGAGTAAAAAATGAATTATAAAGGTTGGAACGAGTTTGAAGCGGGTTCTGTGCTGTTCCCTTTTGATAAAGGTAATGCAGCGGTAGAAAAACACGCAGATTCTAGAAATTATCGTGAGGATAGCTCTTATAAGGCAAGTGTAGCGCATTGGCGTGTAGAAAAACCTGTGCATAATGTAGAGCATTGCATTAATTGCTATTTTTGTTGGGTTTATTGCCCAGATTCTTCAATTTTGGTGCGAGATGAAAAAATGAGCGGCGTAGATTATGTGCATTGCAAAGGCTGTGGCGTGTGTGTAGATGTATGCCCAACAAATCCAAAATCTCTTTTGATGTTTAGTGATTATGAGAGCAATGAAAATGCACTTAGCAAATGGCCTAAAAAAGAAGAAAAGAAAAAGGATTAATAATGGCAGAAGTCTATGAATTACAAGAAGTAGAAGTTTGGGATGGAAATATGGCAGCAAGCCACGCAATGAGACAAGCACAGATTGATGTTGTTTCTGCATATCCTATCACACCATCAACGCCGATTGTGCAAAATTACGCGACTTTCTTAGCAAATGGCTACATTGATGGAGAGTTCGTAATGGTGGAATCCGAACACGCCGCAATGAGTGGCTGTGTGGGCGCAGCAGCAGCAGGAGGACGCGTAGCAACAGCAACGAGCTCACAAGGATTTGCTTTGATGGTGGAAGTGCTATACCAAGCCTCTGGTATGCGTTTGCCAATCGTGCTAAATGTCGTAAATCGCGCCCTTGCAAGTCCTTTAAATGTCAATGGAGACCACTCGGATATGTATTTGGGGCGTGATGCAGGTTGGATTAATCTATGCACCTATAATCCACAAGAGGCGTATGACTTCAACCTTATGGCGTTTAAAATCGCAGAAGATTACGATGTGCGCTTACCGGTTATGGTGCATCAAGATGGATTTATTTGTTCTCATACAGCACAGAGTGTGCGCCCACTAAAAGATGCAGAGGCGTATAAATTTATCGGTGATTACAAACCTAAAAATGCAATGCTAGACTTTGAGCGTCCAGCAACTTATGGGGCACAAACAGAAGAGGATTGGCATTTTGAGCATAAAGCGCAGTTACACAATGCAATTATGAATTCTATAGGTGTGATTGAGCGCACTTTTAAAGAATTTGAAAAACTCACAGGGCGTAAATATAATATCGTAGAAAAATACGATATGGAAGATGCAGAAGTTGCAATCGTGGCACTTGGTACAACGGTGGAATCTGCAAGAATCGCCACAAAAGAAGCAAGGAAAAATGGTATTAAAGCGGGTGTTGTAAGTATTCGTTCGCTTAGACCATTTCCCTATTTGGCATTTTGTGAAAGTTTAAGCAAAGTTAAAGCGGTAGCATTTTTAGACAGAAGTTTGCCTGCAGGTGCAATGGGAATGCTTTATAATGAAGGTGTAGCAGCACTTTATCACGGCGCAAATAAACCTATGGTAAGCAATTATATTTATGGATTGGGCGGACGCGACTTGACACAAAGCAATCTACAAGAGATTCTAAAAGAATTACAGGCAAATGCAAAAGTAGGGAAGCTAACGCACCCAACACAGCAATTTATTGGGCTTAGAGGTCCAAAACTTGGATTTAATTAAGGAGTGCGAAATGAGTGAAATTAAAAATTTGAAACAATATTCAAGAGCAAGTGAGCGATTTGAAGGTGCGCATCTTTTATGTCCGGGTTGCGCACATGGAATGATTGTGCGTGAAGTATTAAATGCCACAGAACACCCTTTGTTGATTGCAACTTCTACCGGTTGTTTGGAAGTAAGCACCGCAGTTTATCCCTATACTTCTTGGGATACTCCTTGGATTCATATTGGATTTGAGAATAGCTCCACAGCTATTGCAGGTGCAGAGGCAATGTATAAGGCATTAAAGCGCAAAAATAGGCTTTATAGTGATAAAGAACCAAAATTCGTAGCCTTTGGTGGTGATGGTTCTACTTATGACATTGGATTCCAATTTATTAGTGGTTGCTTTGAAAGAGGGCATGATTTCACCTATGTGTGCTTAGATAATGAAGTGTATGCGAACACAGGGGGGCAAAGGAGTGGTTCTACACCGCTTGGTGCTTCTACAACTACTACACCAGCAGGACGCGTAAGCTATGGCAAAAAGGACAGAAAGAAAGATTTACTTTTCATTATGGCAGCGCACGGCGCACCTTATGTGGCACAAGTTGCGCCTAATAAATGGAAAGATATGAGTAAAAAAATCAAAACTGCAATTGAAACAGAGGGACCAACTTTTATCAACGCAATGAGTGCTTGCACCACAGAATGGAGATTCCCCTCTAATCAAACGATTGAAATGAGTGATTTAGCAGTAGATTCTCTTGTATTTCCGCTCTTTGAAATTATCAATGGACGAGAGCTAAAAATCACTTATCGCCCGAAAAATGTCGTTCCTGTGCGTGATTATCTAGGCGCACAAGCGAGATTTAAGCATCTCTTTAAGCCGGAAAATGAGCATTTAATCACAGAATGGCAAAAGAGAGTTGATGAATATTGGGAGTATCTACAAAGGCGCGAAGAGGCGAAAGTGTAGCAAATAGCAGAGCTTAGGCTTTGCTATTTTGTAAGATTATAAAGATTTAACAATGCGTTAATGGGGCACAATAGCCCTTGTTTGGAATCTATTTTTTTACCTTTCTTTTTTATTATTAAGAATTATTGTCCATTGTGAGAGCATAGAATCTGCACAAATCATTGGATACATAGAATCTTGTTACATAACTCCACAAAATAAATTTCGCGACATATCCTGTCATCTTGTTGGTTTATAATTTGCCCATAGAGAAATCTATAAATTAATTTAAGGAGGCATTATGCTTAGATTTGTTGTAGGATTTGCGGCAGGTTGGATTGCTAAGAAGTGGCTTGATGGGGAGATTGACAAAAAACAAGTTTTTTGCAGTGATTATGGCTATACTGATGCAATTAAGGATAAGCTTGAAAACATTAAAGAGAAGTTTTCTAGTGGGAATTTGAAGTCAGAGGGTCAAGGTGCAGAATCTTAATTTTACAATGAAATCTCTAAGATGAGATTCTATCACCGTGTCATTGCGAGGGCGTGCCCGAAGCAATCTATAATCTATCCAAAGCCTTTTTATGGTTCCATTGTTCGCCTTTAAGATATGCTTAAATTTAGATTTGTAAGTGTGAGCGAATTGCTACACAATGTGTGCTACAACTTCTTACAAGGTCTCACAATGACGAAGTGGCAAAATCACACTACCGCTTCATTGCAGGGCTTTGTCTCGTGGCAATCTATAATATTAAACTTCAGTAAATAAGACAATGGAATCTTAAAAAAGTAAGTAGTAAATTTAAGGCGGGATTCTAAATTATGGATTACTTCGTTACTCGCTTCGTTCGCTCCTCGCAATGATAGCAGGGATACGCCAGAGCCTCTAGGCTTCGCAATGGCAGCGGGGGCGCACCACGAGTTGCCCTCACAATGACGAGTTAAGGATTCTAAGAATCCTTTGTGTCGCAATAAGAAAAGATAAGCCATAAGCCTATGAATCCTAGCACCGCTGCGAGGGCGTAAGGGGATAGGCTAAAGAGTGCTAATAATCCAAAAATCACAATAAACAAAAGAGGCACTATCGCCTTAAGGAAAAGAATGAGCGGGATTAAAATAAGTCCCAAAATAGCACTCAAAATCGCCCACAGCATTGCTACTCATTTAAAATCCGCAAAGACTTATTAAAGCGGAATCTAAGATTTGGATTCTACCATTCTAAGCAGCCTGTTCTATTTGGCTTTTGCAGAATTGCTTTGACATCGTTCATTGTTTTGATTTTTAGTTCTGCGCCCCAAAGTGCGTTAATCTTTTGTAATGCTTCAGTATAGGCGTCAACATCGTTATTCTCCATTGCGATTGCGCAATCTGCAAACGAGCTATCAAGTGTCATTAACCGCTCCTTGTGCGTGGATTCTATTAGCCTCTCTATTTCCTCCCGCTCCGCTATGAGTTGGGGGAGGTTTTCTGCGCATAATTTAGAAATAGCTTCATAGCGCATTTGTTCTACGCTTTTTTAATACATTGCAATAGCTATGGAAATGCCTGTGAGCACACCAACAAAGACGCTTGTTAATACATTTGCAAAAGCTCCGAGTCCAATAGAGGTTAAAAATGCTTCTATACCTTGTTCTATCAAAACGCCAAGTCCAACAATGATTGCGCTTACAATGAGTTTTTTTGCTTCATACCAAACTTGCTCTTGCGTTAAATTTTCTGGCGGAAATAAAACCAACTTGATTGCTTTAAAAAAAGAAAATATACCCTCTCTTATGATTCTTACAAGTCTAGCGGAGGTTGTTGCAAAAATATTAATGATTGTTGTAGTAAGATTAGATAAAATTCCTGACATAAAACCATCGCCAAATGATTTGACGATTTCTTTATATTTACCAATTAATGCTTGTTTTACTTTGTCTGCAATTTTTTTTAAGCGTATTTTCAAGCTCTCAAAAAAGTTTTCACAAGTATAAAACCCTTTTTTGAAAATATCCTCAACTTCCTCTAATACAGCGGTAAAAAATTCAACTATAATTATCCCTAATGCTTGTTGCATTCCCATTTTATAACCTTCATTCACGGAAGTTTTTGCAGAATTTAATATAAATTTCTTACTCGTGTAATAAGTTTTATTAATCTTTGCATTAATTTCATCTCGTGCTTGTTTATCTGCTTCCATTGCCTTTTGTTTATCAATTTTTTGCAATTTTTCAAGTTTTTTTAATTCTTTTTCCTCGCTTTGTGTAAGACTTTTTTTATTGCGTAATTGCTCAATTTTTTGTAGTCTTTCATCGCATTTTTTAAGGAAAGATTCCATTTGCTTACGCTCTTTCCTTGTGTTTTTGAGATATATTCTACAATGCCGATTTGTTTCATCAGTAAATCACTGCTTTTAAACAAGTCTTTCGTTTTTTCTTGTGCTTTATTGATGACTTGTTGTTTTGCTAGAATTTCTGCTTTTATCTCTTCTATTAAGGCTTTAGTGCTGCACCATTGGGCTAATGCTTTGTATTTTGCAGATTCGGCATTTTTGCCTAGAATCATAATCAAGGTAGCGACAGCTGGAATCGCAGCAATACCTCCTAGCACCCACATTCCCCCAGCCATACCCAAGCCACCACTTGCTATACTTCCCCCGCCAAACCAAGCTAGAGTTGCTTTTGTGGCTGCAGCACCACTTAATGTGCTAATACTTGTGCCAGTAGAAGCGGTTGCGAACATTCCTGCCGCACCAAACGCACCAAATCCTGCCATAGCTCCAGATACACCGCTAGCTATTAACCCGACAATAATCTCATTGATAGCCACAATAGATTTATCAAGATTTTTTAAATCCATAATCTCTGTTCCACTCATACCTTGCAAATCCAAGTCATTAATGCCTACTAATTTTTCCGCAAGTTTTTCATATTCTTTGAGGTTACTCTGAAGAATATGTGTTTGTAGTCGTCCTAGCTCCCCAAAGGCATTTTGTAATTTTTGATTGGTTGCCTCAAAAGATAAAAATGCCTGATTTAAATTTGTTTCTGTTTCGTTATGGTATTGCTTTGTTTTTTTGCAGTTATTAAGCCAATCATAAATTTCTTTTCCTAAATAGATCAATGACATTGCCTACTCCTTTTAATTATTCGTATTGTCTCGTTTTATGCTGCCAGATTTTATTTCCTTGTAAGTTTGTCGCAAGAATGCCACTTGAATCACTGCTGGAACCGTTACTCTATAAGCAGCACCAGTGATATCCCACACAGTCCATAGTGCTGTGATTGTCAAACCAATAGGACCTGTTAAGATGGATAATGCTCTTGTAAGGGAAGCATTAGTTGCGAGTCGTAATCCATGCCCAAACAATACTTTCCATATATAATTAGCTACAATAAGTGTCATTTGATAGGATTTGAATCCTCCAGCCCTAAATGCAAGTTGCGCATAAGCAACCAGCTCTGGACCAATAGGTAAATCTTTCACATTCATTGATTCTGCTACCTTTTTTACTTCATCTTTGTCCATTTTGGAGAAAACATCCACTGCGAGTTTCATAAACATATTTTGTTCTATTAATTCAGTTGGAGATTTTTTATCATAGTTAACTTTAAGTTTATCACACACATCGCATAAAATCTCTTTATATAGGACACCTCCGCCACGCAATATGTTTATAATCGTGTTTCCACCAAAACATTGTAATTCCTCAAGAACTAAATCTAAATATTCTTTATGATTGGGATAAAATCGCTTATATAAATCATTCTGAGTAAGCATTTCAGTTAAGCGTCTATCGCCTTCTTCGCCTGTAAGGACTTCTACTAAGTCATTTAAATCTTGACTACTTAGCTCCTTCTCTCTTAAAAACTCTAAATCTTGGTCATATCTGTATGCCATAGCTGACTCCTTTTATTAGAAATATCATGTAAATTATACAAAGCCGCTATGATAGGATTTGTCGCAAGAAAATTATTTGCCAATCCATTTTTATTATAATTACTGCTATTGCTTGTAGAATCTCACAAAAGCAAATAAAATTTAAATCAAACAACGTTAGTGAGTGCGATATTTGTGTGTTATAATAAATCTTTAAAAGGGATAAAATGAAACAAGAACACGACACACTTGCAATGCGTCTAGCCCTAATCCTAAAGAAGCTCATTAGTGGCGAGAGATTTACCATAGAGGATTTGTCGCGTGAGTTTGGGGTTAGTAAGCGCACGATTCAGCGGGATTTAAATGAGCGATTTAATTTTTTAGAAATCGTGAGGGACGAAGAGGAGTGTTATTGTTTGGATAAGCATTCTTTAGGGCTTTATGGACTAAAGGATATTAGGAGTTTCGCGTATTTTAGCGGGATAGAGAATCTCTACCCAAAACTAGATGAACCATTACTTGGTGAGATTCTAAGCTCCAAGCAAGATTCCAACGCGCATATTCTGCCCCCCCCCCCCCATATTTTAGATGAAAGAGAGAATCCAAAGGATACTCCAAAGATTCTTATTAAAAACCACCATATAGAATCCCCTGCAAGTATTGAGCATATCTTTTTGCAATTAAAACAAGCAAGTTGCCATTACCAAACGATAAAATTTACCTACAAAGAAAAGGGAGGCAAATCCCTATGCGCTCACGCATCATAATGGCATTTGGTATTTGCTTGCGGAAGAAAAGGGGATTTTGAAGTATTTTACATTATCCAAAATTAGTTGTTTGAATGTTTTGCAAGGCTTTAAGCCTAGTGAAAAAATCATTGATGCAATCAACCAAAGCCTTACCGCTTGGATTTCGCAGAATCCTATTTTAGTGCGTTTGTGCATTTCTAACGAAGCGAGGGAATATATTTTTCGCAAGAATTTCTTAATAAAATATAAAATTATAGAGGAATCGCAAAGGGATTTCATCGTAGAATGCCACTTTAGCTATGAGGGTGAGGTTTTAAATCTCGCCAAATGCTTTTTGCCATTTATTAGGATTCTCTCCCCGCAATCTTTGCAAGAGAAGTTAGAGAAGGAGTTGAGGGATTATTTGAATTTGCGGGATAAAGGATAGAATCTTTATTTTGTATCATTGTTTGTCATTGCGAGAAGTCGCAAGCGCAAATCCATAATGCAGAATCTTGCCCTTAAAGATTCTATTGTAAAGTTTAATTTATGCTAGATTATGGATTACTTCGTCATTTCATTCCTCACAACGACAGAGGGGAATCCCTTTTTCGCTAATACAGAATTCCCTAAGAGCGCAGCGGTTTGCTTTGGGTTGAGGTGCAAATCTCACTCATTTTTAAGTGGTTTTGCATTTTGAATGAGCTCTAAAATGCAAGTTGCAAAATCTTGTGCGCTATTGGGACATTTTGCGACACGATAGTCTTGAATCTTGTATTTTTGCGCTTCTAGTTTATATTGGTAGGAGAGTTCAAAGTCTGTTTCTGAATTGTCTATTGTAAAAGAAATCGGGTAAATTAACATTTTTTTATTTTGGTAATAGGGTAAAATGTCTTGTAGATTAGGTTCAAGCCATTTAATGGGTCCAATTTTGGATTGATAAGCGACTTTTATGCTTGCAAACTCCAGTCCAAACTCTTTAAAAAGTGACTTTAAAATCTCTACATTTTCTAAAATTTCTTTTTGGTAAGGGTCTCCATTGCTTATATTTCTCTGTGGTAGGGAGTGTGCAGAAAATATAAGATGAAAATCTCTGCAATCCTCTCCACCTAATGCCTCTTTAATGCGTTCTACTATTGCTAAATTATATGCTCTGTTTTTATAATAACGTTCCACTTGCATTATTTTTGGTGCAAACTTATTTGCTTTAAATGCCCTTAAAATATCTTTCATTGAGGACGTTGTGGTGGTGTAACTAAAATGTGGATACATACTAAAAAGCACAACTTTTTGAATGTTGCGTTCTTTTAAATCTTGCGCAACTATGTCCGCAAAAGGTGGCGTATAGCGCATTGCGTAGGTAAAATACATTTGCGATTCCATAGTTTGCAACATTGCACATAATTGAAAAGTATGTCCAACAAGAGGTGATTTTCCGCCAATTTTTTGATAATTGCTTTGTGCTTCCTCCAAACGTTTATAGACGATAAAGCTCCCAACTATTGAGCGCAAAAAATTGTTTTTAATTGGCAAAATATAAGGGTCTGCAAACATATTTTGTAAAAATGTTTTCACCTCAAATAAAGAATTAGGTCCTCCCATATTTAACAATACAACTGCCGTGTTTTGCTTGTCTTGAATATTTTGAGATTGCATTGTTATTCTTTTATGTGCAAATTAATCATACCGCAGAAATTTTTACCTTGATAAAATTCTGCACGAAAGATACTTTTTGCTTTGTCTAAAGAATATCGCTTATCAATATTTTCTTTATTAATGGTAAGCCCATGTTCGCTCACAATTCCTTTTTTAGAATAGCCTATCACATTGACGCGCACACCTGTTTGTCCGCGAATTAAGAAATTTTGTTGGAAATCTAAAGTTTCACCAAAATTTGCTTTTACTACTTCTTTGTCTAGCTCTATTTCAACTTCTTTCACATTGCATTGCATAGGGAAAATATCAGGCTTTAGCAGGCTGATTCTTTTGTGCCCAATATAGATTTCATATCCCTCTTTTGTTTTTTTTGCGCGTCCAAGAGGGTGAGTGAAATCAAAAACATTATTTTGCGCTAAAAGCGGAGCAAAATTGATAAAGCTTCGGATTCCATTTAGCTTAAGGGTAACATTATGGTTGATTTTGACGCTACCAAAATCGTTGATTTTTTGAGCGACATTTTCTAGGTTTAAGTCAAATTTGCGTTCAAATTCAATTCCTAGAATCTCCATTAGTGCTTCAATAGAGCTTAGTTGATAAAGTGTTTTAAGGGGTAATTCGGTGATGTTTTTGCTTGTTTCAATCGCTAACGAGGGCTTTAAGTGTGTAATGGCAAAGAAGGTAAGAGAATTTTGCTGCTCTTCATCTTTGATGCGCGTTTCTGTGTTGCGCACACCAAAGGTATGAAAGTCATAATGTAGGCGTTGGTTAAGTTTGGACTCTATTTGTTTGGCAATGGAATCCAAATCTCCAAAGGCTACATTGTCTAAAGTTTTTTGGTCAATCACATAAGTTTGTCCCCAAGCTTTAGGGTTGAAAATGGAGTTTTCCCATTTCTCTCGGTAGAATCCGTGTCCATCGTGAAGATTGATGATAAAATCAACTTCTTCATTAGTGATAAGTTTTTTGATGGCTTGGACATTATCAAAGTCTGGATCATTGCGTTTAATAGTGGCAAACTTACGATTCATATCTTTATAGACTCCGCGCCTAAAGGCTAAAATGCTATCCGGATTTAAATTTGGCACAACAATTACTTTACCTTTTTTGATTTGATAGAAATTTACAAGCAATGCAGGGGTAAAGAATCCACCCGGCTCGTCTCCGTGTATTCCACCGATGACTAATAAGGTTGTTCCATTTTGTTTGCCTTTTAGTTCATAAATATCAAAAGGTGTATTCTTTTTTAGCAACTCTTTTTTTGTATTTGTTTTTGCTTTTTCTGCTATCGCAATTTCATTAAATAGACATAGGCTAAGTAAAATATGAATAAAAATTTTTATACTTTTCAAATTTCGTCCTTTAAAATATAATGAGCCATTTCTAAGATTCTATGGGAATAACCCCATTCATTATCATACCAAGTCATAATTTTTGCCATATTTTCGCCCAATACGAAAGTCAAATCAAGTGCTACGACGCCACTTAATGGGCAATTAACAAAATCTTGTGAAACGCCAAAATTCGTATCTAAGCCCAAGATTCCTTGAAGTCTGTTATTGGTTGCTTCTTTGAAAAGTGTATTGATTTCTTTTGCACTTGTTTTTTGAAGTAAATTTACATTCAAATCGACCATAGAGACATTTGGCACAGGAACACGCACGCTGTGTCCGTGCAGTTTGTCTTTCATTCGTGGCAAAACTAAGTGTAATGCCTTGGCTGCACCTGTTGTTGTTGGAATAATATTAACCGCTGCTGCGCGTGAGCGACGAAAGTCATTTTTGTGATGTGCCGCATCAATGAGATTTTGGTCATTAGTATAACTATGAATGGTTGTTAAGATTCCTTTTTCTATGCCAAATGCTTCGTCTAGTAGCATAACAATAGGAGCGAGTGCATTAGTAGTGCAACTCGCATTGGAGATGATTTTTTCCCCTTGATAATCCTTGTGATTCACTCCTAAGACAAAAGTTTTTGTATCGTCTTTTGCGGGAGCAGAAAAAATCACGCGTCTAGCCCCTTTTTGCAAGTGGGATTCCACTTCTTTTTGTGTTAAAAATAAACCGCTTGCTTCAATGACAATATCTGCCCCTAAAATATCAATCTCTTTGGGTGTTTTCTTTTGGGAGAAAGGAATTTTGACACCATTAAAAATGAAAGAATTTTCTCCACATTGGATTGAGGTATTTTGATGCACGGAATCGTGCGTTAAAAGATAGCTTAAAATCTCTGGATTTGCAAGGTCATTAATGCCAACAATTTCAATGTTATCTTGCATTTCACAGAGCGCAACACGTGTAATACAGCGTCCAATTCTGCCAAATCCATTAATAAAAATTTTAATTTTTTCCATTTTGCTCCATAATTCTTTAAATAAAGTAAAATTGTAACATATTTAATGCTATTCTTAGTGAATTTTAGATATAATCGCAACCTTAAAATTAAAATAAAGGAATGCTAAAATGTCATTATACGATAGAAAACCCTTGAATTATAAAGGTTATCAGAATGAAACAAATAATGAGGCTTTCGCACAAAGCGATATTGCACTCATTAGTTTTGTAAAACAAACTTATCAACTTTTTGCGGGCTCTTTACTTGCGGCAACAGTGGGTGCATACATTGGAATTTCTGCATTGGGATATTTAGTTTCACAATATTATATTGGATTTGTGATTTTGGAATTTGCTTTATTGTTTGGTTTAATGTTCGCAAGAGCAAAAGCAGGTCTTAATTTGTTGCTGCTTTTTGCTTTTACTTTTATGACAGGCTTAACGCTCACTCCTATTCTTAGTAGAATCTTAGGAATGCCAGGTGGAGCAGAGATTGTAGCTCAAGCATTTTTGCTAACAACAGCGATTTTTGGTGTGATGAGTATTTTTGCATTGCGCACGAAAAAAGATTTAGCAAGTATGGGTAAAATGCTATTTATTGCACTGATTGTTGTAGTTGTGGGTTCTTTGATTAATTTATTTTTGGGAAGCCCGATTCTACAAGTTGTTTTGGCGGGAGTGGGTGCAATTTTGTTCAGCATCTTTATCGCTTATGATACACAAAATATTGTGCGTGGCTTATATGATAGCCCTGTAATGGCGGCAGTAAGTTTGTATTTAGACTTCTTAAATTTATTTATTTCTTTGCTTCAAATTCTTGGAATCTTTAACTCAAGAGAATAATTCAAGCTCTCCCTTGCGCACTTTGCGCATTGTAGATGCAAATCTCAATCGCTTGCGCGAAGGGATTCGTGTAGTTGAAGATATTTTGCGTTATGGATTCAATCACAAAAATTTTGCTTCTATACTTAAAAATCTTCGTCATCAATGTCGCATAGAATTTTATTTGGATTTGTTGGATACACGTGATTCTAATAAAGATGTCTTAAAAGTTTCTACAAAAGAAGAACAAAATCGCGAAAACCTTCAAAGTGTTTTTATTGCTAATTTTAAACGAGCACAAGAATCTGCTCGCGTGCTTGAAGAGATTTTGAAAATAGACTTTATTGAGGAAAGTGAGAAGTTTAAAGCGATTCGTTATATGCTTTATGATTTAGAAAAACGAGTGATTTTAGAGATTTTTCCCGATAGATTTTAGTTTTGTGTTGCATTGAGGAGATTCATTAGATTAAATGATAACTTTTGGGATATAGGCGTGCAAATGAGATAAAATCTCATAAGGGATTGTTCCGAATGCTTGTGCAAATATTCGAGCATCATTGAAAACACAAACTTCTTCCTGTGCGGATTCTATGCTAATGCAGTCCATAGAGGCGCGAGGTAGGATTCTGAATCCCTCTGCACTACAGACTTGCATACCTTCACGCAAGCGAAATAATCCATCGCCATAGCCAATGTCATAAGTGGAAACTATATTTTCTTTTAAGGTGCTTACGCCGTGATAGCCAATCCTTGCATTGGATTTAAGCATTAAGGTGGAGATTTTTTGCGCAAAGAGTGCCGCAATAGGCTTAAGATTGAGCGTAGCAAAGGCAGAATCTTGACATAAATAACCATAAAATGCAATTCCAATACGAAATAAATCATCTTGTAAATCATATCGTGTATCTTTTGCGCGAAACGCACCAGAGGAGCTTAGAGAATGGAATCGCGGGCGTGGAAGATTGTAATGTGCGCAGAGTTTCAAAGATTCCTCTTTGATTGCTAAAAATTCCGTATTTTGCGTATAAAATTCACTACCGAAATCATCTCCAAATCCATTGTGTGTGTAGATTCCTTTGAGTTCTAAAGCATTTTGAGCAATGAGTTTAAAGGCTTGGTTTAATGTATTTTTTGCGATTCCATTGCGGTGCATTCCGCTATCTACTTTTAATTCAATCTTTGTGCCTTTGGGATAGTTTTTTAGAGATTCTAAACTATGGGCGCAAAAATAAATATTGGGTGATTGCAATGCCTCTTTAAAAAGGGAATCGCAAGGTAGAGAATGGGGGTATAGAATCGCAATGTAAGAAAAAAATGGTGCAATTTCTAAGGCTTCATAAGTATTTTTTACAAAGGCATTTTGTATTTTAACGCGTTTAGCAAGTTCAGCAATTTGCTTAAGCCCGTGCCCATAAGCATTGTCCTTGAGAACAATAGCAATTTTTTCTGGATTTTTAGGGGCAATAGTGTTTAAAATAATTTGATAATTATGCAAAAACTTTTGAGAGTCTATTTGTAAGTAAGGCATGGATTAAAAGAATCTCCCAACAAGTGGGAGAAAGATTATTTGGCAGCAGGAAGTTTAGAGATATAGTCTGCTACTGCGTCAATATCTGCGTCAGTTAATTTAAAGTTTTTCATGTTTGCATACATGATTGCTTTTGCGCCACCATTATCTGCAGTTCCCGCTGCATAACCTTTGAGTTGCTCTACGAGTCTTGCTTTGTCCATTCCAGCAATTGTTATACCACCTTTGCTTCCGGGAGCAACTTTCTCAGCATTTACTCCGTGGCACGCAATACATTTTTTGTAGATTGCTGCACCATCACTTGCCATTAAACAGCCAGTTGCCAATACGATTCCTAACAAAATCTTTTTCATACTAAACTCCTTTAAAATTAAGTATATTTGTAATCATATCCTTTTAGTATAAAAGAATTCTAAAATTTTGTAAGATTCTTGAATTTTTTGCAAATTTATTAAAAGTTTGAGGATTTTTGTTTCGGGTTTTATGAGGAATCTTGCAAATTAGTGTTACAATGTCGCACAAATTATTTCTTAAAGATTTGGGATTGAGATTTGAAAATATTTAGGATTTTTGGAACAACATTAGAAGCAAAAACGCACGTGCTAGTGTTCAATATTGCTTCAGGATTGCTTTCTTTAGCGGTTGTTTCTTATGTATATTATTTTAGTTTAAAATATGATTATGATGTCCTATTTACTGAATATAGCCAATCTCTTATTAGTTTAGAAGAGTTGCATAAAAGCATTACAAATGCCCAAAACATTCTCATTGCACACAGATTAGAGGAAGCAGAAATTGTCAAAGCACAAGAAACCATTATCGCACAATGGGAAAATTATAGAAACATACAAAACAATCTCGTTAATGAGAGCTATTTCACACATTTTTTATTAAAAATTTATTATCTCTTTGGTGGAGAAAATTTAATTTTAGATGAAAAATCTAGCTTTGAAACACATTTAAACCACCTTGATAGCGCAATTAGCTATTATCTTGCTTCGTTGCAAAATTTCAAAGTTTCCAAAGAAGAGATTTTTGAACAAAGTGCAAATCATCTGAATGTTGAAATTTCACGTATGATTGATGCAAGTTTGCGTTTTGTGGAGATTAAAAAAGCACGCAATAATGCCTTACATAGTGTAGTGCATAAAGTTGTTTTGGTGATGATGTGCTTGATTATGCTCACCACCATTTTACTTAGTTTTTTGATTTTGCGTAATATTAAAAGCCTGCATGCAATGTCTGAACAAAAAGTGCAAGAAAAAACCAAAGAATTACAGAATCTCAATAACTCACTGCAAGAAAAAATTAAGCAAGAAGTGCTAGAAAGTCGCAAGAAAGACCAGATTATGTATCAACAAGCAAGGCTTGCAAGTATGGGGGAGATGATTGGCAATATTGCACACCAGTGGAGGCAACCCTTGAATGCCCTTATGCTGTTGATTCAGACTTTTAAGGTGAAATCTCAAAATGGTAAGCTCACACAAGAATTTATTGATTTGCAAGTCCATGATGGTTTAAAAATTGCTAAAGCAATGTCCCGAACGATTGAGGATTTTCGTAATTTTTTTCATTCCTCTAGTGATAAAGAAGTATTTAATTTAAGAGCAAATATCCAAGATTCTATTTCGCTTGTAGATGCTTTTTTAAAGCAAAATGAAATTAGTGTCGTAGTAGATTGCCCTCAAGATATTGAATTGTATGGTTACAAAAGTGCTTTTTCACAAGTGATTTTGAATCTTATTAAAAATTCGGAAGATGTTTTAAAAGAGCGTCTGATTTCACCTGCTAGGATTCGTATTGTGGTAGGTATAGAAAATGGTGAAATATGCAAGGAATTTTCCTCTAAAAGTTGCGTTAAGATTCTATTTACAGACAATGGTGGCGGGATTAAGCTAGAGGATATTCAAAAGATTTTTGAGCCTTATTTTACGACAAAACATAAATCTGTGGGCACAGGAATTGGATTGTATATGTCTAAGCAAATCATAGAAAAACAAATGGAAGGAAGTATTGAGGTGCGCAATGTGCATTATAATAATATTTTATGCCAAGAAAAAGTATGTATGCCAAATTGTCCTATTAAAGATGGAAGTTGTGGAGCGCAATTTATAATCAGGATTCCATTAAAAAGCTAAAATCAAGGAGAGACAATGTTGTCAAAAAATGATGAAAAGATTTTAAAAAACTTAAAAGTTCTCTATATTGAAGATGAGGAAGATATTTTGAAATTTGCCTCTATGGTGCTTGAAGATTATGTGGATAGACTTGTGGTGGCTCGCAATGGTAAAGAGGCTTTGGAGATTCTAAAAAACGAAACAATAGATTTAATTATTACGGATATTTTAATGCCTAAATTAAATGGTATAGAACTTCTGCGTGAGATTCGTAAGAATCCGCTTTGGGATTTGTCCGTCATCGTGGTAACTGCGCATACTGAAACCCATTATTTGCTAGATTGTATTGAATTGCGAGTAGATGGGTATATTTTAAAACCTATTGATGTAGAGGAGCTTTTAAAAACAATTTTGCGCGCGATTTTGCCAAAATATCAGGCAAATGAATTGCGTGCTAAAAATGCGCTTTTAAATGCGATTTCTGTTTTCGTGGGTGGCAAGAAAATTGAAATTATTAAATATCTAATTGAGCATAGCAATGATGAAAATATTTTTTATGGTTCTTATGAAGATATTGTGCAAGAAGTGGGTGTAAGTAAGCCTACCGTGGTGAAAACTTTTCATCAGCTTATTGATACGGGCTTGCTCGTGCGCTTGAAAAACAAAATTTATAAGTTTCAACCCGATATTTCACAATACAAAGAAGAATCCTAATCATTCAAGATTCTTAGACCTTTAAAGTTTTTAAGTTTTTGGCGTTTTTAATCTAGAAATCGTTATAATTTGAGACAAAAGAGTAAATGTTAAAGTGCAAGAAAAAGCTTAAGTAGCTTGAAGAAAGTTAGGATATGGAAAACAAAAAAGATGTGTTTTATCTCGCAGGTTATGACCCACGCAGTTATCGCTATTATTATGCACTTTTGAAGCGGAATCTTTACAAGCAAAATTATCTTAATGGATTAAATCTTAGCATTTCTCCTTGTAGTCAAAAAAATGAGATTCCTTGTTGTGTGATTGTTGGAGAGGAATCGCAAGTTAATTATCATTTTTTGCAATGGGATAGTGTCGTCAAAAAATATTGGGCAAAAAGCTTGTGTGATTTTGTGTTTGATTTTGCTTATTTTTTAAAAACCTATATCTTTTCTGGCATTTTTAGAGTTTTTGCCAAAGAATCTAAAACGCAGTTAATTGCTGGGTTGTATCCCATTGTGTATTTTTGCTTAAGTTATGCAGTCAGTTTTGTTGGGATTTTTTATTTATTTCAAATGCTAGAATCTTGGAATCTTGCTGTTGCGATTCTTTGTGTGTTAGTGTGCTTGTGGAGTGTTACGAAAGTCATTTTATATTTGGGCAAGAAATTTGCAGTATTTTGGCTTTCTAACATTTATGTGTTTTGCGCAAAATATGCTGCGGGCAAAATTGCAGAATCTCAAGCTCTCATCAACGAGTTTAGCAATGTGATTCTCAATGTGTTGCAAAAAAAACAAGAAACAAAGAATTATGAATTGATTTTGTGCGCGCATAGTGTGGGAACGATTTTAGCAATGAGTGTTGCGGCAAGGGTGGTTAGAATTGCACAGGAGCAAAAGTTGGATTTGAAATGTTTTAAGATTCTAACGCTTGGGCAGTGCATACCGCTTGTAAGTTTTCAGAAAAGTTGCGGGCAGTTTAAGATGGATTTGCAAACGCTTGGAAATGCACCTCTTGTGTGGTTTGATTTTACCGCTAAGATTGATGGGGCTTGCTTTCCTCTGCTTGATTATTTTCGCGCTTCTGGAATCCAAGCAAAGTTTAAACCAAAGTTCTTATCGCCTAGATTCCATCAGCTTTTTACCCCGCAGACTTATAAGAAAATACGATATAATTGGTATTTGGCACATTTTTTGTATCTGTATTCTAATGAGATTTTAGGTTCATACGATTTTTTTAATTTCATTGGTGGCAAAAACACTTTAGAATCCAAAATAGGAGCCGTCTAATGGGACAATGTCCATTCTTCCCTAAGCCACATAAAAATAAAGCAAGCTTGCTGACGACATTTTTACTCAAAAGACGTTCTTGGCTTGATGGCTTGTATGAAAAAAGCTACAAAATGAAATCTGGGCAGGTTAAAATGCCCGGTTTTGACCTTTACATCGTTAATCACCCTAAAGATGTGCGTCGTGTAATGGTAGATGAGGTGCAAAAATTTCCCAAAAGCAATTGGTTACATCAGCTGCTTAAGCCTTTGCTTGGTGAGAGTATTTTCACAACAAATGGTGGAGTATGGCAAAAACAAAGGGAGCTTTTGCGCCCGAGTTTTGAGCAGGCGCGCATTACAAAAGTTTTTGGCTTAATGAATGAAGCCGTAGAAGACATGATGAAGAAGCTTTCCCGCTATCCAAATGGCGCAATCATAGAGATAGATGAGGTGATGACCTTTGTAACAGCAGATGTAATTTTTCGCACGATTCTATCCCAAAAGCTAGACGAATCACAAGGCAAAGAAGTCTTGGACGCTTTTGTAGTGTTTCAAGAGCAAACCGTGCATACAGCGATTCGTAAAATGTTTTGCATTCCACAATGGATTTCTTATCTCTTAGGGGAGCGCAAGCGAATGAGGGCAGGGGATACGATTCGTAGAGTGTTAGCAGATATTATTAAACCTCGTTATGATGCGGTGAGTGCTGGAAAGGGTGGAGAATATGAGGATATTTTGGCTTCATTGCTTGAAGTGATTGACCCACAAAGTGGCGAAAGATTCAGCTTTGAAGAGATTTTAGACCAAGTGGCAATGCTGTTTTTGGCAGGACACGAGACGAGTGCAAGTTCTTTAACTTGGACTTTATATATTTTAAGCATTTCACCGCAGGAGCAAGAAAAGGCTTATCAAGAAATCTATGAAGTCGCAGGAGAGGAGATTCTTACTTTGCAACATTTGCGCAAATTAAAATATGTTTCTAATATTTTCAAAGAATCTTTGCGACTTTATCCTCCTGTTGGATTCTTTGCAAGGACTGCAAAGCAAGAGGTTAAGATTCAAAACAAATTAGTCAAAGAAGGCTCTGGTGTTGTGGTTGCTCCTTGGTTGATTCAAAGGCACGAAAGCTATTGGAAAAATCCGCACGAGTTTGACCCTAGTCGTTTTGAGGAGAAAAATGTAATTCAGAAAGACACTTATTTGCCCTTTGGAATGGGAGAGCGCATTTGTATTGGACAGGGATTCGCAATGCAAGAGGCAGTTTTGATTTTGGCAAATATTTTGAGAAATTATCAATTAAAATTGCAAGAAAATTTTGTTCCAGATGTCGTAGGGCGTCTTACAATTCGTTCGGCAAATGGAATGCAGATTCAATTCACACAAAGAAAAAATTAAATGAAAGAAAAATTAGCAGGGACTTTATTGCTATGCGCACTCGTTCCTTTAATGGTGGTTGGCTATTTGTTAATTGTGGTTGTGGGAACTTTTGGCAAGGTATCGCGTGTGAGACAAGGGGTGCGTGCATTAGATCATTTCGTGAATGCAACTTTGTTTAATGGCTATGCTTGGGAGTCTGTTTCTTCACACGCATGGCGTGAGAAGGATAAAAAATGGGCAAAAATTGTAATAAAGCTTACAGATTTTTTTCAAAAAGATCATTGCAAACGCGCGAATTCAAGAGAGCAGCCAATTATTGATTTGGTGCTTAGGAAACGTTTGAATGACCAAACAATTGGCAAGCAGTTGTAGCGCGCCTTTGTTTTTTGCATAGTTATGCTTAGGAGATTGCCACGATTCTACAATGGAATCTCACAAGAAATGTAGAGTTTATTAGGTTTTTTGGATTGTTTTAATGCGCTCTCCCATTCCAGCGGAATTTCTCACGTATTTCTGTGCGGGGGGGGGGGGATATTTTAGAAGAAAGAGAGCCATAAAAACTACCATTGATTTGATTATGCTCTATTAGATATTTTCTGAAATTTACAAAAAGTTGTTGGTCAATTTTAAATTTCTTTGCACCACTCCAAAATTTGCTTAAGGGTTCTTGGAATGTCAATCCTTTGATGTTGTAAAATGCGCTACCACATACTTTTGTGGGGCATTTGTGCAAAATGCTTGAAAGTCCTGTTGTGCTATTAATGACGATACAGCCTAACGCATTACGTAAAAAATCAGGCAAATGTATATCGTGCAAATAAATGACGCGACTATTTACATTATATTTTCTTGCTTGTCGTTTGATAAAAATCTTGTAATTTTTATATCCTCTGTCCATTGGGTGATGCTTGATGACTAAAAAATGTTGAGGTTTTGCGTGTTGTGCAAAGGAGCGAATAGAGTTTCTAATGAAGTTTTCAATCCTCCTTCCTTCAAAATGATTTTTGATTTGTGTATCATTATGCACTTGTAAAATAAGGGCAAAATATTGTTTTTTGGATTCTAAAATAAATTCAATGTCTTCTTTTTCGCTAAATTTATAGAGATATTTTCTAAAGAGCGAAAGAAACCAAGGAAACATTTCCATACCACTTAAACTACGGTGATGTAGCTTATTGTTAAAATACAATCCACACCAAAAAGCAGAAAACCAATACAAAAAGGAAAACCAAGCCATATTTCTAAAAGAATGCTTAATGCTGTATTCTTGTTCTTTGGATTGGGGGGTAAATTTTGAAAAAACTTGTGGGTCTTTTGGAAGTGTGGAATTTGCATTGACACCTTTATTTTCCAATGTAATAAAGTTTGGGCGAATGTAGCCTTCTTCAAATATGAAATAAGGAATCTTCAGGGATTTGGCTACTTTAATGGCGATTTTGTGCAATGGGCGGCAGTCATTGAACATAAAAATTTTTTGGATTTTATGATTGAGATAAAAATGTCTTATAAATTCTTCAAAATCCGCTAATTGACCGCGATAACTTTGTGCTTTAAAAGGAAAAAAAAGCAAATCTCCCCCATTAAAGTTTAGTTTAAAAACTTGATTGTTATTTTTTTTGAGTTTTTGTGCCAAATGATAGAAAAAAGGACCCACAGGTCCTTGTAAAAGGAGAATGTTGGAATCTCTAAATTGTGAAATTGCATTATCTAGTTGCATTGGACAATTCTTATTTGGCTTTTTATCTTAAAGGTCTAAAATGACTTTAGTTGCAACTGCCACTTGGTAAAGAATTTGTGTCAAGATACTTGTAATCTGCAATCCTCGTCCTGTTTCAATTTCTGGTAAAACAAGCACAGAATCCCCGGGTTGTATTGTTTTAGTGCCAGATGACCAATTTCCATTGTAACGTTCCGCTTTGCCATTAGAGCGAATGACTAAGATTCGTTTTTTGTTTGCGCGTTCAGTGAAATCACCTGCTAATTTAATATAGTCTCGCAAACTTTTGTTTGGTTCATAAGTGAAAGCTCCCGGTAATGCAACTTCCCCTTGCACAAGCACTAAATTGCTTTTTGCGGGAATGTTAATAATATCACCTTCTTCAAGGATTGTTTTGGTGAAGGCTTGTTTGTTTTCTAAAACAACTTGACCTTTGGGTTGAACATTTTTTGCGCGCTCAATAAACTCTAGCACCATCTGAGAATGACTTGCGCGCATACTTGCTTCTTGTGCAGTAACGGAGGAGGAAGTTAGTGCAATGGTTTCAAGTTCTTTTAATTGTGCCTCAATAAGTTGTTTTTGCGTTTGTGCGACACTTACACGATAAAGCTGAATCGCATCAATATTGGATTGTTGATTGGGTTTAAGTTTCAAGACAACCTCTGCTAGGCTTGTTCCTTTTTTGACAACCATAGAGTGCAAGCCGCTATGTTCCCCCTCTATCGTAATATGGATATTTTCGGCATTGTAATCTGGGCGGAATTCCACTTCATCGCCTACTCTTAAAAGCACGGATTGGAAATCTTTTTTGTTATAGGATACAACATCTATCGTGTGATTGGGCAAATAGGAGCGCACAACTGCATTGGTTACGATAGGTTTTGCTCCTGCTGCATTTGCCAAATCTTGTAGGGTTTTGATATTGTTTTTAAGCTCAAATCGGAAAGGCTTTTGCACATCTCCCTCTGCAAAAGCATAGCTTTCAATGTTTTTGACTAAAATCACATCACCTGTCCTAAAAGGAAATAGCTTCATTTTGCCCTCAAAAAGAAAATCATACAAGTCAATGTTTAGTGCAATTTTATTGTTGCGTAGAATCTCAATATTTCTAAAACTTCCATACTCTAGGTTGATTCCACCTGCTTTGTCTAAGTATTGCACAACAGAATCAGAACTCAAGCCTTGGTAAAGACCCGGACGATTCACATTTCCTGTAACAAAAATAGAAACATTTTGATAAACATTCATATCAGCATAAACGAAAACATTTTGTTTGTAGATTTTTGCAATGCTTGATTTTAGAACTTTGACCAAATCTCCATTTCTAATGCCTAGTAGATTAACTGCTCCAACACTTGGGATAAACACATTGCCTTGTGAATCTACCATTAATTCTTGTTGAAATTCTACTGCCCCCCACATTCTAAAGTTGATTTTATCCCCCACCGCAATTTTATAATCTGGATTGTAGAGTGATTGAGAAGCTTGTGTGAAGTTGCCATTAAACAAATGTGCTCCAAATACGGCGGGCAACTGCTCGGGGAGATTTTGTGTATTGGTTGCAGGAGAATTAGGAATCGTCTGTTGGGCTTGCATTTGGTTTTGTGTTGTTTGTTGTGTATTTTGTGGCGGATAATTCTGTTCTGTTTGCTCTTGATAGGGTGGTTGGGTAGCTGAAATAGATGAAACATCAACAGCTTGTGCAAAAGCTGCAAAGAAAAAGCTGATTAATAGTGTCTGAACGGATTTTTTCATTAGTATTTATGCTCCTCTATAATCATTGCGATGAGTTTAACAATACCATAAATGGCGGATAAAAGCACAAAAATGGTGAGAATGTTATAAATCTTTTTGGGGTATTCTGGGTCTTGTGGCTCACTAGCATTTTGAATCACAACAAGTTGCTTGATTTTACGGCTAGATTCTATTCTCGTGGTTTCAATGGAAGTAAGTGCCACGGTGTATGCGTCTTGAGCAAATTGTGCTTCAATGGTCAAATCTTGAAATCTTGCTGCTAAATCATTAAGTCGTTTGGAATTGCTAGAAGAAACGATTTTGGAAGTTTCTTTGGCTAATTGTTTTTTCAAAGCATTAATTTCAGATTTTAGCATAATGATTTGTGGTGCGTTTTCGTTAAGATAGGTTTGCATAGTGGTTAATTGTGTTTCTTTTTCAGCAATTTTGCTTTCAATTCCTGTTGTCAGGTTGGCTTTTGCTTCTGCTTGTTTGAGTGGGTCAAAAACGCCATAACGACTCTGGAATGCCAAAAGCTCATTTTTGGCAGTTTGCAAACGTGTTTTTGCTTTTAAAAGTTCTTGTTCTGCAAATGCCATTTGTTCTCTTGCGGCACTTTGTGAGATTTCATTAATAAAGCGTTCGGATTCCTTTAAGATAGCCTGTGCAATGGTCTGTGCATCTTGTGGTGAGAAACCTTCAACATTCACCTGTAATAATCCAGAAGTATCATCAAGGACGGTTTCTACTCTCTTTTGATAAAACTTAAAAAAACTCTCTTGACTTGCATGGCTGCGCAACATAAAGAAAGGGTCTTTTATTTGGGAGGCGTAAAGGTTTTTGAGTTGAATCTCTTTATCAAGAATATTGAGCATATCAAGAGAGTGAATGTATTGTTTTAAAAATAGCACATCTTCTCTTGCGCTTGAATTTACACCAATAAGAGAAGCCAAACCACTAACGGGCGTAATATCATTATTGATAGAACGCACACTTAAAGTAATAGAACTTACATAGCGGTCAGCTGCAATGAGTAAATAGTAAGCAACTACAAATATCATTAGCGCATATACGATTCTGAAGCTTTTAAGGAAAGGTAAAAGCTTTTGGAAGCCGGGTTGCTGCAAAAGGGATTTTAAAAAAGCCATTTATTGTCCTTGATACGCCTTGATGCCTTCATCTACATCATCATAGACTTTTGCTACACCATCTTGAATGTGTATGATTTTATGACACCATTTTTTGATTTCTGAAACACTATGAGAAACCAAAATAACCTTAGAGGTGCTTAGTTTTTCTTGATAGAGTGCCTCGCTTTTTTTCTTGAAAGCTGGGTCGCCTACTGCTCCTGCTTCGTCAATCAAATAATAATCAAAATCAAACGCCATACTCATACCAAATAAGACACGTGATTTCATTCCTGATGATAAGATGCCACTAGGTTCGTCAAAGAATTTACCAATTTCGGCAAAATCTTCCACAAAAGCGATTTTTTCTTTTAATGCGTCTCCTTTATAGCCATAAACACGTGCAAGAAATTTGATATTATCTCTTGAGCTTAGTGAGGATTGAAAATGCGTTCCAATCCCAATAGGGAAAGAAATTTTCTTATCTGTGATAACTCTTCCTTTATCTGGCATATCCATTCCTCCTAAGATTCGCATTAAAGTGGATTTGCCCGCTCCATTGCGTCCCATAAGTCCGATACTGCAATCATCGGGAAATTCAAAGGTTAAGTCTTTAAAGACATAATGCCGCCCTTTGTTCAAAGGATAGGATTTTGTGAGATGCTCAAGCCTAATCATTTGATTTGTCCTAGATACTTATAACGGAAAAAATAATACCAAAGCCCAATGAAGAGTAGAATAACCGCAATAGAAAAAGGATAAATAAAATTAATTCCATTTGTCAAAGGATAATTGGGGAAATAATTTTCTCGCAACATTTCAAGAAGCTGCAAAACGGGATTGTAAAGCAGAAGCTCTACAATATGGTTGGGCATAATCCACAAAGGATATAAAACTGCAGAGGCAAAGTAAAAAACATTGATTCCATAACTTATGAAGATTTGTGTATATTCTAACTCGCTACTTAAAAAAGCAAGACAAATGCCTATTGCAAATCCCAAAAGAGCTAATCCAAAAAAAGCAATGAGAACTTCTAAAAAATTCACAGGCAAAATAGGCAAATCCAAAAACCACCCAAATCCCACCATAAAGATAATAAAAATAGAAAAATAAATGCAGATTTCAAGAAGTGCGCGTGCAATAAAAACATGGATAGGCTTAACAGGTTTATAGGCTATCAAAGCAAGATTTGCTTGCACTCCAGATATAATTTGCTGAATAATGTTTCTAAACATAAAAAATGGCACAAATCCTGTAACTAAAAACATTTCCACAGGAACTTGCGGAATAGACCTTGCACGAATCACGGTAAAAATAATTAAGAAAAAAAGAATATGCGACATTGGTTCTCCAATGACCCAAAAATATCCTAATCGTTTGTTTTTGCCAAAACGTGTTTTTAGCTCTCGCAAAAATAGTGCCTGCACAATATGTGTCATTTATAAAAAACTCTCTTTTCTTTAAAAAATTATATTTTATCTCAATAAATTTTACTTGATGATTAAATCATTAATTATAAAAGAAGTTTGCTTGAATTAAGTATAAATTGACAAAAAAAAATAAATTTGTTATAGTAATGTAAATTACTCAATAAATAATCTAAATGGATTTCTATGAATTTGGTGTTTTTATATGGTTTGGAATAAGATTCTACAAATAATCGCTTTTGTTTTTATATGTTCTTTTAATTTATGGGCAAATAGTTCCAAAGACAAACTTTCGGATTCCTTAGAGTTTAAAAACGATGAAAAGTTAAAAGTATTGATTTTGAACGAAAATATGGAAGTATTGGAAGTTATAAAAGTAGATACAGAAAAAACAAATCAATTAACATTAAATTTGCCAAAAGATAAAAAGGTTTATGTTACTTTTGTGCAGCCTCAAGAAGCAGAATCCCCAATGGATTCCAATCAACTAATCTCCTCATTAAAGCAAGAATCTTTGCATCAAAGCCTTGCAAAGGAGGATTCTGCTATTTATGAGGTAGAATCTGATAAGAAAACACCCTATGAGGGACGTTTTAAGCGCAATGAATTTATGGGCGGGTTATTAGGTTTTGAGCCAGATAGATTTAATTATATTATCCCAATGAATATAAGCAGCTCAAAAGAACCCAATCAAAATAAACAGGTGGAGACAAAATTCCAAATTAGCATTAAGAAAAAACTATTAGATGATTTATTTGCGCAAGATTTAGATTTGTATTTTGCCTATACGCAACAAAGTTTTTGGCAACTTTATGATAATCAAAACTCTAGACCTTTTCGTGAAAGCAATTATGAGCCGAGTTTATATTTTAGCTATCCTTTGGAGAATTATGATTTATTTTTTAATCGTATTAATTTTGGCTATTTACATCAAAGTAATGGTGGTGACTTGAGCCATTCTCACAGTTGGGATAGGATTTTTGCGGAGGGAATTTATAGTTATGGAAATTTTGTTGCTTCTTTAAGGGCTTGGTATAGAATCCCAGAAAAGGCTGAAAAGGACGATAATCCAGATATTACTAAATACTTAGGTTATGGCGATTTGAGTTTTGGCTATTTATGGAACAAACATCTCTTTACAGCGACTTTGAGGAATAATTTGAGAGAGGATAATAAGGGAGCTATTTTATTGGATTATTCCTACCCAATTTATAAGAATCTTTATTTGTATTTGCAATTTTTCAATGGATATGGGGAGAGTTTGCAGGATTATAATAACTCCATTAATCGCTTTGGTATTGGTATTTTGTTTAATCGTTAGGAGAATATTTATTTGGGATTTTGCTTTAATCTTTGTAAAGTGGTGGCCACGACTGGACTTGAACCAGCGACCACTACCATGTCAAGGTAGTGCTCTACCAACTGAGCTACGCGACCAAATAAAATAAAGACGAGATTCTATCACGACACACTTTTATCTTTTCTTAAAAATGTTTGATAAAGTATAAGAACAACCCCTAAATCAATCATCACATCTGCAAAGTTAAAAATTGCAAACTCAAATTGATAATGCCAAAAAATATAATCCACTACTCCTCCGTGTATGAAGCGGTCTAAGACATTAGAAAATCCCGCTCCAAAAATGATTCCAAGAGGGAGAGTATGGGATTGGACGAATTCTTGATTTTTCCATAAGTAAATAAGGATTCCAAAAAGAAGTAAAACTTGCAAAAATTTTAGCCAATCTCCCAAAAATGCGAACATAGAAAATGCTACACCTTTATTATAAACAAGAAGGAGAGAGACAAAGCGAGTTTCATAAATCATATCGCCAAACTGATAGCCTTGCAATAAAAAGGACCATTTGATGGACTGGTCTAATGCAAAAATAATAACAAATGCTATACCAAAATTTATCCATTTTTGATATAAATCCGATGAAAGGACTAGCAAATTTTTCCCTTGAAATAGGTTTCACATTCTTGCATTATTTTTTCTAATTTTTTAACTTCTTTTCCCTCAAGTAGAATCCTTAGCTTATTTTCTGTGCCACTATATCGGATTAAATGCCGAATATTATGTGATTCTATGGTTTCAAGCAAGGCTTGATAATTTTCTAGCGATTCCAATGCAGGTTTGGAATCCACATTTAAATTTTTTAAGATTTGGGGATAAAGTTTAAAACAATCTAAGGCTTTGGAGGCAGGTTTTTTAGATTTTAAAATATAGGCAATGGTTTGCAAGGCACTTACTAACCCATCTCCTGTTTTTGCAAAATCACTAAAAATAATATGTCCGCTTTGTTCTCCACCAAGATTCAAGTCCTGTGCAAGCATAGATTCTAAAACATATTTATCTCCCACATTGGAGCGAATCAATTGGATTTGATGTTCTTTTAAAAATTCCTCTAAAGCATAATTGCTCATAATTGTTGCAACCGCGGTATTATTTTTCAATGTTTTGTTTTCTTTGGCGGCGAGTGCCAAAGTTCCGATGAGTTTATCACCATGCACGACTTCGCCCTTTTCATCTACAACAACAAGCCTATCTGCATCGCCATCAAGTGCAAATCCAATGTCTGCACGCACTTTGCGCACCTCTTCTTGAAGCATAAGCGGCTGTGTCGCGCCACAATTTTCATTGATATTGAAGCCATTGGGTTCATCATTGATGACAAAAACTTCTGCTCCAAGTTCGCTAAAAATTGTAGGTGCGACCTTATAAGCTGCACCATTGGCGCAATCTATCACGACACGGATTCCGTGCAAAGATAAATCCTTTGGAAAAGAGTTTTTAATATGCACAATATAGCGTCCCACAACATCGTCAATCCGCTTACTAGAACCGACTTCTTTTCCTCTTTTTTGAGCATTTTCAAGTTGATGAGTATCGTGATAAATTTTTTCAATTCTTGCCTCATCTTTTTCATCAATCTTATAACCGCTGCGCCCAAAAAATTTGATTCCATTATCCATAAAGGGATTATGGCTTGCACTGACCATAATCCCTCCATCGCACCGCATATCTTCTGTGAGATAGGCAATCGCGGGTGTAGGCATTGGACCAATTTGTATGACTTCATATCCAACTGCTGTAAGTCCGCTAACAAGAGCATTTTCAAGCATATAGCCGCTGCGTCTAGTATCTTTGCCGACAAGGATTCTGTTTGTTTTAGAATGTTCGCGATAATAAATGCCTGCTGCGATTCCAAGTTTGAGCGCACAGAATGCGTCAAGTTTCACGCCCGCTTCGCCTCTTACGCCATCTGTTCCAAAAAGTTTCATTTCTATACCTTTTTATTTGCTTTTAATAAAAAATCAGCTAAAATTATAGCTTAAAATTTTTATAAAAGGATTAACACCCTATGGCAAATCATAAATCTGCGCAAAAACGTATTCGTCAAACAAAAACACGCACCGAACGCAATCGCTATTATAAAACAAGAATTAAAAATATGACAAGAGATTTAAGCGAAGCAATTGCTGCAAAAGACCTAAACAAAGCTCAAGAAGTATTTAAGCAAATCAACAAAAACTTCCACAGCTATGTCAGCAAAGGAATCTTGACAAAAAATACTGCTGCTAGAAAAATCAGTCGCCTCAACACTTCAGTAAAAAAACTTGCTTTAGCAAACGTTTAACTTTTGCGTTTGCGATTCTGTTTTTCTGATTTGTATGAGAGTAAATTTACCTCAATTTAGCCTTTAAGTTTCCTTATGTTAGCTTCCAAGCTTCAGCCTTTCATCAAACATTATGATGAGATTAACAAGCTCCTAACTGACCCAGAGATTTTAAAAGATATTAAACGTATTGCAGAGCTTAGCAAAGAACAAAGTGATTTAGAAGAGTTGGTGCAAAAATCGCGTCTATACCTTAAGAATCTCCAAAGTATTGAAGAGAATAAATTATTATTAGATGATAAAGATTTGGGAGATTTAGCAAAAGAAGAAATCAAAGAAGCAGAATTGCAAAATGAGTCTTTAGAATCAGAAATTAAGATTCTTTTGCTCCCAAAAGACCCAAATGACGACAAAAATATTTATTTGGAATTGCGCGCTGGTACAGGTGGAGATGAAGCGGGAATTTTCGTAGGCGATTTATTCCGCACTTATGTGCGTTATGCAGAATTAAAATCGTGGAAAGTAGAGATTATCAGCTCTAGTGAAAATAATTTTGGTGGCTATAAGGAAGTGATTGCCCTTATAAAAGGTAAGGGAGCATATTCAAGACTTAAGTATGAGGGCGGCACGCATCGTGTGCAGCGCGTGCCAGAAACAGAATCACAAGGGCGCATTCACACTTCGGCAATCACAGTGGCGATTATGCCAGAAGTAGATGATGTGGAAGTTACGATTAATCCCAATGACCTGCGAATTGAGGTGTTTCGTGCAGGAGGGCACGGGGGACAATGCGTCAATACTACGGATTCCGCGGTAAGAATTACGCATATTCCGACAGGTATTAGTGTCTCTATGCAAGACGAGAAATCTCAACACAAAAACAAAGACAAAGCCTTGAAAATCTTAAAAGCTAGAATCTATGAAGAGCAATTAGAAGCGCAAATGGAACAAAATGCGCAAGAGCGAAAATCACAAGTAGGAAGTGGCGACAGAAGTGAGCGCATAAGAACTTACAATTATCCACAGAACCGCCTGACAGACCATCGCGTGGGTTTAACATTGTATAGCTTAGAAGAAATTATGTTAAGCGGTAATTTGGATATGGTGATTGACCCTATTGTGGCATATTTTCAAGCAGAAGCTTTGCAGAATAGTGGCATCTCTTAGGCATAATTCTCTTAAGCAATAAAGCAGGTAAGAGTTTTAAAAGTTTAATTTAAGTTTTGTTTTACTTAAAAAAGATATAATTATGCTTCTTTTTTACAAGGACAGATGGGTGAGTTGGCTGAAACCACATCCCTGCTAAGGATGCGTAGTCGTAAGATTACCGAGAGTTCGAATCTCTCTCTGTCCGCCACTTGAATTTCCACAGCAAAAATGATAAATATTTTTAATTCTAATTAGCTAGAAAATTTAATAATCTTTAACCTCGTCATCTTTGCAGAAATCTTACAAGAACCATACTGCTTTAGTCATTGTGAGGTTTTTAAGCCGAAGCAATCTATAATTAAGGATCTCGCAAGGATAGACATTGATAATAAGCTTGTCCGAAGCTAATACCGCCGTCATTGCAGGGAATTTGATGATGTAAATAGACTTTCTTGCCCTCTAAGGCTTCTAGTGTTAATTGTGTTAAGAGCTTGTTTTGAAAACATCCGCCACTAAGCGCAATGTTTGTAGAATCTTGTGCAATGGCAGCAATGATTTTTGCTAAAGTATAATGAAAATTGAATGCAATTTGTGGTAGAGGAATCGCATTTTGCAAATCTTGATAAATGGCTTGAATTAAAAATTGCCATAAGATAAGATTATCTCTTATTTCATAAGGATAAGCCTTTGGGGTTTTATCTTTTGTGGCAAGAGATTCTAAAATCATTCCACCCTCTCCCTCATAATCTACCTTGAAACAAACCCCACAAAGTGCGCTCACTGCGTCAAATAATCTCCCTACAGAGTTGCAGAGTATTTTTTTGTCTGATTGGTGGAAATGATAGAAGGTTTCTAGTGTAGAATCCCCAAATTCTTGCTTTAAAGATTTCAATAAGAGCAAATTTAATTGCGTATAATCCTCTTTAAAAGCATTAAATAGGACTTCTAAACCAAGCCTCCGAATGTCTCTAATGGCTTTTTCACCCCCTAAAAGCGCGAAATTATCAAAATGTGCGACACGAGAAAACTCCAAAGGTTTGCTAGGATTCCATTTTAAAAACTCTCCACCCCAAATGTTGCCATCTATTCCATAGCCTGTGCCATCAAAAATTACACCCAAAACTTCGTGTTCAATGGAATTTTCTGCAATATTAGAAAGCAAATGCGCAAAATGGTGTTGGACGAAGTGGGTTTGTGTGTTTTTATCTACAAAATCTCTTTGTGTGTAGTTTGGATGTAAATCTAACACAGAGGTTTTAAAATCTGCTTTGTATTGCGTGCAAAAAAGTTGCTGTGTATTGATAAAATTACTTAGACTTGCTGGATTATCCAAATCTCCCAAATACGGACTTAAAAGGGTTTTGTTGCGAAAATGCAGACAAAAAGTTGCTTTTTGTTGTGCTCCTAAGGCGATGAAATCTTGAGAATGATTTGTGTCAAGTGGCAAAGAAATATCACACAAAAACCCCCTAGCACGACGCATAACTTGGAAATTTCCCAAAAGATTTTTTTCTTTTAAATGATAAGATTGCACTAAACTATCGTCTATTGCATTTAAAATCTCACGATTATAGGATAAGATTCCATCGCATACCTCTCCTAAATGCTCTATGATTGCGCTAAAACTCTTGATGATAGGCTCTCCGCTTAAATTTGCACTTGTAAAAATCAGCGGAAAGTCTAATGCATGGGTCAGCAAATAATGCAAGGGCGCATAAGGCAGAATAATGCCTAAAGTCTTAAGATTTGGGGCAATGCAGTGTAGTGGCAGGGCGTGGGATTTAGTATGTGATTCCACGCTTTTTGTCTCTGCAAGGAGAATCGGTGCGATAGGTGAGGTTAAAATTCCCTTTTCATCTGCGTTTAATTGCACATAATGTTCTGCCATTTTTAAGTCTTTACATAGAATCGCAAAAGGCTTTCTAGGACGATGTTTGCGCTCTCTTAAGAGTGTGATTGCTTCAGTGTTGAGTGCATTGCATACAAGCGCATAGCCTCCGATTCCTTTAATAGCTAGGATTTTGCCCTTTTTTAAATCCTTAATCGCCTCTTCTAAGGGATTGTGCGCAAAATGTAGCTTATGTTTTTTTGCTTTCTCGTAGAGTTCGGAATCGGGAATGTTTTTTAGGAATTCTTTTGCGGTAATAAAGTCTTTTAAATGATGGGTGTAAAATAGTTTTGGTCCGCAAACTTGACAGCAGTTAATTTCTGAATGGAATCGGCGTGAATTTGGATTATCATATTCACTTTGACATTCTTTGCACATTTGAAATTTTTGCATTGCAGTGTTCTTTCTGTCATAAGGTAAGGCAGAGATGAGGCTATATCGTGCGCCACAATTTGTGCAACTAATAAATGAATAGCCAAAGCGGCGATTATTGGGGTCAAACAATTCCTCTAAGCAATTTTGACAGAGCGCAATATCCGCTGGAATCGTAGCACTTAAAAGAGAGTTTTGCTGGCTTTGTTGAATCGTAAAATCTTGATAAAGTTTATGTGCAGAACAAGGATTTTTGGAGAAATGCGCGATTTTCGCTGCTTTTGGAGGATTTTGTAAATCTTTTGCAAAGGCTTTTAAGTCTTTCTTATTTCCTTGCACTAGGATAAAAACTCCTTGCGTATCGTTGCATACAAAGCCTTTCAGGTTGTGTTTGGTTGCGATTTTATACACAAAAGGGCGGAATCCCACACCTTGCACTACGCCTTGCAAGCGAAATTCATAGCTTAAGAGCGGAGAATTGGGAGGGGTTTTTGATGGATTTGTTTTGTTTTTGGGCATTTTTAAATTCTCTTTACCTTTTAAAATATAGAATTTTAAAATATTTTTGATTAGGAATAGAATAATGTTAAAAGGAATTTACGCGATTAGCGATACTCTTTTGACGCCAAAAGATAAATTAGAACAATCCTTGCAGGCTGCCATTCAAGGTGGAATAGCATTGTTCCAATTGCGTGATAAAGAAAGCTGTGATGAAGAAATAGCAGAACTTTGTCTCAAATTGGAGAGAATTTGCAAGGATTCTAATGTGGTTTTTGTCCTCAATGATAGAGTGGAATTGGCGATAAATCTTAAGGTTGAGGCTTTGCATATCGGAAAAAAAGCAGACGACACGCCCTATACCTTAGAGGAATTAAGGCAAATTCGCGCAGATTATCGTGGAATCTTGGGTGTTTCGTGTTATGGGAGTTTGGAATTAGCCAAAGCAGCGGTCGGAGCAGGGGCGGATTATGTCGCCTTTGGATCTTGCTTTTGCTCTCTTACCAAACCACAGGCTAAAAGAATGGATTTGAGTTTATTTAAGCAATTTTCTATGATGTCCCACTCTATTCCAGCTTGTGCGATTGGCGGGATTAATGCCCAAAATATTGCACAAATAAAAGAAGCACAAATGGTAGCGTGCATTAGCGGTATTTGGCGAGGAGATATTGTGCAAAATGTTCAAAATCTTATTAAGAATTGGAATTGTTAAATTCCAAGATTCTTAAGTATTTGTATTTAGCGGTCTTTAAAGATAATGACTTCATAGGAGCTTTGTTTTTTGATGACAGATTTACTCGGCTGATTGGCTTTGAGTTTTTCTAGGCTAAGATGTAACTCTTCAATCTCTTTGTCCTGTTCATCTAACCTATCCTTAAGTCGCAAAATAATATCCACTCCTGCAAGATTGACTCCCAAATCTCGTGTCAAGCGCAAAATCATTTTGATTTTGTCAATGTCGCGTTGGGAGTAAAGGCGCATTTTTCCATCTGTCCTACCCGGTTCTACTAGTCCCTCCCGTTCATATTGTCGTAAGGTTTGCGGGTGGATTGCTAGAATCTTGGCTACAACGCTGATTAAATAAACAGGCTCATCATAACTATACATTAAATCTCCTTATAAGTATTTTTCCAATGCGTTTTTGAGCTCATTAGGCATAGAATCACAATCGGGCAAAATAATGTTTGCTTCTAAATATAAATCGCCATAAATTTTTGTTTTGCGATTCATTGCGCCGAGCTCTTTAACGCGAAATTTTTGTGAATTTTTGGTATTTTTTGGTATTTTTAGAGTAATTGTTTTTTGCAAGGTTTCAATTTCAATTTTGCCACCAAATAATGCAATTTTTAGAGGTAAATTAAATTTTTTTGTCAAATCATCACCTTCTTGTGTGTATTGTGGGTGAGGAGAGACACTGACTTTAAGCAACAAATCCCCGCTTTGCGCCCCTATTGTTTGTCCTTTGCCTTTTAGGCGAATGGTCTCTCCATTTTTAATGCCTGCTGGAATCTTAATATCATAATTTTTGCCTTGCACATTTACACTATGTTTGCCTCCTAAAATTGCGGTAGTAAAAGGAATTGTAACTTGCGCATTGAGGTCTAAGTTGGGCTGATTTCGTGTGTTTTTAAAACCCGAATGACTAAAATCAAATCCGCCAAAGCCCGCATTGCCAAAATTTGATCCTCCAAAACCCCCAAATCCTCCACTAAAAATTTGACTTAAAATATCGTCTAAATTCACATTGCCTTGTCCGCGGGCAAAATCATGGAAATTTTGTCCGCCAAACATAGAATCTCCAAATTGGTCGTATTGTTTGCGTTTATTTTCATCGCTTAGAATCTCATAAGCGGCATTAATTTCTTTAAATTTTTCTTCTGCTCCCGCGTCTTTATTGATGTCTGGGTGGTATTTTCTTGCTAAGCGACGATAAGATTTTTTGATTTCTTCACTACTTGCATCTTGAGAGACCTCAAGTGTTTCATAAAGGCTTTTTGACATTTTATTTCCTTTAAAATATTTAAAACTTTATAGTTTATTATATAATAAAACTTTAGTTTATGTCAATCAACTTTGTAAGGATTTGGCAACTTTTCTTTTTAGTGTTATAATTGCAAATTTTCGGAGGAATTTATGCAATATCCGCTTTTGTGTTTAAGTGCAAGTGCTGGGAGTGGAAAGACTTATCAGCTTGCAATGCGTTATCTAAATCTACTGCTTTTAGGGGCAAAACCTTCTAGCATTTTAACGCTTACTTTTACGAAAAAAGCCGCTCAAGAAATGGAAGAAAGAATTATCCATAAGATTAAAGAACTTTATGACAATAAAAATAATAGAGAGTATATTAATAAATTTGAGTTTATTACTATCAAAGATGAACAAGAATGGCTAAAATGGCAAGATAAAATCAGTCAAATTTATTATGATTTTTTGCGAGAAGACTTAAAGATTACGACGATTGACGCCTTTTTCCAAAGAATCTTAAAAAATTTTTGTTGGTATGTGGGGGTAGAATATGATTTTGAGTTGCAAGAAGATGATTTAGAAGCAATTACGGAAATTTTTTTATCGCTTTTGGAAAAAACTGATTTTGAGCAGATTTTAGAGATTTGTTACCGCAAAAAACAAACTCTGAACCATATTCTCACTTTGTGCGTGTTTTTGGATTCTTTTAAGGAAATGCTCCAACAAAGCCTTTTTATACAAAAATTTATAGAATCACAAAGAGAAAACCCCAAAGAAAAAGCAATGGAATATGCTAGGCGCATTCAAAAAACTTATGTTGAGACTTTTGGAGAATTAGCAGATAGTTTGCAGTTTAGCAATTTTGAAAGCTTATTACAAAAGGGTCAAACTTGGCTAACAAAGCAAAATTTACAAGACTACAAAAGAGATAAATTTTCTAAAACTCCCTTTAATGAAGCAGATTTTGCACTCTTAAAAGAATCTATTTATCAAGGTTTATTGCAAGAAGAAGCAGAATATTTGGAGCAGCTTTATCGGATTTTTCAATGCTTTTTAAAAGCAAAAGAACATTATTATCGGCAGAATAATCGTTTAAGCTTCAATGCAGTTGCCTCAAAAGTTTATCAATTATTAGCCGCAAAATTTATTCATAAAGATTTTTTGTATTTTAGACTTGATAGCACATTGAGCCATATTTTAATAGATGAGTTTCAAGACACAAGCATTTTGCAATATGAGATTCTAAAGCCATTGATTGAGGAAATCAAAAGCGGCAAGGGACAAAAAAACTTTGAGCGGAGCTTTTTTTATGTAGGGGATACAAAGCAATCCATTTATCGTTTTCGTGGAGGGAATCCGGAATTATTTAAAATTGCAAGCAATGGAATGGAATCCCAAAACTTAGATACAAATTACCGCAGTGCTAGACATATTGTGGATTTTGTTAATGATGTTTTTACCAATACGATTCAGGATTTTATCCCCCAAATTGCGAAGATAAATGTAGAAGGTAGCGTAAAAGTGCAAGCTTGCACAAAAGAGAATCTTTATTTTGAGGTTTTTCAGAGATTAGAGGATTTAAGAAAGCTAGGGGCAAAAGAGGAAGAAATAGCGATTTTGGTTTTTGATAACAAATCCGTAGTGGAACTTGCACAATTTCTGCAAGACAAGGGGGTAAAGGTTGTCATTGACACGAGTGCAAAATTAATTCATCACAATGAAGTGCGTGCGCTAATAGAGGTTTTAAAATACATACAAACTAAAAAGATTCAATTTAGGCAAGAGTTTTTTATGCTTTTGGGAATAGAGATTACAGAATCGCAGAATAAAAGCTTAGAGGTTGTTGTAGAATCTCTTGCAAAAGTTAAAGAACCTGCAAGGGTATTGTTGAAAATTATGGAGTCTTATCATATCGCAAGTTTAAGTGCCAAGAAATTTTTAGAATCTTGTTTGCAATTTTATGATATAGGGGAATTATTGGAGCAAGTAGAGAGGTTTGCGTTAGAGATTATTTCAAGTGATTTTGTGGGGATTCGGATTATGACAATTCATAAATCCAAAGGATTGGAGTTTGAAAATGTGTTTGTGGTGGATAAATCCAATGCAAGTAACAATCAGCACGGAAATGTGTTTTTTGAGTTTAAAGAAAATGGTGTAGAGATTCAAAGGATTTTTCAATATGCTAATCAAAACAAGAGCAAAATTAGAAGTAGCTTGGATTCTATGTATCAAAATGCGTTGTGTAAAGAAGAAGAATCGGAAACCAAGGATTTGAAAAATCAGCTCTATGTTGCCTTAACGCGCGCAAAAGATACAATGAACATTTTTTGTCTTGACAATAAAAGTGCTTTTGAGATTCTGCAACTCAATGCACAAGCAAGAGGGGATTTAAAAAGCGCAATACAAATGCAAATCCAAAGAGGAAAAATCGCTGTAAATCTAGAACCCCAAAAGACTTTTTGTTGTATTTCTTCCTCGCAACTAAGTTTGGAAAATCTCGGACGACAAAAGGAAATGTATCTAAAAGAGGAGGAAGAGGAAAGAGGAGAAAATGAAGAGATTTGCGGAAGTCTTAAAGCAATTTATTATGGAATTGCACTGCATTTTGTGATGGAACAAAAGCTTAAAAATGCCCTTAGGGATTCGTTGATTTTGGAGCTTTTGGATAATAAAGTAGGATTTTATTTAGAGCGCGAAGAATTACAAAAAATCATCACACAATGTAATTTTGTATTAAAAAATCAAAAATTAATTGAAATTTTGGCTAAAGGAAAGGTAAAATGTGAAATTCCTTTTTTGTTTGATGGTAAGCAAAAACGTTTAGACCTTTTGATTATAGGAGATGAGCAAGCGTTTATCGTAGATTATAAGAGCGGTTCACCTAAGGAATCACATAGGGTGCAAGTGCGTGAATATATGGAATCTGTAAGTGCAATATTGCATAAAACAGCTTATGGATATATTTTTTACACGCAAGGTGAAGGAAGATTAGTTGAAGTTTAAGGAGGAGTTATGGAAGCGGAAAATAAAAAAGGTTTTTTAGCGATTTTTAAAAAAATCACACAAAGCGAATCTTTTGCGGGTGTTTTATTGCTATGTTGTGCAATTTTGGCGATGATTGTCGCAAACTCGCCTTTGGGTGAAGCGTATGCGCAGCTTTGGAAAACTAAATTTGGTTTTAGTGTAAATGGACATTTCATTGGAATGAGCTTAGAACATTGGATTAACGATGTTTTAATGGCATTTTTCTTTTTGGTTGTAGGATTAGAAATTAAACGCGAAGTGCTTTTTGGAGAACTTGCGGGATTTAAACGTGCTGCATTACCGATTATTGCTGCACTTGGTGGAATGATTGGACCGGGAATTATTTATTATGCTTTAAATGTAGGCACAGATTCTGTAACAGGGTTTGGAATTCCAATGGCGACAGACATTGCGTTTGCATTGGGGGTATTGGCAATACTTGGGAAACGCGTTTCTATCTCTGTTAAAGTCTTTTTGGTTTCCTTGGCAGTTGCGGACGATTTGGGTGCAATTATCGTTATTGCATTATTCTATTCTACTGGAGTTTCTCTTGAATGGTTGGCAGTTGCGGCGGGGATTATTGTTGTGCTTGTGATACTTGGCAAAATGGGCGTTAAGGCTCTAACTCCTTATATGCTTTTGGGAGTCTTTTTGTGGATTGCCGTGCATAATTGTGGTGTGCATGCGACAATTGCAGCGGTTATGCTTGCTTTTACGATTCCTGTTGCGCCTAAGATTGACACACTTTCCTTTATGGACAAACTTAAAACAATCGTGAGTCATTTTCAAGAGGCAGAAACGAAAAAAGATGGAATCTTACTTCAAAATGAACAAGTGGAAGCTTTACACCATTTAAGCAAAGAAAAAAATGCGGTGCAAAATCCGCTCTTGCGTTTAGAACACGCACTTGCACCTTATAGCAATTATCTCATTATGCCAATTTTTGCGTTTGCAAATGCTGGAGTTGCGATTGGTTCTAATATTGATTTTAGCATTGACCATGTCTTTTTGGGAATTCTTTTAGGGCTTGTGGTTGGGAAACCAATCGGAATCTTTACCTTTACTTTTGTTGCAGAGAAGCTTGGAATCGCAGCGCGTCCTAATGGTGCTTCGTGGATGGATATTTTTGGAGCGGGAGCTTTAGGAGGGATTGGATTTACGATGTCTATTTTTGTTACTAATCTTGCATTTGATGTCAATAGCGCACACGGTCTTGTTGCAACAGATGTTGCTAAAATCACGATTCTTGTTGCTTCTTTGACAGCAGGTATTTTAGGAAGTATCTTTTTTATCATTCGTGGCAAACTCTCGCACCACTAATCTCATCAAGATGGGCTTTTTGCTCGTCTTTCGCACAAGATTCTATGTTCAATCAACAAAGTCATTTCAAAATCGCAGTTTTAGGCAATATAATGCGTGGAGGAATTGGCGATGAAATAGTGTGTATTCCTTGTCTCTACGCGCTTAAATCTCTCTATTTTGAAAGTTATTTAACTTTATTTGTTAAAAATCAAAAATGTCTTTTGTCGTCAAAAAAACTCCCTTATATTGATGAGGTTTTAGAAGTTGCAAAGATTAAGAATGATTCGGAAAAGAAGTTTGATATTCTTTTGGTGATTGAACATCATAATCTTAAAGTGTTAGAAATAGCGGAGTCTATTCAAGCAAAGCGCAAAATCGTTACATTAAGTCAATCTCTTTTACTTCATATGCCCTTTTTATATTTAAAGTATTTAAGAAAGTTTCAAGTTTGTGTCAATCCTTATTGGCTACAAACACACAATGAGATTCAAAGAAATCTCAACCTTGTGCGGCAAATTAATCCCAAAACTTTTGGCAAAACAATAAAATCTTTGGATTTTTCATTAGCTAAATTACCGCTTTTGGAGGCTTCCTCCCAGAGAATTAAAGTTTTATTATGGGCTTTGGGTAAGGGAACACGATATAAACAAGTAATTGGAATTTTTCCTTTTGCTAGAAGTTTAACAGGAAAAGTTAATTTTAATATTAAAGAATGGATTATTCTAGCGCAGGCTTTAAGTAAGGAATTTTCGGAAATTCTGTTTGTTTTTGTAAATTATCGTGGGACACAATATCATTTTGCACCCTTTACGCAAGAGAATCTCAAGGTGTTTTATAATGAACAGGGTTTGGAGGATTTGATTGCTTTTGTGCAATCTTGCGATGGAATCTTGGGTGTGGATAGTGGGCATATTCATCTAGCGGATAATGCTAAGATTCCGACTTTGGAAGTTATGGTGCAAAGGCTTGCAAGGCAGTGGAGTGGGGGGTTTTATGGAGGTTATTTTTCTTCCCTTACGATGCCGCTTCATTGGCGCGAGGAAGAGCAAAAATATTTAGAATCTTTTTTGCAAAAGGCAAGGGATTTGATTCTTTTTGTCAAAAATCACAAGGAGTTTTAATGAGATTTTGGAATAACTTTATCTGCGGGGGGGGGGGGATTTTCCGCTTAAAATAGCTTTTTATCTACTTTGTGCTGGGATAGGTGATGCAATGGTAATTTTAAAAAGTCTCTATGCGGCAAAGTTTCTCTATCCAAAAGCGACTTTAAGCCTAATTGTAAAATTTAATACAAGTAAAAATTTGTTTAGAAATATGGAATGGATTGATGAAATTGTATCTTTTGATGAGGTTTTGCAAGATAAAACAAGGAAGTTTGATGTAGTGTTGCTTCTGTTGCAACACGATAATTTAAAGGCAATTTGGGAAGTTAAAAGGATTCCAACCAAACGAATTTTAACTACTTTTTCTAAGAATCTTTTGCTCCATAAAAGAATGTTGTTTATCCCTCAAGTAGAGCAAGTCATTAATCCTTATTGGAGGCAGAATCGTGCATTTATGGAGGGGAGTTTGAATCTCGTGCGTGCAATCAATAAAAAACATTTTGATAAAGAGATTCCAAAGATTGATTATTCTAAAGCTTTATTAAAAAGAGAGGAAGAAAACATTATTTTCGTAGATAGTATATTAGAAAAACTTGAGGCTTGCAAATATGCAAAAATTATCGGAGTCAATCCTTTTTGTGTTACCCTAAAAAATGCCGGCAAAAATTTTTCCTTTTCCACTTGGTTTAGGATTGCAGAAAATCTAGCCAAAGAGTTTCCACAATTCCTTTTTATTTTTATGGATTATCCAAAAAGTGGCGTCCAATTTCCCAAAATGGAGCAAGAAAATCTCAAGATTTTTAAAAATAACCAAGATTGACTTAATTTAGTAGAGTTTATCAGTAGATTAGATTGTCTTTTAAGCTCAAATACAGGCAATGTGCATATTGCGGATAATCTTAAGATTCCAACCTTAGAACTCATTAGAGAAAGTGCGCAAAATAGATGGCAAGGGGGCGGTTGGGGTGGAATCTATGAGAATGTCATTGTGCCTACAAGTTGGCAGACGAGAGAAAAAGAATTTGCAGAAATTTTTTTGCAAAGAGCTAAGGATTTTTTAATCCAAAATTTAGCTTAAAGATTTAATTAGTAAAGCTCTGCTAAAATCCGCTTTTATTTTCATTAATGAGGATTTTATATGGAAAATATTGGAAATACACTAGCGCAATTATTACCACTTATTGTTTTGATTGCAATTTTTTATCTTTTAATCATTCGTCCGCAGCAAACACAAGCAAAAAAGCATAGAGAAATGGTTGCGGCATTGGATAAGGGAGACAAGATTATAACAAGCGGTGGGTTTATCGTTGAGATTGTGAAACGTGAAGAAGAATTCTTTATGGTTCGTTTAAATGATGATACGATTGTGAAACTAGCTAAAGATTATGTTGCTAAAAAGTTTGAGCAATAGTTGAATGATGAAAAAGCCTTTTAATTCCAAGCTATTTTTTTTTATTTTCGCAATTCTTTTTGGAATTGCACTTTCTATTCCTTCCTTTTTTCAAACACAAGGACCAAAAATCGTTTTAGGGCTTGATTTACAAGGGGGATTGAATTTACTTTTGGGAGTCAAAACGCAAGAAGCTATAAAAACGCGTTATTCTTCTATCGCCTCACAGATTAATTACTATACATTAGAGGAGCAGATTTTATTAGATAATCTAAGTGCGCAAAATAATAGTGTCCAATTTGAGTTATTGGATTCTAACGAAAAATCCAAGATAGATGGATATTTAAAAGAAATTTCGGGTTTAAAAATAGAGGAGCAAAATCTAAACTATACACTTTCTCTTACGGAAGATGAAATTGTAAATATAGAGAATTTTGCGATTGAGCAGGCAATTAGCAATATTCGGAATCGTTTAGACCAATTTGGATTATCCGAGCCAAGCGTAACCAAGCAAGGCGATGACGCGATTTTGGTGCAGTTGCCGGGTATTAAAACACAAGAAGAGGAACAACGCGCTTTAGAACTTATCTCAAAAGGTGGGCATTTGCAAATGATGGCGGTAGATGAAGCACGCAACGCAAGAGTTTCTAGTATGACAGAACTAGACGCAGAATCTTTGGGTGATGTGATTTTGCCTTTCATTAATAATCCCGAGCAAAAGATTTTGCTCAAAGCAATTCCTGTTTTAGATGGAGAAATGCTAACAGACGCAAGAGCGGCGTATGACCAGAATGGACAACCAATTATTAATTTTACCTTAAATACACAAGGTGGAAAGATTTTTGGTGATTTCTCAAGTAAAAATGTTGGCAATCGTATGGCAGTCGTGCTAGATGGCAAAGTCTATTCCGCCCCTGTGATTCGCGAGAGAATTGGAGGAGGAAGCGGACAGATTAGTGGTGGATTTAGCGTGCAAGAAGCAAGTGATATAGCAATTGCGCTAAGAAGTGGCGCATTACCCGCTCCTATTACTTTGCTAGAAAAACGTAGTGTGGGTCCCTCTTTAGGAGCGGATAGTATTCAAGCTTCTTTAGTGGCACTTATCACAGGTGCGGTGCTTGTTATGGGCTTTATGGTATTTTATTATGGAATCGCAGGAATGATTGCAAATCTTGCAATGGTGATAAATATCTTGCTAGTGGTTGCGGTTATGGCACTTTTTGGTGCGACTTTAACGCTTCCCGGAATGGCGGGAATTATTCTAACCGTTGGTATGGCAGTAGATGCAAATGTGATTATTAATGAAAGAATCCGTGAGGGATTCCGCGCCAAAGAGAATTTTATCAAGTCAATGGAAAATGGCTACGCAAATGCTTCAAGGGCAATTTTTGATTCCAATCTTACTTCTTTGATTGCTGCAATTTTACTTTATATGTGCGGAACGGGTGCAATTAAAGGCTTTGCAATCACAATGAGTATTGGAATCTTGGCTTCTATTATCACTGCTATTGTTGGCACACACGGAGTTTTTAGAGCTTTGCAGAATTATATTATGAAATCTGGAAACTATGCCTTGTGGTTTGGTTATAAAGAGAGAGCAAGTTAAGGAAAAAAATGGATTTTTTCAAACACAAAAAAATTTATGATTTTGTCAAGATGTCAAGCTATGGAATCGTGCTTTCTTTGATTTTGTTTGTTGTGTCCTTGGTTTTGTTTATGAAACCGGGCTTCACATTGGGTGTGGATTTTGCTGGTGGGACATTGATTCAACTACAATACGAATCACCTGCGCCTTTGGCAGAGATTCGGGCGAAGTTGGATTTGGTAGATTCCTATAAAGGTGCGCAAGTCAGTGAGTTTGGTTCTCCTGAAGAGATTTTAATCAAGCTACCTACCGCGACTTCAAGCGTAAATCAAAACATTGGTGAGGAAGTCGCAGAAGTCTTGAAAGATACTGGTACATTGAATATTAGACGTGTAGATATTGTCGGTCCAAAAGTGGGGAGCGAATTGCAAGAAAAAGGCACTTTAGCCCTTGTATTGGCACTTGTGAGTATTATGCTGTATGTTTCTTATCGTTATGAGTGGAGATTTGCACTAGCGGCGGTTTTGGCACTTGTGCATGATGTCGTGATTTCTGCAGGTGCTGTGATTTTGTTTGATATTGACTTAAACCTAGAAGTGATTGCTGCACTTTTGACTTTGATTGGTTATTCTATCAATGATACGATTATTATTTTTGATAGAATCCGAGAAACGATTGGCTTGCGTGTAAATGATGGTTTAGAAAAGGTTATCAATGAGGCACTTTCTGCAACGCTTTCACGCACAATACTCACTTCTTTGACAATGTTTTTTTCTGTCTTTACACTTTATCTTTTTGGAGGAGAAATCATCAAAGGCTTTAGTCTGCCGATGTTGGTAGGTTCTATTGTGGGAAGTTATAGTTCTATTTTTGTTGCAAGTAAATTAGTGATTTTATTTAAGTTTGATTTAAAAAAATATCATCAAAAAGTTGCTGATGCCGAGCGTAGAGCATTGGAGAAAAAGAAATTACGCGAAATGTATGAGAAAGGAAGGATATAATGGATTGGGGTAAGGTTCTCTTTATATTTTTTATTTTAATGAGTTTAACTTCTACAGTCGGATTTTTGTATGACCAAAGCCTTGTAATGCTATTTATTGCCGGTGGCGTCAATCTTTTATCCACGATTTTAAAAGTTGGTGTAAGAAGTTATATGTCTGCAGAATTAATGGCAGCCTCGCTTGTAGCGGATTTACATTTAATTCCCTCTTTTATCTATATGCAGGTATTTGATAATACAAATGTCGCAGTGGCTTTGGCATTAGGAGCAGTGGTGGCAAATATCGTTTCTATCGTATTTGTAGCAATTGAAAGCGTTAAAAGCTATAATGACTACAATTAGGAGTAAATGTGGAGTATAATGCAAAAGCAATTGAAAAGAAATGGCAAGATTTTTGGGAAGAGAATCAAGCATATGAACCAAAACCCGATAAAACATTACCCAAAAAATATATTTTAAGTATGTTTCCTTACCCTAGCGGTAATATTCATATGGGGCATGTGCGCAATTATTGTATTAGTGATGCAATTGCTAGAAAATTTCGCAAGGAGGGATTCAATGTCTTGCACCCGATTGGTTGGGACGCCTTTGGAATGCCCGCAGAAAATGCTGCAATAAAACATAAAACTCACCCAAAAGTTTGGACTTATTCTAATATTGAAAATATGAAACGTCAGCTTTATAGTTTGGGATTCTCATTCTCTAAAACACGCGAATTTGCCACTTGTGATTCTATTTATTCTAAATGGGAACAATCTTTATTTATTGCAATGTGGGAAAAAGGCTTGATTTATCGCAAGAAAGGTTTTTTGAATTGGTGTCCAAAAGACCAAACCGTGCTTGCAAACGAGCAAGTGATTGAGGGGAAATGTTGGCGCTGTGATACTCCTGTGGTGCAAAAGGAAATGTATCAGTATTACATTAAAATTACGGATTATGCACAAGAATTATTGGACGATTTAGAAACATTAGAAGGTAAATGGCCTAATCAAGTGCTGACAATGCAAAGAAATTGGATTGGCAGGTCAGAGGGATTGAAATTCACTTTTAAATTAGAAAACAAAATAGAATATTCAAAAGGTGCGATAGAGAATATAGAAGTTTTCACTACGCGTCCAGATACAATTTTTGGTGTAAGTTATTGCGCTTTGGCTCCAGAACACCCTCTTGTAAAAGCGGTTTTAGAAAATGCAGAATCTTATGGAATCACACAAAAACAAACAGAGCAAATCCTTGCGATTCAAAATACAAGCGAAAAAGAGCGCGCACAACAAGACAAAGAGGGGGTGCCACTTGGTATTTCCGTAATCCACCCGCTAACACACGCAAAAATTCCGCTATGGGTCGCAAATTTTGTCCTCATCAGCTATGGAAGCGGTGCGGTTATGAGTGTGCCTGCACACGATGAAAGGGATTATGATTTTGCCAAAAAATACCACTTACCGATTCTCCCTGTCATTATTGCAAAAGATTCTAAGGCAAAGCTAGCAAAAGAGAACTTTTATGACGGAAATGGAATCTTAATTCATTCGCAAGAATTTAATGGATTGGATAATGAAGAGGCAAAAATCAAAATTATTGAATATTTTGAGAAAAATCAATTAGGTAAAGCTGTTGTGAATTTTAAATTGCGGGATTGGGGTGTTTCAAGACAGAGATATTGGGGCACTCCGATTCCATTAGTGCATTGTAAAGATTGTGGAATCGTAGCAGAGACAAATTTGCCTGTTACATTACCTGAAGATGTTATGATTGACGGAGAGGGAAATCCGCTAGATAAGCACCCTTATTGGAAGCATTGTGCTTGTCCGCAATGTGGCAAAAATGCTGTGAGAGAGACAGACACATTAGACACTTTTGTAGAATCTAGTTGGTATTTTTTGCGTTATACGACACCGACACAATTGCGTCAAGAAGAAGCCTTTAGTCGCGCAGATGAGAGTTATTGGATGGATGTAGATGAATATATTGGTGGAATTGAGCACGCAATTTTGCACTTACTTTATTCACGATTTTTTACAAAAGTCCTACGCTCTTTGGGCTATACGGATTCTAGTGAGCCTTTTTCTCATCTTTTGACGCAAGGTATGGTAACCAAAGAAGGCGCAAAAATGAGCAAGTCTAAAGGAAATGTGGTAGATCCAGAGGAAATTATTGCGCAATATGGTGCAGATACTGCACGATTATTTATTCTTTTTGCAGCACCTCCAGTGCGCGAATTAGAATGGAATGATTTTGCCTTGGAAGGTTCATATCGCTTCATTAAACGACTTTGTGCTAAGGTGGAAAAGATACAAAAAATACAAAATTTGCCCAAAATCCAATCGCAAAATTTAAATGAAAAAGAAAAATATGCGCGCAAAAAGGTTTATGAAGCGTTGAAAAAATATCAAGAAACTTTCTGTCACGCCAATGGTTATGCTTTTAATACCCTAATTGCTGCGTGTATGGAGGCTTTAAATGCCTTAAACGAACAAGATAATGCAGAAATTTGGAGTGAGGGATATTTTATTCTTTTAAATATTTTAGAGCCGATTATTCCTCATATTTGTTGGGAATTAAGTCAAGAATACTTTTGCTTGCAAAATTTTACAGAAATTCCAATAGATAAGGAAGCTTTAAAAGAGGATTCTATCGTAATGGCAATCACGATTAATGGGAAAAGACGCGGAGAAATCAAAGTGGATTTAACAAGTAGTAATGGAGAGATTTTGACTCTTGCTAAAGCAGAAGTTGCGAAGTGGATAGAAGGCAAAACAATTCTTAAAGAAATTGTTGTGCCTAAAAAATTAGTAAATTTTGTGGTCCAATAATGTTTGGAATCTTTAAAATTACTTTTTCTATCGGATTTTTGCTACTATTTAGTGCGTGCGGTTATCAGCCCATTGCACATAAGGCTCAAAAGGCAGTGGGAGATAAAGTTTATGTAGAAGTTAAAATCAATGCGCGCGACCCACAAAATAGTGTAGCCTTAAAAGATGAAATCTCAAAGGCAATTTTTGAACGTTTGCACGCAAATGTATCCAATAAGGAGGATTCTACCGCTATCATTGAGGTGCAGCTGCAAAGAGTGGCGTTTAGTTCTCTTGCGGAAAATCGCACGGGATTTTCTACTTTTTATCGCTGCGAAGTAACGGTGGAATTTAAATATACCAATACCTTAACACAAGCAACGCGTCAATTTTCAAAAAAGGGTTATTACAATTTTTCACTGAACGATACTTCCGTGATTACAGATTCTATTCGTCTTGAGGCAATCAATCAAGCACTCTTGCAAGCAATTGATGGTTTTGTTTCTCAAGTGGGAATTGAAGTGCAATAATGCAAAATGCTCAAATAATTGCTAGAGAAGCATTGAAAGCATTGTTGAAAGAGGGCAAAGAGCCTACACCAGAATTTTATGCAGAAGCCTTTTATGCTCAAGCAAAAAAATTAGGCAGCAATGTAGGAGAAATAGACTTTAGCACAGAAAAAATCCTTGAAATGTTAGATAAGGAAGTAAGAGAGAGTTTATTTAATCGGAAATTTAAAAATAAAAATGAATTAATTACTTCTTTGGTGCAATCTATCCATTATCTGTTTTTTTATAAGAGAAATTTTTATACTCAATTAGAGATTCTAAAGTTGCTTTTGCGTTTGCTCACGACGCATCCACATAAGGAAATTAGTATGCTTGCCAAAGGACAATTATTGGAAATTGATAAACTCAATGCACAATCTATGCAAATATGGCGTGAGCGTTGGGCGGAACAGATGAAAGGAATCGTAGAATTGGATTTCATAGATTTGGCTAAAGGTTTAGAAGTTTTGAGTGGGTTTAAGATTCAAAATTCTTCGTTTTGTCATTGGCAAGAGGAAGCGCGCAAATGTTTGAAAAAGAATACAAATAAAGAAACCAAGATAAAGCTCTTGCATAAATTAGAAAAAATTTTGAAAGAACAATTTTCCAAGTTAGAGCAAAATCAAGTTGCAAAAAAATCACCAAAATATCATCAAACCACAACTTCTACACATCAGCCAAAGCACAAATCCGTTCCTTTGAAATATAATGACATTTATTCTTTGCCGATTGATTCAATGACAACACTTGTAAGCAAAGAGGGAATGCAAGAAGTATTGGATTTTGCGGAATCGCAATTTCAAAACAATCAAAAAAATTATTCTGTGATTGTTTTTGGGATTGCAGCTTATGAAAAGGTTAAGGAACATTTCGGATTAGAAGCCGCCAAACGCGTTATGGCAACTTTGGGGAGATTGCTCAAACGATACAGCAATGAAAGTGATTTGATAGCATATTATGGTGAGGAAGAGTTTTTGGCTTGTTTGCTAGAACGTTCCAAAGAGGAGGCAATAGAATTTATCCGCAATTTAGATTCCATAGTGAGCCAAAGTATTTTTATGTTTCAGCAAACGCGCATTAATATTTCTCTAAGCGCACAAGTCTCGCACAGGGTAGAATCTGAAAGTTTAGAAAATATGTTAAAAGTAAGTTTGGAGGAATTTAGCAAACACAAAGACTCAAAAGGAATTATTAATTATGAATCTTAACGCACACAATGAGACGCAATTAGAAAGATTTTTAGATGAAAAGGGATTAGAATATGCTCCTTTTGACCCCGCACGCGCTCCCAAAATTTTACAACAATTAAACATTGTGTCTTTGCCTACACAAACAATTATTCAAGTAATTGGCACAAATGGCAAGGGGAGCACAGGAAGGTTTTTGAGTTTAATATTGCATAAAATTGGATTTAATGTCGGGCATTTTAGTTCCCCGCATTTGTTGTCTCTTGAGGAGAGATTTTGGAAAAATGGGGCAAATCTTTCAAGAGAGGTTTTGAATGAAGCATTTTTGGCATTGGATTCCACCGCAGAATTGCAATTAGAAAAAGCAAGCTATTTTGAAGTTTTAACTTTCTTGGCTTTGGAGGTTTTCAAAAATTGTGATATTTTGGTGCTTGAAGCAGGGCTTGGAGGTGAATTTGATTCCACAACAACTTGTGCGCAAGCAGAATTATCGCTTTTTACGAGCATTGGTTTAGACCATCAAGAGTTTTTAGGGGATACTTTAGAAAAAATCGCAACCACCAAATTAAAAGCAATGTCCAAAAGAGCAATTTTGGGATTCCAAAGCGAAAATGCAGAGGAAATTATAAGCATTGCACAAGAAATCGCCAAAGAAAAAAATGCAAAATTAGAAATCCTTAAAGAAATTCCTGATGAGATTTCTCAATGGATTGCAAGGAAAGATTATCCCTATTATCAAGCGCAAAATTTGACTTTGGCTTATTATGGCTTATTGGCTTTGAAAGAAATCTTAGAACAAAAGCAAGAATTTTCACAAAATGTTTTAGCAAATTTTTCGCTAGAGTGCTTAAAGATTCTGCCTTCATTGGATTTGCAAGGGCGTTTGCAAAGGCTTGCACCCAATCTTTATTTAGATGTTGCACATAATGTCAATGCGGCACAAGCGTTAGTAAAGCAATTTAAAAATCATTATTTTAGCCAAAATAAATGTGTTTTAATTTATAATTCATACTTTGATAAAAATCCTCGCGCAGTTTTGAGTGCGTTAGCACCGATAATTAAACGTGTAGAGATATTAGAAATTGCCAATATGCGAATGATTGCAAAGGCTCAATTAGAAAAGATTTTACAAGAATTAAAGATAGAATTTAAAGATTTTAAAATGATGAATCTTAATCCAGAAGAAAATTATTTAGTATGCGGTTCATTTAGTGTTGTCGCAGAGTTTTTGACACATTTTTCAAAAACAAAAAGATAGGGGGAAATGTGAAGAATCGCTTTGTTGTTACTATTACCGATGTAAATGGTTCTAAACAATATAATATTCACCAATATATGAAGCAAATTATGTTGTATATCATCTTGCTTGTTGTTGTGATATTTTTCTTTAGTTTTATCTCTATTCGCCTGCTTTTAAAAGAAGTGGAACAGATTGAAATAAAACGTGATTTAATGCAGCAAGAATATTTGAAAATCAACGAAAAAAATGAGCAATTACGCGCTTTGGTAGATGAAAAAACAGAAGAATTAGTAAAAGTTTCTGATAGAATTGAGGATTTAGAAGGAATCGTAGGCTTAAGCGACCAGATTATTGAAGCACCACAAGATTTAAGTTTGATTGAACGCGTGGATTTAGCAAGAATAACAGGCGCACAAAAGGCATTTGTAATGCAATTAATCCCTAATGGTGTTCCTCTACGTGGAAGTTATCGTATCACTTCTGAATGGGGAGCACGCGTGAATCCTGTCTTACAGCGCACCCAACCTCATAATGGTATTGACTTTGGAATTCCCGTTGGGACACCGATTTATGCGCCCGCAGATGGTGTGGCAGATTTTACCAATAATGGTTATAATGGTGGTTATGGAATTATGGTAAAATTAGAACATTCTTTTGGATTCAAAACATTTTATGCTCATTTGAGCAAAATTGTTGTGAATAAGGGAGATTTTGTGCAACGCGGGCAACTCATCGCATATTCTGGGAATAGTGGTAGAAGCACCGGACCGCATTTGCACTATGAAATTCGCTATTTAAGTCGCGACCTTAATCCGCGCCCATTTATAGAATGGACGATGCGGGATTATACGCAAATTTTTGAAAAGGAGAAAAACATAAAATGGCAATCTTTGCTAACAATGATAAACAAATTAGTGGAAATTCAGGCAACACCAGCATTATCGCACAAGGAACAAAAATAAAAGGTGATGTGATTAGTGAGTGTAATTTACATGTTGATGGGACTTTAGAAGGTAACATTATCGCTAAAACAAATGTTGCAATTGGTAAAAATGGTAGCGTCAATGGTAGTATTAATTCCGAACATTTGGTGGTGAGTGGAAAATTAATGGGAAATTGCGAATGCAATATTGTAGAGATTTTACCACAAGGCAGAATTGATGGTAGTATTACCGCTAAAGAATTGATTATTGAAAAAACAGGTGAATTTGTTGGACAAAGCGTTGTGTATAAAAACAATGAATGCACCAATGGGTTTGATAAAATCAATAAAATGGGTTTAGATAAATCAAAAGTGGCTCCCTTTAGTCTAAAAAAATCAGAGGATGGCGGTGAGTCAAAGTAGTGTTTATGCGTATCTGAAAGGTTTTAAAAAAGAATTTGATTCCCATTTTAAAAATGGTTTAATTATCATAAGTGAAGAGAGGCAAAGTGCGCTAAATGCTAGCGATGTCGCACGATTTTTAGGAATTAACACTTTTGTGTTACCGGATTTTCGCGCTAAATTTGGTGAAGATTTGCGCAGTTTTCAAGAAGAGTTAAGTGAAATCTTTGTTGTGTTAAGAGAGTTTTATTCTTGCAAAAGCCCAAAGATTCTCTTTAGCCCTCTTTCTACTTTATTGTATCCGTTACCCAATGCGGAATCCCTCCAAAGCATTGAATTAAAAGTCGGTTCTACTCTTTCTTTAAAGGATTTCAAAGAAACTTTATTTTACTTAGGCTATGAGTTTGTGGATTTGGTAGAGCTTAGTGGTGAAGTCTCTATTAGAGGAGAGATTATTGATGTATTTAGCTCACAACCTTATCGCATAATACTTTTTGGCGATGAGATAGAGAGTATTCGCACATTTGATGTTCAAAGCCAACTTTGTTCCAAAGAAGAATTAGAAACACTCGCGATTCCACCCGCATTTTTTAACCTCAATGCCGAATCTCATACAATTTTACAAAATATCATCTTAGAACAACAAACTTCTTTTTTGGATATTGAAAAAAGTAGCAGTTTAGCTAGTTTTGGGTTTTGGTATTTGGATAAAATTAACGCTGCGCAAGATTTTTTGCAAACTTACCCATTTATTGTATTGCCAAATGTTAAGGAATTTGCGAAAGAAATTTTAGAATTTCAAGAATACAATGAACAAAGTGTGCAAAGAATCTTAAAGAGCAAAGAAATCCCAAAAAGTGAAGAATATCAGGATTTTGATTATCATTTTAATACTTTAAAAAACTTTTTGGAGTTTCACAAAAATAAACAAATTACTATTATTGCAAAGACGGAATCTCAAGTGCGTCAAGCAGGAATTACATTGGCGGACACACATTTTAAGATTCTGTTAAATTTGGATATTTCAGTCAATATTTTGGGAAAAGATGAGCTTATTTTATCTCTTAATTCTCCTCAGAAACAAAAAAAACACCTTAAGGCTAAAATCTTTTTAGATGAGTTAAATATTGGTGATTATGTTGTGCATTGCGATTATGGGGTGGCAATTTTTAATGGAATCGTGCAGGCAAATATCTTTGGAGCGACGCGTGATTTCATTGAGTTGCGCTATTTAGGTGAAGACAAACTACTTTTGCCTGTTGAAAATTTAGAAAGAATTGACCGCTATGTGGCAGATAGTGGAGGGATTCCATTGTTAGACCGCTTAGGGAAAGGCTCTTTCGCAAAACTCAAAGAAAAAGTCAGAGAAAAACTTTTTATCATCGCAAATGCAATCATCGCACTAGCAGCAAAACGCGAATTGCTTGATGGCGTGGTTTTTGATACAGCAAAGGAGGAAATTTTAATTTTCCAAAATCAAAGCGGATTCCATTATACAGAAGACCAAACGCAAGCAATTACAGAGATTTTTAAGGATTTAAGCTCGGGACGTGTAATGGATAGATTGCTAAGCGGAGATGTGGGATTTGGCAAAACAGAAGTGGCAATGAATGCGATGTTTGCAGCATTTTTGAGTGGTTATCAGTCTGCCATCATTGCCCCAACAACTTTATTGACATATCAACATTTCAATACTCTGCAAGAACGTTTTGCGCCTTTTGGGTTGAAATTAGCCCGCCTAGACCGCTATGTTAGCGCAAAAGACAAAAAGAATATTTTGGCTAGTCTTAAAAAGGGCGATTTAAATGCAGTCGTTGGCACACATGCGCTTTTTAATGTAGAGTTTAAGAATCTAGCCTTGATTATCATAGATGAGGAGCATAAATTTGGAGTGAAACAAAAAGAAAAGATTAAAGAACTAAGCCAAAATATTCATTTGCTTTCTATGTCTGCCACTCCGATTCCAAGAACGCTTAATATGGCACTTTCTCGCATTAAAGGTTTGAGTGAGTTAAAAACTCCCCCAAGTGAGAGGCAGGCTACACGCACTTTTGTGAAAGCCTATGATGAGGTTTTGTTAAAAGAAGTCATCTTGCGTGAGATTCGCAGAGGTGGGCAAATCTTTTATATTCACAACAATATTGCCACAATGGCACAAAAAAAAGAGGAACTTTTAAGTATTTTGCCGCAATTAAAGCTTGCGATTCTGCATTCGCAAATCCCCTCTTCGCAAGCAGAAGACATTGTGCTAGATTTTGCCAAAGGCGCGTATCATCTTTTGCTTTGCACAAGCATTGTAGAATCAGGGATTCATCTGCCCAATGCGAATACGATTTTAGTAGATGGTGCAGATTGTTTTGGAATCGCAGATTTGCATCAATTACGCGGACGCGTAGGGCGAAGTAATAAAGAGGGATTTTGTTATCTTTTGGTAGAGGATTTTGAAAGCATTACTGCAGATGCCAAAAAACGTCTTTTGGCATTAGAGAAAAACTCATTTTTAGGCAGTGGAGGGGCATTAGCCTATCACGATTTGGAGATTCGTGGGGGAGGCAATCTAGTGGGCGAAGCACAAAGCGGACATATCAAAAATATAGGCTATTCTCTATATTTGCGTTTGCTTGAGGAGGCGATTTTTACTTTGAGTGGAGATGTGCAACAAAAACAAAACCCCATTGATGTGAAACTTAGCGTTACGGCATTTTTAAATCCCGAATTGATAGAATCGGAGCGGTTGCGTTTGGAGATTTATCGGAGGCTTTCTAAGAGTGAAGACGAAAATGCTGTGTTTTTAATTGAAGGAGAGATTGAGGAGCGATTTGGGAGATTAGATGTCTATACAAGGCAATTTTTGGACTTAATTCGTATTAAAATTATTGCACGGAATTGTGGAATCTCAAGTATTTTGAATTATCAACAAAACATTTCTTTTGTGGATTTAAAGGGTGAGAAATTGATGATTAAAGCCGCAAGCAAAGATGAAGACGATTTATTAACAGCAGTTTTTACTCATTTAGAAAGTTTAAAGTCAAAACAATTACAGAATAAAAGTAAAGAATCTTAAGGAACACAATGCGATTTGGAATGATTGGAGATATTGTTGGTAAGATTGGCAGGAAGCAAGTGGCGCATTATTTGCCTCAAGCAAAAGAGGAATTTGCACTGGATTTTGTTGTGGCAAATGGGGAGAATGCAAGCCACGGATTTGGACTTAGCATTTCTTGTGTGCAGGAGCTTCAAGAAGTAGGCGTCAATGTTTTTACAGGAGGGAATCATATTTGGGACAAAAAGGATATTTTTCCTCTTTTGGCATTGAAAAATTCTAATGTCTTGCGCCCGCATAACTATCCGCAAGATGTGGTGGGAAGCGGAATCTATCGTGGGAAAATCAGAAATGAATCTTTTGCGATTCTTAATCTAATGGGACATTTTGGTATGCCACAATGTGATAATGCATTCCTTTGCGCTAGAGGTGCGGTGGAATCGTTACACCAAGAGGGGATTTTTAATATTCTTTTGGATTTTCACGCAGAAGCAACAAGTGAGAAACGCGCAATGTTTATGATGTTAAAAGGGCAAATTAGCGCGATTTGCGGCACACATACGCATATTGGTACAGATGATTTGGAGATTTTTAGCGGGACATTTGGCGTAAGTGATGTTGGAATGTGTGGTGCAAGAGAAAGCGTGATTGGAATGGACGCAAAAGAACCGATTGAGAGATTTTTGAGTGGTTTGCCCAATCGTCTAAATGTGCCAGAGGGGAATGGAATCCCGAGTATTTTTCAGATGATTGTATGTGAGATTGCGCAGGGACAATGTGTGCAAGCCTTTAAGCTTAAGGCGGTAGATGGTGGAAAACTACAAAAGACCTTGAGCGCGGATAAGGAATAGAAATGTTTAAAACAATAAACGCAAAAAATAATATAATCTATCATTTTAAGCCACTAGAAAGCATTTTGCAAAATTCCAAAATTCACTTTGTCGGAAGTGGGAATATTTTGTTTTTAAGTGCAAAAAGTTGTTTGAAAAATACGAATATCAATTTTGGAGGTAAGAATGCTTTGGTATTTATTGGCGATTCTACAATGACTGCGGATTCTATTGATGTGCAACATGAGAGTGTATGCTTCATAAGGGAGTAATAATTACTTTAACCCCGCTTCAAGGAGGGGCTTTGCAGCAACAGAGCGTAAAAATATTATTGTAGGTAGCAATAGTTTAATTTCTTATTCTATTTGGTTTAGGACGGCTGACCCTCATTTGATTTATGATAAGGATTCTAATTTACGCCTTAATCCTAGCAAAAGCATTTATCTAGGCGACCATATTTGGGTAGGGCAATATGCTTGGGTATTGAAAAACACTTTTTT